>Ga0164243_10016286_pt1 | contig 10211 bp, 9 predicted proteins | sample OricompcompostOP_FD_108781 | JGI IMG/M metagenome (GOLD analysis project Ga0164243, IMG submission 108781) | Organic Plus compost microbial communities from Emeryville, California, USA - Original compost - Organic plus compost (OP) | ecosystem: Engineered > Solid waste > Mixed feedstock >... | reverse complement strand
CCGCAGGTAGTCAGCGCAGCTGATAATCTCCCGCCGGTGACGAGCTCCGCACCGACGCCATCCGAGGAAGGCATCAGCACCCGCCTCCTGCTCACCCTGGCACTGCTGTCCGCGACCGCACCGATCTGTACCTGCCGTCGTTCATCGAGGTCCAGGACGCACTCCACACCGATGCGACGCACGTGCAGCTGACGCTGACCGCGTTCCTGATCGGCGTGGGTATCGGGCAGGTCATCTGGGGGCCGATCTCCGACCGGTTCGGCCGGCGGCTGCCGCTGATCCTCGGTTCCGCGGGCGCCGTGCTCTCCGGCGTGGTGGTCGTCGCGGCCCCGACCATCGAGGTGCTCATCGGCGCCCGGTTCGTGCAGGCGCTGGCCGCGGCGTCGGGCATGGTCATCGCTCGGGCCGTGATCGCCGACCGCGCACGGGGATTCGCCGGTGCACGCGCGATGACGATCATGATGACGATCCAGAGTCTCGCGCCGGTCCTGGCACCCCTCGCGGGAGGGCTTCTGGCAGGCCATGTCCCGTGGCGAGGCGTGCTCGCGGTGATCCTGGCGACCGCGGTCCTGCAGCTCGTCGGCGCGGTGACCTCGGTGCCGGAGACGCTGCCGGCCGAACGTCGTGCTCCGCGCCTGCGATTCGGCGATGTGCTCAGCCGCTTCACCAGACCTGCGTTCATGGCGTACGTGCTGACGCAGGCGTTCGCCTTCGGCGCGCTGATGGCCTACATCTCGAGCTCGTCGTTCGTGTACCAGAACGTCATCGGCACATCGGAGCTCGTGTACGGGCTGGCCTTCGCCGCCAACGCCTGCGGCATGATGATCGGCGGCGTCGTCTCCTCACGCCTCTCGCGGCGTCACGTGCACCCGGCGACGACGATCGGATACAGCCTGCCGGTGCTGATCCTGGCGTCCTTCGGAGTGCTGGGCGCGGCGCTGTCGTCGGTGCCGGTCCTGCTGGTGATCCCGCTGTTCGTCCTCGCACTGTCGATCGGCTTCATCTTCGGGAACGCGGCCGCCCTCGCCATGGAACACACCCACGACGCGGCCGGCGCAGGAAGCGCGGTCCTCGGCGGGATCATGTTCCTCGTCGGCGGAGCGCTCTCGCCGCTCGGCGGTCTGGGCGGCGACGACACCGCGGTCCCGATGGCGTGCATCATGATCACGTCGTCGGTTCTGACCGCGGTCTGCTTCGCGATCGGCCGGCGCGTCGTCGCCCGGAACCCGGAGTCCGAGGCGGCGTTCGCCCACGCATGATCCGGCCCGCGGGTCACGTGCCGGGTCGTCGGCGATGGTGCCGTACGTGACGATCGTCGGGCCGTAGTGCTTCTTGAAGAACTCGCGGAACGCGGTGCCCGTGTCGAATGCGGTGACCGCCACCGTGGTGATGTCGAACTCGTGGCCGGTGACGCGGTCGCCGAACAGCGATCGCACGTGGTCGGCATCGCCCCACAGCGGACCGGGTTGCGCGCCGGGCGGTGGCGGCGGGGCGTACGGCTTCATCACGCGGAACAGCTCGCCGATGAATCCGGTCGGCGTCCAGTTGATGAGGCCGATCCGGCCACCGGGGCGCACGACGCGGACGAGTTCGTCGGCGCACCTGCCGTGGTGGGGCGCGAACATCACGCCGACGCACGACGTGGCGACGTCGAAATCGTCGTCGTCGAACGGGAGGTCCTCGGCATCCGCGGTGCGCCAGGTGATGCCGAGGTCTCGGTGGCGTGTCTCGCCCGTCTCGAGCAGCTCCGGGGTCAGGTCGCTGGCGACGACGTGGGCGCCGGTGCGTGCCGCGGGAACCGCGACGTTCCCCGCCCCGGCGGCGACGTCGAGGACCTTCTGCCCAGCGCGGATGTCCAGTGCGTCGACGAGTCGCCGGCCCAGTGGGGCGATCAGATCGGCGACGGCCGGATAGTCGCCCGATGCCCACAGGCGGCGGTGCCGTGCCTTGATCTCGGTGTCTGAGGGAGTGGAGTGGATCGTCGTCATGATGGTGAGTCCTCGTGGAGTCGGTGTCGTTGGATGTCCGGACACCATCGAGCGTCCGACGAACCGGGACCCGGCCTCCAGACCAAGATCTGTACCGTCGGCGGTTCAGATTCTGTACTGGTCATCGCCGCAGGTCGGGTGTGTACTTGAACCCGAGGACGTGAGGGGGACCGTGATGACCTCGTATGGCCAGTTCTGTCCCGTCGCGAAGGCGATGGAGCTCCTCGACGAGCGGTGGACGATCCTGATCGTGCGCGAGATGCTGCTGGGGAGCCGTCATTTCAACGAGCTCCGGCGCGGGGTGCCGAAGATGTCTCCCGCGTTGCTCACCAAGCGACTCCGCAGCCTCGAGCGCGCCGGCGTGATCCGCCGATCGCAGGTCGGCGGCCGGTCGGTGTACACGCTGACGACGATGGGGCAGGAGCTCGAGCCCGTGGTCGACGCGTTGAGCGCGTGGGGGATTCGTTGGATCGGGGAACTCGGCGACGCCGACCTCGACCCGCACCTGCTGCTGTGGGACATGCGACGCACCATCCCCGTCGAACGGTGGCCCCGACGCCGCACCATGGTGCAGTTCGTCTTCTCCGATGTCGTCGGCAAGGCGCGGTCCTGGTGGCTCGTGGTCTCCGGCGACGAGGCGCAGGTGTGCGACTTCGACCCCGGGTACGAGCTCGACGCGACGGTGACGACCGATCTGCGCACCCTCACCGAGATCTGGCGGGGCGACACCGACTGGCGGCTCGCGCTCTGCGAGAACCTCGTCGAGATCCATGCTGCGGCCGAGATCGCCCGCGACCTGCCGTCGTGGATCGGCCAGGGGCTCACGGCCGAGATCCCGCGGCCGGCCTGACGTGCCGGACGGGCCTCCGGCGAAGGGCAAGGCCGCCGCTTACGCCCTTCGCGCCCCGGGCACGGCCGCCTCGTCTCCCTAGCCGATGTCCCGCCGCAGCGTCGTGTACCGGCCGATCAGCGCGAACACCGCGATGTAGGCCAGCATCACCAGCGCACCCGCCCACTGCGGCAGCAGATCCGACGCGCCCTCGCCCAGGCTCGAATAGAAGCTCGTGCCCAGCAGTGCGTCGGCCGCCGAGCCCGGCAGGAACTTCGACACCGACGACGTGGCGTCGAAGGCGGCCAGCGCGATGCGCGCGATGGGCTCGACGAGCTGGGTGAACGCGAGCAGGATGACGATCGCCGCCACCTGGTTGGAGACGACGGCGCCGAAGGCGACACCCATCATCGTCCACAGGATCATCACCACCATCGACAACACGATGACCCGGATGGTGGCGCTTTCACCGAGGTACGCCCCGTCGCCGGCGAACGCGAGAACCGGTGCGGCCGTGGCGACCACGGCCAGGGTGCCGAGGACGCCGTAGAGCGCGCCGATCGGGATCCCGGCGAGCAGCTTGGCGCCCAACAGGACCCCGCGCCGGGGCTCCACCAGCAGACTCGCGGTGATGGTCTTGTGGCGGAACTCGCCGGTCACCGCCAGGCTGCCGATCACCAGCGCGAAGACATAGCCGATCGGCGACGTCAGGGCGTAGATCGACCGTGCGAGATCGCCGCCCGACAGCAGGACCGGTCCGGACATCGAGTCGCCCTCGACGGTCATCGAGAACGCCAGCACCGCACCGATGAACGCCAGGTAGGCGACCATCGCGATGAGCAGCACCCACCACATCCGCGTCGAGGTGAACTTGCGGTACTCCGCGACCAGTGCCGCCTTCATCGGATCGCTCCTGTCTGCATCGGCACGCCGGCCGGTGCGGGTGCGCCTGTCAGCTGCAGGAACACCGCCTCCAGATCGGCTCCCGCGTCGGACAGCTCGTGCAGCTCGATGCCGTGGGCGAAGGCCGCGGAACCGACGGTGGCGGTGTCGACGCCGTGGACGCGGAACCCGCCGGGCGCGTCCTCGACCTGCCAGCCGCGTTCGCGGGCCAGCGCCACGAACGACGCCGGATTCGGGGTGCGCACCGCCACCGCGTGCACGGCGAGGTCCTCGAACTCGGTCAGCGTCGACGCGCGGACCAGTCGGCCGTTGCCGATCACGACGACGTCGTCGACGGTCGCCCGCACCTCGGCGAGCACGTGACTCGACAGCAGCACGGTGCGGCCCTCGGCGGCGAGCGCCCGCAGCAGGCCGCGCAGCCACACGATGCCCTGCGGGTCGAGGCCGTTCGCGGGTTCGTCCAAGATGATGATCCCGGGGTCGCCGAGCAGCGCGGTCGCCAGGCCGAGGCGCTGGCGCATGCCCATCGAGTAGCCGCCGACCCGGCGGTTCGCGGCGTCGGCGAGTCCCACGAAGTCGAGGATCTCTTTGCAGCGGGCGGTCGGCACGCCTACCTGCGGGGCGAGTGCCTGCAGGTGCCCGAGACCCGTGCGGCCGGGGTGGAAGCTCGACGCCTCCAACGCCGCGCCCACCTCCCGGGCCGGTCGGCGGATCTCGCGGTAGGGACGACCGCCGATCAGGGCGCGGCCTGCGGTGGGCTCGACGAGGCCGAGCAGCATGCGCAGCGTCGTGGTCTTGCCGGACCCGTTGGGGCCGAGGAAGCCGGTCACGCGGCCGGGCGCGACGGTGAAGGACAGGTCGTCGACGGCGGTGACCGCGCCGAAGCGTTTGGTCAGCCCCTCGATCGTGATGGCGGGTGAGTACACGTGGCGGTCACAACCAATCGCGGCGTCGGAACGAGATGTACAAGATGACGACCACAAGAACTATCAGCACGACGCTCGTGACGAAGCCGGAGGTCTCGTATGCGCCGGGAAAGGGCACGTTTTCGCCGTAGAAGCCGGTGATCAGCGTCGGCACCGCGATGATCGCGGCCCACCCGGTCAGCTTCTTCATCACGGTGTTGAGACGGGCGTCGGCGAGGGTGAGATTGGTCTCGAAGACCGTCGTGATCATGTCCCGCAACGACTCGATCCATTCGGTCGCGTGCAGCGCATGGTCGTAGAGGTCGGAGAAGTGCGGGTCGAGTTCGGGCGGGGCGTGGTTCACGAACCGGCGCCGCTGGATCGCCGCGATGATCTCGCGCATCGGGAACACCACCCGCCGCAGGATGACCAGATCCCGGCGGAGGTCGTAGGTGCGCCGCTGCAGTTCCCGGCCGGACACGCGCTCGTCGAACAGCAGCCCCTCGAGATCCTCGATCTCGTCGTCGAGCCGCTGCACCGCCTCGAAGTGGCCGTCGGCGACGACGTCGAGCAGTCCGTGCAGGAGGGCGCCGATGCCGTACTGCATGGCGTCGCTCGCCGCCCACCGGCGCCGGACCTCCTCCATCTGGAAGTCCGGCGTCAGACGCACCGTCACCAGGACGTTGCGCTTGACGAAGATCGAGATGCGGTGCAGGTCGAACAGCCGCGCCCGCGCGTACGGTGCGCCCGACGACTCCCGCTGGGCGCCGGCGTCCGCCTCGTCGGCGTCGTCGCGCAGCGAGACCGCGTAGACCATGAAGAACGTGTGCCCGGCGTAGGAGACGGTCTTCACGCGCTCGGAGGCCGCGACGCTGTCCTCCACGGCGAACGGGTCGAGGTCGAGCAGGGCGGCGACGTGGGCCAGCGTCTCGTGCGACGGGCATTCGAGATCGGCCCAGGCGAGCGTCTCGTCGTCCTCGAGGCACGTGGAGAGCCGGTCCAGCTCGAAACCCTCGACGGCCTCGCCGTTGCGCCAGATCTGGCCGCGCACCCGCTCCAGCCCATCGGCGTCGGCATCGGCCGGGACGAATTCGGTCACCCCCACATCGTGGCATCGAGGGTGCCGGCCGGACGTCAGGGCGTAGTCGACGTCACGAAGCGTGTCGCGGACCGCGGGTAGCATCGGTTCCGGTGTCTGGTTACGACGGGGCGGACACCGGTTCTCCCAGGTAAGGCGGCAAGGAATGGTCTCACACGGCGCAGATGGACATCGTCGGATGCCCGCGCGCACGAGCGAGCAGATCCGTGAGTGGTGCGACCGGTCGTCGGTCCCCGGTGAGCGGCGTGAGCTCTCCGACACCGCGGCGACGCTGATCGCCTCCGGCTACCTGACGCCCGGCGGTCGCGCGATCGTCGTCCGCCGGATCTCGACGGGCCGCCCGATGCCCACCCTGCCGAACGGCTTCGGCGACCTCCGCCGCCTGCAGCGTGCGATCGTCCAGCTCGAACACCAGCTGGCCAGTCCGATGGTGCCCGGCGTCGTCGCCGCCGTCCTGCGCAACCGGCTCAACGGCCTGCAGCGTCGTCGCGAGGATGCGCGCAAGCAGATCGTGACCGCCAAGGGCGTGATGGCCTCGAGCACGCGCGCGATCCGCCGCGAGCGCCGCGAGAACATCTACCTCGAGATCGACGAGCGGGAGCGCCTGTTCTCCGGCCTGTTGTGCACCCCGACCCCCAACGCCAATGCGTCGTCGTATGTCCGGCGGGCGGGCACCGCCGCGATCGACCGGATCGCCGGCGTCGTCGGACAGGTGGCCGCGCGCTCCGGCAACCCGCAGGCCGAGCAATGGGCCGACCAGTTGCTGAGCCCGGCCCGTAACTCGCAGGCGGGCGCCCCCAAGTCGGCGAACTTCGTCGACGGCTACGAGACCCTGCTGTTCGTCGCGGGCCACTACTACGACCGCATCGTGAACAACCCGGCCTGGCGGTCGGACCATTTCGAGGTGCAGCGCACCCAGGTGAATCTCCACGCCGAGCTCGCCGAGATCGCCGCCGACGTGATCGCCCTGCGTGCGGTGCGCATCGACCTCGACCGCGCCAAGCGCAACGGCGGTTTCGATCGCAGCTTCGCGGCCGAGATCGACCGGCGCGAGACCGCGCTGCGACCGGTGTGGACCGAGCTCATCGACCGCGTCCAGGCCCTCGGCGAGGTCGCGCACGTCGTCGAGTCGGCGGCCATGGAACTGCAGGTGCTCGCCGAGTACAACCGGGCGATGACCCTTGACGACCGCATCGACGCGCTGATCGCACGCTCCGGCGACCGCGAGATGTCGGTCGACAACGCCAAGCGCCTCACCGAGCAGGTGCGCAGCGGCGAGGAGCAGCTGCGCATCTACCGAGATGTGTTGCAGGGCAACATCGCCCGTATCTCGCCGGCGGTGCCGCGGGAGCTACCGGCCCGATACGAGCCGTCGTGACCAGGCCTTCAGGTACGCCTTCTCGTCGGCACTGAGCCGGCGCAGCGTCTTCTTCTCGACATCGACGACGGCCATCTGCGTGGCCGCGACGCAGGCCGGCCGACTGCCGGGCTCGGCGTGCGCGCTCCGGATCTCGTAGCCGATGGTGAAGTCCACCGATCGGAACCCCTTGATCCACATGCCGATTCGCAGCGGCGAGTCCTCGTGCCGGAGCTGTGCCTGATAGCGGATGTCGACGTGGACGATCATCGCGCTGGTGATCAGCGGCTGGTACTCCTCGCCCGCGCTCAGCAGCCAGGCGATCCGCGCCTCCTCCATGAGGGTGACCATCCGGGCGTGGTTGATGTGCCCGAAGGCGTCCATGTCCGACCAGCGGACGCCGACCTCTGCGACGAACGCGTACTCGTCGTCTCCGAGCCCCTCGGGGGCTTCGTCGGCCGGGGTGGCCGGTGGGTTCTGCATCGTCGACCTTCGCTCTCCTGGGCGCCGGAATCGGGTGTTGTCCCGCAACCTGGGCCGCCGCTTTCTCAACCGTCGCGATCGCGGCCGCGCAGGTAGTCTGTGAGTCTAGATGCCCGGTCGGAACCAACCGTTCGGCGCGGGCGTTGCACGTGCACGATGGCCGAGGACTCCGGACGTTCCTGGTCCGGATGAGGAGTTGGACGTGAAATCGAGGCGTTGGATCGCAGGCCTTGCCGCTGTGTTCATGACCTTTGCGCTGGCCCCGGCGATCGCCGAGGCCGCGCCGAAATCCCCCAAGAAGCCTGTCGCGCGGATCTCCAAGACCGTCGAGCTGAGCGCCCAGCGCACCGACATCTGGGTCTACTCGCCGGCCATGGGCGGCCGCATCCGGGTGTCGGTCCTGTCGCCTCCGGGCGCCACGGCGCCGCGGTCGACGCTCTACATGCTCGACGGCGCCGGGAACGAGAAGGACGTCAGCGACTGGATCACCAAGGGGCACGCCGGGCGCTTCTTCGCCGACAAGAACGTCAACGTGGTCATGCCCGCCGGGGCATCGGGAACCTTCTACACCGACTGGCAGAAGCGCGACCCGAAGCTCGGCAAGCCGATGTGGGAGACGTTCCTCACCAAGGAGCTCCCCCCGCTGATCGACGAACGATTCAACGGCAACGGCCGCAACGCCATCCTCGGCCTGTCGATGGGCGGCCAGGCGGCGTTCGCGCTGACCGTGCGCAACCCGTCGATGTACACCGGTGTCGCCTCGCTGAGCGGGTGCCCGCCGGTGTCGGGTCCGTTCAACGAGGCCTACGTGCGCACCACGGTCGGCCGTGACGGCGGGGACGCCACCAACATGTGGGGCCCGTTCGGTTCCGCGGGCTGGCGCGCCCACGACCCGAGTCACCATCTGGACAAGCTCCGCGGCAAGAACATCTTCCTGGCGGCCGGTTCCGGGGCCGTCGGCCCGCTGGATCTGCAGCGTCGCATCGAGCCGGAGGAGGGATCGCGCGACGTGGTGACCGCGTCGTCGTCGGCGCTGGAGCTCGGGGCCTACCGCTGCTCGCTGGAATTCGCGCTCACGCTGCGGGCCAACCGCATCCCCTACACCGACGGCTTCCGCCTGATCGGCACCCACACCTGGGGCTACTGGGAGCGCGACCTCGAGGTCGCGTGGCCGACCCTCGCGCGGGGGCTCTAGGCCCGGGGGCCGTCCCAGTTCTCCGCGAACCGGAGGAACACGTCGCCCTCCTCGGCGTTGGTGACGGTCACGCGCACCCCGTCCCCGTCGAAGGGGCGGATCACGACGCCCGCCTCGACCCCGGCTCGCGCGAAGTCCATCGCCGCGGCCCCGAGGTCGAGCCAGACGAAGTTGGCCTGGGAGTCGGGCACGCGGTAACCGGCGGCACGCAGGCGCTCGGTGACACGCGCGCGTTCGGCGACGACGGCGTCGGTGCGGGCGAGGAGCTCGTCGGACGCCTCGAGGCTGGCGAGCGCGGCGGCCTGGGCGACGCTGTTGACCGAGAACGGCACGTGGACCTTGCCGAGGGCGGTGATGACCTCGGGGTCGGCGATCGCATAACCCACACGGAGGCCGGCCAGGCCGTACGCCTTGGAGAACGTGCGCAGGATCACCAGGTTGGGGAACTCGCGTCGCAGCTCGAGGGCGTCGTAGGCCTGGTTCTCGGGCAGTCTCAGGTATTCGAAGTACGCCTCGTCGAGGACGACGAGAAGGTCCGACGGCACGTTCTCCAGGAACGCGCGCAGGTCGGCGGCCTCGACGACGGTGCCGGTCGGGTTGTTCGGATTGCAGATGAAGACCAGGCGCGTGCGGTCGGTGATCGCGGCGGCCATCGCCTGCAGGTCGTAGGTGAGGTCGCCGGTCAGCGGCACCTGGACGGGGGTCGCGCCGACGACGCGGGTCGCCAGCGGATACGTCTCGAACGAACGCCAGCCGAACAGCACCTCGTCGCCGGGGCCGCTGGTGATGAGGATCAGGTTCTGGCAGAGGATGACCGATCCGCAGCCGACCTGGACTTCGTCCTCGGTCACGCCGTACTTCTTCGCGAGCGCGGCGGTCAGCTCGACCATGCCGTTGTCGGGGTAGCGGTTGATGCCGGCCGCCGCCCGGGCGATCGCGTCGGCGACGCTGGGCAGCGGTCCCTCGGTCACCTCGTTGCTCGCGAGCTTCACCGCGCCCGGGAACGTCTTTCCCGGAACGTAGACGGGAAGGTCATCGAGATCGGGGCGGATTCGCAGGCTCACCCGATCCAATGTAGACCTCGGCGAATCGGGGCAAAAACCGGCTCTGACCAAACGGTTTGCTTGTAAGCGCCAAGGGTGTGTAACCTTTCGTCCGGCAGTTCGAAAGGACTCCGCCAGGGAGGCGTGCCAGAGCGGCCGAATGGGACTCACTGCTAATGAGTTGTCCCGCTAACACGGGACCGGAGGTTCAAATCCTCTCGCCTCCGCCGAACCGCGGTCGGCCGACCACGGTATAACTGAATAAACACCACGCGCCCGTAGCTCAACGGATAGAGCATCTGACTACGGATCAGAAGGTTTGGGGTTCGAATCCCTACGGGCGCACCGGCGAGAAACCCGCCACCGACACGGTGGCGGGTTTCTTCTTTGTCGTTCACCGCCCGGCGGG
>Ga0164243_10016285_pt1 | contig 10211 bp, 8 predicted proteins | sample OricompcompostOP_FD_108781 | JGI IMG/M metagenome (GOLD analysis project Ga0164243, IMG submission 108781) | Organic Plus compost microbial communities from Emeryville, California, USA - Original compost - Organic plus compost (OP) | ecosystem: Engineered > Solid waste > Mixed feedstock >... | reverse complement strand
GGCTTCGCCGAGCCCGCCGACGTGCGGGACGCCGTCGACGGCGCCCTCATCGAGGTCGACGGGCTCACCTTCACCGTCGACCACGTGCCCGGCCACACCCGCGGCACGGTCGTCTACCGCATCGCCTGGGACGGCCCTGAGGACGTCTCGGAGCTGATGTTCTCCGGTGACTTCCTGTTCGCGGGCTCGATCGGGCGCACCGACCTCGACGGTGGCTCCCACCCGCAGATGCTGCACAGCCTGCGCGACCGCGTCCTTCCACTGGCCGACGACATCGTGGTGCTTCCCGGCCACGGCTCGCAGACGTCCATCGGGCGCGAACGCGCCACCAACCCCTTCCTGGCGGAGCTGATCGATCCATGAGCAAGCTGAGCGGGTTCCCGGAGTTCCTCCCCGCCGACCGCAACGCCGAGCTGATCGTGCTCGACCACCTGCGCTCGGTCTTCGAGCTGCACGGCTTCGCCTCGGTCGAGACGCGCGCCGTCGAGACGATGGAGCAGCTGACGCGCAAGGGCGAGATCGACAAGGAGGTCTACACGGTGAGGCGCCTCCACGCCGCCGAGGGGGAGACCGTGGACGTCCTCGGCCTGCACTTCGACCTGACAGTGCCCTTCGCGCGCTACGTCGTCGAGAACGCCGGGAAGCTGGAGTTCCCGTTCCGCCGCTACCAGATCCAGAAGGTCTGGCGCGGCGAGCGCCCGCAGCAGGGGCGCTTCCGCGAGTTCACGCAGGCCGACATCGACATCGTCGCCAAGGACGAGCTCGCCTTCCACTTCGACGTGGAGATCGCCCAGGTGATGGCCGAGGCGCTCTCGGGCCTGCCCGTCCCGCCACTGACGCTGCAGGTCAGCAACCGCAAGGTGCTCGAGGGCTTCTACCTGGGCCTCGGCCTCGCCGAGCCGACCGCGGTGATGCAGGTAGTCGACAAGCTCGACAAGGTGCCGGCCGACAAGATCGCCGAGCTGCTGCGCACAGACGCCGGGCTGACGCCTGAGCAGGCGACGGCCTGCCTGGCGCTGGCCGACATCCGCACGGCCGACACGTCGTTCGTCGAGCGGGTGCGTGCGCTCGGCGTCGACCACCCGATGCTCGACCAGGGCCTCGACGAGCTCGCACAGGTCGTCGCGGCGTGCGGCGGCATCGACGGCGTCGAGATCGTCGCCGACCTGCGTATCGCGCGTGGCCTCGACTACTACACCGGCACGGTCTTCGAGACACGGATGGCGGGTCACGAGCACCTCGGCTCGATCTGCTCGGGCGGCCGTTACGACCAGCTAGCCAGCGACGGACGCTCGACCTACCCCGGCGTCGGCATCTCGTTGGGCGTCTCACGGCTGCTCGTGCCGCTCGTCGCCGGCGGACTGACGGCCGACCGCTCCGTCCCGTCGGCCGTCTTGGTCGCCCTCGTGGACGAGGACGGCCGCGCTGACAGCAACGCGGTGGCCCAGCAGCTGCGTTCCCGCGGCATCTCGACCGAGGTCGCCGCGAGCGCCCAGAAGTTCGGCAAGCAGATTCGCTACGCCGAGCGGCGGGGCATACCGTATGTCTGGTTCCCGGCCACGGCCGACGGCGCCCACCAGGTCAAGGACATCCGCAGCGGCGACCAGGCCGACGCCGACCTGGACGTGTGGACACCCCCGAACATCGATCTCCGTCCCCGAATCAAGGAGCAGAACGCGTGATCCGCACCCACGACGCCGGAACCCTTCGCGCGAGCCACGTCGGCCAGCAGGTCACCCTCGCAGGATGGGTCGCACGTCGTCGCGACCATGGTGGCGTCGCGTTCATCGACCTGCGCGATGCCAGCGGGGTCTCGCAGGTCGTCATCCGCGAGGAAGAGGTCGCGCGTCCGCTTCGCAGCGAGTTCTGCCTGCGCATCGTGGGCACGGTCGAGCGTCGCCCCGACGGCAACGACAACCCGAACCTGCCCACGGGCGAGATCGAGGTCGTCGCCGAGACCGTCGAGATCCTCAGCGAGTCGGCGCCCCTGCCGTTCCCGATCGAGGAGTTCAACCCCTCGCAGATCGGCGAGGAGGCGCGTCTGCGCTACCGCTACCTCGACCTGCGCCGCAGCGAGATGGCCTCCAACCTGCGCACCCGCGCCCGCGTCACCCAGATCATCCGCGAGGTCATGGCCGAACGTGGCTTCCTCGACTTCGAGACCCCGTACCTGACGGCGTCGACGCCCGAGGGCGCGCGCGACTTCCTGGTGCCGGCCCGCCTGCACCCCGGCTCCTGGTACGCGCTGCCCCAGTCGCCGCAGCTGTTCAAGCAGCTGCTCATGGTGGCCGGGATGGAGAAGTACTACCAGATCGCGCGCTGCTTCCGAGACGAGGACAGCCGTGCCGATCGGCAGCCGGAGTTCACCCAGCTGGACATCGAGATGAGCTTCCTCGAGGAGGAGGACGTCTACGAGCTCACCGAGGACATCCTCGTGCGCATCTGGCGAGACGTCGTCGGCCACGAGATCACGACGCCCATCGCGCGCATGACGTTCGCCGAGGCCGTGCGACGCTTCGGCATCGACCGTCCCGACCTGCGATTCGGCTGCGAGCTCGTCGACTTCACCGAGTACTTCGCGCAGACGCCGTTCCGGGTGTTCGCGCCCAAGGGCCGCGACTGGCACGTGGGTGCCGTCGTGATGCCCGGTGGCGCCGACCAGCCGCGCCGCACGCTCGACGCCTGGCAGGAGTTCGCCAAGGCGCGTGGCGCGAAGGGACTCGCCTACGTGCTCGTCCAGGAGGACGGCACCCTCGGCGGCCCCGTGGCCAAGAACCTCTCGGACGCCGAGCGCGAGGGCATCGTGGCCCACGCCGGGGCGACGCCGGGCGACTGCATCTTCTTCGGCGCAGGCGAGTACAACGACGTCAAGTCGCTGCTCGCGGCCGTGCGGGTCGAGGTCGGCGAGCGCTGTGGCCTCATCGACCACGACCGCTGGGAGTTCGTCTGGGTCAACGACGCGCCGATGTTCGAGCGCATCGAGGGCGAGGGCGGGGCCGACGCCTGGACGTCCATCCACCATCCGTTCACGGCTCCGGCGCCAGAGTTCGCCGAGGGGTTCCACACCGACCCCGGCGCGGCGCTGAGCCAGGCGTACGACATCACCCTCAACGGCAACGAGCTGGGCGGCGGGTCCATCCGTATCCACCGGGCCGAGATGCAGCAGCGGGTCTTCGACGTCCTCGGGCTCACGCAGGAGCAGGCGCAGGGCCAGTTCGGATTCCTGCTCGAGGCCTTCCAGTACGGTCCGCCGCCGCACGGCGGAATCGCGCTGGGCATCGACCGGGTGGTGGCGCTGCTGACGGGTGCCGACTCCATCCGCGACGTCATCGCCTTCCCGAAGACGGCCTCGGGCGCCGACCCCCTGACCGGTGCGCCGACACCCATCACGGCGGCCCAGCGCAAGGAGACCGGGGTCGACTTCGTCCCCGAGCCCGCCAAGGCCTGAACGATAGGGTCGGGGGGTGAGCACTGACGGGTTGTTCGAGCTGCCGGAGGAGCCGATCGCGACGCCTTCGGGCAGCGGGAGCCTCGCGGGCAACACACACTCCTCCGCGCCGCTCGCGGTGCGGATGCGCCCACGCACCCTCGACGAGCTCGTCGGCCAGCAGCACCTGCTCGCGCCGGGGTCGCCGCTGCGCCAGGTCATCGACGGCGACCAGCCGCTGACCCTGCTGCTGTGGGGGCCTCCGGGCACGGGCAAGACCACCATCGCCTCGCTGATCAGCAACCACACGCATCGCCGCTTCGTCGAGGTGTCGGCCGTCTCCGCGGGGGTCAAGGAGGTGCGCGAGGTCATCACCGGCGCACGTCGGGCGCTGGCCCAGAGCGGTGTCGAGACGGTGCTGTTCGTCGACGAGGTCCATCGCTTCAGCAAGTCGCAGCAGGACGCGCTGCTGCCCGGCGTCGAGAACCGCTGGGTCTCGCTCGTCGCCGCCACCACCGAGAACCCCCACTTCAGCGTCATCGGGCCGCTGCTCTCGCGGTCGTTGCTGCTCACCCTGCAGTCGCTCACCGACGAGGACGTGACGACGATGGTCGAGCGGGCCGTCCTCGACGAGCGAGGCCTTGCCGGTGCCGTCACCCTCACCGATGACGCGCTCGACCACCTGGTGAGGCTCGCCGGGGGAGACGGGCGCCGTGCACTCACCTACCTGGAGGCGGCGGCCGGCGCCGCGACGTCGCAGGGGCGTACCGAGGTCACGGTGGACGATGCGGCGCTCGCGGTCGACCGGGCCGCCGTGCGCTACGACCGCCAGGGCGACCAGCACTACGACGTCACGAGTGCGCTCATCAAGTCGATCAGGGGCTCGGACGTCGATGCCGCGCTGCACTACCTGGCGCGCATGATCGAGGCGGGGGAGGACCCCAAGTTCATCGCACGGCGTCTCATGATCCAGGCCAGCGAGGACGTCGGGATGGCCGATCCGACAGCCCTGCCCGTCGCCGTCGCCACGGCGCAGGCCGTGGCGATGATCGGCTTTCCCGAGGCGCGCATCCCGCTGGCCCAGGGTGTCATCCACCTGGCCACGGCACCGAAGTCGAACTCCGTCATCTCGGCCGTCGACGCCGCGCTGGCCGACGTCCGGGCGGGCAAGATCGGCGCGGTGCCGCCCGCCCTGCGCGATGCGCACTACGCCGGGGCCAAGAAGCTCGGCCACGGGCACGACTACCGGTACGCCCACGACGATCCGCGGGGTGTCGTCCCGCAGCAGTACGCACCGGACGACGTCGACGGCGCGCGCTACTTCGAGCCCAGCGAGCACGGGGCCGAGGCGGCGCTGAAGGAGCGGCTGGCCCGCATCCGGGCGATTCTGCACGACCGCTGAAGCAGTAGGCTCGTGCTCATGTCTTCGGCGTCCTGGATGCTCGTCGCCACCGCGGTGCTCGCGGTGGTGGCGATAGCCGCTGCCGTCATCGCCGTGCGCGCCGCGCGCCGCGTGGCCGTCGCGGCGGTCCGCACCGCGGTCGCACCGACCGCCAGGCCTGCGTCACTGGTGCTCGTCGAGAACGTCGAGCCCTCACCGGCGGCGCCGCCAGAGGCTCGTGTGGTCGAGGACCGTCTCGTCGTGCCGCCCACGCAGCAGCAGGTGGTCTCAGCCGCCCTCGGACGTCCCCAGGCCCGGCTCACGATCGCGGCGCACGGCCTCGCCCACGCCCTGCGTCCCGAGAGCCGCGACCGCATCCTGGCCCTCATGCGTCGCGAGTACCGACGTCGCCGCCGCCTCCGTCTCAAGGCCGCCCGCCGTGCCGTGCGCGAGGCGACACCGCAGGCCGAGCCCGCGGACTCCTGGATCGGCGAGCTGCCATCCAGCAAGGCGGTCGGCGAATGACTCCCCGCGTCGTGTGGTTCGTGGCGGGCACGGCCGCCGGCGTGTATGCCAGCGTCAAGGCCCGCCGGGCCGCGTACCGCGTCTCCGCCCCGGGCCTGATCGACCAGGTGGGCGCGCTCGGCGTCGGCTGGCGGGCCTTTCGTGACGAGTTCACCGAGGGGCGCGACGCACAGGAGCGCGACCTCGCCCGCCGCCTCAGCCAGACCCTCACCCCACCCCCTGAGACCCTCAGCATCGAAAAGGACCAGCCCTAGATGGACACCGCGGAGATCCGCCGTCGATTCCTCGATCACTTCGAGAAGGCCGGCCACACCGTCGTGCCGTCGGCACCCTTGCTGTTCGACGATCCGAACTTGTTGTTCGTCAACGCCGGCATGGTGCCGTTCAAGCCGTACTTCCTGGGCCAGGAGACGCCTCCGTACCAGCGGGCGACGAGTGTCCAGAAGTGTGTGCGCACGCTCGACATCGAAGAGGTCGGCAAGACCACACGCCACGGCACCTTCTTCCAGATGAACGGCAACTTCTCCTTCGGCGACTACTTCAAGGAAGGCGCCATCGAGCACGCCTGGAACCTCATCACGACCTCCCAGGCCGACGGAGGCCTTGGCCTGGACCCCGACACGATCTGGGTCACCGTGCTGCACTCCGACGACGAGGCCCGCGCGCTCTGGAAGAAGATCGCCGGCCTGCCCGACGAGCGCATCCAGAGCAGGGGACTGCTCGACAACTACTGGAACATGGGTGTTCCCGGCCCCGGCGGCCCGTGCAGCGAGATCTACGTCGACCGCGGACGCGAGTTCGGCCCCGATGGTGGCCCCGTCGTCGACGAGGACCGCTTCCTCGAGATCTGGAACCTCGTCTTTATGCAGGAGGAGCTCAGCGCCGTCCGCGCGAAGGACGACTTCGACGTCCTCGGTGAGCTTCCCGCCAAGAACATCGACACGGGCATGGGCCTGGAGCGAGTGGCCTACCTGCTGCAGGGCAAGGGCAACCTCTACGAGATCGACGAGGTCTTCCCGGTCATCGAGCGTGCCGCGGAGCTCTCCGGCAAGCGCTACGGCGCCGACCACGAGGACGACGTGCGCTTCCGTGTCATCGCCGACCACGTGCGCAGCGGCCTCATGCTCATGGGCGACGGCGTCACCCCCGGCAACGAGGCTCGTGGCTACGTCCTGCGGCGCCTGCTGCGCAGGGCGGTGCGGTCGATGCGCCTGCTGGGCTTCGACGACCGGGCCCTGCCCGAGCTGCTGCCGGTCAGCCTGGAGCGCATGAAGGCCTCCTACCCCGAGCTCGAGGCCGACTTCCCGCGCATCGAGCAGATCGCCTACGCCGAGGAGGACGCCTTCCGGCAGACGCTCGTCAAGGGCACCACGATCTTCGACCTGGCGGCCAGCGAGACCAAGAAGGTCGGCGCCACCGTGCTGCCGGCCAACCAGGTGTTCGCCCTGCACGACACCTATGGCTTCCCGTTCGACCTGACGCTCGAGATGGCCTCCGAGCAGGGGCTCGCCGTCGACCAGGAGGGCTTCCGGGCGCTCATGGCCGAGCAGCGTGCCCGCGCCAAGGCCGATGCGAAGTCCAAGAAGGGCAACCACGCCGACACCACGGTGTACCGCTCGACGCTCGATGCGTTCGGCCCGACCGACTGGCAGGCCTACACGACCCTCACGACCGAGTCACGCGTGCTCGCCGTCATCGCCGGGGGCGCTGGTGTCGCGGCGCTGGGTGCCGGCGCCGTCGGCGAGATCGTCCTCGACCGCACACCCTTCTACGCCGAGTCCGGCGGTCAGAACGCCGACGCCGGCCATCTCGTCTGGGACGGAGGCCGTGCCGAGGTGCTCGACGTCCAGCGTCCCGTGCGGGGGCTGGTGGTGCACCAGGTGCGGGTGCTCGAGGGCGAGCTGGTCGCCGACATCGCGCTCGAGGCGGCCGTCGACCCCGAGTGGCGCCTCGGCGCCTGCCAGGCCCACTCGGGCACCCACGTCGTCCATGCCGCGCTCCGCGAGGTGCTCGGCCCGACGGCGCTGCAGGCCGGCTCCTACAACCGTCCGGGCTACCTGCGCCTCGACTTCGGCTGGAACGGCGGGCTCGCTCCCGGTCAGCTGAGTGAGGTAGAGGAGGCCGCGAACCGCGCCCTGCGCGCCGACCTCCCGGTCTCGGCCAGCACGATGTCGCTTCCGCAGGCCCGCGAGATCGGCGCGCTCGCGCTGTTCGGCGAGACGTACGCCGAGGACGTCCGGGTCATCGAGATCGGCGGGCCGTGGTCGCGCGAGCTCTGCGGTGGCACCCATGTGCAGCGCTCCTCGCAGATCGGCACCGTCGTCATCACGTCCGACAGCTCCGTAGGATCGGGCCATCGACGGGTCGAGGCGCTCACGGGCATCGAGGGCTTCCAGTACCTCGCCCGCGAGCGTGACCTCCTCTCGCAGCTCACCGAGCTCCTGCGCACCCCCCGTGACGAGGTCCCCACCCGCGTCGGCGACCTGCTCGAACGGCTGAAGGCCACCGAGAAGGAGCTCGACCGGATGAAGGCCCGCCAGCTGCTGGGTGGCGCCTCCGACATCGCGGCACAGGCCAAGGACGTCAACGGCGTGGCGCTCGTGACGCATCGCGCCGAGGGCGCTGCCGGCGGCGACGTGCGCACCCTCGCGCTCGACGTGCGGGGACGCCTCGCCGGTCGGCCGGCCGTGGTGGTCGTCATCGGCACCGGGGGCGACAAGCCCTCTGCGGTCGTGGCGCTGAACCCGGAGGCGCAGGAGCGCGGCCTCAGCGCGAACACCCTCGTGGGCATCGTCGGCGAGCACATCGGCGGTCGTGGCGGTGGCAAGGCCGACGTCGCCCAGGGCGGCGGGACCGACCTCTCCGGCATCGACGCGGCCTTCGCCGCCGTCACCGCGGCGCTCGGCCACTGACGGCGATGAGGCGAGGGCGGCGCATCGGCATCGACGTGGGTGACGTGCGCATCGGCGTCGCCGTGTGCGATCCCGACGGGCTCCTGGCGACTCCCTCGGAGACCGTCGCCGCGGGCCCGGGCGCGATCGCGCGGCTCGCCGAGATCGTCATCGAGACCGAGGCCTTCGAGTGCGTCGTGGGGCTGCCCGTGTCGCTCTCCGGGCGTGAAGGCCCGGCGGCCACGAAGGTGAGGCTGTTCGCCGCCGAGCTCGCCGCGGCCGTCGCTCCCGTCGAGATCCGACTCTTCGATGAGAGGATGACGACGATGACCGCCGACAGCCTGCTCCGTCAGGGCGGTCGATCAGGACCGGCGAAGCGTAAGGTCATCGACCAGGCCGCCGCGGCGGTCATCCTTCAGACAGCACTCGACGCCGAGCGGATGCGTGGATCCGCACCCGGGACGACCTTGTGAGGAACCATGACTGACAGCGGACTCGACCTGATGACCGGCGGCCCCGGCGGAGAACCGCCGCGCGCTGGTCGCCGACGTGCCGAGAAGAAGCGGCGCCCGCCGTGGGGACGTCGCATCCTGGCCCTCCTGATCGTGGTGGCCATCGTCGTCGGCGGCTACCTCGGGGTGCAGCGCGCGGCCGACTGGATCAACGGGCCCGAGGACTACACCGGCCAGGGCAGCGGCGACGTGATGGTCCAGATCAAGGAAGGCGCCAACGGCCAGGACATCGCCACGACCTTGTTCGACGCGGGTGTCGTCAAGAGCGCCGAGGCGTTCTACCAGCTGTCCATCAACGACGCGCGGGCCCAGGCCATCCAGCCCGGCTTCTACGGCCTGCGCAAGAAGATGTCCTCCGAGTGGGCGCTGCGTGAGCTGTCCGACAAGGCCAACCGCATCGAGGGCAAGGTCACGATCCCCGAGGGTGCGCGCGTCGGACAGATCGTCACGGCCATCGCCAAGGGCTCCGACATCAAGGAGGACGAGCTCACCGCCGTCCTCGACGACCCGTCCTCGATCGGCCTGCCCGCCGTCGCGAACGGCAACCCCGAGGGCTACCTCTTCCCCGCCACGTACACGGTCGAGCCGGGCACGACGGCCACCGAGATCCTCAAGGAGATGGTCGACAAGACCCTCGCCGTCGAGAAGGACCTCGACCTCGCCACCCGGGCCAAGGAGCTCGGGTACACCTCTGAGCAGATCCTGACCATCGCGAGCCTGCTCGAGTACGAGGCGAAGCTCGACGTCGACTATCCGAAGGTCGCTCGGGTTCTCTACAACCGCCTCGACCAGGGAATGGCGCTGCAGCTCGACTCGACGGTCTCCTACGTCAGCCAGCGTGAGGGCGACGTCTGGACGACACCCGAGGAGCGCGCCAATCCCTCGGAGTACAACACCTACCAGAACGTCGGCCTGCCGCCCGGCCCCATCGGCTCACCCGGTGAGAAGACGATCGAGGCTGCCCTCAATCCGGCCGAGGGCAGCTGGCTGTTCTTCGTGGCGGTCAACCTCGAGACCGGTGAGACGAAGTACGCCAACACCTATGCCGAGCACGAGCGCAACGCGGAGGAAGCCCGGGAGTACTGCCGCAACTCCGACGTCTGCTGATGCGGTGCGCCGTCCTGGGCTCGCCGATCGCGCACTCGCTGTCGCCGGCGATGCACCGGGCCGCGTACGCGCATCTCGGTCTCGACTGGACGTACGAGGCCTTCGACCTGGCTGAGGCCGATCTGGCCGGCTTCCTGTCATCGCGCGACGACAGCTGGCGGGGGTTCTCCGCGACGATGCCGCTCAAGCGCGAGCTCGTCGCGCTGGCCGACGAGGTCACGGGTGTCGCGGCGACGCTGGGTGTCGCCAACACCCTGGTTCTCGACCAGGGCCGTCGTGTCGCCAGCAACACCGACGTGCCGGGAGCCATCGCGGCACTGCAGGAGGCGGGTGTCACGCTCGCCACGACCGCGCGCGTCCTCGGCGGT
>Ga0164243_10016284_pt1 | contig 10211 bp, 9 predicted proteins | sample OricompcompostOP_FD_108781 | JGI IMG/M metagenome (GOLD analysis project Ga0164243, IMG submission 108781) | Organic Plus compost microbial communities from Emeryville, California, USA - Original compost - Organic plus compost (OP) | ecosystem: Engineered > Solid waste > Mixed feedstock >... | reverse complement strand
CGTGCACGGCGAGTCGGTCGTCATGCGCATCCTCGACAAGAGCTCGGTGGCCATGGAGCTCGACCGGCTCGGGATGGGGCCCGAGGACCTGCGGCGGTTCGAGCGCGCCTACCGCCAGGCGTACGGGGCCGTGCTCGTCACCGGGCCGACCGGCTCGGGCAAGTCGACCTCGCTCTACGCCGCGCTGCAGCGGCTGAACACGGCCGATCGCCACATCGTCACGATCGAGGACCCGGTCGAGCGCCAGCTCGAGGGCGTGACCCAGATCCAGGTCAACGCCCGCACTGGCATGACGTTCGCCAACGGCCTGCGCTCGATGATGCGGGCCGACCCCGACGTGATCATGGTCGGCGAGATCCGCGACGCGGAGACGGCGAAGATCGCCGTCGAGTCGGCGCTCACCGGGCACCTGGTGCTCTCGACGCTGCACACCAACGACGCGCCGACCGCCGTGACGCGGTTGCTGGAGATGGGGGTCGAGCCGTTCCTCGTCGCCTCGGCGATCGACTGCGTCGTCGCGCAGCGGCTCGCCCGCACGCTCTGCAGCGCCTGCCGCCGGCCGGTCACGCTGCCGCCCGAGGTGATCCACCACCACGGGTTCTCCGTCGACGAGCCGGTCGAGGTCTACGAGGCCGTCGGCTGCGCCCGCTGCGGCGACACGGGGTACCGCGGCCGGATCGGCCTCTACGAGGTGATGGTCGTCGACGAGGCGGTCCGCGGCCTGATCGTCGAGCGCTCGCCGATCGAGCCGATCGCCCGGGCCGCGGTGGCGGCGGGGATGCGCCGGCTGCGCGACGACGGCTTCGCGAAGGTCCTCTCCGGCCAGACCTCGCTGGCCGAGGTCGCCCGCGTCACCGGCGACGCCTGAAACCATGCCGGCCCCGCCGTGGGCGTCGTCCACCCGGGCCGTCCGTGCACGCGCCGTGGCCCACGGCACCCGCGGCCCGGACGTTCGTCCAGAGCGCTGCGGCGGGTGTCCGGCCCGGTCGACCGGGCGGCGATACGGACAGGGAGATGGCCGTCCACTTCCACGACCTGGTCCAGGCGATGATCGAGCAGGAGGCCTCCGACCTCCACCTCACCGCCGGCAGCCCGCCCATGATCCGCGTCCGCGGCCGGCTGCAGCCCGCCGTGGAGGAGTCGCTCGACGTCGCCAGCTGCCGGGAGCTCGTCTACGGGCTGCTCAGCACCGTGCAGCGGCAGCGGCTGGAGACCGACCGGCAGGTCGACTTCGCCTACCCGGTGCCCGGGGTGGCCCGCTTCCGCGTCAACGCCTTCCAGCAGCGCGGCGCGACCGGCGCGGCGCTGCGCCTGATCCCCGACCGGATCCGGACCCTCGCCGAGCTCGGCCTGCCCGACGTCCTCGGCGAGCTGTCGGAGCGGCCGCGCGGCCTGGTGCTCGTCACCGGCCCGACCGGCTCGGGCAAGACGACGACGCTCGCGGCGATGATCGACCGGATCAACGAGTCGCGGTCCGACCACATCCTCACGATCGAGGACCCGATCGAGGTCCTGCACGCCCACAAGGGCTGCATCGTCAACCAGCGCGAGCTCGGCACCGACGCCCCGAGCTTCGCGCTGGCGCTGAAGGCCGCGCTGCGCCAGGACCCGGACGTGATCCTCGTCGGCGAGATGCGCGACCTGGAGACGATGGGCACCGCCCTGACCGCGGCCGAGACCGGCCACCTCGTCTTCGCGACGCTCCACACCCAGGACGCGCCGCAGACCGTGGACCGGATCATCGACTCGTTCCCCGCCGGCCAGCAGAACCAGGTCCGGATGCAGCTGGCCTCCGCCCTGCAGGGCGTCGTCTGCCAGCAGATCCTGCCGACCTCCGACGGGCTCGGGCGGACCGCGGCGCTCGAGGTGCTCGTCCCGACCGCGGCGGTCCGCAACCTCATCCGCGAGGGCAAGACCCACCAGATCCGCTCGGCGATCCAGACCGGCGCCCGCTACGGCATGCAGACGCTCGAGACGTCGCTGGTCGAGCTGGTCCGGACCGGCAAGATCGCGCAGTCGGTCGCGGAGTCCCGCGCCAACGACGTCTCCGACTTCCGCCGCCTGCTGGAGCGCGAGATCGACCCGCGCACGACGCAGAAGGGCGGCATCGCCGACGTCGGCGCCGCGCCGCCCTCCGGCGACCCCGAGCAGCTGACCGCGATCTGACCGCCCGCGACCCGACGACGAACCCGTGAGCACCTACGCCTACGTCGCCCTCGACCCTCGCGGCGCCCGCGCCAAGGGCGAGCTCGACGCCGAGAACGCCGACGCCGTGAACGAGGTCCTGCGCCAGCGCGGCCTGATCCCGCTGTCGGTCGACCTCAAGCGCGCCGCCTGGAACCTGGAGATCAAGCTCTTCGAGCGGATCAAGCCGCACGACATGGTGGTCTTCAGCCGCCAGTTCGCGACCATGATCTCCTCCGGCATGACCGTCCTGCGCGCGCTCGCGGTGCTCGAGCAGCAGACCGAGAAGGAGAAGCTGCAGGAGGTCATCGGCACCGTCCGCGCCGACGTCGAGGGCGGCGCGTCGCTGTCGGAGGCGATGGAGAAGCACCCGAAGGTCTTCAACCGGCTGTACGTGGCGATGGTCCACGCCGGCGAGATCGGCGGCGTCCTGGAGGACGCCCTCGGCCGTGCCGCCGACCAGCTGGAGAAGGACGCCGACCTGCGCCGCGCGGTGAAGACCGCGATGGTCTACCCGGCGGTCGTGATCAGCTTCGCGATGATCGTCCTGCTCGGCATGGTCGCGTTCATCGTGCCGGTGTTCGTCGGCGTGCTGGAGGACTTCGACGCCGAGCTGCCGTTCATCACGAAGATCACCGTCGGGATCAGCGACGCGGTCACCGGCTACTGGTGGGCGCTGATCCTCGGCGTCGTGGCGATCGCCGTCGCGGTGCGCCAGTACGTGCGGACCGAGAACGGCCGGCGGACGAAGGACCGCCTGGCGCTGAAGATGCCGGTCCGGATCGGCGAGATCGTCCAGAAGGTCGCGATCGCCCGCTGGTCGCGCACCCTCGGCACGTTGGTGGCCGCCGGCGTCCCGTTGCTGCAGGCGATCGACATCACCGGCCGCACCTCGGGCAACGCCCTGATCGAGGACGCGATGGGCAGCGTCACCACCAGCGTCCGCCGCGGCGGCACGATCCAGGCGCCGCTGCGCGAGGAGCAGATCTTCCCGCCGATGGTCGGCCACATGGTCGGCGTCGGCGAGGAGACCGGCGCCCTGGACCAGATGCTCGACAAGATCGCCGACTTCTACGAGAGCGAGGTCGCCGCCGCCGTCAAGGCGCTGACCGCCATCCTCGAGCCGCTCCTGATCGTCGTGATCGGCGCGATGGTCGGCTTCATCGTCATCTCGATGTACCTGCCGCTCTTCAGCGTCTACGACGCGATCAAGTAGCGCGGGCCCGGAAGCGCTCCACCCGCGCGCCGCTCCGCGTGTCCGGCGGCGTCGCGCCGGGTAGCGGTCGGCCATGGTGCAGATCGAGGAGGACCAGCAGCGGGCCTCGCTGGCCGAGCTGCTGCAGCAGGCCACGCAGCAGACGCAAACCCTGGTCAGGCAGGAGCTGCAGCTCGCCCAGCTCGAGCTCCAGCAGAAGGGCCGACGGGCCGGCGCGGGCGCCGGGCTCTTCGGCGCCGCCGGCCTGACCGCCCTGTTCGGCGTCGGTGCCCTGGTGGCGGCGGCGATCGTCGGCCTGGCGACCGCGGTCGACGCCTGGCTCGCCGCGCTGATCGTCGGCGTCGCGCTGCTGGCGCTCGCCGGCGCGATGGCGCTGATCGGGAAGGGGCAGATCGGCCGGGCGACGCCGCCCGTGCCCGAACGGGCCGCCGAGAGCGTCCGCCGCGACATCGACGACGTGAAGGGACGGGTGCAGGAGCGGTGAGCAACGTGCACGACGACGCCGGGACCACGCCCGCGTCCACCGAGGAGCTGCAGCACGACATCGAGCAGACCCGCGAGCAGCTCGGCGACACCGTCGAGGCGCTCGCCCGCAAGGTCGACGTCAAGCACCACGCCCAGGCGAAGGCGGCCGAGGTGAAGGACGCCGCCCGGGAGCGGCGCGGCCCGCTGATCGCGACCGGCGTCGGCCTCGCCGCCGCGCTGCTCCTGCTGCGGGCCCGGCGTCGCTGACCGGCGTGGTGGAGCGCGGTCGCGGGCCGGGACGGGCGACGTCGATCAGGATCGGCTGCTCGGGCTGGAACTACCGCTCGTGGCGCGGGGCGCTCTACCCGCGCGGGCTCCCCACGTCGCGGTGGCTCGAGCGCTACGCCGAGCGCTTCGACACGGTCGAGGTCAACGCGACCTTCTACCGCCTGCTCCGCCCCGAGGTCGCGGCCCGCTGGCTCGAGCAGACGCCCGACGACTTCCTCTTCGCCGTCAAGGGCAGCCGCTACCTCACCCACATGCGGCGGCTCACGGCGATCGACCAGGGCCTGAGGCGGTTCTACGAGGGCCTCGGGCCGCTGGCGGACTCGCCGCGGCTGGGCGCCGTGCTCTGGCAGCTGCCCGAGCGGTTCCCGCGCGACGACGACCGCCTGGCCGCGGCGGTCGAGCGCCTGCCGCCGGGCCGCCACGCCTGGGAGTTCCGCCATCCGAGCTGGTTCTGCGAGCCGGTCTACGACCTCCTGGCCGCGCACGGCATGGCCCTCGCCTACGGCGACCATCCCGACCGGCCCTTCGGCGAGCTGCGCACGACCGCGGACTTCGCCTTCCTCCGCTTCCACCACGGGCACCGCGGCCGCCGCGGCAACTACTCGGCCACCGAGCTCGACGCCTGGGCCCGGCGGATCGCCGAGCTCGCGCGGGAGGTCGACGTGCTGGCGTACTTCAACAACGACTGGGAGGGATTCGCGGTCCGCAACGCGCTCGACCTCCGACGGCGGCTCGACGTCGGCCGCCCTGCCGAGCGCAGCGCCTCGAGCGGCGGCGGCGCCACCCGCGCGCCGATCGCGCGGGCCGGCGGTCGATGAGCCGTGGCCGGCGGTCGCCGCCCACCGCGCCGCGTGAAGCGGACCATGGTCCGCTATGATCGCTGCGTGGGCAACGTTCCCGACACGCCCGCTGGAGCCATGGACCTCGGACTCGTCACCTTCGCCGACCTCTACGACGACCCGGACACCGGCCGGCCGGTCGCCCCCGAGCGGCGGATGCGGGAGCTGCTGGAGGAGGTCCGCCTCGCCGACGAGGTCGGGCTCGACGTGTTCGGGATCGGCGAGCACCACCGCCCGGACTACCTGGTCAGCTCGCCGACCACGGTGCTGGGCGCCGCCGCGGCCCAGACCGAGCGCATCCGGCTCTCCAGCGCGGTCACGGTGCTCTCGTCGGAGGACCCGGTGCGGGTCTTCCAGCAGTTCTCGACGGTCGACCTGATCTCCGGCGGACGGGCCGAGATCATGGCCGGCCGGGGATCGTTCACCGAGTCGTTCCCCCTGTTCGGACAGGACCTGCGCGACTACGACGAGCTGTTCGCCGAGAAGCTCGAGCTGCTGCTGCGCCTGCGCGAGGCCGCCGCCGCGGGCGCGCCCGTCACGTGGGAGGGCCGGCACCGCCCGTCGCTCGACGGCGCCCGCGTCTTCCCGCTCCCGGTGCAGGAGCCGCTGCCGGTGTGGATCGCCGTCGGCGGCACCCCGCAGTCGGTGGCGCGCGCCGGGCTGCTGGAGCTGCCGGTGATGTTCGCGATCATCGGCGGCGAGTGGACGAGGTTCGAGCCGCTGCTGGAGCTGCACCGCCGCGCGGTCGCCGAGGGCCGCCGGCAGCGCGTCGACGATCAGGACCGGGACGCGCCGACGGTGCCGCTCGGGATCAACACCCACGGCATCGTGGCCCCGACCGAGAAGGACGCGGTCGACGCGTTCTTTCCCTCCTGGGCGGCGATGATGACCCGGATCGGCCGCGAGCGCGGCTGGCCGCCGACCACGCGCGCCCAGTTCGACGCGATGCGCGGGCCGGAGGGGGCGCTGATGATCGGCTCGCCCGAGCAGGTCGCCGAGAAGATCCTGGCCCAGCACGAGCGCCTCGGCCACCAGCGCTACCTGCTGCACACCAGCCTCGGCGCCGTGCGCCACGCCGACGTCCTGCGCTCGATCGAGCTGCTCGGCACCGAGGTCGCCCCGCTCGTGCGCGCCGAGCTGGCCCGCCGGACCGCGCCCGCGGCGTCCACGCCGGACGCGCGCTGAGGCGCGCGGCCGGTTCCCCTCCGGTTCGGTCCGGCGGCCCGGTGGCCGGATCGCGGGCGGGGGCCGGTCGACGGCGGCCAGCGGAGCCCGGCCCGGCTGCGCGATGATCGACGGCGATGGTCGCGCAGCCCCGCCCCGGAGCCCTCGACGCCGACCTCGTCGCCGCCCGCGGCCACGGGCCGCTGGACGCCGCGGCGATCGACCGGCTCGACCGGGCGCACCTCTGGCACCCGTACGGGCCGCCGGAGCGCGACGCCTCGCTGCCGGTGGTCCGCGAGGCCGAGGGCGTGCGGCTGACCCTGGCCGACGGCCGGGCCGTGATCGACGGGATGGCGTCGTGGTGGGCGGCGATCCACGGCTACCGCGTGCCCGAGCTCGACGCCGCCGCGCGGGGCCAGCTGGAGCGGATGTCGCACGTCATGTTCGGCGGGCTGACCCACGAGCCGGCGGTCCGCCTGGCGGCGCGGCTGGTCGACCTGACGCCCGAGCCGCTGCGCCGGGTGTTCCTCGCCGACTCCGGTTCGGTGGCGATGGAGGTCGCGATCAAGCTCGCCCTCCAGCGGGAGCTCTCGCGCGGCCGGCCCGAGCGCCACCGGCTGATGACGTGGCGCGGCGGCTACCACGGCGACACGTTCGGGGCCATGGCCGTCTGCGACCCGGTCGGGGGGATGCACCACCTGTTCGCCCCGGTGCTGCCCCAGCACGTCTTCGCCGACGCTCCGCCGCCCGGCTTCGACGCCCCGCTCGACGAGGGCTACGTCGCCCACCTGCGCGCGACGGTCGCCGCGCACGCCCACGAGCTGGCCGCGATCGTCGTCGAGCCGGTCGTGCAGGGCGCCGGCGGGATGGCCTTCCACGCCCCCGGCTACCTGCGGGTGCTGCGCGAGCTCTGCGACGAGCACGACGTGCTGCTCGTCCTCGACGAGATCGCCACCGGCTTCGGGCGCTCCGGGGCGCTCTTCGCCTGCGAGCACGCCGGCGTCGTGCCCGACGTCCTGGCCCTGGGCAAGGCGATGACCGGCGGCTACCTGACGATGGCCGCGGTCCTCTGCACCGACGCGCTGGCCCACGAGATCGGCGCGGGCGAGGCCGGGGTGCTGATGCACGGGCCGACGTTCATGGCCAATCCGCTGGCGGCCTCGATCGCCTGCGCGTCGATCGACCTGCTGCTGACCCGCGACTGGGCCGCCGACGTCGCCCGGATCGAGGCCGGCCTGCGCGCGGGCCTCGCCCCGGCCGCGGGCGCCCCGGGGGTACGGGACGTCCGCGTGCTCGGGGCGATCGGCGTCGTCCAGCTCGACCACCCCGTCGACGTCGCGGCGGCGACCGCTGCGGCGCTGGAGCGGGGCGTCTGGCTGCGACCGTTCCGGGACCTGGTCTACGCGATGCCGCCGTACGCGTGCGACGCCGACGACGTGGCGGCCATCGCCGCAGCGATCGCCGCGGCCGCCGCGGCCGGCTGAGCGCCGCGCTCCGGGAGCGACTCGGGCCCTCAGCGGGTCGGGGCGGGCGCACCCAGCCAGCTGGCGACCGGCAGCTCGGCGGCGGCCGCCGCCAGCGCATCCGGGGTCGGCGCGCAGCGGGGGAGGACCACCACCGGGACCCCGTCCAGCAGCTCGCTGAGCGTGCGGCGGTTGTCGTCGGCCAGCGGGTCGCCGCCGTCCCACGGCGTCAGGACGACGGCCCGGACGTCGAGGCCGCCGGCGTGGGCCGCCTCGACGGTCAGCCGCACGTGGTTGATCGTCCCGAGTCCGGGCCGGGCCGCGACCACCAGCGGCAGGCCGAGGTCGACCGCGAAGGCCCGCACGTCGTAGCCGTCGCGGGTGAAGGGGACCAGCAGCCCGCCGATGCCCTCGACGACGAGCGCCTCCGCGGTCCGTCCCGCGTCGCGGGCCGTCGCGACCAGCTTCGCGGGCTCGAGCGGGGCACCGGCGCGATCGGCGGCCAGGTGCGGCGAGACCGGCGGGCCGTAGCGGCGCGGGGCGACCTCCTCCGGGGCCTGTCCGGTGCACGCGGCCAACAGCTCGTGATCGCGCCCGCCCGGCGGCGGCGGGTCGTCGATCCCGGTCACGGCCGGCTTGTGCGCGACGACCGCGACGCCGTCGGCGCGCAGCCGGGCGCAGATCGCGGCGGCGAGGAACGTCTTGCCGACCTCGGTGTCGGTCGCGGTGACGAGGACGCCGCTCATGCCCGGGCGGCCCGCTGGTCGACGAGCGTCGCGGCGAGCCGGCGGACCGCGCCCCGCAGGTCGTCGCGGTCGTGCTCGCTGGAGACGGTCAGGCGCAGCCGCGAGGTCCCGTCGGGCACGGTCGGCGGCCGGATGCCCTGGACGTAGATCCCGTCCTCCAGCAGCGAGCGGGTGAGGCCCATGGTGGGCTCCGCCGCGCCGACGACGATCGGGACGATCGGGATCGCCGGATCGACGCGGGAGGGGTCGATCCCGGGGACGTCGAGCGGGATGGCCGCGTCCGCGAGCTCCTCGCGCACCAGCAGCGCGTTGTCCTGCAGCCGCACGACCCGCTCGGGCTCGGCGCGCAGGACCTCCACCGCCGCCAGCGCCGCGCCGGTGGCCGCGGGCGCGGGAGCGGTGGAGAAGATCAGGGGTCGGGCCCGGTTGACGAGCCAGGCGATCACGTCGCGGTGCGCGGCGACGTAGGCGCCGCTGGAGCCGAGCGCCTTGCCGAGCGTGCCGACGATCGCGTCGACCTCGCCCTCGAGGCCGGCCGCGGCGACCGCCCCGCGGCCGCCGGGCCCGAGGACGCCGGTGCCGTGGGCCTCGTCGACCACGAGCCGCGCGCCGTGGCGGCGGCAGACCTCGACCAGCTCGGGCAGCGGCGCGACGTCGCCGTCCATCGAGAAGACCCCGTCGGTGACGACGACGGCGGGAGGGCGGCCGGCGCCCGAGCGGACGCGCAGCTCGCGGTCGAGGTGCTCCCAGTCGCCGTGGCGGTAGACGACCCGCTCGGCCCCGCTCAGCCGGACGCCGTCGACGATCGACGCGTGGTTGAGCTCGTCGCTGCAGACGACGCCGTCCCGGTCGGCGAGCGCGGTGACCACGCCGACGTTGGCGAGGAAGCCGGCGCCGAAGAGCAGCGCCTCGCCGGTCGACTTCAGGGCGGCGAGCTCCCGCTCCAGCTCGCGGTGGAGCGACAGGGTGCCGGCGATCAGGCGCGAGGAGCCGGCGCCGGCCCCGTGGTCGATCGCCGCGCGGGCGGCCGCGGCGCGGACCCGCGGGTCGCCGGCCAGGCCGAGGTAGTCGTTGGAGCAGAGCTGCAGCAGCTCGCGGCCGTCCACGACCAGCCGGGGCCCGATCGGCCCCTCGACGGTGCGCAGGGCGCGGCCCAGGCCGTCGCGCTCGAGCTCCGCCAGCCGCTCCCGCAGGACCGGATCGCCGTCGGCGGGACGCGACATCGGGATCGGCAGGACGGGCCGTCCCGCTCAGACGGCGAGGCCGGGCGCGGACGGGGTCGGCTCCAGCTCGCGCTCGGGCCAGCGGTTCGGCGCGCCGTCCGGCCGCGCCGGCACCTTCTTGTCCTTGGCCACGTACCGCAACTGCGTCGACGGGTCCCAGCGCCGGATCGTGATCCCCGCCTCGGCGGCCTGCTGCGGCGTGTCGAGGTACTCCTCCACGACGTCGGGCGTCTCCCCGGACAGCCGCTCGGACCGGTTGTCCGGCCGCGGATTGGCGCCGTTGTCCGGATGCCGGGCGATGTTCAACCCGAGCTCCCGGAACATCTCCCGATCGTCCGCCGGATCGCTGTTCAACGTGGTGAGGAAGTTGCCCATCATCACGCCGTTCAGCCCGGCCTTGACCGCCATCTGCTGCCATTCGCGCAGGTTCTCGGTCCGGCCGCCGCAGAGCCGCAGCAGCGCGTCGGGCAGGATCAGCCGGAAGATCGCGACCCACTTGATCGCCTCCCACGGATCCATGTAGTCGCGGTCGCCGAACTTCGTGCCCGGCCGCGGGTTCAGCAGGTTGATCGGCACCGACGTCGGATCGATCTCCGCCAGCTCGAACGCCATCTCGACCCGCT
>Ga0164243_10016283_pt1 | contig 10212 bp, 7 predicted proteins | sample OricompcompostOP_FD_108781 | JGI IMG/M metagenome (GOLD analysis project Ga0164243, IMG submission 108781) | Organic Plus compost microbial communities from Emeryville, California, USA - Original compost - Organic plus compost (OP) | ecosystem: Engineered > Solid waste > Mixed feedstock >... | reverse complement strand
GGGCACCGGCGGCCTGCGCGGCGGGACGATCCACTCCCACGGCGACCACCGGCTCGCGATGCTCGGCGCGGTCGCCGGCCTGGCCTCCCGCGACGGCGTCGAGGTCGTCGGGATGGACGCCGCCGAGGTCTCCTACCCGCGCTTCGCCGAGGACCTCGCGCGGCTGCAGGGGTGAGGGCGGGCGCGCGGGGCGCCCGTCGGCACCGACCGCGACCGGCGATCCCTCACGAGGCCCGCGCGTCGAGCGGGTGCGCCAGCTCGTCGGCCCGCAGCCGGGCGCCGAGCAGCACCGCCAGGCCGACGACGGCGCAGCCGACGCCGCTGACGACGAACACCGCGGTCACGCCGACCAGCTCAGCCGCTGGCCCCGCCAGCGCCATCGACACCGGCAGCAGCCCGAGCGACACGAACCAGTCGAGGCTCGCCACGCGGCCCTGCAGCCGCGCCGGCACGCGCCGCTGCATCAGCGTGCCCCAGATCACCTGGCCGGCCTGGTCGCAGACGCCGACGAGGAACGACACCGCCACCATCGCCCAGAGCACCTCGAGGATCCCGAAGAGCGCCACCGGCGCGCTGCCGACGCCCCACGCCAGCAGCATCGTCGTCAGGTAGCGGCGCGGCAGCGACCGTCCCGCGACCCAGAGCGCGCCGAGGGCCCCGCCCGCCCCGTAGACCGCGAGCACCAGGCCGTAGGCGTCGGCCCCGCCACCGGTCCGGTCGCGGACCGCGAACGGCAGCAGCACCTCGATCGGCCCGAGCAGGAACAGCACGGCGAGGCAGGCGAAGAGCAGCGTCGCCCACAGCCAGCGCTGGGACCGCACGTAGCTCCAGCCCTCGCGCATCTCGGCGACCGCCCCGCGCATCCCGCCGGCACCGACCGCGACCGCGGCCCCCTCGACGCCGGGCGCGACGGACCCGGCCGCCGGCGCGCCGCCGACCGGCAGCGGCACCGGCCCCATCGCGGCCAGGCACCCGACCGAGACGGCGTACGAGATCCCGTTGGCGAGCATCGCGTCGCCCGCGGAGGCGCTCGCGACGAGCAGGCCGCCGAGCGCCGGCCCGAGCGCCTGCAGCGCCAGCGGCCGGATCACGCCCTCCAGCCCGTTGGCGGCCAGCAGCTCGTCCTCCGGCAGCAGCTGCGGCACGAGCGCCGTGAACGCGGGCACGAAGAACGCCTCCGCCGCGCCGATCAGCAGCGCGCCGGCGGCGAGCTGCCAGAGCGCGAGGACGCCGGTCAGCGCGAGCAGGCCCAGCGCGACCGTCACGACGAGCCGGACGGCGTCGGCGGCGAGCATCACCCGCCGGCGCGAGACCCGGTCGGCCACGACGCCGCCGAGCAGGACGCAACCGATCAGCCCGACGCTGAAGCAGGTCGTCACGAGCGAGAGCTGGATCGGCCCGCCGCCGAGGTCGAGCACCTGCCACGCGAGCGCCACGAGCCAGAGCCCGTCGCCGACCAGCGAGACCGCCAGGCCAGCCCACAGCAGCCGGAACCGCCGGTGCCGGAGGGGACGCAGCGCGCGCACGGTCCGAGCTTCCCACGGCCCCGCCGCGGTCTCGGCGGCGGGCGGCGCGGCGGCGGCCCCGCACCGGGTTCGAGTCCGCCGCCGCGGCCCGCGTCCCCCGTCCGGGCCGATCCGAGGAACGTCCAGATCGCCCGGGGTGGATGTCCGCTCGCACAGTACGGTCGGCGCATGGGGCACCCTCACCGTGCGCGGGCGACCGGGCGTCGATCCGGCGTCCTCGGCACCACCGCCGTCACCCTCGCCGCGCTCGTCGCCGTCCCGGCCGTCGTCCCGGCGGCCCCGCCGCGGGCCTCGGACCGGCCCGACGACCTCCGCCCCGTCATCCACCCCACGCGCCTGGCGAAGATGACCCTGCTGGGGCGGACCCCGGCGGGCACCCAGCCCGACGGCGTGGCGACCGACCCGGTGATCTCGCACGACAGCCGCGCCAACCGCTACGTCGCCTACGCGTCGACGGCGACGAACATCGCCGCGCCCGTCGAGCCCGGGCGGCGCAACGTCTACCTCGTGACGCGCACCGGCAAGGTGACGATGAACGCCAACCGGTGGGAGGTCGGACCGACCCGGCTGCTCTCGGTGGGGACCGGGGGCGCGCCCGCCAACGGCGACTCGTGGGGCCCGGCGCTGTCGGGCTACACGGCTCGCCGCGACCGTCCCGGACGACCCCGCCTCTACGGCTTCCTCACCGTCGCGACCAACCTCGTCGCCGGATCCCCGGTCGGCGTGCCGCACGCGGTCATCGGCAACGTCGTCGGCGGGCCGCTGGTCCGGGTGCCGACGCCGGGCGCGGCCACCGGCATCTCGATCTCCGGCGACTCGTCGACCGTGGCGGTGGCGACCACCCGCGGCCTCTACGTGCGGCGCGGCGGGCGGCTGCGGCGGGTCGTCGGCGGGACGGTCCGGTCGCCCTCGGTCACGTACAACGGCCGCCAGATCGCCTACGAGAAGCGCGGTCGCGTCTACGTCGTCACCGTCCCGAGCGGCCGACGACGGCTGATCGCCAGCGGCACCGCGCCGAGCGCCGACGACGGCGCCCCGACCGGCGGCCGGCGTCGCGGGTACGTCCGCGCCATCGCCTACCGCCAGCGTGGCGGCGGGGTGCGCCGCGCCGAGATCGCCGGCTCGCGCGTGATCGTCCGCCGCTACGGGGCGGGCGTGGCGACGAGCCTCAACGCCGGCGGCAGCGCCGTGGCGTTCGGCCGGGGCCCGAACGTGCGGCTGCGCGTCTACGTGCTCGGCGGCGGCAAGCACGGCGGCTACAAGCTGCCGCAGGGCACCTGCCTGGACGGCACGCCGGTGACCGGCACCTCGGTCAGCGCCCGCTACAACTACATCGCCTTCACCTGCGGCGGCGGCGCGCTGATCCTGCAGTACGTCGGACCGAAGTGACGGCCCGCCGCGGCGACGGGCGGGGGCGGCACGGCGCCGGTTCCCTATCCTCGCCGGGATGCTCGTCGCGATCGACGGTCCCGTGGGGGCCGGCAAGTCCACCGTCGCGCGGGCCGTCGCCCGGCGCCTCGGCTTCACGTACCTCGACACCGGGGCGATGTACCGCTGCGTGGCGCTGGCGGCGATCGACGACGAGGCCGCCGACCTCGCGCGGCGGGTGGCGGAGCTGCGGATCGACTTCGAGGGCGACCGCGTCCTGCTCGACCACAGCGACGTCACCGAGCTGATCCGCTCGCCCGCCGTCAGCCAGCGCGCCTCCCAGGTGGCGGCCGACCCGGCCGTGCGCGAGGCGCTCGTCGACCGCCAGCGGCGGCTGACCGCCCGCGGCGACTGGGTCGCCGAGGGCCGCGACATCGGCACCGTCGTCCGTCCCGACGCCGAGCTGAAGGTCTTCCTGACCGCCACCGACGAGGAGCGCGCCGCCCGCCGCGCTGCCCAGACCGGGCGCGGCGTCGAGGAGGAGCTGGCCGACCTGCGCGAGCGCGACGAGCGCGACCGCACCCGCGACGCCTCACCGCTGCGCCGCGCCGAGGACGCGATCGAGCTGGACACCACCGGCCTGGCGCTCGACGCGGTCGTCGACCGGATCGCCGAGCTCGCGCGGGAGGTCCCGCGATGAGGCAGGTCGCGATCGTCGGCTACCCCAACGTCGGCAAGTCGAGCCTCGTCAACCGGCTCACCGGGCGCCGCGAGGCGGTCGTCCACGAGCGCGCCGGGGTGACCCGCGACCGCAAGCACGTGCCCGCCGAGTGGAACGGGCGCACGTTCGAGCTGATCGACACCGGCGGCGTCGACGCGCTGGACCCGGACCCGATGGCCGGCGAGATCCTCGCCCAGGTCAAGGCGGCGCTGACGACCGCCGACGTCGTGGTGATGGTCGTCGACGCGAAGGCGGGCGTCCGCCCCGGCGACGAGGAGGTCGCCGACCTGCTGCGGCGCTGGAAGGGGCCGGTGCTCGTGGCCGGCAACAAGATCGACGCCGCGAAGGACATCCCGCTGACCGCCGAGCTGTGGGGGCTGGGGCTCGGCGAGCCGATCGCCGTCTCCGCCAACCAGGGCCTCGGCACCGGCGACCTGCTCGACGCGATCGTGGAGGCGCTGCCGGAGGGCGACGGCGAGGGGCGCGACGAGGACGTGCTGCGGCTGGCGATCGTCGGCCGGCCGAACGTCGGCAAGTCGACGCTCTTCAACCGCCTGGTCGGCGACGAGCGGACGATCGTCGCCGACGAGGCCGGCACGACCCGCGACGCGATCGACCTGCCGATCGAGGTCGACGGCCGCCCGCTGGTGATCGTCGACACCGCCGGCATGCGGCGCCAGGCGAAGGTCACCGAGTCGGTCGAGTACTACACCGTCCTGCGCTCGCAGCAGGCGGTCGAGCGCGCCGACGTGGCGATCGTCGTCTGCGACGCCGCCGACGGGGTCACGAGCCAGGACTACCGCGTCGCCGAGCTGGCGATGAAGGCGGGCTGCGCGACGCTGCTCGTCCTGAACAAGTGGGACGAGCACGCGCTGACCGAGGACGACCTGATCCACGAGCGCGCCCGCGTCCAGCAGAAGCTGCGGCTGCGCCCGCGGGTGCTGACCGCGTCGGCGAAGACCGGGCGCAACGTCCAGCGGGTGATCGACGAGGCGATCGCGCTCGGCGACAAGCGCAAGGGTCGGATCCCGACCAGCCAGCTGAACCGCTTCCTCGCCGAGGTCGTCGAGACCAAGCAGCCGCCGGCCGTCCGCGGCCACCGGCTGAAGATGCTCTACATCAGCCAGGTCGGCGAGGAGCCGCCGCGGTTCGCGATCTCGGTCAACGACCGCAACCGCGTCGTGCGCGACTACGCCTACTTCGTGGAGAACCGGCTGCGGGCGCGCTTCGGGCTCGACGGGATCCCGGTGATCATCGACTTCAACGAGCGCAACGCCCGCCGCAGCGAGGTCAGCGTCGGGCCGCGGCGCGGTCCCGGCGACGAGGGCTGACGGGCGGGTGACGGGCGCGGTGGATCGGCGGGGGAGTCGCGCCCCGTGACCGCCGAGCCCGCCGATCCCCCGCCGCCCGTCGCGCCGCCCCCGGAGGAGGAGCCGCCGATCGCGCTGCCCCGCCGCCGCTGGCGGGTGCTGGCGCTCGTGGCGCTCACGGTCGTCGTGCTCGTCCTCGTGCGGGCGCTCCCGAGCGGCCGGGACACCACGCCGCCACCGCAGACGGCGCTCGGCCTCGTGCCCGCCGACGCGCTCGTCGTCGTCCACGCCTCGACCGACCGCCGGCGCGACCCGGTCGCCGCGCTCGCCCGCACCGTCGGGCGCTTCGGCAGCTGGCCGGCGCTGCGCGACCGGCTGCTGGACGGCCTGACGCCGGAGGGCTGCCCGCCGCTGCGGGCGGTCGGCCGCGAGGCGGTCCTGGCCCTGGTGCCGACCGGCCGCGGCCGCGCCGGGTCGCTGATCCTCGTCGACGCGCCGATCGACGGGCACGGCCACGGCCGCGCCGCGGAGGCGGAGGCGCGCCGCTGCGGGCGCCACGAGGTCCGGCGCCTCGGGCGGTTCCTCGCGATCGGCACGCCGACGGCGGTCGCCGCCGCGGTCGCCCTGCACGAGCGGCGCCCCGGCGAGCGGTCGTTCGTCCGGCGGCGCACGTTCGCGGCGCTCAGCGACGGCCTGCCCGCCGACCGGGTCGTCGACGCCTGGTTCACCACCGCCGGGCTGCGACGCGTCGTCGCCCCGCAGGGCGGGCTGCTCGGGGCGATGGCCACCCTGCTGGACCGCCCCGACCTCGAGGGGGTCGTGCTGGCGCTGACGCCCGACCGCGACGGCGCGCGGATCGTCGTGCGCTCGCGCGGCGCCCGCCCGGGGCGGGCGCCGGCGTCCCCGACCGCGCCCGCCGCGCCCGCCGGGGCGCTCGGCGACCTGGTGACGCCCGACCCGGTCGGGGCCGTGCAGCGGCTGCTGGCGATCACCGGCGACCGCGAGGCCGCGACGCTCGTGCGGCGCCTGACGACCTACGTCACCGCGAGGACGACCGGGGCGGACGGGAGCAGCCGGCTGCGCCGCGACGTGCTCGACGCGCTCCGCGGGCCCAGCGAGCTCGTCCTCACCGCCGGCGGGCGCCGGACGGCCGCGGCGATGGCGGTCGTGGTGCCGGTCACCGACGGCGCCCGGGCGGGCCGGGCGCTGCGCGCGCTGCACGCCCACGTCGCGGGGCTGGCGGGCTCGCCGGTGCGGGCCCGGAGGGTGGCCGGCCGCCCGAGCTGGAGCGTCCGGCTCGGGCCCGACCGGTGGCTCGGGTACCTCGTCGACGGCAACCGGGTGATCGCCTGGTCGCGCCCGTCCGCGGCGCGGGCGGTGCTGCGCCAGGGGCGGCGCCTCGGCGACGTCGAGGCCTACCGCCGGACGACGGGGGCCGACGAGAAATCGGTTATGTCAGTAGGTTTTCTCGACTTCCGTCAGCTGCTGCGGGCCGCCGAGCGTTCCGGCCTGGCGGCGCGGCCCGAGTACGTCGCCGTCCGGGGCGACCTCGCTCGCGTTCGCGCGGTCGGTATGGTCTCGCGAGCTTCCGGCGGCGACACGACCGCCTCGATCGACCTCTGGATTCCATGACTCAGTACGCCGCGAACGAGTACCTGTTCACCTCGGAGTCGGTCTCGGAGGGCCACCCCGACAAGGTCGCCGACCAGATCTCCGACGGCGTCCTGGACGCGGTCCTCGCCAACGACAGCAACGTCGAGAAGGCCCGCGTGGCCTGCGAGGTCCTCGTCAACACCGGCCTCGTCGTCGTCTCCGGCGAGATCCGCACGGACGCCTACATCGACGTGCAGGAGGTCGCGCGCGAGGCGATCCGCAAGATCGGCTACGTCGACGGGAACCTCGGCTTCTCGGCCGACTCGTGCGCCGTCCTGAACGCGATCGACCCGCAGTCGGCCGACATCGCGCAGGGCGTCGACGACGCGACCGAGCACAAGGGCGGCTCGGCCGACGACCTCGACCTCGAGGGCGCCGGCGACCAGGGGATCATCTTCGGCTACGCGACGAACGAGACGCCGGAGCTGATGCCGGTCGCGATCCAGAACGCGCACCGCCTGGCCGAGCGCCTCGCCTACGTCCGCAAGAACGGCGACCTCGACTACCTCGGCCCGGACGCGAAGACCCAGGTCTCCGTCCGCTACCGCGACGGCAAGCCGGTCTCGATCGACAAGCTGCTCATCTCGACGCAGCACTCGGCGGACTACACCGACCAGTCGGCGATCAAGGCCGACCTGTGGGAGCACGTCGTCAAGCACGTCCTGCCGAAGGACCTCTACGACGAGAACGCCCTGCTGAAGGAGTTCCTCGTCAACCCGACCGGCCGCTTCGTCATCGGCGGCCCCGTCGGCGACACCGGCCTGACCGGCCGCAAGATCATCGTCGACACGTACGGCGGCGCCGCCCGCCACGGCGGTGGCGCGTTCTCGGGCAAGGACTCCTCGAAGGTCGACCGCTCGGCCGCCTACGCCACCCGCTGGGTCGCGAAGAACGTCGTCGCCGCCGGCCTCGCCGACCGCGCCGAGATCCAGGTGTCCTACGCGATCGGCGTCGCCCAGCCGATCTCGATCCTCGTCGAGACCTTCGGCACGGAGAAGGTCGACCGCGCGACGATCGAGAAGGCCGTCCGCGAGGTCTTCGACCTCCGCCCGCTCGCCTACCGCCGCCACCTGAACCTCTTCCGGCCGATCTTCCAGAAGACCGCCGCCTACGGCCACTTCGGCCGCGAGGACCCGGACTTCACCTGGGAGAAGCTCGACAAGGTCGACGAGCTGAAGGCCGCCGCCGGCCTCTGACCGACCCGCCGGGCCCGGGCCCGGGCAGCACCTGGACGGGGCGCCGATCGGCGCCCCGTCGTCGTTCTCGGCCCGATGCGGATGCATCGCTCTCGCGCACGGCCGTGCATCGCCTCGGCGTACGCCGCCGTCCTGCTTGCATCGCGCGCGTGCCGGGCCGCTCGGGCGACGGACGCGCGCGTGATGGGTCAGCGCTCGTCGAGCGCGTCGTCGGCGCGGCGCGCGCGGACGGCGGCGTCGGCCTCCGCCTCGGCGATCGCCGCCTGGCGCCGGTCCTCCTCGAACGCGGCCCGCTGGGCCTTGTCGACCAGCCGCACCAGCGCGTCGGGGTTGGCGACGCCGTTCATCTGGAACCGCGAGCCGTCGTCGCCGGCGGTGTCGTAGTCGACCGTGCCGATCCGCAGCAGCCGCTGCACCACGCTCTGGTTGACCGTCACGTTCTGGATCCGGTCCAGCCGGGTCTCCTGCAGCTCCTTGCTGACGAACCCCTCGCGGACGCGGAGGCGGTGCGTCGTGACGACGTACTTCGTCCGGGAGCGCTGGATCCACAGGTAGCCGGTGGCGAGCAGCGCGACGGCGACGCCGATCAGGATCCCGATCCAGTCCGGGTCCACGACGAGGAACACCACGGCCCCGACCAGGACCCCGGCGAGCAGGGCGCCGAGGTGCTCGCCGAACTGGCTGCGCCACGACGGCGTCTGGGCGTAGAGGATGCGCTCGTCGCGGTGCAGCTCCATCGTGGTGGCGACGATACCCCGCCGCACGGTCGGCGGAAAGCGGGACGCGGCCGCGACGGTCGTCCAGGCCTCCCGGGGCGGCGCCACCGCCCGGCGGTCGCCGGTCGCGCGACGACCGTCGTGGCCGCCTGCCAGCATCGGGACGGTGTCGTCCGTCGCCCGCGTGGAGCCGCTGGTCACCGCGCGCGGCGTGCGGGGCCCGTTCGACTACGCGCTGCCGGAGGGCTGCGGCGTCGGGTCGGTCGTCGAGGTCCCGTTCGGCGCGCGCCGCCTGCGCGGCGTCGTGACCGCGCTGGCCGACGGCTCCGACCACGAGCTGAAGGCCCCGCTGGCGGTCGAGGAGGTCTCGCTGCCGCCCGCGCTGGTCGAGCTGGCGCTGTGGATGGCCGGCGACGTCGTCTCGACGCCCGCCCGCTGCCTGGAGCTGCTGCTGCCGCCGGCCGACGTCGGCGAGCGCACGCGGCTGTGGGCGGAGCCGGTGCCGGGGGCCGTCGGCGAGGGCACCCGCCTGACCGAGCGGCAGCGGGCGCTGCTGGACCGCCTGCCGGGGTGGGCGGGGGAGGACCTCGCGGCGCTGCGCCGGCTCGAGGGCCGCGGCCTGGTGACGATCGCCCCGCGCGGCCAGGACCGCCGACCCGCGGTGCCGGAGGTCGGCAGCGCGGCCGGCGCGCCGCCGCTCAACGACGACCAGCGCGCCGCCGTCGAGCGGATCTCCACGGCGATCGCCTCCGCGGCCGGCGCGGCGCTCGGCCACGCGCCGCGGCCGGCGACCGACCGCTTCCTGCTCCACGGCGTGACCGGCTCGGGCAAGACCGAGGTCTACCTGCAGCTGGCGGCGCGCGCGCTGTCGGCCGGGCGCAGCGTGCTGGTGCTGGTGCCCGAGATCGCGCTGACGCCGCAGACGGTCGGTCGCTTCCGCTCGCGGCTCGGCGACGCGGTCGCCGTCCTGCACTCCGGGCTCTCGCGCGGCGAGCGCCGCGACGAGTGGTGGCGCCTGCGCCGCGGCGAGGCGCGGGTCTGCGTCGGGCCGATGTCGACGGTCCTCGCGCCGGTCGAGGACCCGGGCCTGGTGATCGTCGACGAGGAGCACGACGGCGCCTACAAGCACGACGGCGACCCGCGCTACGACGCCCGCCGCGTGGCGGCGTGGCGCGCCCGGCGCCACGGCGGCGTGCTCGTCGTCGGCTCGGCGACGCCGCGGCCGGAGTCGTGGCTGGCGCTCGAGCGGATCGCGCTGCCGCGGCGGGCCGACGGGCGCGCGCTGCCGCCGGTCGAGCTCGTCGACGTCCGCCGCAGCCGCACGGTGCTCGAGCGGCGGGTCCACCAGGCGCTGATCGACGCCCGCAAGGCGATCGTGCTGCTGAACCGCCGCGGCTGGGCGACCTGGCTGGAGTGCGCCGACTGCGGCCACGGCTGGCAGTGCCCGAACTGCGACGTGTCGCTGGTCCTGCACGGCGGCGGCACGCCGCCCGGCGCCGTCGCCGAGGGGACGATCGTCCCCAGCCGCGGCGGGATCCTGCGCTGCCACCACTGCGGCCACCAGGAGCACCCGCCGACGGCCTGCCCGGCCTGCGGCTCGGTCTCGGTCGGCCGTCACGGGCTGGGGACCGAGCAGCTCGCCGAGGGGCTGCCGGGACGGGTGTTCCGGCTCGACGCCGACGTGCGCGACCGCGCCGGCGTGCTCGAGCGGTTCGGCGCGGC
>Ga0164243_10016282_pt1 | contig 10212 bp, 6 predicted proteins | sample OricompcompostOP_FD_108781 | JGI IMG/M metagenome (GOLD analysis project Ga0164243, IMG submission 108781) | Organic Plus compost microbial communities from Emeryville, California, USA - Original compost - Organic plus compost (OP) | ecosystem: Engineered > Solid waste > Mixed feedstock >... | reverse complement strand
TTACCCAAATTGAAGAATGGCGACCTCCAGATAATAATAGATTGCGGGGTAGATGATTTTTTCATCGACGTGAACCGTAAGTTACATGAAGCCTTGATGGACATGAAGATCAACCATGACTATACGGAGCGCCCCGGCAAACATAATTGGATCTATTGGACGAACTCCGTTCAATACCAATGTTTGTTCTTCAGCCGCTTTTTCAACGGGGATTACCCGGTCGTAATGAATCGGAATTAAGATTTTAATAAGCAGGAATCCCGGACAACCAACTGCGCGGGAAGGATGATTTGGTTGACTTCTTTCTTATTGTTATTCAATTCATTCATTAATACCTGTATCACGTTCCTGGCAATATCGTGTATCGGTTGCGCGATACAAGTGATGCCGGGCGTGTATAACCGGAACAGGTCGTGGTCATCGAAACTGATAAAGGCTAAGTCTTTGCCGATGGCCACACCCATCTCCTTGAGCGCTTCCAAACCGGAAATGCCGAGATAGTTGGTAGCGAAGAAGATCCCTTCCATTTGCGGGTTACTTTCCACGAAATTTTTTATTTCCCGGATGGATTCTTCCTTGGAGATATGGAATGAAATTTTCTTGATCATTTTCTTTGGAAAGGCGGCATTGGCCGCTTTCATGGCAGCGGAGAAGCCATCGATCCTTTCTTTCATCTGGATTTGATCCGAAGCGATGGTTACGAGGCCAATCTTGGTATAACCCCTGTTGAGTAAATGGTTGGCCGCATCGTAAGCCCCCTGGAAGTTATTAACCATCACGTAATTGGTGGGCACGTTAGGGATGTATCTATCGAGCAATACCATCGGTTTGCGGGCATGTCTCAAGGCTTCAATTTCCTTTTCCATTTGCGCGGTAGGGGTGATAATATAACCATCTACCTGCCGGTACTCCAGTACCTCCATAAGCCCTTTAGCCTTATCCACGTTATCTTCCGTACTGCCGTAAAGAACCTTGTAGCCGTATTTATCCGCTTCCTCTTCTACTATTTTAGCTACATTTGCGAAGAATAGGTTGGCAATGTCTTCAACAATTAAACCGATCGTCTTAGTTTTCCCGGTACGTAGGCCGCGTGCCAACTGGTTGGGTTTATACTTGAGCTTGCTGGCTATTTTCAATATTTTCTTACTAACCTGTTCGCTGATGCGTTTTTCTTTGGCTTTACCATTCAATACGAACGATACTGTGGTAGGCGACACTCCAGCCTGCTTAGCGATATCTTTGATGGATACTCCTTTCATATAATACGAACTGCTTAATCGATTTAGCGCGTTGAAAGATACAAAATTCTTGTAAAGAAAATCATTTGTTAGCCTATAATTGACCCGTAATTCTAAAAATGCGAAAATAACACAAGTCAAAAAGGGCGGTTTCTTATAATGGCGAACTTAAATTTTATTTATAAAAAACGGACTGATTTTCCCTTAAAATGAAGTACCACACTGTTTTTTAGCTCTACTAAATCGATTTTGTTAAGGCGCGAATACTTTGTGTATTTTGTACACAGTTTGCGTTGTATAAATATTTTGACAATTTCGTAATGGATATCAACCATTCATACGTTTACTGCGCCCTTGATAACAGCGGGAGATTGTTAAATTATTGATTATAAATTGTTTGCATTATTTACAAGATTCACATAGGAAAGTTCTTAAACTTGTATTTTTTTAACTTAAATTTAATAATTTGGCAACGTCAACGTAAATAGGCAATAATGTAATCTTTACATGTGCCGATATATTCATAGGACTAAAACCATAGGGAAGTAATCATGAAGCCCATTCTCATTAAGGTGGGGGCCTTTGCCGACAACCAAATTACTATTATTGAAAGATGCGACCCGCATTTCAATACCCCGTTTCACTTCCACCCGGAATGTGAACTGGTATATGTTACCGAAAGTTCCGGTAAAAGAATTGTAGGGGATAGCATAGAAAGTTTTGATGTTGGAGATATGGTGTTTCTCGGGCCCAACATACCGCATGTTTGGTATAACGATGAAAGATATTACAAGGCTGCCGAAGACTTGAGGGCTAGATCCGTCGTAATTTATTTCCCCAAGGATATTTTCGGTGATAAATTTTACGGTCTGCATGAAACGAAAGCCCTGACCGAATTATTTCACCGCGCCCAAAGGGGTATGAAAATTATCGGTGACACGCATGAACGTTTGAAAGATGAAATTCTCGCGCTCCCCAAGAAAGAAGGTTTGGAAAGAATCATCGCTTTATTGCAGATACTGAAAACTTTGTCGGAAACGAAAGATTGCTATTACCTGGCTAGCACCGGCTATTCGCATGCCTTTAACTTGAAGGATAACCATAAGATCGACGAGGTATTTAAATTCGTGATGAATAACTTCTCCCGCGAAATTTCTTTGCAGGATGTTGCTAATATTACCAACTTATCACCGCAATCTTTTTGCCGTTTCTTTAAAAACAGGACACAGAAATCTTTCGTCCAGTTTTTAAACGAGGTGCGTATTGGTCACGCCTGCAAACGATTGACAGAAGAAGATTGGTCGATCGCTGAAATCGCTTACTCTTGCGGGTTTAAAAACCTGTCCAACTTTAACCGTTTCTTTAAAGAGATCGTTGGCAAAACCCCGAAAGAATACAAGAATGAATTACGTATGCAGATCAATTAATTCGTATACAGCTTGTTAATACCTCAATTTTTTGTCCTGCGGAAACCGTGTTCTTACAACTCGGTTTTCCGCAGGATTTTTTTTAGGCCTGCCCCAAGCAAAAGTTTTTAAAAAAAATCATTGTTGTCCGACTAAAAATGCTTTAAAGGTACTTGAATTCCTTACCTGGTCAAGGATATAAGCGAAGGATGATACATTCACCCCCCGCCAAGAGAACCGTGGAACTTCGCACCGTTGATAGCGAAGGGTAGCTTGGCCATACAGTAGTAGAAAGGCCGGATCGAGCGATCAATTTGGTGGCCGTCATGGCCAGTTTGTGCCCTTTTTTTCGTGCTTTTTTGGGTAAACAAAAAAGTACAAGAAACGAGCAGATGAACATTGAATCGAACTATTGAGGGATCAAATTGCTCCCCGGTTAAAATTTAGTCGGACAACAATGAAAAAAAATTAAAAATATTTTTCCCGGGTTATGATTTTTGAAATCTTTGACTATGGCGGGTTCGGCTATGACCCCTGCCGGAAAAGTATCTTGATAGCGTAAAAAATACACGGCTTGCAAGTTTGCAAATCCGCCTAAATTTGTATTAACTTGGGGTATAGTTCAAAACTAAATTGCCGGAAGATCCCAGTGTAAGTGCCCTATTTACAATATTATCAACCAATGTCAATGTTAAGTAACTACTCGGACGAGCAATTGTTATTGTTACTCAAGGACGATCATATACCTGCATTTAATACAATTTATGAGCGGTATAGCCGCCAGGTGTACTTGTATATTTTAAGTAAGGTAGATACTAATGATACTGCGAAAGATATATTACAGGAAGTATTTACCAGTCTTTGGGAAAGGAGAAGGTTTGCAAAAATAGATTCCTTAAAAGCGTATTTATACCAAGGAGTACGGCATAAAATTATCGATATATACCGTAAAGAAGCCAATTATAGGAAGTACTTGCAACAATTGATAGAACACTTTGATGCACATCCGCATGTCATTACCGATCATTACGATATAAAATTAAAAGCCCAGGAGGTACTGGAAGCTATCAATCACCTTCCTGCAAAAATGAAAGAGGTCTTCATGTTGAGCCGCTTTGAAAATATGAGTATCGAGCAGATTGCCGATAAACTAAACTTATCACCCCAAACAGTTAAAAACCAAATCAGTAAAGCGCTCAAGGTTTTAAGAACACATTATCAATCCGATATGCTGATGATGATCGCGTTAGGATCATTGTTATACCAGCATTATTAACCCCTGTTATTTACTTTTTTTGAAGGGTACATCTTTTTTCCATTCTAAATGGTACCAAATTCCACTACGCACGACTTCCTAGGTATACATCTAAAATACCGACTGTGGATATTGACCAAATTAAACAAATCCTGGAACGCTATAAGCAAGGAAAATGCTCCGTAGAAGAGCGGGAAGTGATAGAACAATGGTTCGATAGCATCAATAGGAATGCTAATGCAATTATCGAAGATGACTTTTTACAGGAGCAGCTCGATGAAGTACAGGGCCGATTGCAGGAGCAAATTCATCCTAGGCAACTAAAAAGCATCCGCCCATCCCGGTGGCGATGGCTGAGTGTTGCAGCGGTATTAATATTCTCCCTTGGAGTCATTTACTTTTTATATACAAATAAAGCCTCTACCCATCAAAGTTTAGCGGATGCGGGCCATCCCAAGCTCAACAAGGTTGTTAAGGATGGTTTCGTAGAAATAACTACCGCGCGTGGCGCCAGTGAAAGGATCGTATTATCTGACGGTAGTACCATTTCCCTGAATGCTTCCAGCAAATTGCGATACCCGGTTGATTTCGGTCCGTCCGCGAGGAACATTTTCCTGGATGAGGGAGAGGCTTTTTTTAAAGTAGCGACCGATCAAAAACGGCCATTCACAGTCTTTTCGGGTGAACTATCTACCACGGCGCTCGGCACTTCTTTTAATATCAGGGCATATCCGCATGAACATAAAATAACGGTGGCTTTATTAACAGGTAAAGTAAAGGTAGATCAAAAGAATGTACAGCAAGAAAATGCCGGGCAGGTAATACTATTGCCCAGCGAGTTGTTGAGCTTTGACCGCAATTCCTTGCAAATGGTAAAATCTAATTTTTCTCAGCCGGATGAAATCGTCGGTTGGAAGCACGGCTACCTGGTATTTAAAGATGCCAGCCTGGGCGAAATTATCACCGAAATTGAAAATCGATACGATGTGAAAGTCATCAACGAAAGCGGCAAAGAAGATTGGAGTTATACGGGTTCATTTAAAGACGAAAGCTTGCAAGATGTCATCGAGACGATCTGCTTGACTAAAAATATTGATTATATGATCAAGAATGACACAATAATTCTAACTAGTAAAAATTAAGCAAGTATGAACAAATACCTACGCTTTATGTATGCGTGTTGTACTGTAGGACTTGTTTTGGCCTTGCAACTGGCGGTTTTAGGCCCCGCCAGTGCAGCAGCCAAGTCGCAGGAAGACATCAGCGTTTCCATCCAAGTTAAAAACAAGAACATAGAGGATGTATTCGCTACCTTATCCGCTAAGACAGGTTTGAGTTTCCATTACGACAAATCTGAGTGCAACGTAAAGCAAAAAATTACGCTCAACTGTGTAAATGAGCCTTTGGAAGAGGTCCTGTACCAGTTATCTACCCAGACGGGACTTAAATTTACAAGAAAAAATAATAAAATAATAGTTCGCTTACCGGGAATAGCCGGGAATAATGCTCTTAAATCCGTTACGCTGGATGGTAAAGGATCCTTGGTCATCAATGTAAAAGGAACCGTGAAGGACGCGAAAGGCAGCCCGATCCCGGGTGTTACGGTGATGGTAAAAGGAACGAACAACGGTACGCAAACCGGCCCAGGTGGTACCTACTCCCTGCAAGCCAACGTTGGCGAAATTTTGGTGTTTCGCTCGATGGGATACAATATCAAGGAAGCGATCATTCCAACCAGTGGCCTGGTGGATGTTGTTTTGGAAGATAATGTGAAGGCCCTGAGCGAATTCGTTGTGACGGCCTTGGGTATTCAGAAGAAATCCAAGGAGTTGACCTATGCCACGCAGCAATTAAATGGTGATGAACTTTCTAAAGTAAAAGATGCGAACGTCATCAATAGCTTGGCCGGTAAAGCTGCCGGGGTAACGATCACCAGGAGCGCTTCCGGTATCGGCGGTTCCGCCAGGGTTGTTTTAAGGGGGAATAAATCCACCCGCGAGAACCAACCTTTATATATTATCGATGGTGTACCCATGGCGAATTTTTCCCCGGCGCAACCTACGGACGTCTGGGGGCAAGCCAACGGCATTGCCGTAACGGGTGGCCGTGATGGCGGAGATGGTATATCAAATATTAACCCTGACGATATCGAGACGATTAATATCCTGAAAGGCGCTTCTGCCGCGGCTTTATACGGTAGCCAGGCAGCCAACGGCGTTATTATCATCACCACTAAAAAAGGTAAAAGCGGCCGCGTTCGGATCGATGTTTCCTCCGATTTTACGGTGGAGTCCGTGATGAAATTACCGGAACTGCAATATAAATACGGTCAAACGGAAAAACCGGGCGCTACGCCGGGAACACCCGAAAGCTGGGGGGAAGTAGTGAATGCGCCCAACCATGTAGATGATTTCTTCAACAAGGGTAATACCTGGAATAATTCCATCTCGCTCAGCGGCGGATCGGAAAAAGCGCAAACGTATTTCTCCTATTCCAATACAAATAATAAAGGGATACTACCATCCAGCGAATTTAAGCGGCATACATTGAACTTCAGGGAAAGCTTACGTTTGCTGAATGATAAGTTGACCGTAGATGCGAACATCACTTTCGTTAATCAGAAATCGCATAATAGGTTAAGCCCGGGTATTTATTACAACCCCCTGCCCGGCTTATACCTATTCCCAAGGGGACAAGATTTCGATGATTATGCTACTCATTTTGAAGGCTTCGTGCCATCCCGGAATTTTGACTTGCAGCGCTGGTGGAATATCGACTATAGCAATCCCGATGCCGATAACTGGAGGGGGCGCGATGATCAGCAAAACCCCTACTGGGTATTATACCGGACTGCTTCCGATGATAACCGCGATCGCGCCATGACTTCCATTACGGCAAAATACCAGTTAACAGATTGGTTGAATGTACAGGCGAGGGGAAGCTTTGATAAATCGTATGATCAATATGAGCTGAAAGCCAATGCCGGCACCCAAATCGTAATTGCCCCCGCAAATGGTAGGTATATCAATGAAAAAGAACGCAATACCCAATTGTATGCCGACCTGATATTTAACTTGAATAAAAAACTCTCTGAAAATTGGAGGATCGGCGCTACCGTGGGTACAAGTATCACCGATACGAAGATGCATGACCGAAACATGGTCGGCGTAAATCAAAATGCCAGCCCCGGGTTAGAATATGCCAACAAGTTCTCTATTGCTAACATACAGGCCAATGCACTCGATGCCCAACACAGCATTCAACGCAGGCAATTGCAGGCTCTTTTTGGAAGCGTACAAGTAGGTTTGAAGGACTATTTGTTCCTGGACCTTACCGGGCGTAATGACTGGTCCAGCACCTTCGCGTTCACTCCGACAATGAGCAGCGGGTTCTTTTATTATTCTGCTGGTATCACGAACGTGATCAGCGATATGCTAAGCCTGCCAAGTTTTATCAACTTTGCTAAGATAAGGGCTTCTTATGCTCAAGTGGGTAATGATATTGCACCCTACAGCTCGCGGCCGGGGCAGTTCTCCCAGCAGATTCTCAGCGGGGTGGGCCGCGTTACCTTTAATACGAGGACCCCTTTACCGGGTATTTATATGAAGCCGGAAAAAAATGAATCTTTTGAAATAGGTTTCGAAACCCGGATGTTTGATGATAAGGTTAACCTGGACTTCACTTATTACGTGAATAATAACTTCAACCAATACATGGAAGTTCCTGCCCCCGTAGGTTCCGGTTATACGATATACTACCTGAACCTTGGGAATATCCGCAACCACGGCGTGGAAGCCATGTTAACTTTAACGCCGCTCAGGACCAATAATTTCAGGTGGAATTCATCTTTCAACTTTGCCGCCAACAGGAACAAGATCGTGAAATTAAGTGATCCGGATGTGCCGGGAGCATCGCCTTCAAATATGTTTACCCTTACGCAATTCGGTGTAAATATGTACGGCTCTTTCATCCGTGAAGGTGGTTCTTGGGGTGATATTTATGCCAACCGTGAACTTGCTTACAATGACGAGGGGCAACTCCTGGTGAAGTTAAATTCCCAAACGAACCGCTATGAACCTGTTATCAATACATTGTCACAGGAGCCGAAAAAGGTTGGAAATCCCAATCCTGATTTCATGTTGGGTTGGAACAACAGCTTTGACTACAAAGATTTATCGGTTAGTTTCTTAATCGATGGCCGTTTCGGGGGAAAAGTGATGAGCGTAACGCAATCGGTATTAGATGCATACGGTGTGTCGAAGGTTACAGCAAATGCGCGTGATAATGGCGGCGTTCCCGTGAATGCGTTCGATGTCGAGAATGATAAGGCCGTGAGCAGCCTCGATCCGAGGGATTATTATTTTAACGTTGGCGGTCGCGCGGGCATCGGGGAACTGTATATGTACGATGCCACTTCGATCCGTTTACGCGAATTGGCTATCAGCTATAAATTACCCTTGAAAGCAAAATGGTTGAGAGATGTAAGATTAGGTATTATCGGTAGAAACTTATTCTTCTTTAAATGCGATGCTCCTTTTGATCCCGAATTATCGATGGGTACCGGGAATGGTTTGCAGGGTATCGATGTATTCGGGTTACCTGCTACGCGCAGCTTAGGAGTAAATCTGAAAGTAGGTTTCTAATCAATATTTATCATGCAGTTAATTCATCAAAAATGAAAAAAAATAATTATAAATCTACTCTGAAATCACTTGGTATTGCCGTGGGGGCCGCTTGTTTGCTCACGGCTTGTACCAAGAATTTCGAGAATATCAACACGAATCCTTACGATTATTCTGAAGAGGAGTTAGCGAAGGACTTCAGGTATCTTGGTGATCCCTTGGTACAAGTAATCAATAATGTTTACAGCGTAGATCCGGTTTGGGTTGCCCAGGTTCAACAAAACCTGAATGCAGATGTGTATTCCGGCTACATGATGTCACCTACTCCTTTCGCCGGGAATGTCAATAATTTGAACTACAGTTTCATCGACGGTTGGAATACGAATATCTGGAGCGTTCCATATACGAATATTATGCCGCCTAGCAAATTCGTAATCGATAGGGCTTATGGTAAGTTCAACGACTTTTATGCCTGGGCTAAGATATTGAGGGTACTAGGTATGCATAGGGTCAGTGATATTTACGGCCCGATCATATATTCCCATTATGGAGAGATCAACGAAGATGGTTCTATTACTTACGATACGCAGGAAGAAGTGTACGATGCGTTTTTCGCGGATCTTTCCGAAGCGATCGACACTTTGACCGCATTTGAAAATCGCGGCGCCGTTAAAGCGTTTACACAGTTCGATAAAGTTTATGGTGGTAGTTATAAAAAGTGGGTACAGTTTGCCAATACCTTACGCCTGAGATTAGCCATCAGGATTTCAAAAGTAGCGCCTGCTAAAGCCAAAGAGCAGGGAGAAGCGGCCTTGACCCATCCATTTGGTTTGCTTGCCGATGGTGCAACCGATAATACCTTGGTTGATATCGCTCCTTTGCAGCACCCTCTGAATGTTTACTCCGGTTCATGGGGAGATATTCGTATGGGTGCTCCGATGGAGTCCTTCCTGGTGGGGTATAACGACCCGCGTATTTCCATATATTTCGATACGGCTAAGTCGATCATCGGCGGCGTATACAAAGGTATCAGGAATGGTATCGCCATATCGAGCAAGGATACTTATGCCGGTTTTTCTGCCTTGAAACCCGTTGAATCAAAAGTACAGTTGATGACCGCTGCCGAAGCATGGTTCCTGAAAGCGGAAGCTGCTTTGTACGATTGGGCGAATGCCGGGAACGCGCAAGAAGATTATGAAAAAGGCATCCTGGCATCGTTTACGCAGCATGGGCTAGTTGCCAATTACGCGGATTACATTGCCGATAATAGCAGTAAACCTTTACCGTACAACGATCCTCAAAATCCCGGTAATAACGTGGCAATTGGAAATGCTAACCTTAGCACGATTACGATCGCCTGGAATGAAGGTGCATCGCAAGCTGAAAAATTAGAAAGGATTATCACGCAAAAATGGATCGCAACTTTCCCTGAAGGTTGCGAAGCTTGGGCCGAGTTCCGCAGAACAAGGTATCCCAAGTTGTTTCCCGTGGTTGTAAATAATAGTAACGGGGCCATTCCTACCGAACAATTCGTAAGAAGGATCAGCTATCCTTCCAGCGAATACAGTACGAATAAATCCGCAGTAGAAAAAGCAGTTGCTTCACTAGGTGGCCCGGATACGGGCGGCACTCCTTTATGGTGGGATATTAATTAAGAACTAAGATTAAATACTACATTCTCTTAAACAAAT
>Ga0164243_10016281_pt1 | contig 10212 bp, 8 predicted proteins | sample OricompcompostOP_FD_108781 | JGI IMG/M metagenome (GOLD analysis project Ga0164243, IMG submission 108781) | Organic Plus compost microbial communities from Emeryville, California, USA - Original compost - Organic plus compost (OP) | ecosystem: Engineered > Solid waste > Mixed feedstock >... | reverse complement strand
TGTTCTTCGATACCGGTAGCGATAGCGAAGATGTTAAGGTCAAAAATGATATCCTCCGGCGGGAAGTTCACCTTCTCCGTGAGGATCTTATAGGCGCGGTGACTGAATTCAACGCGTTTGTCTTCCGTATCGGCCTGGCCATGCTCATCGAAGGCCATTACCACCACGGCGGCGCCAAAGGCTTTACAGATCTGCGCCTGTTCAATGAATTTCTCTTCTCCTTCCTTCAGGGAGATGGAGTTTACGATACACTTACCCTGCACGCATTTCAGTCCGGCTTCAATCACACTGAACTTACTGGAATCGATCATGATGGGAATGCGGGAGATGTCCGGTTCCGCGGCCAGCAGATTGAGGAAGGTGGTCATGGCCTTTTCGCCGTCCAGGAGGGCGTCGTCCATGTTCACATCCAGTATCTGGGCGCCGTTTTCCACCTGCTGGCGGGCAACGGACAGGGCTTCTTCGAAGTGGCCTTCGCGGATCAGCCGGGCGAATTTCTTGGAACCGGTGACGTTGGTTCTCTCCCCGATATTGATAAAATTAGCTTCCGGGCGGATCACCAGCGGTTCCAGGCCGCTCAGCCTCATGTAAGGCTTGATAACCCGGCGTTGCGGATCATTTACAGTTGCACCCTCTATCGTGGTTGTATCGTTCAAAGTAGTTACACTCATTGTTACTTGTCGTCGAATTGAATTAAAAGTTGACTATGCCAGCGTATGTGTCAGGACAGGCCGTTGACGTGGTTTGATATTTTTCACATGTTCAGCAATGTGGCGGATATGATCCGGCGTGGTACCGCAGCACCCTCCAACAATATTCACGAAGCCTGACGCGGCAAAGTCTTCAATGATACAGGCGGTATCTTCCGGTTGTTCGTCGTACTCCCCGAATGCGTTAGGTAAGCCGGCATTAGGATAGCAGCTTACATTGCAGCTGGCGATGTTGGAGAGTTCTTCCACATATGGGCGCATCTGTTGTCCGCCGAGGGCGCAGTTAAGCCCTACAGAGAAAGGATTGGCGTGCATCACGGAGATGTAGAATGCCTCGAGGGTCTGACCGCTGAGGGTACGACCCGATGCATCCGTAATAGTACCGGATATCATGATCGGCAGCTCAGGCTTGCCGCTTTCACGGAAGTATTTTTTGATGGCGAAGATGGCCGCTTTACAGTTCAGCGTATCAAAAATGGTTTCGATCAGGAGGATGTCCACCCCGCCGTCTGAGAGCCCTTTGATCTGCTCTTCGTAGGCGGCTACCACCTCGTCGAAGGTAACGGACCTGTAACCAGGGTTGTTAACATCCGGCGACAAGGACAAGGTTTTATTTAAAGGCCCGATAGCGCCGGCTACAAACCGCGGCTTATCCGGGTTTTTGGCCGTGTACTCTTCCGCCGCTTTTTTAGCGATACGGGCGCCTGCCACATTCAGCTCATAGGCCAGTTCCTGCATGTCGTAATCCGCCATGGCAATGGAAGTACAGCTGAAGGTATTGGTTTCAATAATATCCGCACCCGCTTCGAGGTATTCTTTGTGAATGGCTTCTATGATCTGCGGCTGGGTGAGGTTGAGAAGGTCATTGTTCCCTTTAAGGTCGCTGGGATAGTCTGCAAACCGGGCGCCTCTGTAATCTGCTTCGGTCAGTTTGTATCGCTGGATCATGGTGCCCATTGCACCATCGATGATGAGTACGCGCTCATCAGCACAGTCTTGTAAAGATTTCATGGCTCAATTGGTGTTTATTAGTTACTGTTAAAATACCAGGGGAACAATAAACAAATCCACCCTGTATATCCTTGCAAATATACTATATTCCTTACTATTATCCCGGTTTTCCAGGCCCTGCGGCGGTACGCAAGGGGATTATATCTACATCGCCAGATATAGATTTTGTCTATTTCACGGAGTAAAATTTGGAAATAGTCTATAAAGTCTACTATATTTGTAGGGTAATAATCAAGCATCATGCAACACGATAGTTTAAAGACAATGCAATATTCAGCCGTGGCTCCCCACCAGTCAGGCTTCCGCTGCTACCCGGCGGCCCGATGTATCTGCCTCTAACTCTTCTAATTGTCATTCGCTTTATTTATCTATTACAACAAAACTGAACCAATCATGACGATATCTCAGCATATCCATACACTCCGTGAACACCTGGCAAGGTTGGGGTTGCAGCCAGTAGCGGAACTCTCCTCCAACCAGCAGGAAGTATTTAAGGTATGTTTCCTTAACAAGTTTGAAATGCAGCGCTGGAAAGAGTTAAAGGAACAGGATCAATCAGTGACCAACCATAAAATATTTGAAGGGCTGCGCGAAAGCCAACCCTGACATGATTTTCATAACGTGGAATTACAGGTTAAACGAAGACGGGTGCTATTCAGCACCCGTATTTTTTTTCGCGGCATTTGTAAAACAGCCCGCGATGCCAGGAGCGCCGCGGGCCGTGCCGGGAAGGTTTGCGCAACAGCGCTAATATCTCCCCCAAAAAAATAAAAAACTATTTCTGTTGTACATAGCTTTCCAAAGGCAGCCTGTTGGAAATGGACCTGGCCAGCGTCATCTCATCGGCATATTCCAGCTCCCCGCCAAACGCAATACCACGGGCAATTGTAGTAATCTTCACCGGCAGCTCCTTCAGGCGCCTGCTGAGGTAATAAATCGTCGTATCCCCTTCAATGGTAGGATTTAGCGCCATGATCACTTCCGTTACGCCCTTCTGCTGTACCCGCTCCACGAGGGAATGGATATTCAGCTGATCGGGGCCCACGCCATCCAAAGGCGAAATAATACCGCCCAATACATGGTAGAGGCCGTTGTATTGCTGGGTGTTTTCTATGGCCATCACATCGCGGATGCTTTCCACCACACATACCACCTGTTTGTTACGGGAGTGGCTGATGCAGATGCTACACGTATCCTCGTCGGACACGTTGTGGCAATCCTTGCAAAACCTGATCTGCTCCCGCATTCTTGCTATCGCATCACTAAACTGCTGTACCTGTGCCGGCTCCTGCTTCAGCAGGTGCAGCACCAGCCGCAGCGCAGTCTTTTTCCCAATGCCCGGAAGCCTGGAAAACTCGTTGACCGCATTCTCTATAAGTGCAGATGAAAATACCATATCACAAAGGTAGCAAATCCTGTATGCCTAAATTTTCAGTGTTTTTATATTGTTCCAGCCCGCTTTCAGGTTGTATTTATCCGGCAGCAGGATCACGCGCTCAGGCTGCCGCTTAGGCGGAGTGAAGTAACTGCCGCGGTCCCATTTACCATTGTTGTTGGCATCCAGGAGTACCCTCACCGAGTACTCGCCCGGCGTAATCAGCTCCTGCGTCCACTTACCATTTACCGCCGTACCGGAATACCGGATGGTTTTATCCTGCACCAGCTGTATCACAAAATGCATGGTGCTGTCGCCAATCGCTTCGCGGGTGCTGTCGCTCACCACGAGGTCCGCCTTGAAGATGGAATATTCCACCAGCTTTTTCGTCGTGAAGTTCACCGTATCCGGTTTCAGCAAAGCCTGGTTGGAAGTATCTCTCACCGCATCCTTCGGAATAATCAGCTGGTAAGGCGTGTTCTCCTTCCAGGGGTAATGCAGCACCCAGCTGGTTCGGTTACTGTCCAGCTGCGAATGATACGTCACCTGCTCCCGGGTGGAATCCTGGAACAACTGTATCCGGTTGCTGTCAATCATCCGCAATGGCTGGTTGAAATCTATCCGTAAAGGCTGCGGCAGCTCTTGTTTGTTGTTTTCCAGTTTGGCGGTGGCAGCCAGTTTAGGCAGTTTTTTCCTCCGCTCTTCCCTTTCCTTCTCCGTTTCTTCCACCGGCTCCGGCACATCCAGGGAATCCAGCGGATTGACCTTCTTTACCGTACTGTCGTTTTCCATAAACAGCAGCAGGTTCACATCGCCGATGTTCTTTTCCGTGATCACAATGGGTTTCTCAATAAAGGCAATCAGCTCCGACTCGGAGCTGTACATAAGGTCCTTGTCTTCTTCCTTAATGGCAAATATTTTATAGGAGCCCGGCGCCAGGTTCTTGAACCGGTACGAGCCATCGCTCTTGCTCTTGGCGTAATACAACGGCTTTTCCTTGCTCACGATGGAATCCGGACTGTCGGCATGATACAGCAAAACAGATACGCTACTGTCCAGCGTCCCGTTCTCCGCATTGATGATGCGGCCGGTGATCTGCAAGCTATCCAGGTAATCGCCGGTAGATACCACGTACTGGAAATCCGGGATCGGGTTCCGCTCATTGATATCGCGCACCCCATCGGCAAAATTGAATGTATAGGTCGTATTGGGTTTCAGTGTATCCTTAAACGTGATGGTCACGGTTCTCAGCTTGGCCGTGGCCACAGGCTGGCGCTTCAGGGTAGGGGATACGATCAGCTTATCGTTAATGTTGTCCAGCTCCACATACTCGTCAAACACAAACTGGATCTTCTGCCCCTTAAAGTGCAGGGTCGAATCCGCCGGGCGCGCCTGTAACAGCACCGGCGGCAGGGTATCCCGCGGGCCACCGCCAGGCGGCACTATATTGGCGCATCGTGAAAAAAAGATAATCGCTACCGGTATAAATATCAGCCAGAAAGTCCAGCTCCTGAATTGTTGATTCATGAATGTTAGAATATTTGGCAAACTTACGAAATGAGTCGAAAGCGGCTATTATATTTCGGGTTCTTCTTCCAGGGTATGTAGAGAAATGTATAACTTATTGTCTTTCACAAAATTACACCATGGGCAATCCGGCTTCCCGCAGCCGGTATAAAAATCTTTCTCCTGTATTTTGGCCCAGGTAGTGGCAATCTGCCGGGATACGGTGGTGAGGTCCTCCGGGGTGATCACCACTTTTTCCTTGTGGTACGCCTGCTGCTTATCCGGCTCAATGAAATCAAATTCAGTACTCACCACATTCCAGCTCCTGGGCCGGTAATTGTCCAGCAGCAGCTTATAAAACACGGCCTGTCGCCAGTAATCGCCTCCATCGGGCGATTGCTCATTTGGCCGGTCAAACTTCCTGTAGTCCTTTTTCGCCTTTTCATAGTCGCCCGTTTTATAGTCCACCACGTTGATGTTATTGCCGTCAAATTCCAGCTTATCCACTTTCCCCTTGATAGGCACGCCGTTGACCACCACGTTCCGGATGTTGCGCTCCACGCTTACAATCTTATTCCAGCTATGAACATACTGTTTGTAATAGTTGGTCAGTATTTCAATGCCGTACTCCATGCGCCGCTCAAACGACTCCCTGGTAAAGCATTCCCGGTTGCGCAGCATGCTCCATTTAAAGTCCCCGATGAACGCTTCGCAGGAGGGGAACGTGTTATTGTTCTCCTGCATTTTTTTGAAGAGCTTTTCCACCGCGTAGTGAACCGCTGCGCCAAATTCCGTGCTTTCGGAACGGCCGGCGGGCACCTTCACCAGGCTTTTGTAAAAGAAACTGAGCGGGCAGTTCAGGTAATTGTTCAGCGCCGTCACGTTCATGGTAAAGCTGCTCAGCAGCCCGTCAATGAAGCCATGGTCCGCCGGCGGGATTTCGGGGGAGAGGCGCGGCCTGTACTGCAATGCGTCAAATTCAAACCCTGCATTTTCATGCAGGGTAATATGATCTGCCGGTAGTGGCATTGCCTCCCTGATTTCCGTAATAAACCGGCTGGGTTCAAGTGGTTTGCCATCCTGCCGGTGCTCCGGGTAGCTGATGTAAAGATGCTTTTCCGCCCTGGTGATAGCCACATAGAATAACCGACGCAGTTCCGCTTCCTCGTCCGTCGTGTGGTGGGTGTCGAAAACCGTATCCGGCAACGGGAAACCGGCCGGAGCGGCCTTTTTCTTCTCCCAGATATGAGCATTAACACCCGCCAAAAATACATGTTCGAATTCCAGGCCTTTGGAGCCGTGGGCAGTGACCAGGTTGATCCCTTTATCGCTGCCTGATACCTGCACCAGTTCGATGGGAATATGGTTGGCTTCCATCAGGTCCACTGTTTCCATCAGCTCAATCAGCGTGAGGTCAGGATTGCGGCGGGTTTCGTCCCGGATGAAGTCGAACAGCGTTTGCAATACCTTCATCAGCCAGCCTTTTTCGTTGGAGGCCATGACGTAGTTCAATACGCCGCCTTCGCCAATGATGGAAGCAAAAAGTTGTTGCAGGGTGAGATTATAAGCCTGGCCGATCCACTTTTCCAGCAGTTGGCCCAGCTTCATCAGCTCATCGTCCGGCGCTTCCGAAAACAGCGTACGGTTGCGGGTATGCTGCCATTCCTGCAAAAACGCGCGGATGGAGGCTTTTTCGCTATATCCCTTTTCCGCCACCCGGATGCTGACCTTAGCCGCCTCCAAAGGAGAGATATTGTAAAAATCGTAGTGCATGATTTCGAACAGCAGGCCATCGCCGCTGTACGGCGTGTCCATCTCGGCGGCAATGTAGCGCAGCAGGTTCAGCACATTGCGGGCAAAAGGGATATGGAATAAGTTGACATTCTTTTTGGAGTATGCCGGCAGCCCCTTTAAGCGGAAATATTCCGCCAGTTCTTCCCCGTAGCGGTTTTCCCGGTAGATAACGGCGATGCGGCCGGGGGCAGTACCGGCTTCGATCAGCTGTGCGCAGCGCAGGGTGATGTCCGCCATCTCATCCCTGGGCGTCTGATACACCCGGATAAGGGGAGGTATCCGCAGTTCTTTCAGCAGGCGATTGCTGGCCACCAGTTTTTTGCTCAGCCCTTCCAGCTGGTTCACCAGCCTGGAAGAGCCATTATGTTCGATCAGCGCCATGGCCGTATCGAGGATGGGCTGTACGGAGCGGTAGTTTTCCGTGAGTACGATGGTGCGGAGCGCATGGGCAAAATCGTTGGCAAATACCAGCATGTTTTCCACGTTGGCGCCCTGGAAGCGGTATATGGACTGATCATCGTCGCCCACAACAAATACATTGGGCTGTTCTTCCCCTTTGATCAGCAGTTGTAAGAGTTTGTTCTGCGAGCCGCTGGTATCCTGGTATTCATCCACCAGGATGTACTGGAAGCGTTCCTTGTAATCGGCCAGCAGGTCAGGGTGGGTTTCAAACGCGCGGATCACCCAGGTGATCATATCGTCGAAGTCGTACCGGTTGGCGTTCAGCATCAGCTGCTGAAACACGTCGAACTGCTCTACTGCGGCCTGCAGCCGGGCCATTTTCTCCCGTTCCTTTTCAATCCTGTCTGTCCGTATATCCCCTTTTTTATACGGGCCGGTGGTCTTTTTGCTGATGAACTCCTCCCGTTGCGGCAAACTTTCGACATAGGCGGCAATACGTTCACGGATATACGGAACGGTCCATCCTTCCCTTTTCATGGTAGAAAAAAGGTGGGCCAGGTTCTTTATGTCAAAGTACACATCGCCCCGGTAGCGCTTCAGCGGGTTATCCCGGGAGAAGCCATCGATTAGCTTTTTGAGCAGTTGAATTTTTTCCAGGTCGGAGATGGGGTCCAGCACTGTTTTATCGAACAGGCTGAGGTTATCCTGTATAACTTCATTGCAAAAGGAGTGGAAGGTATGGATATGTACGCGATAGGCATCCGGCCCTATGAAATCGATCAAACGCTTGCGCATGGCCACGGTGCCGGCATCCGTATAAGTGAGGCAAAGGATGTTCTGCGGCATGAAGTCGGTATCCCGTAAAATCTTACCGATGCGGGAGGCCAGGATCTGGGTTTTCCCAGTTCCCGGTCCGGCAATTACCATTACCGGACCCTCCGTATGATCTACCGCTTCCCGCTGCCGATGATTTAACCTGCTGTAATATTCCTCGAAGCGTTGCTGCTGTTGATTCGGATCCAGGGCCATGCCGTGCAGTTTACAACCAATGAACAAAAATACATTAACTTAAACGTACTTGCGGTACTACAAATTACAGTGTTACTTTAATGTTGATAACTCATGGGTGCAGTTTATTCCCTTTCACGCGTACAACTTATCCCGGCCCCGCTGGAGGCTGTGTGGGACTACTTTTCAGCTCCCGGCAACCTGGCTGCCATTACCCCTTCCTATATGCGTTTCCGTGTGACCTCCGCTCCGCACCAGGGCAGCATTTACCCGGGGCAGATCATCACGTATAAGGTAAGCCCGGTACTGGGCGTTCCGCTGACCTGGGTGACGGAAATTACCCATGTACATCCCCGGCGTTTTTTTGTGGACGAGCAGCGGAAAGGGCCTTACCGGATGTGGCACCATGAGCACCATTTCGAGGAAGTGCCCGGTGGGGTGAGCATGCGGGACCTCGTACATTACGAATTGCCGTTGGGCGTATTGGGGACGCTGGCCCATGGCCTGTTTGTAAAGAAACAACTGGAAGAGCTGTTTCTTTACAGGACGGGCAGGATAGCCGAGGTATTTGGGAAGATGTGAGTGGGTTACCAGCTGCCAAAACCCTATTCCTGCTCATTCACCGTCGTCGCCAACTGGTCCCCGTTATACAGCTGAATAGCCGTTTTCCCTGTCTTCGGAATAGCCCCCAGCCAGAGCGGCACAACAGCATAGCTGCTCTTCTCCGCACTGGCCGCCGCAGAAAAATGCAGCGCCGCATTATTCGTATTCGTATTAAGCGTGGCCGAGTCCAGCGAAAGCTGCGTGCCGTAATACGTTGCCGGCATGGTAGCCGCCACTACAATGCTGGTCCCGAAGTCCGGCGCAACAATCTTGTTATTCATCGTTTTGGCAACGCCAAACAGGCTGTCAAAACTCTGCTGGTTGTCGATCACCCAAAAGGTAAGACTGTCGCTAACCTTCACCGTATTCTTCACAAAAAAACCGGAGAGCGGCGTTACATCCAGCTGCGTAACAGGATCAGGCGTGGTGGCCACTGTGCTGTCCATATCCTCCGTGTGTTGCTGAGGGTTGTTCTGGCAGGCTGCAGCCAGCATCAGCATTGCTACAGGCATAAAAATTCTGCGCATATTCATTCGTTTTAAGGTTATTGAGCCGGCGGCGGGGCCTTGGATAATGAGATCAGCAGGGAAATGTTGCCCACGCTGTGCTTGCCCGTACCGCGCATCCATGCGGATCTGGTTTGTTGGGTATAGATGACGGAGCATCTGTTGAAGCCCAGGCCCACACCGTAATCAATGCCCACCGTGAAATGTTTCATCTTCGTTTCCTGCTGGGCCGACAGGTCCATAAAATCGCCGCTCCGCCATTTAAAAATGCCTCCCTGCAACAGCGCATTGTAAAAAACGACGTTGAACATGGGGTTGCCGAAGGCATACACCTGGAACTTGTTCCTGGTAGCGGTTTTCAGGTCGGTATTCCCGAAGTAGGGATTCAATTTTCCCACCCTGATCACCGTTTTCGCCTGCAGGGCGGCCACCATGGTACCCGCCTGGGCGTTGGCGCTGCCCACCACTTCCAGGAAAGGCCTGGGCGTATAGAGCATGCGCTCGTAAGTGAAGTTATAGTTCAGCAGCGGCGCATTTGGCACCTGGTGCTGCCAGCCTTTAGGCTTCTGGTAGTGTATGAGGTTGTGGAAAAACGTCTGGGTTTCTTCCGCAAACGCCAGCGGCCCCATTACGCCAAAGAGTATCTCCGAGTGCAGACTGTATTGTTTAAGCGGATTGTAGGAAGTAAGCTCATGGCGGGCAAACAGGGCGCCGGCATAATAGTAATCATCCGGGTTAAAAGCCGTATCACTGATATTGTTCGGCGTGATCATAATCTGCATGAGGTTCCACTCCCAAACGTTGATGGCCTGTTTGCCGGCTTTGGGCATCAGCCAGTTGTCCACAAACCGGCTTTGTTTGAATTTCATATAGCGGTACCCGATAAGGGTGCCATTGCTGTAAGCCTTATCGGTGCCCCGGCCCCAGATGTTGAAGAAGTCGTCATCTTCGTATATCCGCAGGAGCCGGGTAGCATTTTGGGTGAGTTGGGCCAGTGCCAAAGCCGGCATCCCCATCAGTACGATACATAGTAAAGCTATCTTCATGCTACGAAAATTATTGCCTGTCGGAATAAATAACCATCGATCGCAGCGCATTGTTGTACCTGCCGGCGTTAAATGAGGCGTCAGAAGATCTTGAAGATCTCAAAAGCGTCGCGGGAGAGCTGTTCCCGGTGGTCCGGGTGAGCGATGTTGATCAGCTCCTGGGCTCTTTGTTTCAGGTTTTTCCCCTGCAGGTAAGCGATGCCGTATTCCGTTACCACGTAGTGGACATGCGCCCGCGTGGTTACAACGCT
>Ga0164243_10016280_pt1 | contig 10212 bp, 10 predicted proteins | sample OricompcompostOP_FD_108781 | JGI IMG/M metagenome (GOLD analysis project Ga0164243, IMG submission 108781) | Organic Plus compost microbial communities from Emeryville, California, USA - Original compost - Organic plus compost (OP) | ecosystem: Engineered > Solid waste > Mixed feedstock >... | reverse complement strand
AGCGTGTGCTGCATTATCTGCCCAAACGCGCCATGGGCGGGATCTAGCTTCTGACGCGAGCACTGAATTGATGCTGTCACCCTTCACTGGATGACAGCATCACCCTCACCCGCTTCGCTTCGCGAAAGCCCCTCCCCGTTTGCAGGAGCAGCGAAAAGTTCCGTCAATCCAAAATAGAACCTTTGTCGACGGTTAACGATCGGAGCAATACACGGGGTGCGTGTCAGCCACTACGGCGATAGAGTGGTTGAATGAAAACCCACATTGAAAAGTTGATTTCAATGTTCAAGCGGGCTGCCTTGATCTCGATAGTGCTTGCCTCACCCGCAGCGGCCGCCACTCCCGATATAGCTCATCTTTCCCCAGCGCAGCTTTCGATCGTTGCGCGGGAGATAGCAAAGTTAAGATATCCGGCGGAGCGAGCTCTCGCCTCTAAATGGAGTGATGCAAAGAAAGCGGCTGAATTCATTTGCCGGCCACTCGCGACCAAGGCGCTCAAGCGTCGCTTCAAGCAGGCAGACCGGGTCTTCCTTGGAACCAATGATCCCAATACGCTGCATCTCGTGAGCAACAGCCGCGTGAAGGGCAGCGGGCAGGTTCGGACGATCAATGGTTGGCAGACGTTCACCTTCACTTGCGGGTTGAGTCCACGAACCGGCAAGGCGGTGACGTTCGAGACGATCCCATCACACTGGCCCGGTTATCACCGCCAGCCGCAATAATCACTTTATGGACGCGATGCCGCCGGCATGTCTGTTCGACAATCGAACCGAGCGCGATCGCTTCGCTGCTATCCCAATATATGCCGCACGGCGCTTTCGATCCGGGCATCGACATCGCGCCGGCTTGGCTCGCGCTCAATGCCGAGCAGCATCTTCAGATGCGAATAGCCGCGCAGCAATTCGAGAAACTCTTCGGCTGACCGCCGCGGGTCCTCGACCTTGAGACTTGGATTGCCCTTGTGGCGCAGGAAGAAAGCTTCCAGCGCATCGATACAAGCTTGCGGGCCGGTCTCGTAGAACAACTGGCCGAGTTTCGGAAAGCGGCGGCTTTCCGCAATGACGATGCGATGCAGTTCGGCGGTATCCGGCTCAAACACGATATCGGTCATCTTGCGGGCGAAGGCGCGCAACGCCTGCTGCGGCTCCTGCGCGAAGATGGCATCGAGGTCTTCGGCCACGATGAACTGGCATAGTTCGGTGATGACACCCGCGAACAAGTCTTCCTTGCTGCCGAAATGCCGGTAGACCGTCATCTTCGACACGCCCGCGAGCGCCGCCACCTGATCCATGCTGGCGCCACCAAAGCCGTTCTTCAGGAATGCGGCCTTGGCCCCATGCAGGATCGCCTCGCGTTTTTTGTCCGACAGCCCCGTCCGACTGGGGACGTGAGATTTTTCCATCGCGATTGTCACGACTCCTCCTTGCCGCAAACGATACTATGCAGTATCGTCTCATTCCAAACTGGCTGCGGCGCTCCCTAGCCCAGCGGTCTCACCGGAGATCAAGCCATGCAGGCCTATTCCGTCGACGACCTGTCCAGCGCAGTGCAACCCGCGCGTGTTCACCGCAAACTATATACCGATCCCGCGATTTTCGAACTGGAGATGGAACGCATTTTTGGTGTGGCCTGGCTTTACGTCGGTCATGAGAGCCAGGTGCGCAACCCCGGCGATTATTTTCTGACGCAGGTCGGTCGCAAGGCGATGGTGGTCACCCGCGATGACACCGGCAAGCTGCGCGTTCTGCACAATCAATGCGCCCATCGCGGCGCCATGGTGGTGGCGTCGGATTGCGGTCACGCCAAGGAATTCCAGTGCGTCTATCACGGCTGGACCTATCATCTCGATGGCCGCCTGAAAGCGGTGCCGCTCAATCACGGCTATCCATCGGATTTCGACACCAAGAACCCGCGCACCGCGATGACGCAGGTGCCGCGTGTCGAGAGCTATCGCGGCTTCATCTTCATCAGCCAGGCCGCAGAAGGCCAGAGCCTCACCGATTATCTCGGTCACATGGCAACATCGCTCGACGACATGGTCGATCGCGCACCGGACGGCGAGATCGAAGTCGCCGGCGGCGTCTTCCGTCACGCCTACAACGCCAACTGGAAGCTCTATCTCGAAAATCTCTGCGACGCCGCGCATCCGTGGTTCACGCACCGCTCATCGATCGATGCCGCGCAGCAGCAGAGCGACGACGTCTATTCGGACGGCACCGGCGAAATCGCCATCCGCCAGATGCGCCAGAACGGTGCGCCCTACTCGTTCTGGGAAAACCAGGTCGGCATCTGGACCTATGCCAACGGCCACAGCTATCTCGGCGACTATCACGACGACAAGAAGCTGACGGCGTCGATGGAAGACCCGCTGTTCCGCGAATATATCGGCATCCTGCAAGAGAAGAAGGGCAAGGAAGAAACCGACCGCATTCTCAAGGTGCGGCGCTGGAATTCGAATCTCTATCCGAATGTCTCCTTCATGAGCCAGTACCAGCAGTTGCGCGTGATTCATCCGATCTCGGTCAACCGTACCGTCGTCTGCACCTACAATTTCCGCATGAAGGGTGCGCCGGAGCAGATGTTCCGCAACACCATCAGCTTTGCTAACACCGTCAACGGCACTGGCTCGCTGGTGCTGACCGACGATCTCGAGATCTACAACCGCGTCGGCATCGGTCTGCACAGCGAAGGCGCCGAATGGATCGAGGTCGGCCGCGGCTATCACAGCGACGTGCGCGATGAGTTCGGCGGCCTGAAGGGCAAGAACTCGACCAGCGAGGTCTATATCCGCAACATGTTCGATGCCTGGCGCGGTTACATGCTGGGCGACAAGGCGGGTTCGGCACAGACCATGAAGGAAAGCGCATGAGCAACGCGGCATTGAAGGTGGCGTCATCCACCAGCCTGTCCCGCAGCGATTGCGAGGATTTCCTCATTCACGAAGCCCGCCTCCTCGACGAAGCGCATTTCGATGACTGGCTGGCCCTGTTCACGCCGGAAGCGCGTTACTGGGTACCGAGCGAGCCGAACCAGAAGAGCCCGCTCGATACCGTGTCATTGATGTATGACGACCGGCGCCTGCTCGAGACACGCGTGCGCCGCCTGTCGAGTCCGAAAATCTATTCGCAGGAGCCGCGCTCGCGCACGAGCCGCATTGTCACCAATGCGACGATCGAAAGCACCGATAACGGCGTGACGAAGGTCCGCTCGAAATTCGTGATGGTCGAATACCGGCGCGAGGAACAGCGGCTGTTCGCCGGCACCTATCTGCACGATCTCGTGGTGATCGACAGCGCCATCCGCATCGCCTTCAAGAAGATCGATCTCGTCAATTGCGACGCACCGATGGATGGCCTGGTGGTGCCGTTCTAGGCCTCCTACGCTCACGAACAATCCGGCATCTCAATTTTTGCGGCCGCAACGTCTCGATTTTGCGGTCGCAAATCCGTGAGAAATCTTTTCGCAAATGTGACATCTCCGGTGCCAACACCACTGATATAGATTGTCGTTGCTGCAACACATTCGACGGGAATGGATTGCATGCAACACGCGCCGTCACGCAACGACACTCTCCGCCACGACGGCCTCCGAAGCCCCGCATATCTTGTGAGCAAATCCGGCCTTGCCGACATCCGGCATTGGGCGGGCGTATTTTCCGATCATTGCAAGGACCGGCGCTATTACGAGCTTGTCGACGATACCATTCGGCAAGGGTTTGATTACCGCTATCTCGTCTTCAAAAACGGGAGAAACGAAGTCTCTGCTATCCAGCCCGTTTTTCTTCTCGATCAGGATCTGCTCGCAGCAACCCCTGACGTCATCAAGAGCACTGCGTTTTTCATTCGCAGGTGGTGGCCGCGCTTCATGCAGCTTCGCACTCTGATGGTGGGATGCGCGGCTGGCGAAGGTCGTCTCGACCGTCAATCCCGGCCCGCGAACAATGCGTTTGCAGTCGAGCTTGCTCAGGCGCTGGAAGCGACCGCGAGGACGACCCAAGCCAGGTTGATTGTGCTGAAAGAATTTCCGTCCGAGTACCGCAACGAATTGTCTCCACTCTTGTCGTGCGGATACACCCGCATCCCGAGCTTTCCGATGGTCGCGTTGCAGCTCGATTACGCGGATTTCGAAGATTATATGCGGCGGGGCATCAGCCGGAGCATGCGAGGACACCTGCGACGAAAGTTTCACGGTATCGAGCAAGAACCACCGATCGAAATGAGCATCCTGACGGATGTCACGCCCATCATTGACGAGGTCTATCCGCTATATCTTCAAGTCTATGAAAGGGCGCCACTTCGGTTTGAACGACTCACCCCGGATTTTTTCTGCGAGATCGGCCGCACGATGCCCGACAAAGCGCGCTTCTTTGTCTGGCGGCAGGCCGGAAAGCCCGTGGCGTTCGGCTTGTCGATGGTGCATGGCGACACCGTCTACGGAGAATATCTGGGGCTCGATTACGCGGTCGCCCTGAGGCTGCATCTGTATTTCATCGTGTTCCGCGACCTCATCTCGTGGTCCATCGCAAACGGCTATCGCCGCTATGTCAGCACCAGCCTCGGCTATGATCCCAAACTACACCTGAGATTCAAATTGATGCCGCTCGATCTTTACGTGCGGCATACATCGCCCCTGACCAACAACGCTCTGAAATGGTTCCTGCCCCTGCTGGAGCCGACCCGATACGACAAGACGCTGCAAAAATTCGAGAACTACGATCGGTTGTGGGACGACAATGATGGGCCGGAAACCGACCGGCCGTCGCGAGAGGCGGCTCCGCGCTGGCGCAAAGCATACAAGAGGTGGCTTCAGTTTGCAGCGCGACGCTGGCGCTTCAAGTAAACAGCGCGATCTTCTCGATCGCCGACAACGCGCGGATATCGGCAAACGGATCGCGCGGCGCCTTCGCTTCGGGTCCAGACACAATGACCACGTCAGATGTTACGACCAGGTCAGATGTTTCATCCGGCAGCGCGGAAGCCTCGGTTTCGAGGACCGGACTCTCCTGAACCGAATCCTCCTGAATCGAGACGGCCTGAGCAGTGTCCTCCTCAAACAAAGTCTCATGCACCAAGCCGTCCTGAGCCGGAGCGTCTTCCGCCAGCGCGACAACATCGTCCGCGGCCGGCTGCGCCCCTTTGGCAATATCGCCCAGTTGCGTGCAGATGCGCGATAGGTCTGCCAGACGCCGCTTCAGGTCGTTGGTCAAGAATGACGGCGAGCCGCACTCGACCAGGCTGTCGGCGATATTGCGGATATGTTCGCGAACCAGCACAAGTTCGGCATTGACGGCTTCGAGCTTGTCCTGTGGCGCGAGAAAGGAAGCGGCGGCCGGCGCTTCGTCCGATGATGCGGGCCGGTTGTCGTTGTTCTCGCTCGGCATTGGCGCCGGGCCCAGGTCCTGAATTTTCTCCTGAACCTGGTCCTCGATGAACGACTCGATCCGGCCGATCGCCTTGAGCAGCACATCGGTGTCGGCATGGCGATTGCGCCTGGCATATTCCGAGAGAAACCACCGGCCACGCACGGTTTCCATCACCGCAGCATGGATGCTCTCGTAATCCGACTCCGCCGAGGGCGGAGTCCGGTTGGTCACGGCCGGGGGCTGATCTGACGGGCTGCGCATTACACCAATGCAGACCAGATTCGTGGTATCGACGCCATGCTTGAAGAGAAGGCCGTTCCAAGGCCGCACTGGATCCCATGGCTGACGAACGGAACTTATTCACCGACGGTTTCACACTCCGGACGTCGGTTTTCTACGCGATCTCCTGCCTCCTGGTCGGGATCCACCTGCCGTTCTTCCCGGTCTGGCTGCAGGCCAAGGGCTTCGATGCCGGCCAGGTCGGCGCAATCCTGTCGGCGACAGCCCTGCTCCGCATCATCTCGGTCCCGCTCACGACAGGCGCCGCCGAACGCGGCTTTCCGCTGCGGAGCGTTATTATCACCTGCGCCTGCGCCACCGCCCTTGGCTTCACGTCACTCGGGCTGGCGCCGACCCATCTCCTGATCGTCGTCTTCACCGTCTTCGCGGCGTTCGCCCATACCCCGGCCATGGCGCTGCTGGACGCTTATGCGCTGCGTGGCCTGCGCGCCCGCAAGGCGGCTTATGGACCGGTCCGGCTGTGGGGTTCGATTTCCTTCATTTTCGCCAATCTCGGCGCCGGCCTCGCCTTCGACCTGATCGAGGCAAGGCACCTGATCTGGCTGCTGGCCGCAGCCGCCATCAGCATCGCCATCACGTCGCTCTGGCTGGTGCCGTTGCCAACGGTCCATAGGGTCAAGGATGATCCGCATGCCAGCCGGCCGCTCTGGCATGATCCGCGCTTTCTCGCCGTTGTCGCCGCCGCAAGCCTCATCCAGTCGAGCCACGCCTTCTACTACGGCTTCTCGACCATCGCCTGGAAAGCGGCGGGATTCGACGGCATCGCCATCGGCGCGCTGTGGGCGCTCGGCGTCATTGCCGAGATCATCCTGTTCGCTTTGTCCGGCCGGCTGCCGCCCTGGCTGAGTAGCGTGCCGATGCTGATGATCGGTGCGGCCGGCGGCATTCTCCGCTGGGGCATCATGGCCTTCGATCCGCCGGGGTGGAGCCTGCCGCTTCTGCAATGCCTGCACGGGCTGACATTCGGCGCTTCGCATCTTGGTGCCATCGCCTACATCACACACACGACGCATGACGGAAAGAGCGCGACCGCTCAAGGATACTTCTCCGTGTTTCAGGGCATCACGCTGGCGCTCGGCATGCTGCTGGCCGGCCTTCTGTACGAGCGCATCGGGGTTGCCGGTTATTCCGCGATGGCGGCGATGACTCTGATGGGTGGTCTCATCGCCACGGCCGTATGGATGCGACCGGCGACGCGCTAGCGCGCGCAATAGCAATTCAGAAAGCAGAACTGTCCGTTTCCGTCGGGATCTTTGCCCGGCCGGCGATTGCGCACCGACAAGTTGCTGCAATCTGCGCAAGCTTGGCCGTTTCATGGAACCAGACTAGCCGCCCGTCACGCCCGCTCGCCCCCTTCTTTTCTCATGGCCGCTGCACACATACCGTACGGAGGCGACGCTGAGATGTGATCTGCAGGGAGTTCAGTCATGTTAGCCAAAACAACCCTTTTGGCCGGCGCCCTCTTGGCAGGATTGGCGGGCGCGGCTTCCGCTCAGACGTATTACGGACCTCAAGGTTATGGACCTCAGGGTTATGGCCCCAGGGCTTACGGGCCTGCCGGACCGATGGCGGGACCCTACTCCTATGGACCGATGGGCGGAGGGACCTACAACTACGAACCGTCCGGCACGTTCCAGGCCATTTGGGGGCCTCCGTCGAACCCCACGCAACAACAAACGGGCCGTACGGCCAGCCCACGCCAGTCCTACGCGCAGCAGAAATCCTCTCCGCAGCGCTCGAAATCCTCGAAGAAGCCCCCGAGCAAGAAGCAGCCGCGCGGCGGCGGGGGCTACTGACGCAACACGGTGGAACACCGGATTGGAGCGACGTTATTTTTGATTTTACGAAGTGCGGCGTTCCTCTCCGGAGTTCTGACCAAGCGTAAACCGGACGGAGCCAATGGCTGCGATAAAGGCGCGGGCGCGATAATCAACTCCGTCCAATCGGCGATTGATCGCAAGATGCCTTTGGCCGCCTCGATAACTTCGACACTTGTCAGTCGTCACCGTCCGTTGCGGGGTCGGCATCGTCCGGATAGGGAAAGAACATCTCGTTCCCGTCGGGATCCTCGACGATCATCGTATCGTAACCCCACCAGCCCATCCTGATCGGCGCCCCGCGCTTTTCCAGCTCGGCCCTGTACGCGAGAAAGGGCTCCAGATCGAGAGAGATGAACATCCGGCCGCGGCCGTTCTTGTCCGGCTCCTGGCAGGTGAGAAGCAGCGCGCAGTCTTCGCGGCTGACCTGACCGACGAGGACTTTTCCATCCTCTTCGTAGCGATCCCCTTCCGTGAAGCCGAGCTTTTCCGTGTAGAAGGCGATCGACCGTTCGACATTGTCGACGAACAAGACGGGGCGTGAATACCAGGTTTCCATAAACCGCTCCGGACAGATGCGTTCTGTAGCACCCTATCCGGCCGGAGCAACAGCCGCGAGACAGCCTGTGCATGAATGCAGCAGGCTCACACATTGCTGACCATTTTCCGCCTCAATGCGCTTCGCCCCCGCGGATAAGATTTTACTCAACACACATCCTCACATCGGCGTGAGACCTCGTCAAAGAGGTCTCATGCCATCGCGATGGGTATACAATACACGGCACGACAGGCGGCCTGGTGCATGCGCCTTTGATCGCGCTCCCTTTGATCCGCGTTCCTTTGCGATCGCGCGTTAAAGAACACACGTCATCGACAACACGTCAAACGAGAGAGCTGCCCCAACACCGGCAGCACCCCGCGCGCTTGCAAGAAGAATTCTAACGTCGTTTGAAATGCGACTTATCATGGAGAGCCGACATGAAAACACTTCATGTGTTTACGATTTTCGCAGGTGCGGCAATGCTCACGGCCGCACCGGTGTCGCTGCAATGGTCGCAAGAAGGTGTGTCGTTATCCCAGGATCATGCGCAAGCCCGCATCGGGCGGCCTGCGACACCATTGAGCGCCGCAGGCGTGGCCCGCAGGGTCGATCGCCGCGCCTATCGCAGAGCGGCTGTTTACGGAGGCCTTGCGGGAGCCGGCGCCTATGGCCTCGGTTCTTACTATTACGGCGGCTATGGCAATCCGGCTTATTCAGCCTACGGTAGCTATGGATATCCGACTTACGGTTACAGCGGCTATGGATATCCGGCATATTCCAGCAGCTACGGCTATCCGGCCGGCTACGCTTATTCGGGTTATCGCACCCCAGGCTATGCAAGTTACGCCAGCTACGGCTACCCAGGTTACGGCTATGCCAACACTTGGGGGTTCGGAAATTGGGGTTACGGATATCCAGGCTCCAGCTATGCCAGTTATGGCTATCCGGGCTATGGCTGGACCGGCTATCGTGGCACCACCACGCTCCCTGCCCAGACGTCTTATCGACCTCAAGCGTCCGGAGCCTACGCGCGCTCTGGAGCGATGGGAGGGCCTTACTCTTACGAACCGACGGGCACGTTCCAAGCCTACTGGACCGCGCCGACGACTTCAACGCAAAGCACGAGGCGCACCGGCAGCTCACGTTAGTCATATGCCCGGCCGCCGAACCGCCTGATCAACAAGCAGGTGCAGAGGAGCAGATAACGCAAAATGCAAACACCGGAAATTTCGAACGACGTCATTCGATAGATCTCGACGTTCGGTTTCCGGTTCTGCGTGTGGCCCAGGATCACGGTCTGATCGGATTGAGCTAGGATTGAGCGAAGCGAAGTGTGGGATTTGCTGCGCCGTCCCTCTTTTGAGCTTTGCTTCATCCGGGCGAGGCGCTTCTACGACTTATGCTTCTACGACTTCTAATGACAGCCGGCGCACAATATTATGACGGCAACGACCTTCAATCAGCACCGCGTACTGTGTCATTCGCTTCGGGCCGCGTTACGCGGCCCACTCATTCCCGCAAAGGCGGGAATCCAGCACAGAACAACGCATGTGCGCGTGAAGCCCTGGGTCCCCGCCCGCCCGGGGATGACGCAACGTCCGATCGGCCTCATCCTGAGGAGCATTGCGCAGCAATGCGTCTCGAGGATGGACCGCCCATTCGGGCTCGGATTATCCGAGTTCGGCATCAATCGTGCGCAAGTTGGCAACAGCCGACTTGCGACCCGTCGAGACGGCGCTTCGCGCCTCCTCAGGATGAGGGCGGATTAGCACTTGACATTCTCCCCATAATATGATTTTTTTCCTATATCCCGTCCCGCTGCAAGGGGCGTTTCATGAGCGTCGTGAGACGCGGGGCGGGATGCGGTGGCCGTTGGGTGCGAAGGACGTATCGCATCTGGCGGAGGCCCAAGCTGCGCACGACCCGACATGCCAGGCCGGCGGTCACGGGTGCGGCGCCGGCTGCGGCAAGGGATGTCCCGTTGGGTGTCCCTCCTGCAGCGGGAAGCCGTGCCAGAGTGGTGGGTAACAATGGTCACCCCACCAGGGGATGCGCAGAGCAAGCCACTCACACCGCGCGCGGAACGCCGACGCTTTTCGGCGGTTCGTGGTGACTACAATCTCATGCGCTTTCACACATCGCGCATGGGGCCATGGGCAGGCTGAAAGCCCGGCGTTCCGCGCGCCCTTGGT
>Ga0164243_10016279_pt1 | contig 10212 bp, 11 predicted proteins | sample OricompcompostOP_FD_108781 | JGI IMG/M metagenome (GOLD analysis project Ga0164243, IMG submission 108781) | Organic Plus compost microbial communities from Emeryville, California, USA - Original compost - Organic plus compost (OP) | ecosystem: Engineered > Solid waste > Mixed feedstock >... | reverse complement strand
TCGAGACCGACCCCGACTCGATCGACATCTCGGCGATCATCACCGACCCGGTTCACGGTGTCGTGGCCCAGGCGCCGACGGTGTTCCTCGGCAACCGCTACACCAACGGCAAGCGTGAGTCGTTCTCGCCTCCGAAGGTGATCGCGGAGGTGCCGGTCGCCGACACCGATCCGTTTCCGCGGCGCGTGCAGGTGACGGTCAACATGGCCGAGAAGGACGACGGTGCGGGGTTCGACGCGCTCCTCGAGTCCGTCGCCGGGGAGCTCGCGGACGTGCTCCGCGAGGAGGTGGGGGGCGCGCTCGATTCCGGGATCACGGAGAGCACGTACTACCGGGTGGTGGAGCAGGAGGTCGGTAACGTGATCCAGGTGATCTTCTCGGCGATCACGCAGGCGCTCGGTCTCGGGGACGATCCGTTCCGCCCGATCGTGCTCACGCACGAGCTGCGCAGCCTGACCGATGCACCGAGCGGCACCCGCACCGTCAACATCTACGAGCCGAACCCGCAGCACAAGGGGCAGTTCAAGCTGACCTACAGCTGGCACCTCGTGGATCAGCCGGCGTTCACGACGGGCAGCACGAGCGGGATCGCCGGCGCCGCGGCGGCGCTCAAGTCGGACGAGGTGAGGTCGGCCGTGCCGTATCCACGCCCGTACCGCAAGTTCCAGTTCGCATCGCCGATGAAGAAGAAGGCCGCGGTCTCGGTCGTCGTCAAGCGGCCGGCCACCACGAAGACCTCGAAGCCCGCTCCTGTGCAGCGCCCGATCTGGCTGTACCCGATGTCGCTGCGCCCGCTCGGGGCCGGGTCGCAGACCGAGTGACGGGTACTCCGGCTCCCCTCCCAGGGTAGGGAGGATGGGCTGGCGCCCTTCTGGTGCCCAGATGTGGTTGTCGGTCACCGTTCGCGCATCGAGCGATGCGTTGAGGTCGCAGCCATCGATCGGTCTTGCCTTCCCGTCCCAGGGTACTTTCTCCCCTCCCAGGTAAGGGAGATGGGGCGCCGGCTCGGGCGCGGCACGGCGGGTTGTGTTGGGCGGATGTGCGGGCGCTGGCGGCGGCTGGACATCGCGCGTCGCGCGCAAGATGACCACGCCGCGACGGCGCGTACCCGGTGGGTCGCGCTGCCGTCGTTGCGTGGCGAGTGGAGCTCGCGAGGTTCAGCTGTGGATCGGTAGGTTGGCGATCGGCACGTTGGCGAAGCGTCGCAGCCAGTAGGTGCCGGGTGGGAACGGGATGGGATCGTTCGCGATGAGTCGCTCGCGGGCCTCCCGGTACGCGCGCAGGAAGTCGCGGTTGCGCTGGATCGCCTCGAGCCGGCGCCAGGTGTCGCGCGCCGCGATCTGGGGTCGTATGTCGCGACGCTCGCGCGGGGTGGACGGGGTGTCCTTCCACGACTGGGCGAGCACACCGCGGCGGCCGAGCACGCGCGCTCCGGTCTCGCGCCGCTTCGCGGCCATGCGCTCCTCGACCTGCGCGACCTTGCGACGGATCGCGTCGAGGATCGGCGCGGGATCGCCGAGCTCGGGCGGCAGCGCCACGCGCAGCTCGATCTCCTCGGGCATCGGGCCGTCCGCGCGGAAGAAGAACCGCGGCCGCTTCACCTTGATCGTGCGCCCCTCGAGCAGCGCCGACAACGTGTTCACGCCCGGCCAGTGGTGCACCTTCTCGACGAGCCCGGCCTGCACCGGGTTCGTTGCGGAGTACACGATCTTGTCGATCACGTCGGAGACATCGACGAGCTCGACCAAGTTCACCTGCTCGCTCGCCCACAGGTTCTCGCGCCGGCCTCGCAGGCAGTTCTGCGACCTGGCGAACAGCTGGTGCATGCGCTCGGTGAACTCGTTCCGTAGCCCCCACCGGTCGTAGATGATCGGATGGTGATGGTTGGACATCGCCGTCGCCTGGAGGACGGTGATGTCGAACCGCTGCGCCGCCTCGGCAAGGCAGTAGAGGTAGTTCTCGTTCGTCTCCTTGTCGGGGCGCATCACGTACTGACGTTGCGTGCAGCTCCGCGTGACCATGTAGAAGCGACCGGGGAACACGGGACGGGCGAGCGTCATCGTGGCGAGACCCGGTTGCAGATCTCCTACCAGCGCCAACCATCGAGAACCCCGAGCTGCCTCCAGGGGCTACGTCCGGTGGCCGGACACTGGAGCCAGCTGACCCGACTCGCCAGACACCACCGCGCCCGACCACGCGAGCTCCGGGCAGCCCGGCCAACGACGTTCACGCCGAAGCGTCCATCACGCGGCGCCGAACGATCGGATGCCGTAGCTGAAGGTCACGCCGAGCGAGGCGAGCCCGCGCTGCTCGCAGGCGACCTCGGCTTGCCGCGGGATCCTCAGGAGCAGCCAGGCGTACAGCTCCTCGTGCGGCCCGTCCTTCGATCGGATGACGCGGACCAGGCGGTCCGCCCAGCTCATGCCGACCGACGCGCGCAGTCCTCGTTCCCCGTGCCCCCGTCGACCGGGTCGAGCCAGCCGATCGTCGAGCGCGGTGAACAGGCACGCGAAGCTGACGAACACGTGGGTGTCGACCACGCTACCATCGACCGCGCGCGCGGGCCGCGCCGTGATCACTCGGGCGCGACGGGCGAATACACGGTGACGAGCAGCCGGCCTCCGAGCCGGACGATCGTCGCGAGGCTGTGCTCGTCGATCGAGGTCTCGTGCGGACCGCAGCGCAGCGCAGGCCGGCCTGGAGGCCGACGTCGAACACGCGGGACGACAGGCGCTCCCACTGCGCGAGGGCCTCCGGCGGCAGCCGGTCGATGGCGGCCGCGAGCTCGTCGACGACCTCGCGCACCGTGGACCAGTGGACGAGGTTGGTCTCGAAGCGCGCGCGATACGGCGGCGCCGGCGAGACGGACGAGCCCTCGTCCATCGCGAACAGCGACGCGGACAGCGCCTCGCTCAGCTGATCGAAGGGACGATCGCTCTCGAGCACCAGGTCGACGTTGAGGAGCGACGGTTCGTCATCGGCGAGCTCGGACACGCGCGCAGTGTACTGTTCCGCGCCTCGGGTGGTGTGCGCCGAGACGCGAAGAGACGCGAAGCGGCGCGAAGAGGCGCGAAGACCGGTGCGCGGCCTCAGGTCAGGGTGATCGCACCTCGGTGCGCACGCACGAACGCGAACCGGCGATCGGCCCTCAGCCCACCGCGGCCCGATCGTCGGCGCGCTCGATGCGGCCGTCGGCGTGACGGGCGAACCGGCCCTCGGTGCGCGGATGAACCGGCGCCTCGCTCGGCCACGGCCAGCCGCCGAACCGCGTCCGCTGGTAGTCGAGGAACGCCTGCTGGATCTCCTGGCGCGTGTTCATGACGAATGGTCCGTACTGGACGACCGGCTCGCCGATCGGGCGCGCCTGGAGCAGCAGGAGCTCCGCGCCGTCGGGCCCTGCCACGAGCGAGACCGCGGCGTCCGGACGCAGCCGCAGGCCGGTGGGCGACGGGAACGCGCGGTCGGCGACCTCGGCCCCGCCCGCGAACAGGTACACGGTGCGGTTCGTGCCCGGCCGCGCCGGCGGCAGCGTCCACGCGGCACCTGGCTCCATACGGACCGTCCAGATCGCGAGATCGCTCTCGGGACGCGACGCCCACGAGCTCGGCGGTGGCGCGAGCGGCTTCGCGTCGCCGAGCGCGCCGGCGATCACGGTGACCTCGGTCGTGCGGCCCGCGGCATCCCGCGCGACGTGGCGCGGGATCGCGTGATCCCAGAGCATCGTGAAGTACGGATCGGTGAGCTTGTCCGCCGCGGGCAGGTTGAGCCAGATCTGGAACAGCTCGAGCGGGTTCGGCCCGTGCTGGTCGAGCAGCGGGAACATCTCCGAGTGGACGACGCCCTTGCCGGCGGTGAGCCACTGCACGTCGCCGCGCCCGAACCTCGCCGCGGCGCCGAGCGAGTCCGCGTGATCGATGAGGCCGCGGCGCACGATCGTCACGGTCTCGAACCCGCGGTGGGGGTGTCCGGGGAAGCCCGGGACCTCCTCGCCGTGATACATGCGCCAGCCGTCCTTGCCCGCGAAGTCCTGACCGAGATCGCGCCCGGCGAGCGACGCGGCCGGCCCCATGCGGTCGTTGCCCGCCGGGTAGTGATCGTCGTGGTGGACGCAGAACAGGAACGGGTCCGCCGTCTCCCACGGGAACCCGAGACGCATCGTACCGAGGATCGGAGTGCTCACGGACGTCACCGTAGCGCTCGCCCGGAGCCGGTGAAACGCCCCACCTGCGCAACGGAGTGTTTCGGAGCGGCTAGCGCGCCCTTCGCCGCGCGCGCGCTCGGGTCATCGTCTGCTCGCTCGCGAACGCGATCTCCCCGGCGTAGGGACCGTCGTTCAGCACGAGGCGCCCGAGCCCGTCATGACGTGCGACGAGCCGGGCCCGCGTCCCGCGCGCGATCAGACACCAGCTGCGGGGCGCACGCCGCGCCGCGGCCTGCAGCTCGAGGAGCGCGTCGCGCACGATCACGACCTCGTCTCCGATTCTCGGCGAGAACAGCAGGGGCTCCTCCAGCCCGCGTAGCATGCCACGTGCGGCGAGCTCGTCGACGAATTCGGCCAGCTCGTCCGCGAGCTCGGCGTCGACCTCGATCGAGGGATCCTGACTGCGCATCAGCCACTCGAGCGCACGCGGCAGCGGCCGATCGAGCTGCATCGCCTGTTCCAGGCTGGACAGGAACCGCAACCCATCCGCGCCGTTGACCGTGATCGTGGTGTGCATCGCGGCGAGACGATACGCGGCGGGACTGACATAGTGCAGGCGATGCACGAACCCCGCTGGCCGACCGAAGTCGGGTCGAGGCGCTGGATCGTGACGATCGCGGCGATGACCGGTGTCACCGCCCTGTCGATCGACATGAGCCTGCCCGCGCAGCCGACGATCGCCGCTGCGCTCGAGGTGAACGCGGAGACCGCGCAGCTCACGTTGTCGCTGTTCATGATCGGGTTCGCCGTCGCGCAGCTCGTGGTCGGGTATCTGTCCGATGCGTGGGGCCGCAGGCGGGTGTTGCTCGCAGGGCTCACCATGTATGCGGTCACCGCGGTCGCGTGCGCCGCGAGCCCGAACATCGAGGTGCTGCTCGCGTGCCGCGTGCTCCAGGGGGTCGGCGCATCCGCCGCGCCGGTCGTCGCGCGTGCCATGGTCCGCGACACCCAGCCGGCCGCACAGGCGGCGCGCCTGATGTCGGTGATGCTCGCGGCGCTCTCGATCGCGCCGATGGTCGCGCCGGCGATCGGCGGAGCGATGCTGGACCTCGCGGGCTGGCGCGCGGTGTTCGGCGCGCTCGCCGTGTGTGGCGTCGTGCTGCTCGCGCTCGCGCACGGCACGCTCGGCGAGACGCTGCCGCCGGAGCGACGCGTCACCGCATCACCGGTCGGTCTCTTGCGCGGCTACGCCCAGTTCTTCACCACCCGCGGGACCAAGCTGCCGATGCTGATCGGCTGCGCGTCGTTCGCCGGCCAGTTCGCGTACATCGCCGATTCACCGTACGTGCTCATGGAGGGCTACGGTGTGTCGACCGAGGCGTTCGGCCTGTACTTCGCCGCCACCGCGCTCGCGCTCATGGTCGGCTCGCTCGCCGGCGCACGGATGATCCGGGCCGGGCGCTCGCCGGGCGCGATGATCGTCACCGGGACGTTGATCGTCCTCACCGGCGGCGTGCTCGTCACGATCGGGACGCGCGTCGAGGCGCTCGGCATCGCCGGGTTCCTCGTGCCGATGATCGTGTACTTCCTCGGCGTGGGGATCAGCGGTCCGAGCGCGACGGCGCTCGCCCTCGAGCCGGTGCCGCACATCGCGGGGACCGCCTCGGCGGTGATCGGGTTTCTGACCATGACCGCCGGCGCCCTCTCGGGCTACTTCACGACGAAGATCGGCGGCAGCGATCCTCGCATCTTCGCGCTCGTCGCGATGGTGATGGGCGCGATCGCCGCAGTGCTCGCGTGCGCTGCGGCGCGAGCGCGCAGGCACCGCTGAGCAGCGCGCGCAGGCGCGCCGGACCGCGCCTTGCACCTACGCACGACGCATGCCGATGACCACCCCCGTCAGCGGACGGCTGCGCGCCGAGGTCGACAAGATCACGGCGGCCTGGGAGCACGCGGTCACCCAGCGGCTCCCCGAGCTCGACCGACTCGGCCGCGCCGCCCTGCTCGATCACATGCCCGAGTTCCTGTTCGGGCTCGCTGCCTGGATCGATGGCGACGAGGAGGCCGGGCGCAAGGGCTTCACGGCGCTCGTCCAGGGCCACGCGATCCAGCGGCTCGGCCACGGCATCGGCCTCGACACGCTGTCGATGGAGTACCAGGTCCTGCGCAGCGTGATCCTCACGCACGTGCTCGCGCGCGAGTCGGCGAAGGAAGTCTCCGCCGCGTTCGTGCGGCTGAACGAGGGCATGGACTTCGCCGTGAACCAGGCGGTGCAGCAGTACACCGGGCAGCGCGAAGAGATCCGCCAGCGCTTCGTCGGCATCCTCGGCCACGATCTGCGCAACCCGCTCAACGCGATCGCGCTCGCGGCCGAGCAGATCATGACGATCCCGTGCGGGGAGCCGAAGCACCACAAGGCCGCCGGGGTGATCCGCCGGAGCGCGGATCGCATGACCCGCATGGTCGACGACGTCATCGACTTCACCCACGCGCGCATCGGCCAGGGGATCCCGTCGGTCCCCACCCAGTGCGTGATGGGAGAGATCGTCGAGGAGGCCGCCTCCGAGCTCCGGCTCGCGCACCCTCGGCGCGACCTCCGCGTCGAGATCGTGGGCGACTCCACCGGCACCTGGGACCGCGACCGCGTGCTCCAGGTCGTGTCGAACCTCCTCGCGAACGCGCTCCAGCACGGCCGCGATCCGGTGATCGCGCGGGTCACCGAGGCGTCGAATCGCCGCGCCGTGATCCTCGAGGTGGAGAACCGCGGCACCCCGATCTCACCGGAGACGCTCGCCCGGCTGTTCGATCCGTTCCGGCAGGGCCACGCCACGGTCGGGACGGCGGGCCGCGAGCACCTCGGGCTCGGCCTCTACATCGTCGAGCAGGTCGCGGTCTCGCACGGGGCGCAGGTCGAGGTCACCTCCGACGAGAACCTCACCGCCTTCAAGATCACCTGGCCACGGATCCCGCGCGAGATGGTCCCCGATCGCCCGTGAGCCGGCGCGGAGAGACGCGGCACGGGCACGACGGACGGCGCGTCAGCGCCGGGGCGCGGCACGGCGCGCGCGAGGGTTCAGAAGCAGCAGGAGTCGCGGTAGCCGCACGTCGCGCAGCGATAGTGCGCGTGCTCCGGCTGCATCAGCGTGCCGCAGGTCGGGCACGTGGTCTCGAGATCGCACGTCCCGCGCGGCGCCTGCGCGACCGGGGGTGCGTCCGCGGGGTGCTCGATCGTCGACGGAGGTGGCTCGACCGCCAGCGGGGTGGTGCGAGCCGGGGCTTCGTAGGCGGAGTGCGGGTGGGTGCCGCGCGGGAAGCGCTCCATGTTCCAGGATCGATACCATGTCCCTCTGACGCCCCGCCCGCGGCGACGTCCCCACCCCAGGGGTGGGAGGGGCTACTCGCGCGGCGTCAGCGTCGGGAACGTCCGTCCGCTCGGAGGATCGATCAGCGTCGTATCGTCCCGGTAGACGCGCGCGGTGCGATAGAGCTGGACGAGCGCGGTCGTCAGCGGCAGCGACTGGTAACGGTTCGGGAAGTGCACCCGCAAGGCGTCGCGGATCACGCGACCATGACGCGTGCTGATCGTCGGGAACAGGTGGTGCTCGACGTGGAACCCGAAGTCGAGGGTCAGCCACTCGAGCACGCGCGGCAGCCGCACCGAGAGCGAGTTGACGAGCGGATCGTTGACCGGCGTCAGCGGGCTCAGGTTGTGGTTCGTCATGATGAACGACATCACGATCGTGTTCGCGACGACGAGCGGGATCACGTACACGAACAGGAACGGCACGAACCCGACGAGCACCGCGACGGTCGCCCAGAACGCGACGCCGAGCAGCATCTCGAAGATCGCGCGGCGGTGCAGCCCCGGGGTCAGGATGCCGCGCTCGCGCGCCTTCCACAGCATCTGCTGGCTCTGGCCGGTGAACCCGAACAGGAGGCTCGCGAGCGACAAGAGCCGCCGGCGACCGAGCCCGAAGTGATCGGCCATCCAGCGCGCCGTGCGCTGCGTCTGGTACTCGATCAGCGTCGGGTACATGTCCGGATCCTTGCCGGGCTGCCCGCAGTGGTTGTGGTGGACGCGGTTGTGCCACGCGGTCCACAGCGTCGGCGACACGGTGAACGGCAGGAACCCGAACCAGCCGACGATCCGGATCGCGCGCCGACCGCGCACGACACCGCCGTGCAACGTCTCGTGACCGAGGAACGTGATCCCGGCGAGGCAGCACCCGATCACGATCGACGCGACCGGCCACAGCACGGCCGGTACGTGGCCCCCCGCGAGCGCCCACGCGACCGTCGCGATCACGGCTGCGTGGAACGGTAACCACAGGACGCGCGACCACGCCGGCGCGAAGACCTCCGCCGGCAGCGTCGGGCGCAGCGCGCGCGCGTATTGCGCGATCGTGCGGAGCTCCATCGAGGTGGGTTAGAGCACGAATCCGCGGGCGCGTGAAGCGTGCTCTACCACCCGATGCCCGCTTCGATCGACGCGAATCCCTGTAGCTCGCGTCGCGGCGTGACGAGCTCGTCGGCGCCGGCGAAGTACGCGAGCCCCGCCGTGCCCGTCACGACGAAGTCAAGATCCTTGTACAGCGGAAGCAACCATTGCGCCGAGAACGACGCCTCGGGGCCCGCGACGGATCCACGATCGGCGTCGGGCTGACCGAACTGGAACCCCGGGTGATCGATCCCGAGCTGCATCTCCGCGAATCCGACGCCGCCGCGCGCGTGCACCGTGCCCTTCCACAGCGCGCGATTCGCGAGCGAGTAGGTCGCGCGGAAGTGCGCCATCTCGGCGCCGGGCTCGTTGTGGAGCACGGCCTGCCCCGTGCCGCAGGTCTCGACCCCGAGCTTCCCGATCACGCGCACGTCGAGGCAGATCGTCGGGCGCCCGTTCTGATCGGTCGACGCGGTGCCGACGCGTAGGTTCACGCGGTTGACGACCGGGGGGCGATCGTCCGGATCGGTCGCTCCACCATCGATCGGCTCCTCGGCCCACCCCGAGGTGGGACACGCGAGCACGGTGAGCGCGGCGCACAGCAGCGTTCGCACGGAGCGCACTCTACCGCGCTATGGTCGGCAGGTGACGTGGTCCAGACGACAGGTCCTCGGTGCCGGCGTCGCGCTCCTCGCGTGGCCCCAGGTGTCCGCCAGCCAGCCCCCCGGCAAGGAGCGCACGGTGAGAGCGAGCCCGATCCTCCGGGCGATCCCGTCGACCGGAGAGAAGCTGCCCGCGATCGGCCTCGGCTCGGCCCGGACGTTCGACGTCAGCGACGTCTCCAAGGTGCTCCCCGTGGTGCAGCGCTTCCTCGAGCTCGGCGGGCGCGTGATCGACTCGTCGCCGATGTACGGGCGGGCCGAGACCGCGATCGGCAAGATGCTCGCCGCGATCCAGCGGGCGAACCCCAAGGCGCCGCGGCCCTTCCTCGCGACGAAGGTGTGGACCTCGGGCAAGGAGGAGGGGATCGCGCAGATGAAGCAGTCGCTGTCCCGGCTCGGGGTCGAGAAGCTCGACCTCATGCAGATCCACAACCTCGTCGACTGGAAGACCCAGCTCGCGACGCTGCGCGCGTGGAAGGCCGCCGGCACGATCCGTTACCTCGGCATCACCCATTACTCGCACGGCGCGTTCGACGATCTCGAGAAGATCATCCGGACCGAGAAGCCGGACTTCGTGCAGCTGCCGTACTCCGTCGGGGATCGCCTGGCGGAGAAGCGCCTGCTCCCCGCGGCGGCCGATCACGGCGTGGCCGTACTCGTGATGGAGCCGTTCGACAAGGGTCAGCTGTTCGCCCGGGTCAAGGGCAAGCCGTTGCCGGCGGTCGCCGCGGAGCTCGGCTGCACCAGCTGGGCGCAGCTGTTCCTCAAGTGGATCCTCGGCCACCCGGCGGTGACCTGTCCGATCCCGGCGACCACGAAGGTCAAGCACCTCGAGGACAACCTCGGCGCGCTCGTCGGGCCGGTGCCGACCGAGGCGCAGCGCACGAAGATCCTCGCCGCGCTGTAGCCCCTGCCGCGAGCGCCCGAGCGGGTTCAGCGCGCGTCGCTGCCCGCGCCCGGGCCGGGGCCGC
>Ga0164243_10016278_pt1 | contig 10213 bp, 8 predicted proteins | sample OricompcompostOP_FD_108781 | JGI IMG/M metagenome (GOLD analysis project Ga0164243, IMG submission 108781) | Organic Plus compost microbial communities from Emeryville, California, USA - Original compost - Organic plus compost (OP) | ecosystem: Engineered > Solid waste > Mixed feedstock >... | reverse complement strand
TTCGACACGCTGGAGGACTTCGAGAAGGAGATTTCCGCCCTGCGCGCCGACAAGGAGCGGCCGCGGCAGCCGAGCGCGGCCGGCGAGCCCGCCTGACCGTCGCGCGGTGGTCGGTCAGCGCAGGCGGGGCAGGCGCTGGTCGCTGTGCAGCACCGGCGCGAAGAGGTCGCCGAGGCGGTCGATTCGCTTGCTTAGGTTGCGGATCGTCACCGCGTCCGGTCGCAGCTTGTCGTCGTCGAGTTCGTCCCAGTCGACCGGTGCGCACACCGGAGCGCCCGGCGCCACGCGCGGGCTGTACGGCACCACGATCGTCGCGTCGCGGGCGTTGCCGTCGTCGGCGATGCGCACCGTGCCCCGGCCGGATGCGAGATCCGGCACGACGTCGGCGATCGAGGCGGCCAGTTCGCCCACCCAGGCGCGGGTGCGGGCGAAGGTCGGCCGGGCCCGGGACGTGCCGCGTCCCAGCGGGATCCAGAGGTCGATGCCGCCGAGCCCGGTGAGCAGGGGGCGGGCCACGAGCCCGACGTGCTCCACAGCGGTGCGCAGCAGCCGGGCCACGGTGAGCACGTCCGCCCAGCGCCGCCCGCCCGGGTCGACGTGGAGGAAGGCGTGGGTCGGCTCGTCCGGTCTGTCCACAAGCGACGGCCCGACCGTCCACTCGCGAGCGCCCGCGTTGACCGCCCAGACCAGCGCGGCCGCCTCGGTGACGACCCGGTCGGCGAACCAGTCGGGCACGGCGGCGCGGCCGGACCAGGACGAGGTGAGCCGCCGCCCGGACAGGTACGGCAGCACGAGCGGCGCCACCGTGGCGGTGTAGCGCAGCAGCTCGCGCTTGGTCACCGCCGCCGCCCGCCCACGGGCGGGGTAGACCTCGCGGTCCAGCCCGGAGACCCGCAGTTCGCGGCCGAAGACCGTCCAGCGGCCGGCCGAGCCGATCGCGTCGAGGGCGGCGAGCTGCTCGTCGAGGTCCTCGGCGGAGCTCTCCGGGCCGGCGGCAACGCTCCGCGCACCGGCGCCACCGGGCCGCGGGCGCAACGCCACGGACGCCTGGTCCGCCGGGAGGTCCGAGCGCCACAGGCGTTGCGGGTCGGCCCGCACGTCGTCGTTCGTCCGTCCCGTGAGGACGGAGGTGGGATGGTCCTCCGGATTCCACCCCGGCACCGCGAACTGGTCGCGCTTGTGCAGCAGCAGCCACTGGTCCCTGCCGCCGTCGTCCGAGCCGCGGCCGGACCTGGCGCCCGAACCGCCGCGCGAGAAGCCGCCGCGCACCAGCACGAAGCGGCCCCGCAGCTTCTGGCCGGACAGGTCCAGATGCAGCTCGCCCTTGGCCAGTGCCTGCCCGGGATCGTCCGGAGTGGACGGTTCCCAGGTACCGGCGTCCCAGACGATCACGTCGCCCCCGCCGTACTCGCCCTCCGGGATCACGCCCTCGAAGTCGTAGTACTCCAGCGGGTGGTCCTCGACGTGGATGGCGATGCGGCGCTGGCTGGGGTCGAGGGTCGGGCCCTTGGGCACCGCCCAGCTCGCGAGCACGCCGTCGATCTCCAGCCGGAAGTCGTAGTGCAGCCGGCTGGCCCGGTGCCGCTGCACCACGAACCGCCGCTGCTGCTCACCGGTCTGACGGGACCGCTGCCGCCCACGGCCGGCACGGGCTCGACCGGGTTGCGGCTCGCTCGTACGGGAGAAGTCCCGCTTGCGTTCGTACGGCTTGAGCCGTTCGGCTGCGGTCGCCACCACCCCAGTCAACCCCCGCCACCGGTTGGCCCGCGACGAGTTGGCGCACTGCCGCCCGTACGGGCTGTCCTGGCGAACCGCCCCGCGGACCAGCGGGTACGGTCGCAGCATGAAGGTCGGGTTCGCGCTGCCGGTCTCGGGGTCATGGGCGACCCCGGCCAACGTCGCTCACGTCGCCGCCCGCGCCGAGGCGCTGGGCTACCACGAGCTGTGGACGTTCCAGCGACTACTGTCCGCTGTGGACGGTTCCTGGGCGCCGGTCTACCACAGCGTGCTGGATCCGTTGACCACGCTGGCCTACGCGGCGGCGGTGACCCGCCGGGTACGGCTCGGGGTGGCCGTGGTGAACCTGCCCTTCGTCGCCCCGGTGCTGCTGGCCAAGCAGGCGGCGACCCTCGACGTGCTCTCCGACGGCCGCTTCGATCTCGGCCTGGGACTGGGGTGGTCGGATGAGGAGTATGAGGCCTGCGGGGTCAGCAAGCGCGGTCAGGGCCGGCGGGCCGACGAGTTCGTCGGCCTGCTCCGGACACTGTGGACAGACACGACGGTGGCCCACGAGGGCGAGTTCTACCGGGTGCCGGCGAGTCGGGCCGAGCCCAAACCGGTGCAACCCGGCGGTCCGCCGATCCTGCTGGGCGGGCTCTCGCCGGCCGCGCTGGCCCGCGCGGGTCGCCTGGCCGACGGGTGGATCTCCAGCAGCCGGGCCGACCTGACCACCATCGGCGACTCGGTCACGGCCGTCGCGGAGGCCGCTCGCCAAGCGGGGCGTGATCCGGCCGCGCTGCGTTTCGTCTGCCGCGGCGCGGTGAAGCTGCGCGACGTCCCGGGCGGCGCGGGGGAGCGGCCACCGCTGACCGGCAGCATCGAGCAGCTCCGCGACGACATCGCCGTCCTCGCGGCGCGCGGCATCACCGAACTCTTCCTGGACCTCAACTTCGATCCGGAGATCGGCTCGCCGCAGGCCGATCCGGTCGCCGCGCTGGCCCGGGCGGAGACGCTCCTCGAAGGGCTTGCCCCGTCGCCGGCCTGATCGGGCCCGCGCGTCAGGGCAGGCTCGGGTTCACCACGGTGTGTTCGATGGACTGGGCGAGGGTCAGCAGTTTGGCCGCCATCGCCTGCGCCTCGGCGTCGCCGGCACCGGCGGCGAAGGTGAAGCGCAGGACGAGCAGCTTCGGCGCCGCGGAGAGCCAGCCGATCTCCACCGACGGCCCGGTGCCCGGCGAGGCCGCGACCAGCTGCTGGTAGGCGCCGCGCCCGAGCCCGGGCAGGTCGGTGGCGTCGGACGGGGTGATGACCGCGCGGAAGATGAGGTCGTCGGCCTCGGTCGCCGACGCGGCGAGCATCAGGTCGGGCAGCGAGTGGCCGGTCTGGCCGAGCACACAGGTGTCGGTCTGGTCCAGGTGGCTCGACCCGGCGACGTCGAAGCGGACGCCGAGCGCCGCGTCGACCGCGTCGAAGGGCACGACCTGGCAGGCGCGCCCGGCGACGAGGCTGATGGGGTTGCGGCCGGGACCGTCGTCGCCACATCCGACGACCGAGCCCAGCAGCAGCGCCGACACCACCAGTGCCCTGAACCCGCCCGCCCGCACGGCAACACCCTAGAGGCTGCTGTGGCGGGGTTGAAAATCGGTGCCGGCGGGTCGGCACTCAGCGGGCGGAGACGAAGACCCGGGAGGCGACCTCGCGCGGCAGGCGCACCGTATCGCCGTCGCGTTCGACCACCACCGTGTCCCGTTCCTGGGCGACGATGACGTTCGCGCCCGGGTCGACGCCCGCGGAGTGCAGGCGGCGCAGCACCTCCGGGTCGGTCTGCACGCTCTCGCAGATCCGGCTCACGGTGACCTTGCCGCTGAGCCCCGGGAAGGCGAGGTTGCGTTCGGCCGGCAGGCCCTCGCCCTCGGTGGGCAGCGGGCCGAACTCGTCGAGCCCCGGGATCGGGTTGCCGTACGGCGAGCGCGACGGCCGGCCCAGCAGCTCGTAGACCTTCTGCTCGACCGCCTCGCTCATCACGTGCTCCCAGCGGCAGGCCTCGTCGTGGGCGTCCTCGTAGGGCATGCCGATGACGTTGACGAGCAGCAACTCGGCCAGCCGGTGCTTGCGCATGACGGCGATCGCCTTGGCCCGGCCCTCCTCGGTGAGCACGAGGTGGCGGTCGTTCTCGACGTTGAGCAGGCCGTCGCGCTCCATCCGGGCGACGGTCTGGCTGACGGTGGGCCCACTCTGCTTCAGGCGTTCCGCGATGCGGGCACGCAGGGCCGGCACGCCCTCCTCTTCGAGTTCGAGGATGGTGCGCAGATACATCTCAGTGGTGTCGACCAGGTCATTCACGAGCTCTGCTGTCCTCCCGCCCGGAATGCTACCTGCACCGCCGGCGCGGGTACGGGTAGCGCGCACCGAGCGGCGTGGTGTTGACTGCTCGCCTATTCCGCATCGACTCGCGAGGGGACCATGCAGCCCTACCCGCCGAATGCCGGCGCGTCGCACGCCGAACAGCCGTCCGCCGCCCTTCCTCAAGCTCAGCAACCGTACCCCGCGCCGGCCTACCAGCCCTACCCGCCACAGGCCCACGCGCCGTCACAGCCCTACCCGGCGCAGCAGTACCCGCCGCAGGCCTATCCCACGCAGCCGCAGGTGCAGCCGGAGGTGATCGACCCGTCGCAGCCTCGATGCGGCATGTGCGGGGCGGTGCCGGCCAAGAAGGTCGCGTTCCAGGGGTTCGCGGGGTTGATCTTCGCGCTGAGCATCCGGTGGTACCGCGGCTATGCGTGCAAGACCTGTGGCACGGCGGTGTCCCGCGACCTCGACGCCCGCACCATGGCGTTCGGCTGGTGGGTCGTCTACGGCCCGCTGGTCGTGGTGATCGGCCTGCTCGCCAACGCGCTGCGCCGGCGGGGCCTGGCGAAGCTCGCCGAGCCGTGGGGTGCGCAGCACCAGCCGATGGCGCTGGGCCTGCCGGCCTATCAGCGACCCGGACCGCTGGTGGTCACGATCATCATGTCCGGGCTCTGGCTGCTGCTCCTGTCACTGATCGTGATCTCCGCCGTCACCTCGGCGTAGCGTCAGCCGCCGCGCGCCGGCTCGTGGCGAGGCGGCGTGGTGTTGACTGGACGGCGTGACGCTCGTGGACGTGCCCAGCCTGGCGGCCAGGATTCACCTGCCCGATCCCGCCCAGCCCTCGCCGGATGCCGACCGACTCGCGCCCGACACGCCCGTCGTGCTGGACGTGCGGTGGCGGCTCGGCGGGCCGCCGGGGCTGGACGATTACCTGACCGCGCACATTCCCGGCGCGGTGTTCATCGATCTTGATCGGGACGTGTGCGGACCGCCCGGCGTGCACGGTCGCCACCCGCTGCCCGAGGCGCCCGTACTGGAGAAGGCGCTGCGAGAGGCCGGGGTCAGTGCCGGGCGGCCGGTGGTGGTCTACGACGGTGGCGACGGGCTCGCGGCCGCGCGGCTGTGGTGGACGCTGCGGTGGGCCGGGTTGACCGACGTGCAGGTGCTCGATGGCGGCTTCGCGGCCTGGGTCGACGCCGGGCAGCCGGTCGAGTCGGGGGCGGTGGCGGTGCCGCCCGGCGATGTCGTGGTGCGGCCGGGGGGCATGCCGGTGCTCGACCCCGCCGGCGCCGCGAAGCTGGCCCGGGAGGGGGTGCTCCTCGACGCCCGGGCGGCGGCCCGCTACCGGGGTGAGGTGGAGCCGATCGACCCGGTGGCGGGGCACATCCCGGGCGCGGTGAACCTGCCCGTGACCGAGTTGGTGCAGCCCAGTGGGCGGTTGCGCCCCGTCGACCAGTTGCGCTCCGTGTTCGCGCAGGCCCTGGAGGGCGCGGCCGTACGGGCGCAGACAAGCGACGTGCCCGTACGGGCGCAGACAAGCGACGCGCCCGTACGGGCGCAGGTGGCCGTGCCCGCGGTCGGTGCCTACTGCGGTTCCGGGGTGACCGCCGCCCAGACCGTGTTGGCGCTGCAGCTGGTCGGCATCGAGGCAGCTCTCTACGTCGGCTCGTGGAGCGAGTGGGTCGCCGACCCGGAGCGGCCCGTCGCCACGGGTGAGCATCATCCCTCCACAGTGGAGGAACACCGGGTGGAGGGGGCGTGACGGGCATGGCTGACGTGACGAGCACCGTGGTGTGGAGCAAGGACCTGCTCGAGTACGACCTGGGCGACCATCCGCTCGACCCGGTCCGGGTGGAGCTCACCTTCGAGCTGGCCCGGGCGCTGGGCGTGCTCGACCGCCCCGGAGTGTCCCTGATGGAGCCCCAGCCGGCCGACGACGCCGTCATCGGCCGGGTGCACCACCCGGCCTACATCCAGGCGGTCAAGGACGCGCCCGGCGACCCCTACTTCGCCGGCTTCGGGCTCAACACCGCCGACAACCCCGTCTTCGAGCGGATGCACGAGGCGTCGGCGCTGGTCGTCGGCGCGTCGATCGCGGCGGCGGAGGCGGTGTGGATGGGGGTCAGCCGGCGCGCGGTCAACGTGGCCGGTGGGCTGCACCACGCCATGCCCGACCGGGCCTCGGGCTTCTGCGTCTACAACGACGCGGCGATCGCCATCGACCGGCTGCTCCAGCTCGGCGCGCAGCGGATCGCCTACATCGACATCGACGTGCATCATGGCGACGGGGTGCAGACGGTGTTCTGGAACGACCCGCGGGTGCTGACCGTGAGCCTGCACGAGACGCCGCTGGCGCTGTTCCCCGGCACGGGCTTCCCGGAGGAGACCGGCGGCCGGTCGGCTCCCGGCAGCGCCGTGAACGTGGCGCTGCCGCCCGGCACGGACGACAAGGGGTGGCTGCGGGCGTTCCACGCGGTGGTGCCCTCGGTGGTGCGGGCGTTCCAGCCGGAGATCCTGGTCACCCAGTGCGGGGCGGACACCTACTACGTGGATCCGCTGGCGGACCTGCGGTTGACGGTGGACGGGCAGCGGGCCGCGCACCTGGCGCTGCGCGACCTGGCCGAGGCGCACTGCGCGGGGCGGTGGGTGGCCGTCGGGGGCGGCGGCTATGCCCTGGTCGAGGCGGTGCCCCGCACCTGGACGCACCTGCTGGCGACCGTGACGGGCGCGCCGCTGGACCCGGCGACGCTGGTGCCCGCGTCCTGGCAGGACTTCGCCCGGCAGCGCCTGTCCAGCGCGCACGGCCGGCCCCGGGTGACGCTGCTGGAGGGCGGTCCGGGCATCCCGCAGCGGATGACGGATGGCTCCACAGTGGACTTCCGGCCGTGGGAGCCGGGCGCCGGCGACGCGGTCGACCGGGCGATCATGGCGACCCGCTCGGCGGTCTTCCCGTTGCTGGGCCTGGATCCGCACGACCCTCGGGACTGACGCGCATGACCGAGGCGTCCCAGCCGGTGTTCAGCAATCCGTTCGCCCGGGAGGTGCCCGTCAGCGCCCCGGCCGACCCGCGCCGGGAGACCGACGCGCTGCTCGCCGACGGCTCGACCGTCCACATCAGACCTATCGAGCCGACCGACGCCACGTCCATCGTGGAGTTGCACGCCCGGTTCAGCGAACGGACCCGCTATCTGCGCTACTTCTCGCCGTACCCGCGGATCCCGCCCCGGGACCTGGCACGGTTCGTCAACGTGGACCACCGTGATCGCGAGGCGCTGGTGGTGTCGGTCGGGGATCGGCTCGTGGCGGTCGGCCGGTATGAGCGGCTCGGACCGCAGGCGCCCGATGCCGAGGTCGCCTTCGTCGTCGAGGACGCCTTTCAGGGCAAGGGGATCGGGCCGCTGCTGTTGGAGCATCTGACCGCGGCGGCGCGCGAGGCGGGCATCACCAAGTTCGTGGCCGAGGTGCTGCCGGCCAACCGGCCGATGCTGCGTGTCTTCGCCGAGGCCGGCTATCAGATCAGTCGCGAGTGGGGCGACGGGGTCGTGCACCTGACCTTCCCGATCGAACCGACCGCGGCGGTGGAGGAGCGGCAGCGCGCCCGCGAGTCCGGACCCGAGGCGGCGTCGATCGCGCGGCTGCTCACCCCGTCGTCGGTCGCGGTCTACGGGGTGCGGCGCGACGGGACCGGCGGTGGTGCCACCGTCGTGCGTCACCTGCTCGGCGCCGGCTTCACCGGTCGGGTGTCCGCCATCCATCCGCACGCCGAGGACGGTGCCGACGCCGTGGGGCCGGGTGCTCCGCTGGGCGTGGAGGCCTACCGGTCGGCGGCGGAGGTGCCCGGTGGCGTGGACCTGGCGGTGGTGGCGGTGCCGGCGCCCCAGGTGCCCGGGGTGGTGGCCGACGCGGCCGCGGCCGGTGCACACGCGCTGGTGGTGATGTCGGGCGGTTTCGCCGAGGTGGGCCGGGCCGACGCCCAGCGGGACCTGGTGTCCTCGGTCCGCGGGCAGGGGATGCGGCTGGTGGGTCCGAACTGCCTGGGCATCATCAACACCGCCGCCGACGTCTCGCTGAACGCGACGTTCGCGCCGTACATGCCGCGGCCCGGCCGGGTCGGGGTGTTCTGCCAGTCGACGGCCATGGGAATCGCGCTGCTCTCCTCGGTCGCCGACCGGGGACTGGGTGTGTCGACCTTCGTCTCCGCCGGCAACCGGGCCGACGTCTCCGGCAACGACCTGCTGCAGTTCTGGCGCGACGACCCGCGCACCGACGTGATCCTGCTCTACCTGGAGACCTTCGGAAACCCGCACAAGTTCGCGCGGATCGCCCGCACGCTCGGCCGGGACAAGCCCATCGTGGCGGTGGCCGCCGGTGCCGCCGCCGGGCCGGGCTCCGGGTCGGAGCGGGTGGCCTGGCCGGTGGTCGGTGGGCGGCTGGAGGACGAGACGGTCGCCGCCCTCTTCGCCCACAGTGGAGTGATCCGCGTGGAGACGATCTCCGAACTGCTCGACGTGGGGCAGGTGCTCGCCGCCTGCCCGCTGCCGGCCGGGCCGAGGGTCGGCGTGGTCGGCACCGACGCGGCCCTGGTCCAGTTGGCGGACGCCGCGTGCGTGCGGGCCGGGTTGGGTTCGCTGCACGCCCGCTGGCTGCTGCCCTCGTCGCCGCCGGCCGAACTGGAAGGTCTGGTCCGCTCGGCGCTGGCCGAGCCGGACGTGGACACCGTGCTCGTCGCCATCGCCCCGCCGCTGCCCGGGTCCACAGTGGACGAAGCGCTGGCGGCCGTGGTGGCGGCCGGCGTCGAGAACGCGGACAAGCCGGTGGTGGCGATCGTGGTCGGGGCGGAGAGCAGCGCCCACCAGCCCCTGCCGAAGCTCCGCACGGTGGAGGAGGCCGTACGGGCACTGGCGCACGTGTCGCGTTACGCCCAGTGGCGCCGCGAGCCGGTCGGCACCCTCGTCGAGCTGCCCGCCATCGACAGTGCCGCGGCCCGGTCCGTCGTCGAGCGCCGCGGCCCCGTCGAGGAGCTGCTGCGGGCCTACGGGATCTCGACGCTGCCGACGATCGCGGCCGCCACGGTGGACGAGGTCGTCGGGGCCGCCAAGACGCTGGGCTACCCGGTCGTGGTGAAGACGGCCATCGAGGCGCTGCAACACCGGCCCGACCTGGGCACGGTCCGGCTGGACATCGACGACGATCGGGCCCTCCGGCAGGCGTACGAGGAGATCGCGGGACGCTTCGGCGCGGCCGTCTTCGTGCAGCCGATGGCGCCGCGCGGGGTGGACTGCGTCGTCGAGGCGATGGACGACCCGGCGTTCGGGCCGGTCGTGGGCTTCGGGGTCGGTGGCATCACCACCGACCTGCTGGGGGACCGGGCCTGGCGGGTGGCGCCACTGACCGATGTGGACGCCGCCGCCCTCGTGCGGTCACCGCGGGCGGCGGCGCTGCTGGCCGGCTACCGCGGCGCGCCCGAGGTGGACCTGCGGCTGGTCGAGGACCTGCTGATGCGGGTGGGCCGCCTCGTCGACGAGAACCCCGGAGTCGTCCGGCTGCTGCTGAATCCGGTGATCGTCGCACCGCAGGGGGTGCGCATCGTGCACGCCTCGGTGGTCTACGGCGAACCCACCGCCCGCCCCGACACCGGCCCCCGCCGCCTCGTGTGAGCCCCTGTCCGTCAGTACCTATGGATCGCTTCGGCAGAGAGCCGGCTCCGCACGACGACCCTGATGATGCCCTCGACGGCCTCGGAGGCGCTTGCTTTGCTCGACAGGGGAACGTCGAGCTGCTTCGCGAGCGCCTTGGTGGCGGCGGCGCTCAGCGTCAAGGAGTCAAGGTATGCGCGCGCGGCGTCCTCGGACTCCACGAGGTCCAGTTTCTGGCGCACCTCGTCCGCGCTCGGCACGGGGGCCTTCGCCGGGGCCGCCTTCTTCGCCGGCTTCGCCAGCGCCGAGTTGGGCACGAACTTGACGCTGGCCTCCTTGGCCGCGAGTTGCTTGCGCTGCTCGTCGGTCAGTCTCAGCACTGTCCTGACAGCGGGCAGGAGATCGCCCGGTACGAAGAGCAACGCACCGTCGCCCGCGATAAGTGCCTCGATGTCGGCGTCCGGCAAATTCCCGATCTGCGTCGCCGCGGCCTTGAGCACCTTGGCGGC
>Ga0164243_10016277_pt1 | contig 10213 bp, 12 predicted proteins | sample OricompcompostOP_FD_108781 | JGI IMG/M metagenome (GOLD analysis project Ga0164243, IMG submission 108781) | Organic Plus compost microbial communities from Emeryville, California, USA - Original compost - Organic plus compost (OP) | ecosystem: Engineered > Solid waste > Mixed feedstock >... | reverse complement strand
TTCGGCCATTGCGAAAAAGCCGTTGAGGAGTATCAGCGCGAGAATGATCGCGACTTCAAAGAACGGCATCTTGTGTTCTGCGGTAGGCCGGCGGCCCCCTCCCTGCGAGCCACCCGCCCACGAACGCGCGGGCGGAGCTTGCGGGACCGCGCGGCGAACGCAAAGGTGGTTATCCGATTACATATTTCGTTTAATGCCGGCGCGCCATGTTTGATCACCCCATCGCCCGAACAGACAGACCCTATGAGTGACACGATCCAGAGGCTCTACGACCAGATTCTGTCCGCCCGCGCGCAGGCGCCCGCCGAATCCCGCACCGCCAAGCTGCTGCAGGAGGGCGTGGGCAAAATGGCCAAGAAGGTGGCGGAAGAGGCTGTGGAAGTGTCGCTGGAGGCGGTGACGCAGAACCGCGAGGCGCTGGTGCTGGAAAGCGCCGACCTCGTCTACAACCTCACCGCCTTGTGGGCCGGACTCGGCGTCACGCCCGACGAGGTGTGGCGCGAGATGGAGCGCCGCGAGCAGCTCTACGGCATTGCCGAGAAGCTGGCCAAGGTGCGGCCCGGAACGGGTGGCGAAGGCACGCCGGGTGCCGTTCCCGGCGCAAACCCGCTCGACGACGACGAGCCGCCCTCCGAGCCGACCCTCTAGGCTGTCTTCCCTCAGTTGCGCGCCAAATGCTCGCGCAGGAGGCGGATGTTGCGGGTGTTGGCGCGCCAGAAGACATCGGCCACATCGCCCAGCACCGGCACCGCGCCGATGAGCGCGTCGAAGGCGACATTGCCGATCATCCGGGCGAGGAGGTGCTTTGGCACGCCAAGCCGGTGCGCCTCGTAGATGAGGTAAGCCGACGCCAGCGTGGTGATGGCATCGCCCACGCCCGGGACGAGGCCGACCATTGTGTCGGCGCCGAAGCGGATGCGCGTGCCGGGAATGGCGATGGCGGTGTCGAGGAAGCGTGCCAGCCGCTCGAGGCGCGCCAGCGCCTCGGCGCGGGAAGGACCCGCGGACGCCGAAAAGCCGTGTGCCGTCGCTGCCACCATCGTGCTGGAACCTCCTGCGAAGCCGGGAAAGGCCCGGCTCCGTCATGTGGCCCCGGCGAGGTGCGATTCAAGACGTGGCGGCAACCGGCGCCATGCGGCGCACGCCGCCGAGCAGGAAGAAGGCCGCGAGCGTCGCCAACGCGCCGATGAGGAAGATCGAGGAATAGCCGAACCAGCCGGCGAAAAGCCCGATCACCGGCCCGGTAAAGCCCACGGCGAGGTCGAAGAAAGCGATGAAATTCCCCACCGCCCGGCCACGCTGGTCCGGCGCCACCCGGCGCGTCGCCTCCACCCCCATCGAGGGGAAGATCAGCGAAAAGCCGAGGCCGGTCAGGCAGGCGCCGGCAAAAGCAGCGGCAGGATTGGGCGCCAGCCAGAGCAGCGCCTGGCCGGCGGCCTCGATAATCAGCGACACCGCCGCGACGCGGGCGCCGCCGAGCTTGTCGGGCAGATGGGCGAAGAACAGCCGAACCAGGATATAGGCCGCGCCGAAGCCGGCCAGAGCCAGCCCCGGATCGGCCCAGCCGCGCTCGGCATAGTCGAGCGCCAGGAAGGCCGCCATGCCGGCGAAGGGCACCGTGGCGAGCGTCAGCACCACGCCCGGCCGCCAGATCAGGCCGAGCACGCGGTGGAAGGGCACGCGCTGCGTGCCGAGCGCCGCGACGCCGGGAACAACATAGGCGACGAGGCCGGCGAGCAGCGGCGGCGCCATGGTCGCGAAGGCCACGGCCTCGAACCCGCCGGCGTGCTGCACCGCAAGCCCGATCGGCGCGCCGGCCCCGAGCGCGGCATAGAGCGCGATGCCCTGCCAGGCCATGACCTTGCCGGTGCGCGTCGCGCCGATGCGGCCGATGCCCCAGCTCATGGCGCCGGTGAGGAAAAGGCTCTCGCCGCAGCCCGCGATGACGCGGCCGGCGAGGATGACGGCAAGCCCGCCCCAGGCGCCGAGCGGCAGCACCACGGCGGCGAGATAGAACAGCCCCGACACCGCGGCGAGCGGCAGGCCGATCAGCACCGCCCGGCGCGGCCCGTAATAATCGCACAGGGTGCCGGCGCGATGCCGCGTCGCCACCGCGGCGAGCGATTGCAGGCCGATGACGCAGCCGACCATGAGCGTGCCGAAGCCGAACACGTCGTGGATCTGCAGCGGCAGCGCCGCGAGCGGCACCGAAACGGAGAGGAAGCCGAAGAACACCGTCGCGACCAGCGGCGCGAGGCCCCGGAATTCGGCGGAACGGGAGAAATGGGACGATTCCGATGCGCGTGTCATGCCGTGCGCCTGTGCTGGCGGGGGCGAAGGAAAGCCGCTCCCGGGAGAGTTGGCGCGTTGGTTGACGTTAACGCTTACGGTCCGTCCCTCAGGCCGGCCCGGCTGACTTGCCTCATGAGGGGAGCCGAAGTCAACGGCCTAGAGCGAATGTTTTGCTTTAAGCGAATCCAATGTCTCCAGCGTCACGCCGAGGAAGCGCTGCAGGGTCGGCGTGGTGTCGTCACGCCGCCAGACGAGGCCCGTTTCCAGCGTCGGAACGTCTTCCGCCAGGTCGACATAGCGCACGCCGGTGCGCGCCAGGTGACGCAGCGATTGCGGCACCAGCGCGATGCCCATGCCCGCCGAGACGAGGCTGATGATGGTCTGCATCTGGATGGCCTCCTGGACGATGCGCGCCTGCCCGCCATGCGAGGCGAAGTAGCCGAGCACGAGATCGTGGAAGGCCGGCGCCGAGCGGCGTGGGAAGATCACCAGAGGCGCCTCGATCACCGCGGCAGCGGGCAGGCGCCCGCGCACCGGCCGCAGCCGCCCCTCCTCGATCCAGCTTTCCGGCACGGCCGCGACCAGCGGCTCGGAGAGGAGGCGGCGGTAGTCCAGCGCGTCCGGCACGCTGCCGGCCGGCGCGATGACGATGCCAGCATGGCCGCGCCCTTCCAGCAAAGCCGCGATCTGCGTGTCGGTGGTGGCCTCGAACAGCGCGATCTCGACTTCGGGGAAGAGCGTCGAATAGCGCCGCACCAGCAGCGGCAGGACGCTGTAGTCGGCGGTGCTGACGAAGGACAGCGCCAGCCGCCCGGCCTCACCCTCGCGCAGGCGGCGGGCGATCTCGGGCAGGGCGTCCACCTCTTCCAGCGCGGCGCGCACCGGAGCCAGCCAGTGCTCGCCGAGCGGGGTCAGCGCCACGCTGCGCTTGGTGCGCGTGAACAGCGGGCTGCCGAGCTCGCGCTCCAGCGCCAGGATCGACTGGCTGAGCGGCGGCTGCGTCATGCCGAGCCGTTCCGCGGCACGCCCGAAATGCAGCGCCTCGGCCACGGCGACGAAATGGCGGAGCTGGCGGACGTCCACATTCATATCCTCTACGACTTACTTCGCTGTCAATAATATATTTCACAGCAGGACTGAAGCGGCTTATTGGAAGACTTCCAGATTCCAGCTGAGGGCAAACCATGCCGACCTACCGCTCCCGGACCTCCACCCACGGCCGCAACATGGCCGGCGCCCGCGGCCTGTGGCGCGCCACCGGCATGAAGGACGACGATTTCGGCAAGCCGATCATCGCCATCGCCAACAGCTTCACGCAGTTCGTGCCCGGCCATGTCCACCTCAAGGATCTCGGCCAGCTGGTGGCGGAAGAGATCGCCGCGGCCGGCGGCGTGGCCAAGGAGTTCAACACCATCGCGGTCGATGACGGCATCGCGATGGGCCATGACGGCATGCTCTATTCGCTGCCGAGCCGCGAACTGATCGCGGACGCCGTGGAATACATGGTCAACGCCCATTGCGCCGATGCGCTGGTGTGCATTTCCAATTGCGACAAGATCACCCCCGGAATGCTGATGGCGGCGATGCGCCTCAACATCCCCACCGTGTTCGTCTCCGGCGGGCCGATGGAGGCCGGCAAGGTCGTGGTCAAGGGCGCGGAGCGCGCGGTCGACCTGATCGACGCCATGGTGGTGGCCGCCGACGACAATTACAGCGACGAGGAAGTGAAGCGCTTCGAACGCTCGGCCTGCCCGACCTGCGGCTCGTGCTCGGGCATGTTCACGGCCAATTCCATGAACTGCCTGACCGAGGCGCTCGGCCTGGCGCTGCCCGGCAACGGCTCGGTGCTCGCCACCCATGCCGACCGCGAAAAGCTCTTCCGCGAGGCCGGCCACCTGATCGTCGACCTCGCTCGCCGCTATTACGAGCAGGACGACGAGACCGCGCTGCCGCGCGGCATCGCCAGCTTCAAGGCCTTCGAGAACGCGATGAGCCTGGACATCGCCATGGGGGGCTCCACCAACACCGTGCTGCACCTGCTGGCGGCGGCACAGGAAGGCCAGGTCGACTTCACCATGGCCGACATCGACCGCCTGTCGCGCCGCGTGCCCTGCCTGTGCAAGGTGGCGCCGGCGAAGAGCGACGTCCATGTCGAGGACGTCCACCGCGCCGGCGGCGTCATGGCCATTTTGGGTGAACTGGAGCGTGGCGGCCTGATCGACACCAGCCTGCCGACCGTGCATGCGCCCACCCTGAACGATGCGCTGGAGCGCTGGGACGTCGGCCGCAGCCACAGCGAGGCGGTGCGCACCTTCTACCGCGCCGCGCCGGGCGGCATTCCGACCCAGACGGCGTTCAGCCAGTCGGCGCGCTGGGACGAGCTCGACACCGACCGCGAGAAGGGCGTCATCCGCTCCATGGAGCACCCGTTCTCGAAGGATGGCGGCCTGGCCGTTCTGTTCGGCAATCTCGCGCCCGAGGGCTGCATCGTGAAGACGGCGGGCGTCGACGAGTCGATCCTGACCTTCCACGGCACCGCGCATGTCTTCGAGAGCCAGGAGGAGGCCGTGGCCGGCATCCTCAACTCGAAGGTCAAGCCCGGAGAGGTGGTGATCGTCCGCTACGAGGGGCCCAAGGGCGGCCCGGGCATGCAGGAAATGCTCTATCCGACGAGCTATCTGAAATCGAAGGGGCTCGGAAAGGTCTGCGCGCTGGTCACCGACGGGCGCTTCTCCGGCGGCAGTTCGGGCCTCTCCATCGGCCATGTCTCGCCGGAAGCGGCGGAAGGCGGGCTGATCGGCCTGGTCGAGACCGGCGATCCGATCGTGATCGACATCCCCAACCGCGTGATCCGCCTCGACCTCGACGACACGATCCTCGCCGAGCGCCGCGCGGCGATGGACGCCCGGGGCAAGGCCGCCTGGAAGCCGGTAAGCCGCAAGCGCGTGGTCTCGCCCGCGCTCCGCGCCTATGCCGCGCTGACCACCAACGCCGCCCGCGGCGCGGTGCGCGACGTCAGCCAGGTGGAAGGGTAACGAAGACCGTCACCCTCCGGCTTGACCGGAGGGTGACAGGCCTAGCGAATATGCGGTGACGGCTCATGATGCTCCGGTCAAGCCGGAGCCGGACGGGGTCTTGGGCAAGAGCCCGTCAGTGCCGGATTTCACTGTCCATGTGCGCCAATTGCGCCTCTGGATAGCGTTCTCCGGCCGCCGCGCCGGCAGGCACCGCGGTCTCAATATCGGCCAGCGCGGCGGCATCCAGCCGCACGTCGAGCGCGCCAAGCGCTTCCTCCAGCCGGTTGCGGCGGCGCGCACCGACGAGCGGCACGATGTCCTTGCCCTGCGCCGCGACCCAGGCGATTGCGAGCTGCGCCACGCTGACGCCACGTGCCTCGGCGACGGCACGCAGGGCTTCGGCAAGCGCCATGTTGTGATCGAGATTGGCGCCCTGGAAGCGCGGGCTCACCGAACGGAAATCGCCTGCGCCGCCGCGATCCTTCGTCCAGTGCCCGCTGATGAGCCCGCGCGACAGCACGCCATAGGCGGTAACGCCGATGCCAAGCTCCCGGCAGGTCGGCAGGATCTCGTCCTCGATGCCGCGCGAGAGCAGCGAATATTCGATCTGCAGGTCGGCGATGGGGTGCACCTTGTGGGCGCGTCGGATGGTTTCCGCACCGACTTCCGAGAGGCCGATATGGCGGATGTAGCCCTTCTCCACGAGCTCGGCCATGGCGCCGACGCTCTCCTCGATCGGCACGTCCGGATCGAGCCGGGCCGGGCGGTAGATGTCGATATAGTCCGTGCCGAGCCGGGTCAGCGAATAGGCCAGGAAGTTGCGGATGGCGGCGGGCCGTGAATCGTAGCCGCTCCATTCCCGTTCCGGGCCGCGCAAGGCGCCGAACTTCACGCTGATGCAGAGCTTTTCGCGCGGCAGGCTGCGCAGCGCCTCGCCGATCAGCATCTCATTGTGGCCCAAGCCGTAGAAATCACCGGTGTCGAGCAGCGTGATGCCGCGCTCCACGGCCTCGGCGATGGTGGCCAGGCTCTCGGCGCGATCGCTCGGGCCGTAGAAATCGGACATGCCCATGCAGCCGAGGCCGAGGGCCGAGACCTCCGGGCCGGTTGAACCAAGACGACGCTTTTCCATGACTGTTCTCCCCGCTTTCGTGGCGTGCCCGGAACTATGGCGCGAGCCGGCCATGGACTTAATCCCGCATGATCTGCATGATCTGTTCGGGAGAACCGAACTATGCGCGGCGTCCTGGCCGATCTCGAACTGCTTGCCGCCGTGGCGCGCCACGGCAGTTTCCGCCGCGCGGCGCTGGAAAGCGGGCTTTCGCCCTCTTCCGCCAGCGAGCGCATCCGCGCACTGGAAGACAGGCTCGGCACACGCCTCCTCAACCGCACGACGCGAAGCGTGGCGCCGACGCCCGCCGGCGCGGCGCTGCTGGCGCGCCTCGAACCCGCCGTGCGGGAGATCGGCGAGGCGCTGGACGAGGCCGGGCAGGCAGGTCAGACGGTCTCCGGCACTCTGCGCATCAACGCCCCGGCGCCGGCAACGCAGCTCGTGCTCGCGCCGTTGATCTCCCGCTTCCTGGAGCGGCATCCACGCGTCTCGCTCGATATCGTCTCGGAGAGCGGCTTCGTCGACATCGTCGCGGCCGGCTTCGACGCCGGCGTGCGCTATGGCGAGGCCCTGGCGCAGGACATGATCGCCCTGCCACTCGGCGGCAAACAGCGCATGTGCGTGGTCGGTGCGCCCCGCCTGATCGAGCGGGTCGGCGCGCCGCGGACACCGCAGGATCTGCTCCGGCGCCCCTGCATCCGCATGCGCTACAGCACCGGCACGGTCTCGGCATGGGAGTTCGAGCGCGATGGACAAGCGGTTGTGGTGCGCCCCGAAGGCCCGCTCGTCACCACCGATTCCGTGCTCGCCATAACGGCCGCACTGGATGGGCTCGGCTTCACGCTGACCTTCGAGGGCTGGGTGCGCCACGACATCGAGGCTGGCCATCTCGTCTCCGTGCTCGACGATTGGCTGCCGCCCTTCGACGGCCCGTTTCTCTATTATCCGTCGCGCCGGCACATGCCTGCGGCGCTGCGCGCCTTCATCACCTTCCTGCACGAGGAAGGCCGCGCCTGAAGCGCGGCTTCAGCGTGCTTCGTTGCGGCGTTCGTGCAGGAAGCGGGCGAGGTTCTGCCGGGGCGGCGCCCTGTCCAGCGTCTCCCGGTCGGCGGCACACTCGAAGAGATTGCGCTGCACATCCTTGGGCAGGTCGCGCCATTCGTGCACGACGGCGGCGCCGAGGCTTTCCAGCATGCGGCGCTCGGCCGTGCTCAGCCGCCCCGTGCGGGTGCGCCAAGGCCACGGCGCGGCGGGCGCTCCGCCCTCGCCTTCCCAACGTTCGACGGCGAAGGGGTCCATAGCATCCCTCGCTTCAACAGAAGACGTTGTCCTGGGCGTGAGCATCGCATGTTTCGCCCATCATCGCCACGGCTGGCCTTATTCGTCCGGATCGTCGCGGTCCGGCGCCAGGAGATCGACCAGTTCGGCGATCCGCCCGGCGGGCAGAGGCCGGCCCTGATTGATCAGGGCCTCGTCGCTGTTGACCCAGAAAAAGGCCTGTTCCAGCTCTTCCGGCGTGGCGCCGGTGGCCAGGATTTCGCTCACCAGAAGTTCGTCGACGGGACCGAGCACCGCCGAGATATCACGGGCTGTCATCGTCATCGCCGTTCCTCCTGTTCAAGAGGGCTGCACCTCTATCTGTGGCGCCGCACCGGCTCCGGCAAGCGGGGCCGTGCGGCCACGATGGCGTGAGGGCCGCAGCGCGCAGCCGCGGCGGAAGACCGCCGTTCCGCCTCGAAAAAGTCCGATCAGGAAGAGATTGGTGCGGGTGGCCGGACTCGAACCGGCACTCTGTCACCAGAAACGGATTTTGAGTCCGTCGCGTCTACCAGTTCCGCCACACCCGCCATGCTGACGCCGCATCCGGCGCAGAGGCTCGCACATGCCACATCCCGCAAAGCGCCGTCCAGAGCGTTTGTGCGGTCTCGGCCCCAGAAAACCCTGCGTCGCCGCGCCCCCGTGGACGGCGCATCAGTGGCAGGCTAGACAATCCGCGGCGGCCTTTCAGGGAACCTCGATGCTTCGCAAGCTCTACGACCGCACCATCGGGCTGGCCTCCGGCCGCCACGCCACCTGGGCGCTCGGCGCCGTCTCTTTCGCCGAAAGCTCGTTCTTCCCGATCCCGCCCGACGTGATGCTGATCCCGATGGTGCTGGCGCGGCGCGACCGCGCCTGGCTGTTCGCCGGCTGGTGCACCATCGCCTCCGTCATCGGCGGGGCCTTCGGCTACGCCATCGGCGCGCTGCTGTACGATTCCGTCGGCGCCTGGCTGATCCACCTCTACGGCTATGACGGCGCCATGGAGAGCTTCCGGGCGTCCTATGCCGAATGGGGCATGTGGATCATCCTCATAAAGGGGCTGACCCCGATCCCCTACAAGCTGGTGACAATCACCTCGGGCTTCGCCGGCTACAATTTCCCGCTCTTCATCCTGCTGTCGCTCATCACCCGGGGCCTGCGCTTCTTCATCGTCGCGGCGCTGCTGCACCGCTACGGCGAATCGATCCGCGGCTTCATCGAGGGCCGGCTGGAGCTTGTGACGACCCTTCTCCTGGTGGCCATCGTCGGCGGCTTTGCCGCGACGCATTACCTGTTCTGAACGTCCTCCCCTCCTCAAGGCGCGCCCCAATGCACTGCCGGCTCCCCACCTTCGCCCTCGCCAGCCTGATCACGCTTGTCGGGATCGGGGCGATCGGCACCGCGCTGATCTTCCAGTACGCCCTCGGCTACGCACCCTGCGCGCTCTGCCTGTGGGAGCGCTGGCCCTATTATCTGGGCATCCCGATCGCCGCGGTTCTGGTGGCGCTGAACGGCTTCAGCTCACGCCGCGTCCTGCTGACGGGCTTTGTGCTGCTGATCCTGCTGTTCGCGGTCAACACCGGGCTCGGCGGCTATCATGCCGGCGTGGAATGGGGCTTCTGGCCGGGGCCGACGAGCTGCAGCTCGGGCGGCGGGTCACTCGCCAGCGGCGATCTGATCGGCGCGATGCAGAACTCCCACATCGTGCCGTGCGACCGCGCCAGCTGGCGCTTTCTCGGCCTGTCCTTCGCCGGCTGGAACGCGGTGGTGAGCTTCGCCCTGCTGCTGATGGCGCTGTGCGGCACGCTGCGCATCGCACGCGGCCCGGCCTCCTGGTCCTCTCAGGGCTCCAGCTCGGTATCCCAGTAGAGATAGTCCAGCCAGCTGCGGTGCAGGTAGTTAGGCGGGAAGAGCCGGCCGTTGCGGTGCAGATCGTGCACGCTCGGCGCGTAGGGCGCCTGCGCCGGGATCATGCCGCACTGGTCGGGCAGCAGCCCGCCCTTGCGCAGATTGCAGGGCGCGCAGGCGGCGACGACATTGTCCCAGGTGGTCTGGCCGCCCTTCGACCGCGGAATGACGTGGTCGAAGGTCAGGTCCTCGTGCGTGCCGCAATACTGGCAGGTGAAGCGGTCGCGCAGGAAGACGTTGAACCGGGTGAAGGCCGGATTGCGCGCCGGCTTGATGTAGGACTTCAGGCACACGACCGAGGGCAATCGCATGCCCATTCCCGGGCTGTGCACCACCCGGTCATATTCGGAAAGCACCGTTACGCGATCGAGAAAGATCGCCTTGATGGCATCCTGCCAGGACCACACCGACAGCGGGTAATAAGAAAGCGGCCTGTAATCCGCGTTCAGAACCAGGGCAGGACAAGCATCGGGAGAGACATGAACCGTCACCGAACACTCCGCGCACCGCGCCGGCGTCGGTCGACGCGTGACTCATAGTGTAGAGCCACGATGTCGATATTGTGAAGCCTCCGCGAGGGCTTTTC
>Ga0164243_10016276_pt1 | contig 10214 bp, 9 predicted proteins | sample OricompcompostOP_FD_108781 | JGI IMG/M metagenome (GOLD analysis project Ga0164243, IMG submission 108781) | Organic Plus compost microbial communities from Emeryville, California, USA - Original compost - Organic plus compost (OP) | ecosystem: Engineered > Solid waste > Mixed feedstock >... | reverse complement strand
CGTCAACGTCTCGCAGATCAACCGCGCCGGCGTCTCCGTCATGATCGTCGAGCAGAACGCGCGCCGCTGCCTGCAGATCTGCGACCGCGGCTACGTCCTCGACCTCGGCAAGGACGCGTACACGGGCACCGGGCGCGAGCTCATGAACGACCCGAAGGTCATCGAGCTCTACCTCGGCACGCTCGCCGCGGACCAGGAGCGGGCACGCGAGCGCCGCTGATCGGATTCGGCGCGCTCGCCGTCGTCGGCGCACTGGCGGGCTGCGCCGCGGTGCCCGCGCCGGCGCCGCTGGTCGTCCCCGACGGCGTCTCGGTCGCCCTGCAGCAGTACCGCACGGACTACGGGCCGCGGCGGCTCGAGATCGAGGTGACGAACGGGAGCTCCGCCCCGATCACGGTCCGCGGCGTCGCGTTCACCTCGGCCTACTTCAGCGGAGAGATGACCGACGACGGCGACGAGCCGATCCCGCCGGGATCGACCCGCGACTTCCGCGTCGATCTCGGCGCGCCGTCGTGCGACGCCGGGGAGCCGGAACCGAGCGCCGTCGTGACGATCGTCGCGCCGGACGGCCGGACCGCCTCGCGCGAGCTCGTCCCGACCGATCCCCTCGGCTGGCTCGAGCGGGTCCACGCCGACGACTGCCTCGAGGCGGGCGTCGCCGCCGTCACGGTGACCGTCGGGCCGCTCTCGGTCGACCGCAGCGGCGAGCGGCCCGTCGCCGTGCTCCGCATCGCCGCGACAAGGGCGGGATCGGGCGCCGCGACGATCGCCGACGTCCGCCGCACGATCCTGCTTCGGCCGGAGGACGACGCGGCGGCCTGGCCGCTCGACTGGACGCTCGATGCCGACCGCGCGGGCGCGAGCGCGGAGCTGCGCATCGTCCCGAGCAACTGCAACCCGCACATCCTCGCCGAGGACAAGCGAGGCACGTACTGGCCGCTCGACGTGACGCTCGCCGACGGCGCCGGCGGCACCGTCTACGTCTATTCGGGGGACGAGATCCGCGACAGGCTCTACGCCTTCTTCGCGGAGTACTGCGGGTTCTGAAGGCGGGTCGTTCCCGCGACGGAAAGGGCCCGGTCCTCGGACCGGGCCCTTCCGCGTGAGGATCGCTACTCGAGCTTGCCGTAGACCTGGTCGATGGCCTCGTTCTCGTTGCCCGCGGTGTACTTGTAGATCGAGATGTACGCCTCGGTCGGGTCGCCGTTGTCATCGAAGGTGATCGGTCCGGACACGCCGTTGTAGTCGATGTCGGTGCCGGCCGCGATGAGGTCGGCGCACTCGGCGAACGTCGTGCAGGCCGTGCCGCCCTCGGACACCGACTTCAGGTTGTCCTTGATCGTCGCGCCGTCCGTCGCGCCGCCCTGGAGCGCCGCGAGGGCGATCAGGATGGTGCCGTCGTACGCCTCGGCCCCGTACGAGTAGACGTCGAGCTTCGTCGAGGCGACGCTCTGGAGCTTCTCCGCGAAGTCGTCGGGCGCGATGACACCGGGGTTGGTGAACTGCGCGCCGGCGATGTCGACGTTCTTGTCGTCGGGGGTGATGACGCCGAAGTTGCCGTCGGTGCCGTACAGGTTCGCGAAGTCGAAGCCCTGGCCCTTCAGCTGCTCGGCGATCGTCTTGAGCTCGTCGAACGAGATGACCACGAGCGCGTCCGGATTCCCCGCGAGGAGCGTCTGGATCGCCGTGGTGAAGTCGCTCGCGCCGGGCTCGAAGATCTGCTCACCCGAGATCGTGACGCCCTGGTCGGTCAGCGACTTCTTGAGGTTCTCCTCGAGACCCGTGCCGTAGGCGTCGTTCATGTACAGGATCGCGACGTTCGTCTTGCCGTCCTGGGCGATCTTGTTGCCGAGGATGCGGCCCTGGAGGACGTCCGAGGGAGCGGTGCGGAAGTAGTACCCGCCGTCCTTGTAGTTCGTGAAGTCGGGCGAGGTGTTCGCCGGCGAGAGCTGGACCACGCCTGCCCCCGTGACCTGGTCGATGAAGGTCTTCGACACGCCCGAGGACGCCGCGCCGATGATCGCGGAGACGCCGTCGGCGAGGAGCGCGGTCGCGGACTGGGTGGCGATGTCCGTGGAGGTGTCGCCGGAGTCCTTGTGCTCGACCTCCACCGAGATGCCCTTGCCGGCATCGTTGATCTCCTTGACCGCGAGGTCGACGCCGGCGAACTCCGGCGGGCCGAGGACCGCGAGGGTGCCGGTCTGCGGAAGGATCGTGCCGAGCTTGAGGGTGAGATCGGCGGCGGCGCTCGTCGACGCTCCGCCGGACGGGGTCGAGCTGCACCCTGCCAGGAAGAGCGCGGCGCTGCCGACAAGGGCGATGCCCGCGGCGGCGCCCTTGGTGAATGCACGCATGTGTGCTCCTTGCTGTGTTCGTAAAGCGATGACCGCGACGAGGACGATGTCGCGTTCGAATCACCGTATGCAGGCCCTGTATCGCGTTCAACTCGCGCGCGTTACAGCCGTGTAACGCGATGCAATCGTTACGTTCGCCCGCGGTTCACGCGTCGGCGCTGCGCGGCCCGGATCTGGGGGACCGCGTCGGCCACGACGAGGACGACGGCGACCCAGACGATCGCGAAGCCGATCCACCGCTCGAACGGCATGGGCTCGCCGAGCACCCAGGCGCCGATGACGAACTGAAGGATCGGCGCGAAGAACTGCATGAGGCCGACGAGCGAGAGCGGCATGCGGCGCGCGCCCGCGGCGAAGAGCAGGAGGGGGACGGCGGTCGCGACGCCGAGCAGCGACATGAGCAGCGCGTGCCAGGGGCCGAGCGTGCCGAACACGAGGCCGGGGGCCCCGAAGGCGAGGAGCGCGTTCCCCGCGGCGATGAGGACGAGCACGACGACGGCGAGCGGGACGAGGATCGCGGTCTCGATCGCGAGGCCGCTGATCGCGTCGACGCGCCCGCCGGTGCGGTTCTTCACGAGCCCGTAGAAGCCGAAGCTGAAGGCGAGCGCGAGCGCGATCCACGGCACCGCGCCGTGGAAGGCGATGAGCACGCCGACGGCGACCGCGGCGACGGCGATCGCGGCCCACTGCAGCGGCCGGAGCCGCTCGCGGAGGAACAGCACGCCGAGGAGCACGGTGATGATCGGGTTGAGGAAGTAGCCCAGCGACGCCTCGACGACCTGGCCGGTGGCGATCGCGTAGACGAACGCGGTCCAGTTGACCGTGAGCAGCGCGGCGCCGAGCGCGAGCCAGCCGACGATGCGCCGATCGCGCAGGAGCGCCGCCGTCCGCCGCCAGCCGCGGACGAGCGCGAGCAGGATCGCGCAGAAGACGAGCGAGAAGACGACCCGCCAGGCGACGATCTCGTAGGGTCCGGCCGGGGCGAGCAGGACGAGGTAGAGCGGGAGCAGGCCCCAGAGGATGTAGGCGCCGCCGGAAAAGGCGACGCCCGCGGGCACGGAGTCCCGCGGGCGCTGCATGCATCCAGCCTAGGGCGCCCTTCGTCTCGCTTCGGTCGCTCAGGGACCGGCAGGGCTGCGCCGGGCGCTGAGCGAGCCGAAGTCGAGACGAAGCGCGCGCGTCAGCGGACGACGACGGCGAGGACGTCGCGCGCGGAGAGGACGAGGTACTCGTCGGTGCCGAACTTGACCTCGGTCCCGCCGTACTTCGAGTAGATGACGCGGTCGCCCACGGCGACGTCGACGGGGATGCGGTTGCCGTTGTCGTCGACGCGGCCGGGGCCGACGGCGACGACCTCGCCCTCCTGCGGCTTCTCCTTGGCGGTGTCGGGGATGACGAGACCGGAGGCGGTGGTCGTCTCCGCCTCGACCTGCTTGACGACGATGCGATCCTCGAGCGGCTTGATGGAAACCGACACGGTTGAGACCTCTTCTTCTGTACGACTGCTGATTAGCACACTCGACCGGCGAGTGCCAGACGCCATGCTAGCGCGTGGCTGGCACTCGGGCAACGCGAGTGCCAGAGTGATGCGGTGGCGACCTCGCCGCCGCCGGGGCGGCGCTGCGGGTCTGCGGGGGATATGAGGGGCTGAGGGGTCGGGATCCCCTCAGAACGCCGGGATCCCCTCAGCGAGGTGGGCGAGAATCACAGGCATGGAACAGCGTCCGCTCGGCCGCACCGGCCGCGAGGTCTCGATCATCGGGCTCGGGACGTGGCAGCTCGGCGCGGACTGGGGGAACGTCTCCGACGCCGAGGCGAGCGCCGTCCTCGACGCGGCGGCCGAGTCCGGGGTCACGCTCTTCGACACCGCCGACGTCTACGGCGACGGCCTGAGCGAACGGCGGATCGCGGCCTGGCGCGCGGCCAACCCCTCCTGGGACGGGACCGTCATCACGAAGATGGGGCGCCGCGCCCCGCAGCTCCACGAGAACTACAACCCCGCGAACTTCCGCGCCTGGCTCGACCGCTCCCGGCGGAACCTCCGCGTCGACACGATCGACCTCGTCCAGCTCCACTGCCCGCCGAGCTCGGTGTACCGGGACGACGCGGTCTTCGACGCGCTCGACGGGCTCGTCGACGACGGCGTCATCGCCGCGTACGGGGTCTCCGTCGAGAAGGAGTCGGAGGCGCTCGACGCGATCGCGCGGCCCGGCGTCCAGTCGGTGCAGATCATTCTCAACGCGTTCCGGCTCAAGCCGCTCGACCGGGTGCTCCCCGCGGCCGCCGCGGCCCGCACCGCGGTCATCGCCCGGGTCCCGCTCGCCTCGGGGCTGCTCTCGGGCCGGTACAGCGAGGCGACGACGTTCGCGCCCGACGACCACCGCAGCTTCAATCGCGACGGGGAGGCCTTCGACCAGGGCGAGACGTTCTCCGGCGTCGACTTCGCCGCCGGCGTCGCCGCGGCGCGCGAGTTCGCGGCGCTCGTGCCCGACGGCGTCACGCCCGCGCAGGCAGCGATCGCGTGGATCACCGGCCTCGACGGCGTGACGAGCGTCATCCCCGGCGCCCGCTCGCCGGAGCAGGCGCTCGCGAACGCCTCCGCCGCCGGCGTCGTCCTCCCCGAGGACTTCGGCGCCGCCGTTCGGGACATCTACGACCGCTGGTTCCGGGCCGCGATCCACCCGCGCTGGTGAGCGCCGGTGAGCGCGCCGGCCCGGGGAGCGACCCCGAGCCCGCGCCGAGGGTGCCGTAGAGTGGAGCCCGGTCTTGAGCGGGTCGCGCCGCCGTGCGCGTGAGTGGGATTGGGTCGGTATGGCGGAAGCATTCGCGCATGATGTCGTCGTGGTCGGCGGGGGCGGTCACGTCGGCCTGCCGCTCGCGATCGCGTTCGCGAGCCGCGGCCTGAGGACCGTCATCTACGACGTGAGCGAGCGGGCGGTCGCCCGGATCAACGACGGCGTCGTCCCGTTCATCGAGCCCGGCGCGGAGCCGGTGCTGCGGGAGGCGCTCGCCAAGGAGCTCATCTCGGCGAGCACCGACGCCGCGGTCGTCGGCTCGGCCGAGCACGTCGTCGTCGTCATCGGCACGCCGGTCGACGAGCATCTCAACCCGGACCCGACCGCGATCCCGAAGGCGCTGCGCGAGTGCGCGCCGTACTTCCGCGACGGTCAGCTCCTCGTGCTCCGGAGCACGATCTACCCGGGCGTCACCGCCCTCGTCGAGAAGATGGTCGCCGAGCTCGGCGTCGCGATGCCCGTCGCGTTCTGCCCCGAGCGGATCGCCGAGCACAAGGCGATGGAGGAGCTCTTCTCGCTCCCGCAGATCGTCTCCGCCCGCACGCCGGAGGGCCTCGAGCGGGCGAAGACGCTCTTCGGTCACCTCACCGCGCAGACCGTCGAGCTGCTCCCCGAGGAGGCGGAGCTCGCGAAGCTGTTCACGAACACGTGGCGGTACATCAAGTTCGCGACGGTCAACCAGTTCTACATGATGGCGAACGACCGCGGCCTCGACTTCGAGCGCATCCGCAAGGGCCTCACTCAGGACTACCCGCGGGCGCAGGACATGCCCGGCCCGGGCTTCGCCGCCGGTCCCTGCCTGTTCAAGGACACGATGCAGCTCGCCGCGTTCAGCGACAACACGTTCCAGCTCGGGCACTCGGCGATGCTCGTCAACGAGGGCCTGCCGCTCTACGTCGTCAGCCGTCTCGAGGAGCGGTACGACCTCGCGAACCTCACCGTTGGGATCCTCGGCATGTCGTTCAAGAGCGGCTCGGACGACATCCGCTCGAGCCTGTCCTACAAGCTGCAGCGGGTGCTCCGCTTCAAGGCGAAGGCGGTCATCGCGAACGACCCCTACGTGCCCGAGGAGATCGACGACTCGCTGCTCCCGCTCGACCTCGTGCTCGAGAAGGCGGACCTGCTCGTCGTCGCGACGCCGCACCCGATCTACCGGGAGATCGTCACCGACAAGCCGATCGCGGACATCTGGAACCTCCAGGGCAAGGGGGTCGTGATCTAATGCCATCGCCCGAGCCGCGGGCGTCGATCGTCATCCCCGCCTACAACGAGGGCGAGGACGTCCTGCCCGGACTCGACCGCATCCGCGAGGCGGTGACCCTGCCCGCCGAGGTGCTCGTCGTCGTCGACAGCCCGGAGGACACGACCGTCGAGCCGGTCGAGCGGTACGGCCGGGAGCATCCGGGGTTCCGGGTGGTCGTCAACACGTACGGCCGCGGCCCGGCAAACGCGATCCGCTTCGGCATCGACGCCGCGACCGCGGACACCGTCGTCGTCACGATGGCCGACGGCTGCGACGATCCGCGGCAGATCGACGAGCTCGTCAAGCTCGTCGAGCGGGGCGTCGTCGTCGCGGCGGCCTCGCGGTACATGCCGGGCGGGCAGCAGGTCGGGGGGCCGAGGTTCAAGGCGTTCCTGTCGCGCACCGCCGGCCGCACGCTCCATGCCTTCGCGGGCATCGGCACGCGGGATGCGACGAACTCGTTCAAGGCCTACGATCGGGCGTTCGTCCAGGCGGTCGGCATCGACTCGCGCCACGGCTTCGAGATCGGGCTCGAGCTCACCGCGAAGGCGCGGCGGATGCGGCGGCCCGTCGCGGAGATCCCGACGATCTGGCTCGACCGGACGTTCGGGCAGTCGAACTTCAAGCTGTCGAAGTGGATCCCGAAGTACCTGCGCTGGTATCTCTTCGCCTACGGCAGGCAGCTCACCCCGGAGCAGATCCGGGCGAGGACCGCGGCGCGCTGAGCCGCGCCGACCCGCCTCCCGACGACGCGGCGCGGCCGGGCGCCGCGCGTATGGGAGACTGATGCGGGCATTCCGCCGCCCCGGCCCAGGGAAGACAAGGAAGCACGCGCAGTGAGCCAGAAGAAGGTCGTCGTCACCGGTTCCGCCGGATTCATCGGCGGATACGTCGTCGAGGAGCTGCTCCGGCAGGGCTACCGCGTCGTCGGCGTCGACAACTATTCGAAGTACGGCCCGGTGAAGAAGTCCTACGACGACAACCCGGACTACGAGCTCGTCGTCGGCGACGTCCAGGACGTCGAGCTCATGACGCGGCTGCTGTCCGACGCCGATCACTTCATCGCCGGCGCGGCGCTCATCGGCGGCATCTCCTACTTCCACACCTACGCCTACGACCTGCTCGCGCAGAACGAGCGGATCATCGCCTCGAGCGTCGACGCCGCGATCGCCGCGAAGAAGGCGGGCAGCCCGCTCGAGAAGGTCACGTACATGTCCTCCTCGATGGTGTTCGAGTCGACGGACCGCTGGCCGAGCAAGGAGGGCGACGAGCGTCTGGTCCCGCCGCCGCTGTCGAGCTACGGCTTCCAGAAGCTCGCCGTCGAGTACTTCGCCCGTGCCGCGTGGGACCAGTACAGGCTGCCGTACACGATCCTGCGGCCGTTCAACTGCGTCGGCATCGGCGAGAGCCGCGCGCTCGGCGACGTCGAGATCGACTCGGGCAACGTCAAGCTCGCGATGAGCCACGTCGTCCCCGACCTCGTGCAGAAGGTGCTCAAGGGCCAGGACCCGCTGCACATCCTCGGCTCGGGCGACCAGATCCGGCACTACACCTACGGCGGCGACCTCGCCCGCGGCATCGTGCTCACGCTCGACCACCCGAAGGCCCTCAACGAGGACTTCAACATCTCCACGGCCGAGGGGCACACCGTCAAGCAGCTCGCCGAGATCATCTGGCGGAAGGTCAAGGGCCCGGACGTCCCGCTGCGGCTCGTCCACGACGAGGCCTTCGAGTACGACGTGCAGAAGCGCGTGCCGTCGGTGGAGAAGGCGAAGGACGTGCTCGGATTCGAGGCGACGACCAGGCTCGAGGACATGCTCGACGAGGTCATCCCCTGGATCGAGAACGCGATTGCCGACGGCACCATCTGAACGGCTGAACCGGGGGGCCGAGCTCGTCTTCGAGAGCTCGATCCCCGCCGTCCGGCATCGCGGGCGGCCGCTCCTGCTCGTCGGGCTCGGCGTCGCCGGCTTCGTCCTGCTGCTCCTGCGGGTGCCGCCGTCCTCGTGGAACGTGCCGCTCATCGAGGACTCCGTCGTCTTCCTCGGCGGCGCGTACTCCCCCGACCCCGGGGTCATCGTCGCCCCCTATGCGGGCTACCTGCAGCTCCCGCTGCGGCTCGTCGCCGAGCTCGTGCGCCTCTTCCCGGTCGGCATCGCCGCGGCGGTCATCGCCGTCGCGAGCGGGGCCGTCGCGGCGCTCCTCGGCGTCGCCCTGTACCTGTTCATGGAGCGGCGGATCCGCTCGCTCCCGCTGCGGCTCCTCGGCTGGCTCGCGTTCGTCGTCATGCCGCTCGCCGGCAGCGAGATGGCGCTCACGCTCGCGGACGTCCAGTGGTATCTGCTCATCGCCGCGTTCTGGGCCGCCTCGGTCACCGCGGCGACGCGGACGGTCTACGCCGTCCAGGTCGTCGTCGTCACCGCGGCCGTCCTCAACAACCCGCTCGCGCTGCTCGTCATCCCCGTCATCGTCGCCCGGATCATGCTGCTGCGCGGCGGCCGCCGCGAGCTCGCGCTGCCGATCCTCTTCGGCGCGGCCGCGGTCGCCCAGATCGCGGTCGTCGTCGTCACCGCGCTCACCGCGCATCAGCGTCCCGACACGGGGGTCGCGCGCCCAGGCCTCGGCCAGTTCGTCGACTTCTACGCGGGACAGGTCGCGCTGCCGACGCTCGGCGGCGTGCGGATCTCGACGGCGCTCGTCGCCCGGATGCCGACGACGATCGCCGGGCTCGCGCTCGGCCTCCTCATCGCCGCGCTCGTCTACCTCGTCGTGCGGTGCCCGCCGCATCGCCGCATCGCGGTGGGCGGGTTCGCGGTCGCCTCGGTCGCGTTCATGGCCGTCGTCGCGCTGCTCGAGTGGAAGCGGCTGTCGGCGACGAGCGTCTTCGACTTCTTCTCCTCCGGGCGGTACGCCGCCGTCGGCGTCGCGCTGCTCCTCGGCGCGCTGCTCCTCGGCTTCGACGGCCTGCAGCGCGCGCGGCGCTGGGAGCGGTGGACCTCGCTCGCCGTCGCCGCGGTCATCGTCGTCGTCCCGGCGATCCTCGACTACCGGACCGTCGACCTCCGCGCGGGCATCCGCACCTGGGACGCCGCCGTCGAGGACGCGGCGGCCGTGTGCGCCGACGGGCGGGCCTCGGCGGTCGTGGAGAGCGCGGCCCCGGCGTGGTGGCCGGTGCCCGCGACGGTCCCGTGCGCGGTCCTGCTCGGCCGATGAGCGGCGTCGGCGCGGCGCGGCGCATCGGGACCGGGGACCGCCCGGCGGCCTGGCTCGCCGCCGCGATCATCGGCGTGGGGACGCTCATCCGGATCCCGCAGCTCTTCCACGATCTGGTGGAGGCGTACTCGTTCCGGCAGACGCAGACCGCGTTCACCGTCCGCGAGTATGCCGAGCACGGCATCGACCTCCTCGCCTCCCCGCTGCCGGTCTTCGGACCCGAGGCGAACGTGCCGATGGAGTTCCCGCTGTTCCAGGCGATCGCCTCGCTCCTCGCCCGCCTCGGGCTCGGCGCGGACCTCGCGTCGCGGCTGCTCGGGCTCGTGTCCTTCCAGATCGCCGCGGTCCTGCTCCTCCTGCTGCTGCGGCGCTGGTTCGACCGCACGATCGCGGTCGTCGCGCTCGTCCTCTTCGAGTTCCTGCCGTTCGCGCTGCTCTGGGGCGCGTCCTCGCTCATCGACTTCATGTCCGTCGCGCTCGCGCTCGCGATGGTGCTGTTCCTCGACAAGTGGTTCGCCGCCGATCGGGGCAGGTGGTGGTGGCTCGCGGCCGGCGCCGCGAGCGCGGCGCTCTGCGCGCTCGTGAAGATCACGACGTTCCCCGGCTGGT
>Ga0164243_10016274_pt1 | contig 10215 bp, 7 predicted proteins | sample OricompcompostOP_FD_108781 | JGI IMG/M metagenome (GOLD analysis project Ga0164243, IMG submission 108781) | Organic Plus compost microbial communities from Emeryville, California, USA - Original compost - Organic plus compost (OP) | ecosystem: Engineered > Solid waste > Mixed feedstock >... | reverse complement strand
CTCGTCGGCGACACCCCCCTCGTCAGACTCAATCGAGTGACGGATGGGATCAGCGCCACGGTCCTCGCGAAGGTGGAGTACCTGAACCCAGGCGGGTCGGTGAAAGACAGGATCGCAGTCCGCATCGTCGACGCCGCGGAGCGCGACGGACTGCTGAAGCCGGGCGGCACGATCGTCGAGCCGACCTCGGGCAACACGGGCGTCGGCCTCGCGCTCGTCGCCCAACAGCGCGGCTACCGCTGCGTCTTCGTCGTGCCGGACAAGGTCGGCGAGGAGAAGCGCGACGTGCTCAGGGCCTACGGTGCCGAGGTCGTGGTCACGCCGACCTCCGTCGCGCCGGAGGACCCGGAGTCGTACTACTCGGTCTCCGACCGCCTCGCCGCAGAGATCCCGGGGGCCTTCAAGCCGAACCAGTACTTCAACCAGAACGGGCCGTTGAGCCACTACCACTCGACCGGACCCGAGATCTGGCGCGACACCGAGGGCAAGCTCACCCACTTCGTGGCCGGCGTCGGCACCGGCGGCACCATCACGGGCACCGCGCGGTACCTGCTCGAGGCATCCGACGGCCGCGTGAGGATCATCGGTGCCGACCCGGAGGGATCCGTGTACTCGGGCGGCACCGGCCGCCCGTACCTCGTCGAAGGCGTCGGCGAAGACATGTGGCCCGGTGCGTACGACCCGTCAGTGGTGAGCGAGGTCATCGCCGTCAACGACGCCGAGTCGTTCGAGATGACCCGTCGCCTCGCTCGCGAAGAGGGGCTGCTCGTCGGCGGTTCGAGTGGCATGGCTGTCGTCGCCGCTCTGAAGGCAGCGCGCGACCTCGGGCCCGACGACGTGGTGGTCGTTCTGCTGCCCGACGGCGGGCGCGGATACCTCGCGAAGGTGTTCAACGACGGGTGGATGCGCTCCCACGGCTTCATCGGGGCGGAGGCCGACCGTACCGTCGCGGACGTCGTCGCCTCTCGCGGGGGCGGCTTCCCTCACATCAACCGCTCGGCCACCGTCGGCGACGCCATCGCCGCGTTCGACCGCTTCCACGTCTCGCAGCTGCCCGTGCTCGCCGCCGAGCCACCGGTCGTCCTCGGCGAGGTGGCCGGCTCCGTCACCGAGAAGGCGGTGCTCGATGCGGTCTTCTCCGGCGGCGCGCTGCTGACGGATGCCGTGGCATCCGTCATGGACGACCGGATGCCGCTCATCGGGGCCGGTGTCTCGCTCGACGAGGCGCGCGCCGCACTCGAGACCGCAGACACCCTGCTCGTGATGAGCGACGGCAAGCCGGATGCCGTGATCACCCGGCACGACCTTCTCGCCTTCCTCGGCGAGTGACCCAGACGCACGACCCGGAGCACACCATGAGCACGAAGAACACCGGATTCGCCACGCAGGCCATCCACGCCGGTCAGCCGTTCGACGCGGCCACGGGGGCGGTGATCCCGCCGATCTACCAGAGCTCGACCTTCGCGCAGGACGGAATCGGCGGTCTCCGCCGAGGCTACGAGTACGGCCGGGCCGGCAACCCGACGAGGGACGCCCTGCAGGCGCAGATCGCCGCCCTCGAGGGCGCCGCGTTCGGCCTTTCCTTCGCCTCGGGCCTCGCAGCGGAGGACGCGCTGCTGCGAGGCATACTCCGCCCCGGCGACCACATCGTGATCGGCAACGACGTGTACGGTGGCACCTACCGGCTCATCGCCAGGATCTTCGGCGACTGGGGCGTCACCCACACGGTCGTCGACATGTCGAACCTGCGCGCCGTCGAGAACGCGATCACCGACCAGACCAGGGTGCTCTGGGTCGAGACGCCCTCGAACCCCCTGATGAAGATCACCGACATCGCCGAGCTGAGCGAGCTGGGACACGCTCGCAAACTCGTCGTCGTGGTCGACAACACGTTCGCGACCCCCGCGCTGCAGCGGCCGCTGTCGCTCGGAGCCGACGTGGTCGTGCACTCGACCACGAAGTACCTCGGCGGGCACTCCGACGTCATCGGCGGAGCGGTCGTGCTGAACGATCCGGGTTTGCACGAGAAGGTGAAGTTCCTGCAGTTCGCGGCAGGCGCGGTGTCGGCACCGCTGGACGCCTGGCTCACGACGCGCGGCATCAAGACCCTCGACGTGCGCATGCAGCGCCACAGCGACAACGCTCAGGCGCTCGCCGAGTTCTTCGAGAAGAGCCCGGCGGTCGAGAAGGTGTATTACCCGGGCCTCGAGTCGCACGAGGGGCATGCGCTGGCGGCGAGGCAGATGTCGCGCTTCGGCGGGATGCTCTCGGTCGGCTTCGCGGGCGGAGAACGGGTCGCCCGCCGCTTCGCCGAGAGCACGAAGCTCTTCACTCTGGCCGAGTCGCTCGGCGGAGTGGAGTCGCTCGTCAACTATCCGTCGGAGATGACCCACGCATCGGTGGCTGGCACGGAGCTCGCCGTCCCCGAGAACGTCGTACGGCTCTCCGTCGGCATCGAGGATGTCGAGGACCTGCTCGCGGACGCGGAGCAGGCCATCGAGCGGGCGCAGAGGAAGCGCTGAGCCCCCCTCCTCTCACCCGCCCGTGATCGGGTGAGCGGCCCGCACAGCGAGCTATTGTGTAGCGAGCTACTGTGCCGAGCGAGCTCCTGTGTCCAGATCCCGTTGTGCACATCGCTTGTGCAGCGCCGCGTCGGTCGGCGGAGCCGCACGGCGGGAAACGGGCGACGTGCCCGAGAGAGAGGCGGACATGACGACGGGGACCGGACGCAGCAGCCCGTCGCCACGGGCGGGCATCATGAGCCGGCGCTACCTGTGGGTCACGATGGGCTCGTGCGCCCTCGTCTTCCTCGGCGCCTTCGAGTCGCTCGCCGTGACGACGGTGATGCCGGTGGTCAGTGCCGACCTCGACGGCGCCCGGTTGTACGCGCTCGCGTTCGCGGGCCCGCTGGCGACGGGTGTCATCGGCATGGTGGGCGCGGGCAACTGGTCGGACCGCCGCGGTCCGGTCGGCCCGCTCTACACCTCTGTGGCGGCCTTCATCCTCGGTCTCGTCGTTGCGGGGCTCGCTCCGACGATGGAGGTGCTCCTCGTCGGGCGTCTCGCGCAAGGCCTCGGCAGCGGCGCCATGACGGTGGCGCTCTACGTGGTGGTCGCGCGTGTCTATCCGCCTCACCTGCATCCGAAGATCTTCGCGGCATTCGCTGCCGCGTGGGTCGTGCCATCGCTCGTGGGGCCGTTCGCAGCCGGCGCCGTTGCGCAGCTGCTGAGCTGGCACTGGGTGTTCCTCGGCGTGGTCGTGCTCGTGTTCGTCGCCATGGGTATGGTCGTGCCCGTGCTCCGTGGTCTGGATCCGCCGGCCGAGCGGGCGCAGACCGTGCCGTGGGCGTTCGGGCGGCTCGCGTGGGCGGGTCTTGCTGCGCTCGCGGTGCTGGCGCTCAACCTCGTGAGCGAGGTCCCGGGCGCCGGATGGGCGCTCGCGATCGTCCCGATCGGCGTGGCGCTCATCGCCGTGCGCCCACTCGTCCCGCATGGGACGCTCATCGCCAGACGGGGACTGCCAACCGTCATCCTCATGCGGGGGCTCGTGTCCGCCGCCTTCTTCGGTGCCGAGGTGTATCTGCCGTACTTCCTCACCGATCGGCACGGGTTCTCCCCGACGATCGCGGGGCTCGCCCTCACCGGCGGCGCGCTGGCCTGGGCCTCGGCCTCCGCCATCCAGGGACGACTCGGGGAACGGCTGGCGAGCGTCACGGCCATCCGCGTCGGCACGACTCTCGTCCTGCTCGCCACGGCGATCGCCGTCGCGACTGCCCTCCTGGCGTGGTCGCCGTGGGCGATCATCGCGGGCTGGCTGCTGGGCGGTGGCGGTATGGGTCTGATGTACCCGCGGCTCAGCGTGCTCACCCTCGCCCTCTCCACCACAGAGGAGCAGGGGTTCAACAGCTCGGCGCTGTCGATCGCCGACTCGCTGGGCGGCGCCCTCGCACTGGCGAGCACCGGCGTCGTGTTCGCCGCGTTCGCGACACCGACCGCCTCCTTCGCGGCAGTCTTCGGTCTGGCCGCGACCATCGCGCTGCTGTCAGTGCTCCTGGCATCCCGAGTCGCGGTGTCGGGAGGCCACGCTTCGGAGGCGGCCGAGGAGCACCAGGCATCCTGAATGACTCATCGCGTGCACGGGCACGCGGCCTCGTTCCACAGCGTCGTGTGAGGGGTGCGCGATGAGCGCGACCGGCCCGCGGCATGGCAGGCTGGTGGGGTGGACCCGCTCAACGTCGTCATCGCACCCGATTCGTTCAAAGGCACCGCAACGGCAACCGAGGTGGCTCGGGCGATAGCCGACGGGTGGGCCGCCGTGAGGCCCGATGACGGCATCCGGCTGGTGCCGATGGCGGACGGAGGCGAGGGCACCCTCGACGCGTTCGAGGCTGCGGTGCCCGGTTCGCGCCGGATGCGCGTGACGGTGCAGGGTCCGGACGGCGAACTCGTGGATGCCTCATGGCTGCTCCTTCCCGACGGCACGGCGGTGGTCGAGCTCGCATCGACGAGCGGCATCACGCTTCTCGACCCTCTTCTGCCGTTTGACGCGCACACCTTCTGTTTCGGGCAGGCGATCGATGACGCACTGGACAAGGGTGCGACCCGTCTGCTCCTCGCTATCGGCGGAAGCTCATCGACGGATGCCGGAGCGGGCGCGCTCATCGCTCTCGGGGCCACTCTGCTCGACGCACAGGGCGAGCCTGTCGCGCTGGGGAACCGGGGCCTGGCCGATGTCGCGACCGTCGACCTGTCGACAGCTCGCGCGTTGCCGGCGGGCGGGGCGAGGATCCTCTCGGATGTCACGAACCCTCTCTTGGGTCCGCTCGGCGCCGCCGCGGTGTTCGGCCCGCAGAAGGGCGCCACTCCCGAGCAGATCCCGGCGCTCGATGCGGCACTGGCGCGCTTCGCGCAGCACGTGCCGATCGACCCGGGGACTGAGGGAGCGGGTGCCGCGGGCGGCGCTGGCTTCGGTCTGCTCGCCTGGGGCGCAACCCTCGCGCCGGGGGCGGATGCCGTTGGCGCGGCGCTCGGTGCGCCCGCGATCGTCGGGGCCGCCGACGTCGTGATCACGGGGGAGGGGCGGTTCGACTCCCAGTCCGCGGCCGGCAAGGTGCCCACCTATGTGGCGTCTCTCGCACGTGAGGGCGCGAGGCGTCTGCTGGTGGCGGGGTCGATCGGGGCAGAGACCTCACCGCTGTTCGCAGACGCGGTCTCACTCGTCGACCTCGCAGGGAGCACAGAGGCAGCGATGGGGGAAACGCCGCGCTGGTTGCGGGCGGCGGGGGAGCATCTCTCGGCTCGATCCGGGTGAGCCTGCTGGCCCGCCGTCGTGTTCCGCGTCGGCGATCGACTGCCTCTGTGCAGTCCCTGGGATCGTGAGCAACGCCACACCGCTGGCCGTCCTGCGCCGCTGGTCCGGCCGCTCCGCCGGTCGGTCCCTTATCCGTTGGTCGGGCCCCTACCCGCTGGTCGAGCCTGTCGAGACCCCGCGAGGACCGCTGGTCAAGCCGCTACCGCTGGTCGGGCTCCTACCCGCTGGTCGGGCCTGTCGAGACCCGCAGAGGACCGCTACCGCTGGTCGGGCTCCTACCCGCTGGTCGAGCCTGTCGAGACCCGCAGAGGACCGCTACCGCTGGTCGGGCCCCTACCCGCTGGTCGAGCCTGTCGAGACCCGCGAAGGACTGCGGTCGAGCGTCTCGAGGCCCGGCCCAGACGACGGCCGCCTACTCGTTGCCGATCGTGCCGTCGACGGCGTTGCGCGCACCGTCGATCTGCTCTTCGAACCTTCCGTCGGTCACCTTGTTCACGACATCCTCGACGCCGTCGAGAACCTTGTCGCTGATACCTTCGGCCTGTTCGCTCTTGAGCGCGTCCTGCACGCCGTCGCTCGAGAGGAAGTCCTTCGCCTTGTTCGCGATGTCGTCGATGCCCATGTTCCGCTCCTCGCGTCGAGTCACCGTGCCTCGGCGCACGGCTGATCCTGCAATCATGGTCCAGACGGTCGCGCGTGAGCAAGGGTCGTCACGTCGGCCGGTCTCCGCGCGAGACGGCTGCTGCGGGGCCGTCACCCGTAAGGTGGAGGGGTGGACGGGCGTGCTGGTGAGGTCGTGCTCGTGGTCAGCGACGCGGCGGAGATTCCTGCCGGATCGTTGACGAGCACGGGCATCCTGATGACCACCGCCGACGCACCTGACGTGCTGCCGATCGGTGTCCGATCTCTCGCCGGCGGGCTGGCGGCCGTCGACGAGACCCTGTTCCTCGGGCGCGAACTGCGGCGGTTCGGATTCGTGCGCACCGCCGAGCAGCGACGGGAAGCCGGGCGGCTGCTGACCATGCTGGGCGTGGACGCGGCTCCCTCGTCCCCGATGGTCGACCTCGGTGAGGAGGACCGGCTGCTCGTGGCCGTCGGGCAGGCACTGGTACGACGCCCGGCCGTGGTGGTGATCGAGCAGCGTGGGCTGAGCGTCGGCGCAGACCACCGGTTCGCGGATGCCATCGGTCTGCTCCGCGACGCCGGCACACGTGTTTTCGTCCTCGGGGGACGAGTGACGGCGTGGGCTGAGACGGCCGACCGCGTGGTCGCGGTCCGAGCCGGCGCTGTCGCCGGCGAGCTCACGACCCGCCGGGGCGACGGCACACCGGTGCGCCACGACGAGCTGCTGGACGGCATCGTCGGCCTGCTCGCACCGGGGGATCCGTGGGCGAGCCACAACACGGCCGAGACCGACCGCGCTGCGCGGTTCGCCGATCGTGCGCACATACCCGCGCCCGGCGCGACGCCGCACGCCGATCGCCGCGAACTCGGTGTCCGGAGCATCTGGGACACGGAAGGCCGGCCGGCAGTACTCGCCGTGAACGACTGGACGGTCGAGCCGCCGAGCGGGCATCGTCCGGTCGCGCGGGGCGTGACGCTGCAGGTTCACGCCGGAGAGATGGTCGCCCTGATCGGCGACGGCAGCGCCGAGCTGATCGCGAGTCTGTTCGCTCGCGGCTTCGGTGAACGGATCTCCGGGAGCGTGACCGTCGACGGGGTGAGGACGGACCATCTGACCCCCGAGCGCTCGGTGCGGGCCGGTATCGCCTACGCGAGCGAGCAGCCGCTCGTCTTCGAGGTGAGCACGATCGGTGGTCTCTCCACCCGCGTCTCGTCAGAGACCCTCGCCACGCTCACCCGCATCGGGCTTGTGGACCGGCGGCGGCAGCACATCGCGGGACGAGCGTCCGCGCGCTCGCGCTCCAGAGCCGCGGAGGCCTCGGCCGGGTACACGACGGCGCTCGAGGCGTGGGCAACGGCACTCGAGAACGGCGGCGACACCGTGCCCACGACGGGGATGCCGGTTCCTCGCGTCGTGCTTCTGGATGACCCGTTCGCCTCCGAGCGCGACCGTCGCCTCGGCGTGGTGCGCCGGCTGGCCCGGGCGGGCACAGCGATGCTGCTCGGGGTGACATCAGTGGACGACGCGCTCGCCATCGCGGATCGCGTCCTCGTGTGCGCCGACGGAGTGATCCGCGAGCCGGCCCGCCCGGGTGCGGGAGGCATCCTCCGGGAGCTGCTGAGCTGAAGGCGCCCCGTCCAGAGGCCTGGTGGAGGAGGCGCGACGACGTCAGCCGGTGACGCTGACGGGTGCCTCGAGCTGGCGGCTCGCCAAGCCGGCGTCGCGAGTGCCCGATCCGCGGCGGGAACCTCTGACGCGCCCGCCATCGATCAGCGTTCCTGCTCATTTTGCCGTGCCGTTCGGGCGTCCGGGCCGCGTGGCGTCCGCATGGGGTTCCGCCGCACTAGACTGAAAGGCTCTTCCCGCCCCAGCGTCGCGGCGGCTCTCCGCTCTCCTCTTGTCTCGTGAAGGACTTCCGTGACCACCGTTGTGCACCCCGGCGACGCTCTCTCTGCGCGTCAAAGACTCGTCTACGTGCTCGTCCTGGGGTCGCTCACCGCGCTCGGTCCCTTCACGATCGACCTCTACCTGCCGGCGTTCCCTCTGCTGGAGGGGGAGTTCGCGGTGCACACATCGGCGATCCAGCTCACCCTCACCGGCACGAGCGTGGGGTTCGCCGTGGGGCAGCTCTTCATGGGGCCGTGGAGCGACAAGGTCGGCCGGCGCATGCCGCTCCTCATCGCGACGAGCGTGCACGTGCTCGCGTCGATCGGTGCCGCATTCGCGCCGGACATCGTGTGGCTCGGGATCTTCCGCGTCCTGCAGGGCGTCGGTGCGGCCGCCGGGGGCGTGGTCGCGATGGCGATGGTGCGCGACCTCTTCGGTGGCAAACCGCTCGTGCGGATGCTCTCGCGCCTGGCGCTCGTCAACGGCGTCGCTCCGGTGCTGGCGCCGGTGATCGGATCTCAGCTTCTTCTGCTCTCCGACTGGCGGGGCCTGTTCTGGTTCCTCGCGGCATACGGGGTGCTCGTGCTCATCTCCGTCGCACTGTTGATCGTCGAGACGCTGCCGCCCGCGCGTCGCAGGGATGCCGGCCACCGAACGGCACTCGAACGGTATCGCAGCGTCTTCAGCGACCACATCTTCATCGGGGTCGCGCTCATCGGAGCGATGAACTTCTCGGGGCTCTTCTCCTATCTCTCGTCCTCGCCCTTCCTGTTCCAGGAGGTGTACCGCCTCAGTGCCCAGCAGTACGGCCTCCTGTTCGGCATCAACTCTCTCGGCATCGTGGTGGGCGTGCAGATCTCGGCGAGGCTCATCCGCCGCTTCGGCCCGCAGTGGGTCCTGGCGGTGACGACGCTCACACAGCTCACGATGGCGATCGCGATCGTGGTGTTCACCAGCGCCGGCGCGGGGATCTTCGGCGTGCTCGTCCCGCTGTTCCTCTTCATTATGGCGGCCGGGTTCGGGTTCCCGGCCGTGCAGGTGCTCGCGCTGGCGAACCACGGGCATGAGGCAGGAACGGCGGCATCCATCCTGGGTGCGGTCAACTTCGGACTCGCCGGTCTGATCTCGCCAATCGTAGGGGTGCTCGGCATCGCGACGGCCATCCCCATGGCGTCGGTCATGATCGGCACGGCCCTGATCTCGGTGCTCTCGCTCTGGCTGATCGTGCGACCGCGTACTGTGCCGCCGCTCGCGAACTGACGTAGCATGGCGAGCAGCATGGAGCTCAACGATCTGGTCGAGCGCGCCCGTGCCCTCGCTTCGCACGGCGGGCGGCGCATCCTCGGCATCGCGGGCGCGCCGGGCGCCGGCAAGTCGACGCTGGCCGAGGGCATCGCGGACGCCCTCGGTGACCGGGCCGTGCTCGTCACGATGGACGGCTTCCACCTCGCCAACTCCGTCCTGGAGTCTCTGGGGCGGCGCGACCGCAAGGGGGCGCCCGACACCTTCGACGTGCGCGGGTACGTCGTGCTGCTCACTCGGATCGCGTCGCAGCCCGCCGACTCGGAGGACGTCGTCTACGCACCGGTCTTCGACCGCGAGCTGGACGCCTCGATCGGCAGCGCGATCCCCGTGCACGGTGACGTGCCGCTCGTCATCACCGAGGGCAACTATCTGCTGCTCGACTCCGGTGGCTGGGGCGGCGTTCGCCCGCTCCTCGACGAGGCGTGGTTCCTCGCCCCGCCGGAGGACGTGCGTGTGGAGCGCCTGATCCGACGGCACGAGCGGTTCGGCCTGGACCACGAGAGCGCACGTGCGTGGGCGCTCGGCACCGATCAGCGCAACGCCGACCTCGTGGCGACGACGAGCGCATCCGCCGACCTCGTCATCACCCTCGCCGATGCCCCGGCGGCTCCGTGCGGAGTGGCAGCCTCCGCCGAAGATCGGTTCCGATGACGGGGCCTTCGGACGGAGACGGCCACGTCGCGCGCCTGTCACGACGTTGGCCGCTCATCAGCGGCGGCATAGCCGTGGCGCTCGCCGTCGCGCTCGCGGCCCTGATCGTCGTCCGGCGCGGCGACCAGCCCTTCGCGTTCGACGAGGCGTGGGCGTCCGGTCTGCTCGAGAACCGCCTTGCTCCGCTCGAATGGCTCTCGCTCGCGATGAACGTCCTGGGCGGCGGGATCGTGGGCGTCTATGTGATTCCTGCCGGCGTGGCCGTTGTGCTTCTCATCGTGAGACGACCGTGGTCGGCGTTCTACTTCGTCGTCGTCTCCGCCGTGAGCGCCGGCGTCGCGCAAGCGATCAAGCAGATCGTGGGCCGGGCCCGCCCCGAGGAGATGCTGGTTCCCAGCGCTTTCGAGTCATTCCCCTCGGGGCATACATCCAATGCG
>Ga0164243_10016273_pt1 | contig 10215 bp, 6 predicted proteins | sample OricompcompostOP_FD_108781 | JGI IMG/M metagenome (GOLD analysis project Ga0164243, IMG submission 108781) | Organic Plus compost microbial communities from Emeryville, California, USA - Original compost - Organic plus compost (OP) | ecosystem: Engineered > Solid waste > Mixed feedstock >... | reverse complement strand
GGCGTTTAATGCGCCTCACGCATAGGCCAGGGTGGCGACCGCTACTGCTGGCTGCATCAACACCTGTTTATCCGTGAACCCAAGCTCGCATAGATAACGCCATGCCTCCCTCTCTCCACGATCCGATGGTGGCGTGGAATAATCCAAAAATTGAGCTTCATGAGGTTCTGCGAGCCTAGCTAACGTATGTGACCACAAGATGGACTTCGGGGGCTATGGGGCTGCAGGAAGTAGAGAGCCCCTCTTCCTTCTCTCTCTAGGTAAGACTTCTTTGTAAATGGAAATGGCATCTCAGGGATATCGTTACTGACAGGAAGAAGATGGGGGTGGAATCCGGGGCATCTCAGAAGCTGTGATTCTTCATGAGATTATGACAAGGTTGCAAAAAGCCTGCGGGCTTTCAACATTGCCCAAGCCTTGTGATCATTTTCACCTTATAGGAGGAACGAGTACCGGGGGGTACGTATGCAGGCCTTTCCAAATCAAAGCGTACATAACTGAACATGATTTCCGCAGTCTAATGGCCATCATGCTCGGTCGATTGCGCATGAGCACGCAAGAAGTCATTGACGAATACGAGAAACTAGCAAAAGAAGTCTTTCGGAAGAAACATCGGCGGTTCGACGGTAGTTTTCGGGAATCCATCCTCGAGTCATGTATCAAGGAGACTGTTAGGGCTCAGAACTGCGGAACTCGCATGCTAGATTTCGAGAACGGAAAGCCGAAAGGGCTGGCCTTTGTAGTCGCCGTGCGGAAAGGCGGGGATGAGAATACCCCGGCGCTATTTCGTACTTATGAAAGCTATGATGAAGTTCGGGACTGCCAGATATGGGAGGCTGCCAGAGCAACTACTGCCGCACCCATTTTCTTCAAGCCTGCCCAGTTCACTCTAGAGGATGGTACTCAAACCTTCATTGACGGGGCTGTTAAGTGGAACAACCCCTCAAAGCTTGTGTTGGAAGAAGCCAAATCCCACTTTGGTGAACAGAGACACCTAGGGTGCCTTGTCAGTTTAGGAACCGGGCTTCGACCGAATGCTCTCGATCCGCATGCCAAGGGCCATCTCGGTATCAGTTATAACATTGCCGAGCTCAAACGAATGACGTCCGACTTCCTCACCGACCCTGAGCCACCCCATTTAGATATACAGTCGAGGCTTGAAGGCTATCCTCAATGTTACTTCCGATTCTCCCTGCCTTGTTCTGAAAAGCTCGGTCGCGTCAGAATCCACGATTACAAGAAGATGCCGGAACTGCGACGAGAAACGGAAGATTATCTCAAAAAGGAACGCGTGTCTATGATGATCGAGGATATTGTGGAAGCATTGAGACGGAAACGTGACTACAAAGTCCCGCTAAAGGCGGTTTGTATGGTCAACACTCCGTGCCTTTTTTTTTATATATCTAATGCTAACTGGAGTGTTCTGATCTTAAACAGGCCACACAGTTCCTCTATCCACATCTGCAGATCTTCTGGATCATGTTCTGGCCAACAGGAAGCCGACCCCGATCTTCACTGGCCGCGATGCTATCCTTGAGCGGATGAGTACGCTCTTTTCTCCTCGCAGCCCCACCGAAGGCCCAAGGAGGGACTGTTGGCTTTGGGGCATTGGTGGAGTTGGGAAAACCCAGATTGCCCTTCGATTTATCGAACAGTCAAAGGATCAGTAAGACCTCCCCCCCCGGCTGGTCTAGCCTTCTATCTCAAATGGTAAGAGGTCGCTAATCTACGTTAGGTTCGCCCATGTTTTCTGGATTGATGCTTCAGATGACGGAACGATCCACCAAAGCATCCAAAACATGGCTAAAAAGATCTTTCAAGGTCGGATTGAATATTCGGACTCTACTCCCGTTATCTCTTGGCTGGAAAATATCGATGAAAACTGGCTGATTGTCGTGGATAACTACGATAATGGCGATATGTCTCCATACCTGCCAAATTTCGAGAGGGGAAACATCATCTACACGAGTCGGAGGGTTGATTTGCCTCCCAGGGGGCCAATCAGAATTCAGATCAAGGTCTTAGAGATGGATGCTAACGATTCTACCACCCTTCTCCTCCGAGCTGCTCATCTAGACTCCCAGTCTAAAGAACTCCGAGCCCAGGCAGAGCAACTAGTCGAGGAACTCGGTTTGCTTCCCCTCGCACTAGATCAGGCCGGGTCGTATATCGGTTCCCGGGGCTGTTCTATTCCAGAATATCTTGACAAATTAAGGACACAGAAAGTCGACCTCCTCGACAACCCGCTTTACAAGGGGGCCGTTCTTGGAAATCGGGGCGTGTATGCCTCATTTGACTTGACCGTTGATTACTTCCTTAGCTCTTCCCGCAAGAAAGCGAAAACCGCTTGGGCATACCGGAGTGCCCTGCAAATTTTGAATACCTTCTGCTTCTACCACCATGAGGGTATTACGTTTGATATCACCGCTCTGGGGTCCCAATTTCTGCTGCGCCCAAACAAGTTTAAACGACTAGGTCCTGTCCTCGACGCCAGCTGGGAAACCAGTTCGAAGAATGACGTGGCGGCACAGCTGAGCAGAACTTTTCTTGGAATGTCCGAGGCAGGCACTTATGACGACGTGCTCCTGCTCAGTGGACTCGAGATCTTAATGCAGTTTGCCCTATTCAGAACAGAATCTAAATCACGACACACATTCTCCATGCATCCTTTAGTCCACTCCTGGGCTAGAGACCGGTTGACGCCGGCGGCCTTCAAGCTCTATCACCAAGCTGCACGCTTAGTGCTCTTTTCCCCCGTCATAGTCCCGGCTACTACGTACCATGAGAATCTCTACGCGCGACTTCTGCCACATATGAGAGCCATCCGATATTTCAATAAGCAATACGACGAAGAGATAAACTTTCAGGATAAAACGAGGATGGACTGGAAGTTTTCCGTGATTCTCAACCGGTCAGGGCTCTGGGAAGAGTCCATTGCCGTTCTGGAGCAAATCCTTAAGGAGAGAATTTACGAATACGACAGGAATGACGCCTCAGTGCTCGAAATCATGATCTACCTCTCCCGGGAGTACAGAGCACTGAGCCAGTGGGACAAAGCGGAGGACCTCCTACACCAGGTCACAGAGAGGTTAGATATGTGTCCTCGTCGGGGTTTCGCCCGGCGGGCATTCCTTGATGTCTATCTGGAGCTCGCCGTCATATACTTGTACCATATGAACTTCAGGCTAGCTCGGCATTTAGCCGAACGCGTTATCGCCAGGGCAAAGCGGGATCCTTTTTTCGAGGAACTCTACGTCGTCTCTGCCCATCAGAAGCTGTCGCTCATCTGTCAATATCAACTTCGATGGAAGGATGCCGAAGCGCATTCGGAGTATGTGCTAAAGGTCTACACAGCCACGCCTTTTGACAAGTATCTTCTACTACGGGCCCAGCGCGAGCTCTCCTTTATTCACATACAACTGGGTCGCGCTGCGGCAGCGGAAAGGACTTTAGCGAACATTGCCGAAGCGTTAGAGGAGGCATTTGGCAGCGCTCATTTAGATGTTTTGATGGCCAAGGCAGACCTAGCGTGGGCCTTGTTCAAACAGGAGAAGTTTGCGGAGGCGGAAGAGATATTGAGCAAAGTTCTAGCAACTGCGCGAGCGACACTTGGTAACAAAAATCTCTATACATTGACCATCATTTTCAGGCTTGGACTTACCTTGGCGAACATGGGGAAATTTCAGGAACGCGAACGCTTGGAGGGAAAAGCGCTTATACAGGAGGCGTTTGAGGGCCGCCAGGAAGTGTTGATGCCAAATCATCCAGCAACGGAAGGAGTTCGGGCGTGGCTGGTCACCATCATGCACAGCGAGATGGAACAGTTGTATCGCGAGCAACCAGAGCGTCGTGATCATGAAGAGACAGAAAAGATGGAGGCGTGGGAAACGAAGTACGGATCGTGGGCGAGGGCCTATGCAGAACTGCCGTTCTCATTCACGAGATAATGGTTAAGATTCATGAAAATTGTCCATGTTAATATGACAAATGATAGCAATGTACGTATTAGATACTCTAAAATATGATGCGGTTGGATATCAGAGGGTAAATAGTATCCTTGTTTCTAATGTGCCAGTCGTCATTTCAAAGTGCTTGGGTGGTATGATTTTTGGGGATATCATGAAGGCTCATGTCCGGGTCTGCTAATCAGATCCCTTGTCATCCTTTCCCTCGCGGATCGCTTGCATGAGATCATACAGTTGTTGCATCTGCTCGTCTAATCGAGTCATCACCATTAGCCGTTTATTCACAAGCCAATGTAGTATTCTGTTGAGAGGGAACTGAGAAGCTGGAAAGGGGGAGGAGACAAACCGGTCATCTTTTCTACGACCCTCGAATCGATCTTCTCGCCTCGCCACGACGCTCCCTCAACCTTCTGAGCATAGAGCTGCCACTCCGTTAAGAAAGTGATCTAAAGTCGGTCAGCTCACACTCCTTCCCGAAGCTAGAGGGGGTCCCGTCCACAACATAGAGTTCAACGAGCATGGATAACTTACAACATGGGAAGGATTCTCCGTATCCCTATGAGCCCTGAACTCGGCCTTAATATACTCATCCCCGAGTAGTCTCATATCGCGTGGGAGATGCTTTCTATGTGCGCGCAGAAGTCGTCGATACAAGTGCAATGGCGGCAGCAGCGCTCTCAGGGCCGGGTTCAGCCCATTCCCAGCTATCGGGCCCGTCGATATCCGCCGTATAGCTTGCATATGTCTCATTTTAGATGGAATGATGTGCGGGAGGTAATGGTAGTGTTACAATGGTATAATACAGGTTGGTGTAAGTTTGCACGCATCCTCGGCTTTCCGTTCGCATTGATGCTTGAGACAAATGTACATTAGAGAAGAAATTTGGGAAGACAGTAATGTACTGTGCCGATATCGGATGGCACTGTCTTCGGCCAGCCACCAAGGAATCCATTTCACAGAAGACGAGAGGAAAGGTGGTTGAGTCGTCATAAAATTGTAACTATGGAATTCATATTTTCACGTCACCTCATTCTATCAACTCTATGGAGCGGTGGCCGAGATAGACGCTGAATTGCCCTCTAATGCTTCCACTATCCAGGGCGCCTCGATCGCGCTCACCTTCTTCGCATAACTCTTCTGCGTAAAAACATGTTCCAAGAACATGATAGCCTCTCTCTTAACACCATGCAAAACACTTGAAGGATGTATCGAAACAGTATGCTTTCCTTGAATCGTAACGTAGCTCCCATCCGGATGGAGTAATGCTGTCTTGGAAACAAAACCTCTCAGGAAGCACTTAAGGAGACTCTCCGCCCTGTCAGGTGCCAGTGGTTCAAAGGGCTGCGGATCTGGTGGCGGGGACTCGGTCAATAGCTTTTCCTTGAGGCAGAGTCCGCGAAGCTGCCTCCTGATGTTGACTGCCATTCTCATATTACGGATGTTTACACGCCGCTTCTTGCACCACTGCACACGGTCGGCGTGTTCAGCGGTGTATTGCTGCATTGTTGTAAGGTAGGTGAGGATGTCGCCTTCTCGGCGGTAAAGCTCTTTGCGCGCTTCCTCGACTTGCTCCTGGTCTTCTTCGGATAGGAGTCGGTAGAAGATGTCTTCTCCCGAGGTTATGCACGAAATGACATCAATGGCCTCGAGCACACAGTCAAACTGTGGTTCGGCTGCGGCGAGTAAGACGGCGCCGAAGGATGCGGAAATGGGGAACCTCGCGAGTCTCCTTCCAGTGTCGGTGATCTCGCCATGATCTGTGATGGCGCCAAGGGAGTGTAGATAGCTTAGTGCCTTCAAAATCGCATCGGCGTCTGGCCTGTCCATCAACGGAAAGGACTGAACATCACGTATGCCACAGGCCTTCATGGTCAAAACCGCTCCAAGAACATCGTTGCGAAGAATCTCAGGGAGATCTCTTTCTGCAAGAGATTCGTAACCGTCCTGAGTATAGAGCCTCAAACATTTTCCCGGCCCTTCTCGACCCGCTCGTCCGGCTCTCTGAATCGCAGACGATCTTGATATTGGTTTCGCAAGTAGCGACTCGAGGCCAAGGCGAGAGCGAAACTGCTTGACTTTAGCTTTTCCAGAGTCCACTACATAGCGTACTCCAGGTACTGTGACGGAGGTCTCGGCGATGTTGGTGGCGAGGACTATTTTCCTCGTGAAAGGTTCTTTGACCGGCTGGAATGCTGCGTGCTGCGCTTCGATGGACAGCTGCCCAAATAGAGGGAAAACCTTGATTTTAGGTACGTTTGACGCCAGGGTGGCTGCGTAGTCTTCGATGAGGCGCTGAGCAGACTCAATCTCCTCTTGTCCAGTGAGGAAGGCAAGGATATCTCCTGGGAGCGGTTCTTCTGTGTGCAGTCTCAATATTGCGCGTACAAGACCGTCCTGTAAGTCAGGAACAGGTTTGGGTGAATGCGAGATCTGAACCGGATACTGCCTTCCACGAATATGAATGGTCTCTGCGGAGACAGATGCAGCGCCCTTGGAATCGCCTGGGTCCTTGTCGGTGTCGTTCTGGTTAGGGGCAAAGAACTCCTTAATTCCCTCTACGTCTGCCGTGGCGCTCATGATGACAACCTTCAATGGAACTCCACCGCGGCCACTAAGGTCACTAGATTGTATCTGCTTTAGAAACCCAGAGAGAAGGTCGACATCAATACTCCTCTCGTGGATCTCGTCAACTACCACGGCGCTGTATTGACGCAAATGAGGATCCCTAAGCATTTCCTGCAGGAGCATACCCTCCGTTAAGAACTTGATTCTCGTGCCTTTCGGCACATTGTGGTCGAAGCGCACTGAGTAACCCACGAGGCCATGCGTCGACTTGCCGAGGGGACAAGCTGCCTCCTGTGATACACGGTGGGCCAGTGTCGTTGCTGCGACTCGACGGGGCTGCGTGACGGCAATCAGCCCTCCCACCTCGACCTGCCGCTGAGATCCATCGCCGTCGAGCTTCACCTTTTTCGTTTGTCTGCGACACCAAGTCTCGCGAACGAGAAACTGGGGCGTCTGCGTACTCTTGCCTGAGCCTGTCTCACCAACGATGATGAGGAGGTCACTGCGCCGCAGGGCAGTCTGAATTTGCGACCGATAATTCCAGATAGGGAGTTCCCTCCTAGCCTTCAGAAGCTCAGGGTCGTCGGTCCACCTTGGCGAGTGTGGAGCTTTTCGAGGTTTACGATCTTCGGCATCATCGTTGCTGATATTCTTCATGTCTCTCGTGCCTGGCTGACGCCTAGACTTCGCTGGTTCGGCAGCCAAATGAGTTGGTTGTATATCGGCCTCCTTCGACTCATCTTGAGTCTTGCGTAATTTGGTCGAAAGAGAGCCTTGGGCTACTTTTCGTCTTTTAAATTCTCTCGCTTTGACATGGTCCGCCATCCTGTCGAGTCGTTCTTCCTCTTCGAATTTTTTTTTTTTTGGCCCAAAGATGAAATGTTGAAATGTTGGAAAAAAATTAAGTATTTAAGTGCACAGTGCGGATGTCATTTGCGTCACAAGTCTTGGATTTTCATCAAGGAACGCTGCTAGGAAGTAAGAATACATCAGCCAAGATTTTGACAAGCTACGATCATGGGAAGAGTTTCTAGAACTAAAATGGGCAGGTATGAGAATATATGCAGTCAGACAATTTTATCGCTAGTAATTACTCCTTTTCGGCATGAACTAGAGCTAGAGGCTGGACTGGGTCGGTTTATCTGATCTTGTCCAACTCGTTCCTGTTCCTTCGAACGCCGTCGTCCACACGATCCGTCTGGAACACCAAGTTAGCAAGACTAGAACCTTATCTTGAATGAAGAGCAGCAGAAAACGAATCTTACCTTGGATGCAAGTCGATCAACAACACCGATCTGCTGATCGAGGACAACACTGGTTTGAGTCGCAATCCCCTTGATCGCACCCACAACTCTCCCCATCTCATCTAGGTTACGGTTGATAGCATCCTCCTTCTCATCTTCCGACTCGCCTTCTTCTGCGAAGATGTACTTATTCTGCTCCCTGGGAACTCTCGAATAACTTTGCGGCGCGTCCCGATTGATGTCCATGTCTCTGAATGACTGAGCGACTGTCTGGGCCTCCTGGTAGTGGTTGCGCCGAGTCGTTTCTCGCGCTTCCTTTTCCATTCGGTGACGATCCATTACCTCCTGATCTCGCGCCGCTGCACGCTTCTTAGCCGTGAAGGGGTTCGACACGTGAACTGCGAACATGCTTCGATTAACGGTTTGCAATTCTTTCGCTTTATCGAGGCCCACTGCATTGTAGTTCTCTGCGAGATCCATGTTTCGCTCGGCATTCTGCAGTCGCTCTCCTTGCGACGCGAGTTGAGCAAGTGTACCTTGGCCGACCTCTACAGTCTGGTACATCATCTGGAGGGTTCGGTTTGTAGATTGAAGCGTCTCTTCTCGAGTTTGCTTAATCTCGTCCTTGGTCCCCTCAAGCTGTTGCTCCTCCCTCTCTTCCTCCGTAAGCTCGCGCTGCTCTCCATAACCACCATACGCTCCAGAGTCGACGCCAGACACCGCAGACTGTCCCGATTGCCCAAACCGACCGTCCTGGGCAGGTCTTTGCCTTGCCCCATAAGCGCTACCCTGACCGGAACCGTAGCGGCTCTGCGCACCGCCGAAGAGGTCGCTACGGTTGACTTCCGTGGATGAGCTGTTAGTTCGAGCCAAGTTTCCATTGCCGTACCGGTCTCCCTGGGCACCTTCTGACTTTGAAGCGTAAGCGTTGCCCCGATCAGGAGCGTAGCGGTTCTGTGCACCACCGAAGAGGTCGCTGCGGTTGACTTCCGTGGACGAGCTATTTGTTCGAGCCAGGTTTCCATCACCGTATCGGCCGGCGGACCCTCCCGATGATGCAGAACTGAATTGCGAATCTTGTTGAGAATAATTACCACGCCCGCCGTAGCCGTCGGAGTCGCTCTTACCCATTCCGCCGTAGCCACCGGGGCGGGAAGAGGAAGAAGAACCCGCAGACGATGGGCTCTGCCCGTTGCCATTCTCGTATCGGTTGCCGCCATATCCTCCACCAGATCCGTACCTATCGGATCCGTATCCTGGGCCTCCATTGCTATTAGACTGCTGGGGAGCTGCAGGTCGTGGGGCGGGGGGTCCGCCGTATCTGCCACCGGATCCGTTCTTATCAGACCCGTATCCTGAGCCTCCATAGCTATTAGACTGTTGGGGCGCCGCAGGCCGTGAGGCGGGAGGTCCGCCGTATCCGCCGCCAGGTCCGTACTTTTCAGACCCGGATCCTGAGCCGTATCCTGAGCTTCCGTAGCTATTAGACTGCTGGGGAGCTGCAGGCCGTGGTGCGGGAGATCCGCCGAATCCACCGCCGGCTCGTGGTCCCGAGGGGAGACCTCCGCGGGGCCCACTGGGAAGGCCGCCCGGAGTAGGTCGAGGACCCATGGAGCTTTGGCTGTTAGACTGAGATCCGTTGGAATATGGGTCTTGGGCGGGGGGTTGCTGAGCGTAGGGGTTGTCGGATGCTGAACCGGCAGCCTTGTCGGACTTCCTCGAGAAACCGAACTTCTTCATCGTGGAAAAAAGGAAACCGGGGTAAACGGGGCTAGGAGGTATCTATATATGTCGAATTTCGCCTGAATCGACGAACGGAATAGTGTCGATCGAAGGGGTCAGCAGGTTAAAGCCGACGGCGAGGGCTGGAACGGTTTCAAACGGAGGGATCGCTGGCGAGGCGAGGATAGCCAAGGCTTGAAAGTTGATACAGTAGTGCGAAGAGAAGAGGCGCGGTGTATATCGCTATGTGGCAAAACTGGAAAGATGGTCGTATTGTCGGTATTCCGAAGATGGAAGAGCTCTAGGAAATAAAGTCCTACGAAGTGCGTCGTAACTCTGAAATAGACAACATGGTTCTCGAGGATATAAGCGTTAAGGGGAGAGTGAGACCCAATGGTGCACTTGTATTTCCCGCTAGAACGCCGTATCGAAACAGGAGGCAAGAAAGTGGTGGAGAGACCGTCAAGGTGGGGTTTCACTCTTGCACATGCTGGGATGATGGACGAGCCCAAAGTATGATTGGAAGGTTGAGGTACTTCGTCGCACGACAGAAGGAGCACAGGTACTTCGCGCTGGTGCCCGACTAAGAAGTGGCTTAGTGACCTCAGCCGCCGTTCAGCCTTTTATGAAGTAGCGTCAACGCTTCGTAAGAAGGTACGAAGAACATTGGTGGCTCAGACGGGCAGGCAGATGACTCTTCTTGATCGTATAATTCAATG
>Ga0164243_10016272_pt1 | contig 10215 bp, 6 predicted proteins | sample OricompcompostOP_FD_108781 | JGI IMG/M metagenome (GOLD analysis project Ga0164243, IMG submission 108781) | Organic Plus compost microbial communities from Emeryville, California, USA - Original compost - Organic plus compost (OP) | ecosystem: Engineered > Solid waste > Mixed feedstock >... | reverse complement strand
GAGTCTCCTGCCAGGAAACGGTCGGCCATCTGCCGCACCACGGCTGCTTGTTCCGGGATCAGCACGCCGCCGGCTGCGTATCCGTAGCGGGCGGGCCCGTGCCAGCGGCCCTGCTCGGCTAGGCGTTTGTTGGCGCGTTTGACCCGGTCGGACTTGTGCCCGGACTCGTAGGCGGCGATCGCCACAAGCTGTCGGGCCATCAGGCGACCCTCAGCGGTGTTCAAGTCGAACCCGCCGCCGCGGACCGCGTCGATGCGCACCGGGTGCCGCTCGACCAGAGCGATCAGGTCCTCCAACTCCTTGGGCTGTCGGTAGAGACGGTCGACGTGCCACACGATGATCCGCGAGACGCCAGAGCGGATGCCGGCGACAAGCGCGTCGTAGCCGGGGCGGCGTCCGCCGTCGAACGCGGACACGTCGTTGTCGATGAACACCCGCGACTCCGTGAAGCCGAGCTGGTCGGCGAGGGCGAGGCAATCCTCCTGCTGGCGCTGCACGCCGGCGTGCAGACCGGTGCGATCCTGTGAAATCCGCAAGTAGATCGCTGCCCTTTGCATACTCGTTCGCACCCTCCTGTGCCTTGAGCGTAGAAGGCGCCAGGGACGCGATACTCAAGCGATCTCACAGTCCGCTTCAAGGATGAGGTCACAGTGGCATGGATCTGAATCGCAGTGAAGTGACGCTCCGCGCCGTGTTCGGGAGGCGCGCGAGGATGTCGCAGGCATGAGACTTGCCTCGGGCATCACTATCGGAGTCGACGTCGAGTTGGTGCGCTGGATGCTGATGGCCGCATCCACTCGCGCTCGTGCCGCCAACCTGGTCCCACCGAGATGCTGTCGAGGGCCTTTGGGGCACTATCGAGTGGGGTAGGTGCATTAGCTGATGAGATCAGTCATGGCGGGGTGCATGAGCGAAATCGGGATCGACTTGTCGGCCATTCCGCCGAGCGCCCGCGCTTCCAAGGAGTCCTTGACCGAAGCGCTCGGCGATGCATGCAGCCACTCCTACTTGCGCGGCTTTCCCGATGCAGAACTTACGGCGTTTTCATACCGCGGAGCCGAGTTCCTCTTCCACGCGGATCCGTTGTTCGACAGGACCGTTCTCGCCCTCGGTCATCCGAGCACCCCAGTTGAGGCGCGAGATACGACCTACCAGCGGGGGTACCCATTGGTCGATACCGTGGGCGGGCGCCGTGTTGATCGAGGACATTTCATCCCGTTCACTGCAGGCGGTTCGTTTGGGCCGAATTTGTGTGTTCAGGATCGGGCGCTCAATCGCGGATGGTCGCGTGAGGGGCGCCAGTACCGCGCGCTGGAGCGGCACGCAATAGCCGCTGGGCCGAGCGCCCTGATGTTCGCTCACCCGATATACATTGATGCCTCTCCAGTGCCGGCATTTGTTCAGCTTGGGGTGATTACTGAATCCAGCGTTGACACGCAGGTATTCCGAAACCGGTTTGACGAGGCAGCGACTGGAACCGTCGATCGTTTGGCGATCGAGTTGAGTGGCGCGACGGACGCTCAAATTGGTGCTCTAGGAGAGGAGACCGTAGCGGTGCTCCTAGAAGAGGAGCTCGACACGATCGTGGTGACGCTCGGCGATGCCGGATTGGAACGCACCGACGGTCGCCAGGACCTCGACGTCGTAGGAATTCAACAGGGAAACCTCATCGCGTTCGAGGTCAAGTCCCGCTACTCGTCTCGGCGTGCGGGGCGACTCACGCGCGTTGGGAACCTCTACAGGCCGCGGTTGCGCAACTCTGGCGACGGGTATCGCCAGGGCAGCCAGCCTTACGTGGCCGACAGGATTGCAGGAGTTGTCGACACTCACCATGGATACGAGGGGGTGGATGTTCAGGTCGTCGTTGTGGATTTTGTCGCGATGTTGGCGCAGTTCTTCGCGGCCGATGATCACGGCAGGCGGCTTATCGCGCTCGGCCCGCCGATGCCATGTGGGGATGCTGCGCGAAGCGCGCTCGAGCGGATCCGTGGACATCGCGGCTACCTTTGACTTTGCTCCGCAGTAGTCGCAGCGCACACGTCAACAGCGTTCCGTTTCGGTGCAGGGTTAAGAATCCGCCAGTCGCCTCGCGATGTCATTGAGAGTGCGGTCGGCGCCCCAAGCGGAGGCCGCGATCCAGGCGAGTTCCTTCTTGGTATCGCGGTCCGGCGAACCTTTGTAGCCAAGGTCGTGTTGCGGTTCTGCCCAGGCGTGCATGAACAGCGTGCGGAGTTGGAACTCGAAAGTGCCGGGCATGTCCTGGAGGGATTCCCACCCGGCCGGCTTCCAATGCTCAGCTATGACGAAAACGAAGTGATCGGATTCGTAGCCGAACTCTTCGGGACCGGCTGGCTCTTTCGTTTCGTGCTCTACGTCCCCAAACCATTGGGTGAGCCGATCTCGCACGACCGGGATGTCATCTCGGAAGAAGGTGATGACTCGCCCAGCGATCTGGTCTTCTAGCTGAGCAAACGGATCGGTGTACTTGGCTTTGCTGGCCTTCTTCACGAACGATGCGGTGTCTTTGGTGCGGAACGATATCCGGTCAATGTGTGGGACGCCTTGGAGGGCCTCTCGTGTCTTGTCCTCGAGGGTCTGAGCGAGGACCTGCAGCAACGGTCGACGAGCTTCGAATGCTTCTGATAGTCCCGTGATGTCAGCCACGAGTTCTCACCTGCTCTTCCTGGATCTCCCCCTCGGCTTGGAGGATCCGCTTGCCGTCGATCTCGGTGATCGTGACGCCACCTTCTTCATTACCTATTTCAACGAAGGGGGCCGACACTATGACTCCGTTGGCGAGAGTGAACCGCGTGTACTGGATCAGTTGGTCGAAGCGATCGTGGTCAAGACCGAACACGGCTGCGCGCTCTTCGGGCCGGACATTTGCGAGGAAGGCGCGTTCTGCATCACCGGAGAGGTAGGTCGCTGCGACACTGTCGATGGACCATCGTTGACCTGACGCGACCCGTAGGCCCGTGATCGCGGCGTTGATCTGATCCTGAGCGTCGACATCGCCGCGGGTCTTGGTGTGCGCTTGCCGAAGTGTGCGTGCGAGCAGCTGGGTGCCCTCCAGATCGCTCATCTGTAGCCGTGCGTGGAGGAACTTCACAATCCATAGGTCGGCGACTGCGCGCTCGGTCGCGGTCGATTGGAAGTCCAGCACCCGCGCAGTGAGCATCCCGGTCTGCTCATTTGGACCCTCAACGAGTGCAGCCTTACGCAGACTCGATTCCCTGTTGAAGGCCTCCAGCAATTCCAGCTGCGGGTGGCCGCCGCGGACTGTGAGGTTAAACACTTCCTGTTGCGGAAACGTCCACAACAGCATGCGGCGCGCGTGGGACTGGGCGGACTGGTGCACGCTGACCATCAACAACGACGGCTTCGATCGGTTGTCCATCGAGTCCGCCAGGCGCTGGGCAAGTTGTTCGACCACTGATTCTTGAGGCGATGTTGCGAAGGACACCGCCAGTGCGGCGTCACGGATCGGGTGCGCGCGCGTGGGCGAACCGGTGTCCACCATGAAGCTGACAGCCGGGGCGCTCCCGATTTTCGAGCGTTCGAAGGTTCGATCGAGCGCTGCCTGGAGTGGAGCCGAGATGGGGATCGCGCCGCCAGAGAATGATGAAGCTTGTCGCGGCGCCACCTCATAGGCGTATGCCGTGATCAACTGTCCAGACGCCATCGGGCGGACACCTTTCTCTAATTCAGATACTTTCGCCAATACTCACAGACTCGATGCCGAGGCAGTGGGTTTTCGTCGACAACCAGTCAGCGATGATGCAAGTAGCCTTGTAAATGCGGGTCGGCAGGGTGCGTCGTCCGCAACTCGGACGAGGGGGACCGGTGGTCGATTTCAGTGCGATGCTCTCAGGCGATGATGAGTCTGATCCGATCGAACCTCGGGAACTCCATAGCCAGCTGAAGAAGGCGACTGGCTACGGCTACCTCCGTGACGTGCAGGGGCAAGTGTTGACCGCGTGGCACCTTCGTCGCGAGGAACGCGACGTCGTTATCAAGGTCAACACCGGTGGTGGCAAGACGATTGACGGACTCATCATCCTGCAGAGCTACATCAACGCCGGCGCTGGCCCAGCACTCTATGTCGCGCCTACGAAGTACCTGGTGAATCAGGTTGTCGCCGAAGCTACGAAGCTCGGTATCGAGACCACGACGAACGTAGACGGCGGCGCGTACCTCAACAGCGAGGCCATCGGCGTCATCAATGCCTACGAGTTGGTGAACGGACGAACGAAGTTTTCCAAGAACCGCCCCACGCGTCCCCGAGCGCCGATTGGCGCGGTCGTCATCGATGACGCCCATGCCGCGATCGCTACTACGCGTACGCAACTGGCACTGACCCTTCCCCGCAGCAACCCTGCGTTCACTCGGTTGCTCGAGCTGTTCGCCGATGATCTGAAAACTCAATCATCCGACTCCTACATGGATGTGCGTGATGACCGTCGGGGTAGTCCTGTCCGGGTCCCGTTCTGGGCGTGGCGGTCAAAGGTCGAGCAGGCTCGCGAGATTCTTCGCACGCAAACTGCGGAGAAGCAAGATCTCTACTGGCAATGGCCGGCCGTCAAGGATGTTCTCCCGCTGTGCCGAGTGGTCTTCTCGAACCACGAACTGACCATCACACCGTTGTGTCCTCCGATCGACCACGTCACTTCCTTCATGGAGGCGAAGCACCGAGTCTTCCTCACGGCGACGCTTGCTGACGACAGCGTGCTCGTCACCGATTTCGGCGCTGATCCCGAGAGCGTGTCTCGCCCCATCACGCCGGTCACCGCAGGCGACATCGGCGAGCGCATGATCCTGGCTCCGCAGGAGATCAATCCCGGGCTGGACGCGGAGACGATCCGCGCCCACATCGTCAAGCTCAGCAAGGACTACAACACCGTCGTGCTGGTCCCGAGCGATAAGTGGGCGAAGGTCTGGGAGCCGCATGCCGCGATTGTGGCGACCAAGGACGACATCGACGATGCCGTCGAGAGACTCCGCGGCGAAAAGCACGTCGGTCTCGTCGTTCTCGTCAACCGGTACGACGGCATCGACCTTCCCGACGACGCATGTCGCATCCTGGTGCTCGACGGGTTGCCCGAAGCATTCAGTCCCGAGGAACGACTGGACTCGCTGCTGGTGAGCTCGGAGTCCGGCATTGACAACCGCCAGGTCCAGCGAATCGAACAGGGCATGGGCCGCGGCGTACGCAGCAACGAGGACCACTGCGTCGTATTCCTCCTCGGTCCCCGTCTCGCCCAGCTCACCGTGGATCCCCGCACGCTGGGCAGTTTCAGTCCCGCTACTCAGGCCCAGCTGAAGCTCTCGCGTCAGGTCGCCGCAAAGATGGACAACCTTCCCGTCGGGCGCATCATCGACACCGCGAAGCAGGCGCTCACCCGCGACAGCGCGTGGGTTCAGCTCGCGCTCAAGGCTCTTCGCAACATCGCGCCTGTCCCCGGCAATATCAGAGATGCCGCCGTGGCCGAACGAGAAGCCTTCGTTCATGCTCAGAACGGAGACACTGGAGCCGCCAGGGACACGATCTCAGCCGCCGTTGCCGGCGAGACTGACGACGCGGTCGCCGGCGTCCTTTTGGAGATCCAAGCGACATACGCCGACATGACCGACCCTCAGCTTGCCCAGCAAACGATCGCCCTTGCTCGCGCACGCAACACCAACGTGACTAAGCCGCTCGGCGGCCTTGCCTACACCCCCCTCGACGCGCACTCTCCTCAGGTCAAGACCTGCACTGAACGCCTGAGCGCGCGCTACTCGACTCCCGCCGCCCTGCGGCTGGATGTGGAATCTATCGTGGAAGAACTCGTCTTCAACGAGTTCCGAGTTGAGCAGTTCGAAGAGGCCCTGCGTCGGGCGGGCGTGTTCATCGGCCTAGGTTCTCAGCGGCCCGAACATGACACCAACACCGGACCGGACAACCTCTGGGCGCTCGGCGATAACAACTTCTGGGTCATCGAAGCCAAGACAGGCGCCAAGAGCCCCGCCATCGGCAAACGAGACATGGGACAGCTCGCGACCTCCATGCTCTGGTTCGGTACGCGATACGACCCGCAAGCGAAACCCGTGCCCGTCATGGTCCACCCGGCCGTGCTGGCGTACGCCGATGCGACACCGGTGACAGGAATGCGCGTCATCACAGAGAGGGGTCTCGGTGAGCTTGCTGCGGCATTGCGCTCCTTTGCGACGGCTCTCGCAGAGGCTGGCTGGACCGACGCGGAGGTCGTGGGTCGACTCTTGGACGGTCACGGCCTCGCGGCCGAAAAGCTCGCGCGATTCACGTCGCCACAACGTGGTGTCAAGAACTGAGATCCTTCTCGCCCCAGCATGTCGCTGCCACCCCCGAGTGTCGTTCCTTGACGAAGGATGCGTAGTGACTCGCGCGGTAGATCGCGGAGTCGCCCTGAACTCGCCCGCTGGTGCGCACGTCTCCCGCTGGCGTGCCCAGCGGTGCCGGACGACGAGGAGACGGCGCTCGTTCCGTCGGGCCTATGAGCGAGGATCCCAACGTAGACGTCCGCGGGTCGTCGCAGCGGGAATGAGACGAACGGCCTTCCGGATCTGTGCATAGACGCCGCTTGGTTCTTCGGGGACTAGCTTGATGTCGCCGGTGATCTCGAGACTGAACGCGAACTCGAAATCCTCGCCGAGCAGGCCAAAGGGGATCTTCCATGGAACGATGAGCTTCCCGGCGTCGGCGCGTGCCATCAGATCCTCGAACGCTGCGGGGTCGTCTTCGTACCAGACGACAAGCTCGCCGATGCCGACCTCAGGCTCGAGCCCGGCGACCGTGTCCGCGATGATGCGGAGACCCACGCCTTTCTGATCCGCCAGAGCCTTCATGCCCTCGGGCAGCGCGATGGGTCGCTTGGCCGCATTGCTGATGCGGGCCAGGTCCTCGACAGCTGCGACCAGGTCAGGTGGGATCGGCGAGTCACCGCTGAGCGTGAGGGTCTGCTCGGCGACTCGGAGACCGAACTCGTCTTGTGGGCGCAGCATGTTGTTGTTCCCCCACGCCGCGCAGAAGCGCAGCGCCGGCAGGACGCGTTGCACGGGTTCACCCACCCAGCGGTCGCCGCGCATGTCGAGCTTCACTTTCATCGAGATGCCGTTCGGGGTGTTGAACATCACGTACAGATCGACGCCGATGTATCCCTCGGCATCGGTGCCGTGGAGATGCTCGCCGCCTGCAATCCCGCGTCCTGCGCGGCGCAACGAGAAGAGGCGCTCAGCCAGGCGTGTGCCGGCGGGGTCTTCAATGACCCAGAGGGACCGGGCCGCTGACTCGTCGTCGAACTCACCGAAAGCCGGGCCGATTCGCAGCACATTGTCACCGGCAGGCAGGTCGCCTCCGAGCCCGCCCGGAAGGTCGATGGTGAGCTTGTCGACGACGTCGCCTTCGAGGGTGAGGGGCGTGCCGTAATCCCGCCATTGCTCCCATGCCTCGCGCTGCTCGGCAGTCATCCGCTCGGGATACACGGTGTAGCTACCCGGGATCGGACGGTCTTCCAGAGCACTGTCGTATTTGGTGGAGATATGCCACGTGACGTGTGGCGCCTCGGGGCTCGTCCGTGCGATCACGCTGGCGACCAGTCCGGCCCTGGGCGTGATGACAGGCAGGTCTGTCGTTACTTCGTAGTCGTAGTTGAAATGTGGGTCCGCCGCGTTGATGTGCCTATGAAGGTCCGCCAGGGGGTTCGACGCATCACCAGGTTCGATCTTCGTCGGATCCGTCGTGAGGTTGCGCAGCCCGGCAAGGCTGCTCATCTGGTTCAGTATCTCGCGGACCTTCTCCATGCCGTCGCCGAGGTAGTACTCGCGGATGTTAGGGGATTCGAGCAGCAGATCCTCGACCTGCGTGAGCCCGAAAACTTCAACGGGGAATGGTGCATCGAGCTCCGTAGCAAGGTTTGCGAGCCATGTCTCCTGTTCGCGGGTGAGGTCCATGGGGAGCGTCAGATACCACTTGGCGATGGTGTAGCGAGAAGTCGCGTCCCGGTGGGTCGCGATCGCAGTCTTCAGAGATTTCTTGATCTGGCTCTTCCGCGAGTCATCGAGTCCGTCCGCGAACTTCTTGACCTGGTAGTCCTCGACGTGGAACTGCGACTGCCCGCTGGGTACCAGGACGTCCAATCCACCGTCGCCCTGAGACGGCCTGATGCGCCGCGCATGCTGGTATCGGCGACACAGTCCGACCGCGATCATCCGCTCGATCGTGTCAGGATCTACGACGGTCCACGGAATCGCGGTCATCGGGAGCGCCTCCTTCCGTGCTCGTGGGAATCGCCCAGAATGCCATCCTGGCATCGCCGGCCACGGGAGCTAAGCGGTCTGGCACAACGTCGGTGGTGCCCGCCTTGGTTACGCCGCTCACGCACATTGACCCTGATGCGGGCGACGACGTATTAGCCTGCGGCTGTCCCCGCGAAGGATACGAGGCGTGGATTCTCGAAGCCGTCCCAGCCGTTGTAGGCGAAGGCTTCACGTATCGCCGCACTGTTCATGTGCCGGTACACGGCTGCGAGCTCGTCGTCGGTGCCGTCAAAGATCGCGGCCCGCGCGACGGGGTCGTCGAGCAGGGTGAGGAACGCCGGCTCTGCCCTCGCCGAGTAGTAGAGGGCGAAGTTGGTGTACGCGCCGAGCTTGTCATTCTCGTCTTTGCCGGCGTTAGCGATGCCCCGGTAGACGTCGAACTCGACCAGCAGATTCGTGAGGTCCAGCGGTTGGCTGTCGCCGAGTAGGTCGAAGAGATGCGCGGCTACAGGTTTGGCGGCTTCGATGACGCCGCTTCGCGCACCTTCCTCGTCCTTCAGCAGCTCGGCTCGGGCGACCATGACTTCGGCCTTCCGAAGCAGCGACTTCCAGTAGCCATTATGTGTACTGATGGGAGTGAGCCGGATCAGGACCGCCAGGCTCTCCCAATGCCTCTCCTGCACGAGAACAGCGCCGAGGGCATAGAGGTGCATCAGCACTTCCTTGTGGCCGAGCGGGAACCGGCGCGGCTGGCTTACGAAGTCTTCATCGACCGATTCGTAGATAGCTCGGTAGCCCTCGATCGCTCGCGGGAAGGTTGTCCCTGCTGAGTAGCGTGCGGAGAGTGCAGCGATGATGTCGAGCCGGTCGAGCTGATCACTGAGTTCAGACGCCACAGCCCTCGCGTCCTTACCCGTGGCGGCATCGACGACGGTGACGGCGTTGCTGATTGTCTTGCGCAGGAGGAGATCGAGGCCGACTTCATCGCCGCGGCGGATCAGCTCGGTGACTGCCGCGCCGAACGACTCAGCTGGCATCTCGACGTTCACGTTTACGAACCCGCCCGGCTCGAAAGCGGGGGTTGCGACGCGGATCGTCTCGAAGATGTCTCGGCGCCATTCTTCCTTGCGCGCCGCGATGACTCGCTCGATGATGCCGCGTGCCTCGTGCTGATTCCATCGAACGCTAGAGGTGCCGCGACGCACGAACACATCGCCAGCGCGCCACACGGTCTTGTACTCGTACTCGCCGTCCTTCGACATGATCCGCATACCGTCCCGGTTCGGACCGACGCCGATCAAGAGGAAATCGTTGGACTCGATGCGATGGAGGGCTGCGCTGAGGTCGATGGGCTCGCCGAGTACAGCGGCGACCTTGGATCGGATCTTCTGCTCATCGAAGTCGCGGGCAGCCTCAGGCGCAAACAACCCGCTCGGCGACCCGTGATCGTCAGCGCCTATGACGATGTAGCCACCGTCGGGGAGGGACTCCATCGCGGCGATGTCTTTGCACAGCTCGATGAGGTCAGGCTTCTGGCGAGAGTCCCATGTCGCCTTGAAGTCGAGATCATCCGACTCGGCGCCGCGCGCGAGCAGCCCGCGCAGTCGATCCAAGTCGACGCTCATCGGCATAACTGGAGACTACAACGGCGAATCGTTCGCCGGATTGGCTGCGGGCCAGGATCACGACCTGCGGCAGACGCGGCAACGTGGCGTACCGCCGTCAGATTCAGTAACGGGCATCGAAGGGCTCGCGGCGCGCCCTGGGCCACTCACGAAATCCCTGATCAAGGGTAGATCATGGAGACAAAATGTAGGGGGAATTGCAGCGAATACCACATGGAATCTCTGACTCTAGTAATCACGAGCGCTGATTCGGCTCTAGCGGGGACTTCATCTGACCGACCCGCGCGCGGGGTCCAGTGTGCTCGACCGTCTAGGTTCG
>Ga0164243_10016271_pt1 | contig 10216 bp, 8 predicted proteins | sample OricompcompostOP_FD_108781 | JGI IMG/M metagenome (GOLD analysis project Ga0164243, IMG submission 108781) | Organic Plus compost microbial communities from Emeryville, California, USA - Original compost - Organic plus compost (OP) | ecosystem: Engineered > Solid waste > Mixed feedstock >... | reverse complement strand
GTTCACCAATTCACGCTTGGTTACCGACTGTTACCTTGCAAGCGGCGGGATTTTGCCGGGATTTTGCCATCCGCCGCCAACCGGATGATGGGGCTGGACGCCGTTCTCCAGCTGCTCCAAAGTCACGATATGTCGATATTGGGCAAGTATTTCAGATGCTTAGATTCGAATCAGCTAAAACGGAAAGAGCCTCGAGGTTGTCCTCGAGGCCCTTTTCAACTGCGTGATCGAGTTCTTACGTCGCCTGCCGCCGCAGGAACGCCGGGATCTCGAGCTGATCGTCCTCGGACGGGTTTTGCACAGGTGATTGGCGACCGTGGTGATCGAGGCCCTGGGGCGCGTGGCGCTTGGCGAACTCGGACACCGGCTCCTGTGGCGGCGCGGGTGCACGCACCGCCGGCCGTGGCATCCGTTCGGGTGCCGGCATCGGCGGACGCGGTGCCGGGCGGCGCGGCTCCTCCTCACCCTGACCGCGGCCGAGGCCGACGTTGGCCAACCGCTGCAGCAGCGACATGCGCGGCTTCTCGAGATCATCCTGAGTCTCGGTGCGCTCGCGCGCGCGGAGCTGATTCTGCGCCGGCAGTGGCAGATCCTCGATCCGCGGCATGCGTGGCCGCACGGGTGCGCGCTCAGGCTGCGGCGGAATGAACGAGGTCGGCATCGGCGGCTCGGCCGCCGCCTCTTGCGCGATCGGCTCGATGAAGAGCGACGGCTTGGGCGGAATCGGCTTGATCTGCAGATCCTCGGGCGACGCCTTCGGCAGCACCGCGGCGGCTACGGCGGCAGTGGCGTGGGCATCGATCGATGCGCGAGCAGCTTGCGCCGCCGGCGACGAGGCCAGCGGCGCGACGTGCTCAGTTGGGCGTGGTGGCTCGACCGCCGGACGCGGCGGCGCGGCGACGGGCTTGGGCTCTGCCGCCTTCGGCTGCGGCTGCGGCTTCGTCGCGACCGGGGCGACCTGATCGACGCCAGTGGCCACCACCGAGACGCGGATGATGCCCTCCAGGCTCTGATCGAAGGTCGCGCCGACGATGATGTTGGCCTCCGAATCGACCTCCTCGCGGATGCGCGTGGCTGCTTCGTCGACTTCGTACAGGGTCAGATCGTTGCCGCCGGTGATCGACACCAGAAGCCCCTTGGCGCCCCGCATCGACACATCGTCGATGAGAGGGTTGGAGATCGCCGCCTCGGCCGCGCGCAGGGCGCGCTTCTCGCCGGAGGCCTCGCCCGTCCCCATCATCGCCTTGCCCATCTCGCGCATGACGGCGCGTACGTCGGCGAAGTCGAGGTTGATCAGGCCTTCCTTGACCATCAGGTCGGTGATGCAGGCAACACCCGAATAGAGCACCTGGTCGGCCATGGCGAACGCATCGGCAAAGGTGGTGCGCTCGTTGGCCACCCGGAACAGATTCTGGTTCGGGATGATGATAAGGGTGTCGACGCAGGTCTGCAGATCGGCGATGCCGGCCTCGGCGCAGCGCATGCGGCGCTGGCCCTCGAAATGAAACGGCTTGGTCACGACACCGACCGTGAGGATGCCCGCCTCGCGCGCGGCCTTGGCGACCACCGGCGCGGCGCCGGTGCCGGTGCCGCCGCCCATGCCGGCGGTGACGAACACCATGTGCGCCCCGCTCAGGTGGTCGCGGATCTCGTCGATCACCTCCTCGGCGGCGGCGCGACCGACCTCCGGCTGCGATCCGGCGCCCAGGCCTTCCGTTACCTGCACGCCCATCTGAATGATGCGCTCCGCCTTCGACATCGTCAGCGCCTGCGCATCCGTGTTGGCCACGACGAAGTCGACGCCTTCAAGCCCGAGCGTAATCATGTTGTTGACGGCATTCCCGCCGGCACCGCCGACCCCGAACACCGTGATCCGCGGTTTCAGCTCGCGGATGTCGGGAATCTTCAGATTGATGCTCATTGCCCTTGCCTCTCGTTCGCGCGGACGTTCCGAACGCCGCCAGTTGCTGCCGGCACCCAACCGGCGGTGAAGTTGATCGGATGGAGCGGGGTCATCAGAAGCTCTCGCGCAACCACCGTCCGACCCGAGTGATGTAACCGCCGGTCCCTGTCAGCATGTGCCGCGTATGTCGCGGTTCGAAGTGTTCGAGGTGCGCCATCTGTGGATAAACGAGGAGACCCGCCGCCACCGCGAACGCCGGACCCTTGGCTGCCTCCGGCAGGCCCGAAATGCCGAGCGGCCGGCCGAGCGAGACCTGGCGCCCGAGGATGCGGGAGGCCAGATCCGGCAGGCCGGTCAAGGCACTCGCACCGCCCGTCAGGATCACGCGTCCGCGCGGCTCCGCCGCAAAGGGCGAGGCAGCCAGCCGATCGCGCACCATTTCGAGGATTTCCTCGACGCGCGGCTTGATGATGTGGGTCAGCGTCGCCCGTGAAACGAATTGAGGCGCCTCCCGATCGTTGCCCGAGGAGTTGGGCAAGGCGATCATGTCCCGCTCGTCCAACCCTCCGGCCAACACACTGCCATAGAGGGTCTTGATTCGCTCGGCATCGTAAAGGCTGGCAGGCACCCCGCGGGCCAGATCCATGGTGATGTGGTGGCCCCCGAGGGCGAACCCGTCGGCGTGGACGAAGCGCCCGTTGGAGAACACCGCGATGGTGGTAGTCCCGGCGCCCATGTCGACCACGGCCGCGCCGATGTCCGGTTCGTCGTCCGTGAGGGTGGACAGGGCCGCCACGTAAGGACTTGCCACCATCGCCTCGATGTCGAGGTGGCAGCGCTCGATCACCAGCATCAGGTTGCGGCAGGCCGCGAGATCGGCTGTCACCAGATGCATGTCGACGCCTAGGCGCTGCGCCAGCATCCCGCGCGGGTCGCGAATGCCGCGGGCGTCGTCGATGGCAAAGCCGATGGGCAGGGCATGCAGCAGGACACGGCCGGGCTTCATCGACTGCCGGCCACCGGCGTCGAGCACGCGCTGGATGGCCGCGTCGGTAACGGTCGTCCCCTTCATGTCGATGGTGGCGGCCAGCAACTCGCTCCCGGGGCGGCCGCCGGACATCGAGACGATGACCGCGTCGACCTGCACCTTGGCGGAGCGCTCGGCGAGATCGACGGCGTGACGGACCGCCTCCTCGGCGTCCACCAGATCAACCACGGCGCCGCCCTTCATGCCGCGAGCGCCCGTATGGGCGAAGCCCACCAGCTCGATGGCATGGCTGCGCCGGCGCAGGGCATCGCCCTGGGCGTTGGGCGTGAGCCGCGCGATCAGGCAGGCGATCTTGCTGGTGCCGATGTCAAGCGCGACCACCAGCGCGGAGCGGCGCGGCGACAGCGGCTTCATTTTCGGGGTCAGCCCGTAGTTGAGAGGGCTCACACGTTCCCTCCCTTCTTCTGCTTGGCCTTTTCCCTGGCCGCCGCCTCGCGGGCCTGCGCCACGGCCTCAGAAACCCGAACCGTGACGCGGTCCGGCAGGCGCAGGTCGACGACCTCAATGTCGCGCGATGTGAGATCCAGTTGGCGATCGAGGTTCTCCAGCCGCGCGAGCGCTTCCTCGACGCCAGTCTCGGGGAGCTTCACGTCGAGCCCATTCTTGAGGCGCAGGTTCCAACGACGTTCGGCAATCAGGATCGAGGCGCGCACCTTAGCGCGCACATCCGGGTACCCGTTGAGGAGGGCCAGGAAATCCTTGGCCTGCTTCTCGGCGCCCTTCCCCACGACGAACGGCAGATCGATGAAGGAGCGCGAGACGTAGGGCTCCAGCACCGAGCCGTCGCTGGCGATCACGCTGACGTGCCGGTCCTTCTGCCACAGGGCGAATGGCCGTCGCTCGCGGATCGTGATCTGCAGGCGGTCGGGATAGAGCTTGAGGATGGTGGCGTCGGAGATACGCGGATCGCTCATCAGCCGATCGCGTGCCTCGCCGACGTCGAAGAACAGCAGCGAGGAGGTTCCACTGATGCCGGCCAGCGCGAGGATCTCCTCGCGGTTGAGATGCTGTTGGCCGGTGAAAGCGACGCCGCTGATGCGGAAACCGGCTGCGTTGGCCGCCATGTCGCGCATGTTCGTGAGGCTCGACACGACGGGCTCGAGGTGGCCGCCCTTGACGATGCCGTACGCAATGCTGCCGGTCACGATCAGGGCCGAGGCCGCAAGGCCCCCGCCGCGCGTGAGACCGAGCTTGCGAAGGAGCGCGGCCTGGCGCTCGATCAGGCGCTCAAATCGCCCGCCGCGGCCCGCACGCGCGTCGGCGCGCCGCGCCGCCTGCCGACGTGGCGCTGCTGCGGAGGGGCCCGTCGGTTCGAGGTTTGAACCGGTCGGATTCAGCGGTTGAGCGAGGCGTCCTCGACCATCCATTTAACCAGCTCTTCGAAAGTGACCCCCGCGTGCGCCGCGAGTTCGGGCACAAGCGACGTCTCGGTCATTCCGGGCTGGGTGTTGACCTCAAGACAGACCAATCCCCGCGTGCCATCCATGCGGTCGTCGAAACGAAAATCCGCGCGGCTGATGCCCCGACATCCGAGCGCACGATGCGCCTGAAGAGCCAGTCTTCGGACCTCTTGGTAAACATTTGGTTTAAGAATTGCAGGCAAAACGTGTTTCGAACCGCCGGGTGCGTACTTCGCCTCGAAGTCGTAGAACCGTACCGTCGGCAAGATCTCGATCACGTCGAGCGCACGGTCACCCATCACGGCGCAAGTCAATTCCTTCCCTGCGATGTAGCGCTCGCACAGCACGAACTCCCCAAACGACCAGTCCTCGCGGGTCAGTTCCTGAGGCGGATGCTCGTGGCCTTCGGTCACGATGAAGACGCCGACGCTCGATCCTTCCGAGATGGGCTTGATGACGTAGGGCCGCGGCAAGGCGTGCTCCTTCGCCGCCTCGAAGCGTGAGACGACGCGGCCTTCGGGAACCGGAACGCCCTGCGCCGCCATGACGAGCTTGGCGCGGTCCTTCTGCATGGCAAGCGCCGATGCGAGCACACCGGAATGGCTGTAGGGAATTCCGAGGATCTCGAGCACGCCCTGGATGGTGCCATCCTCGCCCGGGCGGCCATGCAGCAGGTTGAGCGCTGCGTCCGGCCTGGTTGCGCTCAGCACGCTCGCGACGTCGCGGCCGGCATCGATGCGGCTGACGCGATAGCCCTGACGCTCGAGCGCATCGGCGCAGGCCTTGCCGGACCGCAAAGAAATTTCGCGCTCAGCCGACCAGCCTCCCATCAGAACGGCGACGTGCTTGGCGGCCATGCGCTCAACTCCCCTTGCATCGCCCGTAGCACGGGACGATCACCAATTGCTTACCCGACGCGCTCATGCGCCGCGCCGGTCGTCGACCTCGCCCGGCGGGCGATAGCCGTCGTAAAGCCAGGCGAGCGCGTTCCAGACGTCCTCGCGCGACATCGCGCGGAAACGGCGATGCACTGGCCCTCGCTCGGCGCCCTCGGTATGAAACATCTTCCACATGTAGCGCGATTCAAAGACCACACGCGCCGTGCGCACCACGCGTTGGGACTCGAAGCGCCGGAACGCGCTTTCGAAGTCGCCGCCGGATACGTCGATGAGATCGCCAAGGCAGACCGCGTCTTCCAGCGCCATGCAGGCGCCCTGCGCCAGCGACTGCAGCGTCGGGTGCGCGGCGTCGCCCAGCAGTACCGCGCGCCCTCGGGTCCAGTGCCGGACTGGCGTGCGGTCGGCAATCGGACCACGCCAGGCGAAGTCCGTGATCTCGATCAGCGCCTTCATCGAGTGATGCACGTCGGCGTAGGTGCGCAGCACTTCCGTGCGAAAAGTGTCGACATCGACGCGCTTGTCGAACGTCGGCGTGCGGAACACCGCCACGATGTTGAACAGCGCTCCATGCCGCAGTGGATAGTGCACGATGTGGAAGCCTTCGCCGCCCCACAGTGCCACCACGTCGCGCGGGACGCCCTGCGGCACCTCATTCATCGGAACGGTCGTGCGGTGCGCGACCCATCCGATCATGCGCGGATCGCGCTCGCCGTGGAGCTGCGCGCGCACCCGCGAACGCAACCCATCGGCCCCGACCAGCGCGAGACCCTCCACCCGCCCGCCGTCGGCGGTGTGAACGACGACACCGTTGCCGCGATCTTCGAAACCCGTGACCGCCGATGCCGGCGCGAACTCGATCGCGCCCACGGCACGGCAGGCATTGAGCAGCACGTTGTGGAGGTCGACGCGGTGAATGATGATGTAGGGATACTTGAAACGATGCTCGATCTCGCGACCCGCGACGACGCGCGTCACCTCTTCGCCGCTGTAGGCATCGAACCACACCGCCGCGGCCGGAAAGTCCGCCACCTGTTTGATCGCATCGCTCACGCCGAGCCGATCGAACATGTGAAAGGCGTTGGGCCCGAGTTGAATGCCATAGCCGATCGCCCCGAACTCGCGCGCTTGCTCGAACACCCGCACGCGCCGACCGCGGCGCCCGAGCGCCAGAGCGGTGGCGAGGCCGCCGACGCCACCGCCAGCGATGAGAATGGGTCGGTCGTTGCCGGTCATCGCTTCCGGACGCTCCTACGTGGCGGCGCCTTCGACGGGCACGCCGATGCGCTTGATCTCCCACTCGAGCTCGACGCCGGACGTCTCTTTAACGCGCCGACGCACGGTCTCGCCCAAAGTCTCGATGTCGGCGGCGGTTGCCCCGCCTTGGTTGATCAGGAAATTGCAGTGCATTTCCGAGACCTGCGCGTTGCCGACCTTCAGCCCGCGGCAGCCGGCGGCGTCGATCAATTGCCAGGCCTTGTGCCCTGGGGGATTCTTGAAGGTCGAACCGCCGGTGCGGCTCTTGATTGGCTGGGTCGCCTCGCGCGACTCCGTGATCTTGTCCATATCGGCGGCGATTGCCTCGGCGTCGCCCGGCCTTCCCTGATAGAGCGCCTGCGTGAAGATGATGTCGTCGGGCGCCCCGCAGTGGCGATAAGTGTAGCGCAGGTCCGCGTTGGAGAAGATGCGGATGTTGCCACGACGATCGACACCGCGCGCCTCGATCAGCGCGTCTTTTGTTTCACGCCCGTAGGCACCGCCGTTCATGCGCAATGCGCCGCCGATGCCGCCGGGAATGCCGCGATAGAAGGCCAATCCCTCGATCGCCGCCTCCTGTGCCGCGCGCGCCACCTTCACGTCCGGCACCGCGGCGCCGGCGCGCACACGCGCGCCCGACTCGACCCTGACTTCGGAGAAGCCGCGACCGAGGCGGATCACGACGCCGGGCACGCCGCCGTCGCGCACGATCAGGTTGGAGCCGAGGCCGATCACCGTGACCGGAATGTCATCCGGCAGATGCGCAAGGAAATATGCCAGATCGTCCTCGTCCTCCGGCATATAGAGAACCTGTGCGGGCCCGCCGACGCGAAACCACGTCAGTTCCGCAAGTGATTGGTTCGTCAGAAGCCGCCCCCGCAGCTTCGCCATCCCCGCCTTTAGCGCCGGAACGAGATCGGGAAAGCTCACGCGGCGGCCTCGGCCAGTTCGCCAGGCAAGGCATAGGCCCATTGGGTGATGGAGCCCGCTCCGAGGCAGACGACATAGTCCCCAGGTCCGACGAGCCGCCTCACCAGCGCCGCCAGTTGCTCGGGACCCTCGAGCGGCACGACCTGGCGGTGGCCGCGCGCGCGCAGGCCGGCGACGAAGCTGTCCCGGTCGATTCCCTCGATCGGCGCCTCGCCCGCCGCGTAGACCGGCGCCACGATTACCGCATCGGCGTCGTTGAAGCAGGTGCAGAACTGCTCGAACAGTGCGGCGAGCCGGCTGTACCGGTGCGGCTGCACGACCGCGATGACGCGGCCCTTGGTGGAATCGCGCGCCGCACGCAGCACGGCGGCGATTTCGACGGGATGATGGCCATAGTCGTCGATGACGGTGACGCCGTTCCACGCGCCCGTGCGCGTGAAGCGCCGCTTGACGCCGGCGAAGTTCTGCAACGCCTTGCGGATGCGCTCGTCGGAGACGCCGAGCTCGCGCGCGACCGCGATTGCCGCCGTGGCGTTGAGCGCATTGTGGCGCCCCGGCATCGGCAGCATGAGATCGCGGATCCGATGGGCGACCTCGCCGACGCGATTGCGGAAAGCGACGGCGAAGTGCGATTTGCCCTCGGCCATGTTGAGGTCGACGAGGCGCACGTCCGCCTGTGGATTCTCCCCGTAGGTGATGACACGCCGGTCCTCGATGCGTCCGACGAGCTGCTGCACGACCGGATGGTCGATGCACATCACCGCGAAACCGTAGAACGGCACGTTAGTGACGAAGTCGTGGAAGGCGCTCTGCACGGCATCGAAGGTCTTGAAATGATCGAGGTGCTCGGGATCGACGTTCGTCACGATAGCGACGTCGGCCGGCAGCTTGAGGAAAGTGCCGTCGGATTCGTCCGCCTCCACAACCATCCACTCGCCCGTCCCGATGCGAGCGTTGGTACCGTAGGCATTGATGATGCCGCCGTTGATCACGGTCGGATCGAGATTGCCGGCGTCGAGCAGCGCGGCGACCATCGACGTCGTCGTCGTCTTGCCGTGGGTGCCGGCGATGGCGACGCAGCTCTTGAGCCGCATTAGCTCGGCCAGCATCTCGGCGCGGCGCACCACCGGCAGGCGGCTCGCGCGCGCCGCCACCAGCTCGGGATTGTCCCGCCGGATGGCCGAAGAGACGACGACCACGGCAGCGTGCTCGACATTCTCCGGCTTGTGCCCGATGGAGACCCTGATGCCTTTCTCGCGCAGCCGTTTCACATTGGCACTGTCGGCGACGTCGGATCCGGTCACGACATAATTGAAATTCGCCAGCACCTCGGCGATCCCGCTCATGCCGATTCCGCCGATGCCGATGAAATGGATCGGGCCAATGTCCCGCGGCAGCTTCATGAATGCGTCAACCCTGCGAATGCTCCCCCGCCGTGCGGCGGCTCGCGCATCGAATAGCAGATTGCGGCGCGCGCGCGTAGCAAATCGCGCCTTGTCCGGGCGGGGTTAACGGGCTCGCCGCGCGATGCGCAGCACCAGCTCAGCCAGCCGGTCAGCGGCGTCGGCGGTACCGCAGCGCCTGGCCGCCTCCGCCATGGCGCGAAGCCGCGCGGGATCACCCATCAGGGCGCCGAGTTCGCTGGCGAGGCGCTTGGGCGTGAAGGCGGGCTGGTCGATGCGGACGGCACCGCCCGCAGCCTCGAGGGCTGAGGCGTTGGCGAGCTGATCCTGGTCGAGCGCATGCGGCAGGGGCACCAGCACGCCAGGGCGGCCGATGACAGCCAGTTCCGCCACGGTGGATGCGCCGGAGCGCGATACCACGAGATGGCTCGCCGCCATGCGCGCCGGCAGATCGCTGAAGAAGTCGGAGACGTCGGCCGCAACACCGGCGCGCGCATACGCGTCGCGCACGCGTCCGACATCCTCGCCGCGCGCCTGCTGGGTGACGGCCAGCCGCGCGCGCACAGCCTCCGTCAACAGTTCGATCGCGGCCGGCACGACGTCGGCCATGACGCGGGCGCCCTGGCTGCCGCCGAACACCAGCAATCGGAACGGCGCCGCCTGCGGGTCCGGATAGGGCGTCGTCGCCGCCGCGATCACGTTGGGGCGCACGGGATTGCCGGTGTGCGTCGCCTTGCCGGCAAGGTCGGGCCGCGCGTCGAGCACGCGTGGAAAGCTCGTCGCGATGGCATCGACCAAAGGTGCGAGCAGGCGGTTGGCCCGGCCAAGCACGCCGTTCTGCTCGTGGATCAGCGTAGGCAGGCCGCGCAGGCGCGCCGCCAGAACAGGCGGCAGCGTCGGATAGCCGCCGAAGCCGATCACCGCAGCGGGACGCAGCCGGGCGAGCATCGCATAGGCTCGAATGATGCCGCCAAGGATGCGCGCCGGCCCGCTTACCCAGGTGGCGGGATTGCTCTTGCTGATCGTCGCGCTCGGGACGACGTGCGTTGCGCGCGCGGGGAACGCCGTCCCGTAGCGCGTCGCGCGTTCGTCTGTAGCGAGATCGACAACGGCGCCCCGCGCGATCAGTGCGGCCGCGAGGGCTTCGGCGGGAAACAGATGACCGGCGGTGCCGCCCGCGGCGATGACGATCAGCGGCGCTTCGCCCGGCCCGCTCAAGCCGCGCTCCCGGCCAGCGCCATGTCCTGGGCCGATGCCAGCCGCTCGGCGCTCGGCCTCTCTCGCGAGAGCGCGAGCAGCATCCCCATGCCATAGGCGAGCGAGATCATCGAGGAGCCGCCGTAGGAGATGAACGGCAGCGTCATGCCCTTCGCGGGAAT
>Ga0164243_10016270_pt1 | contig 10216 bp, 7 predicted proteins | sample OricompcompostOP_FD_108781 | JGI IMG/M metagenome (GOLD analysis project Ga0164243, IMG submission 108781) | Organic Plus compost microbial communities from Emeryville, California, USA - Original compost - Organic plus compost (OP) | ecosystem: Engineered > Solid waste > Mixed feedstock >... | reverse complement strand
GCGGTGGTCTGCATCAGCGTCACGGACAGCGCCACGAACGGGCCGTAGATCGCGCCGCCGGCGGCGAAGCAGCCGAGCGTGACCCAGACCGGCAGGCCCGTCCCGAACGGCAGCAGCGCGCAGCCCCAGGCGAGGACGATGCCGACGGTGACCGGCCACAGCGGCAGCCGGCGGAGCGCGCCGACCGCGAGCCCGCCCAGTACCGCACCGACACCGAACAGCATCCAGTACAGCCCGAGCACGCTGCCGGGCGCGTGCAGGTCGGCGGTGACGTGCAGCGGGAGGGCGACCTCGACCGGGCCGTACAGGAAGTTGAAGAACCAGGTGAGGGTCAGCAGACCGAGCAGCGCCGGCCGGGTACGCAGCAACGCGAGGCCACCGCGGGCCGCCGTGCCGTCGACCGGTGCGGCGACGCGGCCGGATCCCGGCAGCCGGGTACGGGCGACCAGTACGGCGAGGAACGCGTAGCTGAGCGCGTCCAGTCCGACGACGAGGGCGGGGCTGACCGAGGCGACGAGTGCGCCGGCGAGCGCCGGGCCGGCGATCGTCGCGGTGAACTCGAGCGAGCCGACGAGGGTGTTGGCCGGCAGCCGCTGCTCGGCGGGCAGCAGCTCGGCGAGCAGGGTGTACCTGCCGGCGTTGCCCCAGGCGTGCAGCAGCGACGACGCCGCGAGCAGCGCCACGTACAGCGCCGGGGTGAGTAGCCCGGCGAGCCAGGCCAGCGGGATCGCGGCGAGGAAGACACCACGTACCGCCGTGTCGGCGAGCAGCAGTCGGCGCGCCGGCGCCCGGCGCAGCAGGCGGCCGAACAGCAGGGCACCGGCGACACCGGGCAGCGCGTACGCGGCGACCGCGGCACCGACCCACATCCCGGCGGCGTGCCGGGGCGCGAGCGCGATCGCCAGCCACGCGACGGCGACGAAGCTGAGGCCGTCGCCGAGGTACGAGACGCCGAAGCCGAGCGCCAGCCGCCGGAACACCCGGTGGGCCAGCACCGGCCGGTACGCGGCGGGGACGAGGCGGTGAAGCATCGCGGGCACCTGTCGGTCGTGCGGCGCGGCGGCGGTCGGAGCCACCGCCGCGCCGCGTACGGTCAGCGGACGGTGAGGTCGGCGGGCGCCCAGGCGAACCCGTCGGGGTCGGTGTGGGTACCGATGTCGCCGCCGATGACGATCCGGTGCGAGCCGGTGCCATCCGCCGGTACGCCGGCGTCCTTGGCCGCGGCGCGCCGGCCGTACAGGGCGAGCGTGATCGGCGCGGTGCCGAACTCGACGTACCGCCGGCCGTAGCTCTTCGTCACCGCGAGCCCCCGATCGACGTAGTGCTGCCGGGTGGCCGCGACGTCGGCGACGCCGAGCAGCAGCACGATGCGGTCCACGTACCGGGTGGTCGGGCCGGTGTCCTTCTTCGCCGACGAGGCGACCTTCCAGATCGTCCCGTACGGGTCGCGGACCACGCCGCCGTAGCCCCAGAAGCCCTTGCGGGCCGGCTTCAGCGCGGTCGCGCCGGCGTCCAGTGCGGTACCGATCAGGCTGTCCACGGTGCTCGGCTGCGCGACGACGAGCGACAGCAGGAAGCCGCGGAAGCCGCTGGCCGGTTCCCGCGCGGCGCGTACCCGCACCCGGTCGCCGAGCCCGAAGGCGGTGCGGTAGAAGTCCGCGGCGGCCGCGGTGTCGGGTACCTCAAGGGTGACGGAGTCGATGGTGGTCATGTCGGATTCCCCCTGGTTCGGCAGGTCGGACACGGCGGTACGGAACGGTCCCGGGCGCCGCCGTCGCCGCCCGCCGCGCGTGTCGCTGGGTAGCGTTCGTGCGGACACGAACGCGAGGTGGTACCAGCGTCGCCACGGCGGCGCCGGACCACATCCGTGCCGACCACGGATTCGGCCACGGACGGACGACACGGAGCGGGGCGGTGACGGTACCGGCGCGGATCTCGGCCCGGGAGGCCGAGGTGCTGGCGTTGCTGGGGGAGCACCTCAGCAACGCCGAGATCGGGGCACGGCTGTTCATTTCGGTGCGTACGGTGGAAAGCCACGTCTCGTCGCTGCTGCGCAAGCTGGGGCTGCCGGACCGGCGCGCGCTCGCCCGGCACGCCGCCGCCGACCGGCCGCGCCCGGCGCCCGCGCTGCCGACGCCGCTGACCTCCTTCGTCGGCCGGGTACCGGAACGCACCGAACTGGCCGCGCTGATCACCACGTACCGGCAGGTCACCGCGGTGGGCCCGGGCGGCGTCGGCAAGACCCGGCTCGCGCTGACCGTCGCCGCCGACGTGGCGGGCGCGTTCCGGGACGGCGTCTGGTTCGTCGATCTGGTACCGGTCACCGAGCCGGACGCGGTCGCCGCCGCCGTGGCCGCCGCGCTCGGTCTCGGCGAGCAGCCCGGCCGGGGGATGGCCGAGTCGGTACTGGCCGCGCTCGCCGACCGGCAGGCGCTGCTGGTCCTGGACAACTGCGAGCAGGTACGTGACGGGGTGGCGCGTTACACCGAGCGGCTGCTCGCCGCCTGCCCCGGCGTGACCGTACTGGCCACCAGCAGGGCGCGGCTGCTGGTTCCGTTCGAGCGCGCGTACCCGGTGCCGCCGATGTCGCTCGCGGGCGACGGTGAGTCCGACGCGGTCGCGTTGTTCCTGGCCCGGGCGGCGGCCGTGGGCGTACCGCCGGACCCGGCGGCGCGCGCCGACATCGCCGCGATCTGTACCCGGCTGGACGGCATGGCGCTCGCGATCGAGCTGGCCGCCGCCCGGTACCCGACGCTCGGGCTGGACGGCCTGACCGCCGCGCTGTCCGATCCGCTGCGCGCGCTCGCCGGCGGTACCCGCAGCGACGAGCGGCACGCCTCGGTCCGCGCCGTGCTGGACTGGAGTCACGCGCTGCTCGCGCCGGCCGACCAGGCTCTGCTGCGCCGGATCGCGGTGTTCGTGGCGCCATTCGGTGTGCCGGCGGCGGCCCGGCTCGCGGACGCGACACCGGCCGCGGTCGCCGACGGGCTGGCCCGGCTCGCCGAACACAGCCTGCTGGTGGTGGCCGCGTCCCCGGCCGGCACCGAGTACCGGGCGCTGGAGCCGATCCGGCAGTACGGGATCGAACGGCTGGCCGAGGCCGGCGAGCTGGACGACACCCGGTACCGGCATCTGCGCTGGTGCCTGGACACCGCCGCCGGGTTGGGCACGACCCGGGAGGACTGGCGGGCCGCCTTCGACGCGGTGGCCGACGACCTGCGTACCGCCCTCGCCTGGGCGGCGGACCGGCCGGAGCGGCGCGCGGACGCGTACCGGTTGGCCGGGCGGCTGGCGGAGCTGGCGTTCACCCGCAACCTCGCCGGCGAGTCCCAGCACCGGTACGAGCAGGCCGCGGCGCTGGCCGACGACCCGGCCGACGCGGCGGTGGCGCTGCGGTACGCGGCCGCGGTCGCCGGCTGCCGGACCCGCGGCGACGACCTGTACCGGCTGCACCGGGCCGCCGCGGACGCCGCCCGCCGGGCCGGTGATTCGGCTGCGGCGGCCACCGACCTGGCGACCGCCGCGACCGTCGCGTACCGGCTGTCGACCACGTTCGCCCGGATCCCGCCGCGCGCGGAGGCGGAGGCACTGGTCACCGAGGCGCGGCGGCTGGCGGGCGACGACCCGGCCGCACTCGCCGCGGTCGCGCTCGCCGAGGCGGGGGTACTCGCGGACGCGTTCGGCGCCGCCCAGGGCCCGGCCGACAACGCGGTGCCGGAGACGCTCGCCCGCGCGCAGCGGGCGGTGCGGTTGGCCCGCCGTACCGGTGATCCGCTCGCCGAGTCCGCCGCACTGGACGCGCTCACCGGCGCGCAGAGCTGGGCCGGTGACCCGTTCGCCGCCGCCGCGACCGCCCGGCGCCGGATCACCGTACTGGCGTCGGCGCCGGGCTCGCCGGCGAGTACGCACGAGCTGATCGACGCACTCGGCATGGCCGCCGAGGCGAGCCTGGGCGTGGGGGAGCTGGCCGTGGCCCGCCGGTACGCCCGGCGGCTCGCCGACCACCCGTCGCTGGCCGAGGTCGGGCACCGGGCCACCTGCCGGCTGCTGATGGTGGACGCGGTCGCCGGCAACGTCGACGAGGTACTGTCCGGCAGCGCCCGGTTCCTGGACGCGTGGCGGCGCGCCGGCAGCCCGCCCGGGCTCGTCCTGTGCCCGGCGGTGGCCGGTGTCGCGGCCGTACACGCGCTCCGGGACGACGGGGCCGCCCGGGACGAGTGGCTGGGCGTACTGGATCGGCTCGGCAGCCCGCCGGAGCGCCGGCACGGCTACGGCGCGGTGTTCGACGCGATGGCGCTGCTGCACCGGGGCGCGGCGGCGCAGGCGCTGGACCGGATGGCGCCGGAACCGGCCGACGTGTGGAAGTGGGTCACCTGGATCTGGCTGCACTGGTACGTGGCGTTGCGCGCGGAGGCCGCCGTGCTCGCCGGCAGCCGGTACGCGGGGGACCGGCTGGCGCACGCCCGGACCACCGTGACCGGCAACCCGGTCGCGACCGCCATCGTGGACCGGGCCGCGGCGCTGTACGACGGCGACCGGGACCGGCTGCTCGGCACGGCCACCGCGTTCGACCGCGCCGGCTGCCCCTACCAGTACGCCCGGACCCTGGTACTGGCCGGCGGCGACGTCGCCGCTCGCGGCGCGGCCGGCATCGCGCGACTCGGCCTCGCCCCGATGACACCGGAAAGCGCCTAGGGTCGGTGGCGGTGGACGACGACGTGCCGCCGTGGTGACCGGGTGCCGCGGCCGGCCGGTCCGTGGCGCGAGTCGGTACCCGACTACCTGCGGCACTCCGTCGCGGCAGGGGGTGCGCGGCCGCACGCCCGGCGGCGGTCACGTCGTCGCGGGTACCGGGCGGGTCAGGTCGTCGCGGGGGATGCCGACCGCGATGTGGTGCTCCTGCGGTGCCCGGGTGCAGAGACTGACCAGCACCAGTACCACGGTGTTCACCGCGACGGCGAACAGGCCGACCTCGATGGACGAGATGCTCGCCCACCAGGTCGACACCTGCGGTACGCCGACCAGGGCGATGCCGACGACCGAGCCGGCGGCCACCCCGTACGAGGTGGTACGGCGCCACGCGAGCGACAGGATGATGCCGGGGCCGATCTGGGCGATCCCGCTGTACGCGACGAGCAGCAGGCTGACGATGGTGGAGCTGGAGCCGAGGGTCAGGTACGCGGCGACCGCGACACCGACGACGGTGGTGAGCCGGCCGACGAGCAGCCGGTGCCGGTCGGGCAGATCCGCTGCCGGACGGTAGATGTTGCGCGCCACCGTGGTACCGAGGGTCAGCAGCATCACCGTCGACGGCACGAGCGCGACGAGAATGCCGGTACCGGCGGCGATCCCGACGAACCACTGCGGGAAGTACCGGTAGATCACCGACACCAGCGCGGTGTTGGAGTCGGTCAGGTGCGGGACGGCCAGCAGTGCGGCGAAGCCGATCACGAAGATGAAGAAGTACGAGAGGGTGTAGATCGGTTGCAGCACCGCGTTGCGCCGGATCGCGCGGTCGCTGCTGGCGGACAGGTTGGCCTGGAAGGAGTGCGGCCACATCCAGTACCCGATGTTGGTCATCAGGATCGACGAACAGAACCACCAGGGGGTGTAGTGCGCGTCCGGCTGCATGCCGGGCAGGTTGGTGTAGCTGGGATGCGCGGCGGCGAGGTGCCGGAAGATGCCGCCGATCCCGCCCAGCCCGGCGAGGGTGCCGACCGTGGCGAACACGGCGATCACCACACCGACCACGAACACGTCCTTGACCATCGAGGCGAACGCGGACGACCGCAGCCCGGCGGTGAACGTGAACACCAGCAGCAGCGCGGCGCCGATCAGTACCGCGACAGGCTTGCCGACCGACCCGTGGAACATCACCGTCAGGATGGTGGCCAGCCCGGTCAGCTGCACCTGGATGTACGGGATGAGCGCGAGCACGCCGATCAGCGCGACCAGGCCGGCGAGCCAGCGCCGGCCGAACCGGGCGCGTACGTAGTCCGCCTGCGACATCACGTTGTGGTCGTGCCCGGCCCGCCAGATCTTCGGCAGCAGCCAGTACCCGAGCACGTACCCGAGCGGCGCGTTGGCGAGGATGTAGAAGCCGGGGGCACCGTACGCGTACGCCCAGCCGGCGGCGCCCAGGAAGGCGAACGTCGTGTAGATCTCGCCGGCGGACAGGAACCACAGCAGGATGCTGCCGAAGCTGCGCCCACCGACCGCCCACTCGCTCATGGTGACGCGGCGTCCGCGCCGCGCCAGGTAGGTGGTACCGCCGGTGGTGGCGGCGACGATGAACAGGGCGACCCCGATCGCGACGGTCATCGGCCCGCCTCCGCCCGCGCGTTGTCGATCCGCCACACCACGGCGATGCTGCCGGTGCACACCAGTACGCCCGCCATCGCCCACCAGAGCAGCAGCGGTACGCCCAGCGGGCTGGCGTGCACCAGGTTGATGGCGGGCACGGCCGCCACCGTCCACAGGTACGGGATCACGAGCACCAGTCGATGGCGCCGCCTGCGTGGTCCGGACATCCTGGTCTCCCTCTCCGCGCCGGGTGAGTCAGCCGCTGGTCTGGTTGCGTACCAGGGACTCCAGCAGATCGACCGCAATCGGCAGCGCCGCCTCGTCCAGATCGAACGTGCCGGAGTGGTGCGGTGCCGGGCTGCCCGCGCCGATGCCGAAGTAGCCGGCGACACCGCCGCGGTCCTGTACCCGTCGCATGAACGCGGTCGCGTCGTCGCTGCCGATGCCGTCGCCGGGCGGGCCCACCGTGACGCCGATCCGGTCCGCGGCGGCGCGCAGCGCGTCGACGACCGCCCGGTCGTTGCCGGCCGTGGTCACCGCGCCGATCAGCTCGACGTCCACGTGCAGCCCGTACATGTCGGCCGCGCCGGCGAGCATCCGCCGGACCCGCCGTTCCAGTTCGGCGTTGACGTCGCCGTCGTCGGCCCGGGTCTCCAGCCGCAGCTCGGCGCGGTCCGGGACGATGTTGCTGACCGTACCGCCGTGCACCGCGCCGACGTTCACCCGCGTCTGATGCCCCGAGTACGTGGGCATCGAGTGCACCGCGAGCGTCGCCGCCGCGGCGCCGAGCAGCGCGTGTCGGCCCTGTTCGGGCGCCATCGAGGCGTGCGCCGCGACCCCGCGGAACACCGCGCGCAGCTTGGTGTTGGCGAGCAGCCCGGCCACGTCGGTACAGATCGTTCCGGTCGGCAGGCCGAGACCCAGGTGCGGCGCGACGAACACGTCCACGTCGTCGACGACCCCGGCGGCGGCCATCGCCGCACCGCCCCGGCCGCCCTCCTCGGCCGGCTGCAGGATCAGCCGTACCTCGCCGGGGAAGTGCCGGTCGGCCAGCCGCGCGGCGAGCGTCAGCGCGACGGCGACGTGCCCGTCGTGCCCGCAGGCGTGCATCCGGCCGGGCCACGTCGACGCGAACCCGAGCCGGCTCGGCGCGTGTCCGGGGTCGCCGGATTCGTTCAGCGGCAACGCATCCAGGTCCGCCCGGACGGCGAGTACCGGTCCGGGCCGGTCACCCCGCAGCGACGCCACCACGCCGGTCAGTCCGCCGCGCAGCGCCGGCAGGTACCGCGGATCGGCCCCGGTGCGCGCGGCCCGGTCGTACGCCTCGGCCAGTTCCGCCTCGTCCGGTACGCCCAGCCGCGCGTCGGCGTCGACCACCTGCGCGCCGGCCCGTACCTGCCAGCCGAGGTCGGCGAGCCGACCGGCGGCCCGGCTCGCGGTCCGGAACTCGGTGAAGCCGACCTCCGGATGCCGGTGCAGGTCGCGCCGGAGCGAGACCACGTCGTACTGGTCGGTCATGCGTACCGTCCTTCGCCGAGGGTGGATGGCGGGGATTCTGCTGGGCACCCCGGTACGCGTCAACGGATCGGGCGGCACATGCACGATGTGCATGGCCCCGCCGGTCCGGGCATTGGACGGCGCGGCGCCGGCTCTGCTGTACTGGCCGCGAGCACGTCGTGATCGGAGGCCCCGGATGCAGCTCGCGCGATTCCCCCGGTACCGGCTGGGCAACCTACCGACTCCGCTGGAGCCGCTGCCGCGACTGACGGAAGTGTTGCGCGGCAAGGGAATCACCGTACCGCGGCTGTGGATCAAGCGGGACGACAACACCGGCCTCGCCACCGGCGGCAACAAGACCCGCAAGCTGGAGTTCCTCGTCGCGGACGCGCTGCGGCAGGGCGCCGACACGCTGATCACCCAGGGCGCCACCCAGTCCAACCACGCCCGGCAGACGGCCGCGGCGGCCGCCCGCGCCGGGCTGGACTGCGCGCTGCTGTTCGAGCGGCGGCAGATCCGCGACGACGAGTACGAGGAGTCCGGGAACGTCCTGCTGGACCGGATCCTGGGCGCCCGGATCGTCGACCGGCTGCCGGCCGGTACGGACATGGCGGCGGCGATGGAGACGCTCGCCGGGAAGCTGCGGGCGGACGGCAGGCGACCGTACGTGATCCCCGGCGGCGGGTCCAACCCGACCGGCGCGCTCGGCTACGTCGGCTGCGCGCAGGAGCTCGCGACCGCCGACGTACCGGTCGACTGGGTGGTGCACGCGACCGGCAGCGCCGGTACCCAGGCCGGGCTGCTCGCCGGGTTCGGCGCGATGCGGGCCGGGATCCGGGTGCTCGGCGTCAGCGTCCGGCAGCCGGCCGACGTGCAGCGCCCGCTGGTACACGACCTCGCCGACCGGACCGCCGCGCTGATCGGCGCACCCGGCGCGGTCGCCGCCGACGACGTACTGGTGGACGACGGCTGGACCGGCCCCGGCTACGGCGTACCGACCGACGCGATGGTCGACGCGGTGCGGCTGCTGGCCCGTACCGAGGGGATCCTGCTCGACCCGGTGTACTCCGGCAAGGGGTTCGCCGGGCTGCTCGGCGCGATCGAGGCCGGCCGGTTCGGCGCCGACGAGCACGTCGTGTTCGTCCACACCGGCGGCAGTGCCGGGCTGTTCGGCTACCGGTCGACGTTCGCCGGGGAGTAGCGTCCCCGGGTCACGGCGTTGCGGTGGCGCGGCGCCAGACCTCGTCCGCGTACCGGGTCTGCCGGTGCGACCGGTTGCGGCAGAGCCGGATCTCCAGCCGGGCGGTCCACTCGTCGCCGCCGATCCGGGTCAGCCGGCCGGCCTCGACCCCGTCCGCGGTGAGCAGCCCGGGCAGCCAGCCGATGCCGACGCCGGCGGTGACCAGCTCGGCCAGTACCGACGTCAGGTCGCTCTGCGCCACCGGCGTCAGGTACGGGCGGCGCTGCCGCAGGATGCGCTCGGTGACCCGGCCGAGGAACGCGCCCGCGCCGTGGCTGACGTACGGCGTCGGCGCGTCCCGGTGGCCGGGCAGCTGGTGCCCGCCGGGCCGCCCGTACGGCGCCAACCGGTCCTCGGCCACCACCACCGACTCGACCTCGGTGTCGCCCAACTCCAACGGATGCAGCGGATCGACGTACGCGAGCAGCAGGTCGCAGCCGCCGTGCACGAGCGTGTCGTACGCCTCCAGCGTGTTGGCGGCGAGCAGCAGGCAGGTCAGCTCCGGCGCGTCCCGCGTGATCGCTCGCCACCACGGCGCGAAGTAGTGCGTGGCGAGGCTGTGGCTGACCGCCAGCCGTACCGGATCGGCCGGCATCGTCTGCCGCCCGCGAATCTCGTCGTGCAGCGCGGACAGGCCGGCCACCACGTCGGCCGCCCGGGCGCGCAGCACCCGGCCGCTCGGGGTGAGGGTGACGGGCAGGCTGGTACGGTCGACCAGGTCGGTACCGGCCCAGTGCTCCAGCGCCCGGATCCGGCGGCTGAACGCCGGCTGGCTGATGTGCAACGACTCCGCGGCCCGGGTGAAGCTGCCGTACTCGCCCAGTGCCACCAGGCTTTCCAGCCACGCCATGTCCATCCGCGGCCCTACCGCGGGGCGGGCAGGACGCCGACACCGCCGTAGCAGTTGTTCCGCTCGGCGCCGACCGCGTCGGCCGGGTCCTCCGGCCGCCACTGGTCCAGCAGGACCAGCCCGGGGTCGACCATCTGGTACCCGTCGAACAGCGCGGCGACCTGCTCGACGGTGCGGAAGGTGGCCGGGGTGGGCGTGTTGCGGTACGCGGCGACGAACCGTGCCACCTGCTCGTCGGTCATCGTGGTGACCACGCCGTGCGAGATCGCCAGGTAGCTGCCGGCCGGGCAGGCGTCCCGGTACCCGGCGACGATCCGGGCCGGCTC
>Ga0164243_10016269_pt1 | contig 10216 bp, 6 predicted proteins | sample OricompcompostOP_FD_108781 | JGI IMG/M metagenome (GOLD analysis project Ga0164243, IMG submission 108781) | Organic Plus compost microbial communities from Emeryville, California, USA - Original compost - Organic plus compost (OP) | ecosystem: Engineered > Solid waste > Mixed feedstock >... | reverse complement strand
CTGATCCACGCGCTGCGCCGCAACGTGCCGGTGAAGATCCTGCTGTTCAACAACCAGATCTACGGCCTCACCAAGGGCCAGGCGTCGCCGACCTCCGAGCGCGGCAAGATCACCAAGAGCACCCCGTTCGGCTCGCTCGACCGCCCGTTCAACCCGATCGCGCTGGCGCTCGGAGCGGAGGCGTCGTTCGTGGCGCGGACGCTCGACCGCGACAGAAAGCACATGACCGAGGTGCTGCGCCAGGCCGCCGAGCACAGAGGCGCCTCGCTGGTCGAGATCTACCAGAACTGCCCGGTCTTCAACGACGGCGCCTTCTTCAACCTGACCGAGAAGGACACGAAGGTCGCCGCCCAGATCCGCCTCGAGCACGGCCAGCCGATCGTCTTCGGCCCCGAGGAGGCCCGCCGCGGCGTCGCCCGCGCCGACGACGGCGGCCTGGAGATCGTCGACGCCGTCGGCAACGAGCAGCGGCTGCTGGTCCACGACCAGCACCGCGAGGACCCGTCGCTGGCGTTCGCGCTCGCCCGCCTCGCCGATCGCCCGACCGAGCCGACCCCGATCGGCGTCTTCCGCCAGGTGCAGCGCCCGGTCCACGGCGCCGCCGCGAGCGAGAACCCCGGCCGCGCCGTCGGCGACGTCGCCGCCCTCGACCAGCTCCTCCACGCCGGCGACACCTGGACCGTCGCCGGCGGCTGACGCCGGCCCCGACAGCGACCCGTACGCGGGCGGCGCCCGCTTGCCCCGCCCGCGTACGATGTCCTCATGCGCATCCTGGTGATCGAGGACGAGACCGCGATCGCCGACTTCGTGCAGCGCGGGCTGCAGGCCGAGGGCTACGCGGTCACGATCGCCTCGGACGGGATCGAGGGCGAGCAGCGGGCGCTGCACGACGACGTCGACCTGGTCGTGCTCGACGTGATGCTGCCGGGCCGCGACGGGCTGGCGGTGCTGTCGTCGATCCGGCGGGTGAAGCCCGAGCTGCCGGTCGTGATGCTGAGCGCGCGGGCGACGGTCGACGACCGCGTCGCGGGGCTCGACGGCGGCGCGACCGACTACGTCACGAAGCCGTTCTCGTTCGACGAGCTGGCGGCGCGCGTGCGGGCCCATCTGCGGCGACCGCGCCAGCGCGACGCGACGACGCTGTCGGCGGCGGGGATCGAGCTCGACCTGCTCGGCCGCACCGTCAGACGCGACGGGGTCGAGCTGCGGCTGTCGGCGCGCGAGTTCGACCTGCTCGCCTACTTCCTGCGCCATCCCGACCAGGCGCTGTCGCGCCAGCAGATCCTGAGCGCCGTGTGGGGATACGACTTCGACCCGGGGACGAACGTCGTCGAGGTCTACATCCGGTACCTGCGGCGCAAGCTCGAGCTGCCCGGCAGACCGGCGCCGATCGACACGCTGCGGTCGGTCGGCTACCGGCTCACGACCCGACCATGAGCGTGCGCGGACCAGGCGGCGGGGGTTCTCGTTGGCGCTGGCTCCGCGGCCTGCGGGCTCGACTGGCACTGTCGATCTCGCTGATCCTCGTCGTCGCGCTGGGGACCGCGTTCGTCGCGACCTACCGCGGCACCGGCACGCAGGTCCGCAACCAGATCGACGAGGACCTGCGCACCGACGCGCAACTGGTCGACTCGAGACTGCCGCTGATCAGAGCGAGACCGGGCGAGATCGCCGAGGCGGCCGAGGAGTACCTCAACGAGCGCGCGCTGTTCCCGTTGAGCACGCGTCTGCTGATCGTGCGCACGAGAGGCGCCGGCAACGTCTCCAACCTGCCGGAGCTGAACGCGGCGGAGGGCGACCCGCGGCTCGACCGCGACGTCGCGGGGCCGCGGCGCGAGAGCGACGAGTCGCGCGCGCTGCGGACGGCCGAGCTCGGCTTCTCGACGGTGCGCGTCAACGACGAGCCGCTGCGGCTCTACTTCGCCCCGGTCGTGCGCGGGGGGAGAACGGTGGCGGAGATCGGCGTGGGGGAGTCGGCCGCGTCGGTCGCGCGCGCCCAGTCGGGCGTCGCGCGGACCTTCCTGTTCGCGGGGACGGCGACGCTGGCCGTCGCGACCCTGCTCGGTTTCGCGTTCGCCTCCCGCCTGTCGCGGCCGCTGCGGCGGATCGCCGGCACGGCGGCGGAGGTGACCGCCGGCGACCTCTCGCAGCGGATCGGCGCGACCGGGCCGCAGGACGAGGTGCGCGTGCTGGCCGACGCCTTCGACCGCATGCTCGACCGGCTGGAGAACGCCTTCGCGCGGCAGCGCGGCTTCGTCGCCGACGCCTCGCACGAGCTGCGCACGCCGCTGACGGTGATCCGCGGCCAGCTCGAGGTGCTCGCGCGCCAGACCGACGTGACGCCGGAGGACGTCCGCCACGTCGACGAGGTGGTGCGGACCGAGGTCGTGCGGATGGAGCGGCTGGTCGAGGACCTGCTGCTGCTCGCGCGCGCCGACGAGGGCGAGCTGGTCCGCCCGGCGCCGCTCGACGTCGCCCCGTTCGTGACCGAGCTGTTCGACGCGCTGACCCTGACCGCCGACCGCACCTTCGAGCTGGGGGAGGTGCCGGCCGGCAGGCTCGTCGCCGACGAGGACCGGATCGCCCAGGTCGTCCGCAACCTCGCCCGCAACGCCGTGGAGCACACCGCCCCCGGCGGCCTCGTCCGCCTGACCGTCAGAACGCTCGGCCGCGACCGCCTCGAGCTGGCGATCGAGGACGACGGGCCCGGCATACCCGCCGACCAGCGCGATCGCGTCTTCGACCGCTTCCACCGCACCGACAGCGCCCGCGCCCGCCGCTCCGGCGGCGCCGGCCTCGGCCTCGCCATCGCGCGCGCGATCGTGGAGGCCCACGGCGGCCGCATCTACGCCGGCGCCTCCCCCGAGGGAGGCGCCCGCGTCGCCTTCGTCCTGCCCGGCTTCAGAGCTGCGGGCCGGCGCGCCGGCAAGGAGCCGGCGGCGAAGTCGTAGCGCCGCGCTCAGGAGCGTCAGAACACAGCCATCCGATCGTAGGGGGTCCGATCGGTGGGGTGGGTCGCGCGGCGTTTGAAGGTTTCCTCTAACGAGGCTTCCGCTTTTGTGCACACGGGCGACGAAGGACGTTCGCCGCGCCAAATTCGAGGTTGCGTGCGTCGGGGGCCAGTGTTACGGTGCGTTGACAGTCCGGAGGCAACTTTCCTGCCACTGGGCAATGGTCGCGGCACCTGGTGAATCTTCATTCATTCAGTGGTGCCCCGACGGGAGAAAGGGGGAGGCAGCGTAGGGCGTATGCGCTGGTGCGCGCAAGTGAACCTTACGCGGATGACGCATAGCTTATTGATGTATTCACGTCTAGTGCAAACCCATCTCAAAGGAGTTACTTGTGAAGATTCTCAAGGGCGGCATCGTTGCCGCCATCCTGTCCGTGCTCACGCTCGGACTCCTCTCGGCGAGCGCGCTCGCCCTACCGATAACGACTCCGTGGACCGGTACCGGCGGTATAGAGCTGCAGGGTGGTCTCGGCGGCTCGCTATGCATCATCACCGTGGACGGCTTCACCGACGGGAACAGCATCGATGACGCGTCCTTCGCCGGCTGCAGAGGCGCCGCCGGCACGCCGACCGGCCTATTCCCGTGGCCCGTCACCTGGGATGCTGCGCTAACCGGCGGCAGCGTCGACATAGCGGCTCAGGTCACGATCCTCGGCGTCACGTGTCTATACACCGGCTCGGTGCCGTTCACCTACAGCGGTGGCGCCACGAGCGGCACGATCACGCTCAACGGCACGGTCAATCGCATCTCCGGCGGCTTCCCGTGCCCGTCGTCGGCGACGCTCAGAACGCTATCGCCGGGCATCACCATAACGGCGTAGTCCGTAACACCCAACGGTGAGATCGGGCCGGGGCCTGCGGGTTCCGGCCCTTTCTGGGTTTGGGCATCGGCAGGTTGATTCGACGGTCGTGTCGGCAGGTTCCGGATTGACAGTAGAAACGTTCACATTTATTGTCAAACGGTACTTCGAGTACAAGCGAAGCTCGGCGTGGCCGGAGATCGGACGTGCCGGGGAGTCGTGACGAGGTCGCGTTCAGAGGAAGGTGTGGGATGGAGAGAAGGAGTGGAACAGTGCTGCGAAGGCGAGCTTTTCGCACCGTCCTCGCTACCGGGTGCGTGCTCGCCTCGGCCGGACTGTGGTCCGCTGCGGCGATGGCAGATCGAGCGTTCGAACTCGTGACGCCCGTCGACAGCCGTGCCGATATCGAGACGGTCGGCGGCTTCTCCTCGACAAGCGGGGACCTCGTCGTCTTCGCGTCAGGGGAGAGCCTTGCAGGAGCGGAGCCGAACGGGCCGTTCCCGACATGGGACAGCTACACCGCGCGGCGCGACCCGAGAGCCGGGTGGAGCGTCGAGTGGACGACCGACGCGACTGACGAGCCCGGCACGTTCGGATCGCGGACGCTGTTTTCGACAGACGATGGACTGCGGCAGCTCTTCCAGACCGAGAACAGCATTGCCGAGACGGACCAGGTCGAGCACTCCAACGACGCGTACCTGCGCCTCAGAGCGCCCGACGGCAGCCGGACCATGACGTGGCTGACGCCGGGGGATCGCGAGACATCCTCCTCGCGCTTCGTCGTCGCGGCGACGCCTGATCTGGAGACGGTCCTCATCGACACCGAGAGCCCGATGGTTCCCGAGGACACCGACGCCGGCAACGACGTCTATCTCGTCCGCGACGACGGAGCGACGCTCGTCACGCCGGGCACGACGGGGTCGGCGCGGACGGAAGTCTCCGGTCGCAGAGCCGTGCCGGGCACGCTGGCGGAAGACGCGTCCTACGTGTACTTCATCACAGCCTCAGCGCTCGACGCGACCGACGTCGACACCAGACTCGACCTCTACCGCTGGAACGACGACGGCTCGATCAGGCTGATCTCGGTCAACCGCCGCCAGCTGCCGCTCGGCACGGACTTCGACGTGACCTTCCTGGCTGCCTCCGCTGACGGCGATCGTGCCTGCTTCACGACGCGCACAAGACTGCTCGACGGCGACGAGGACAACCTCGACGACCTCTACTGCTATCGCGTCTCGACCGACACGCTCGAACGGGTGTCGAGCGGCCTCAACGACAACACGACGAGACCCGTCCGCGGCCTCGCGGTGTCCGAGGACGGCAGCTCCGTCTTCTTTTCGACGGACATCGCGCTGCACGCCGCCGATAACGACGCTGGGCAGAGTCTCTACCTTCATCGTGGCGGCGCGGTCTCGTACCTCGGGCCGCTCGATGCGACGGATACGAATCAGGCGCGGCGGATCGCAAGCGCGGTGCCGGCGCAGCGTGCTCTGCGCGTCTCGCACGACGGCACCGAGATCGTCTTCGCGAGCGCGCGCGCGATCGACACCGACGAGGACAGAGACGCGAGAATCGACGTCTACCGCTGGTCGCTCGACGGCGGGTTCGAGCTCGTCTCCGCAGGGACGCCCGATCGTGATGCCACCATTGGGGCCGCTCCGACGCTCTCGGACACGGTCTTCACCGATGACGCCGTGCCGGGGCGCGTCGTCGCGGCCGACTGGCAGGCCATCTACTTCGAGACGGCCGACCCGCTGGTCGCGGAGGACACAGACGGTGGCTACGTCGACGTCTATGAGTGGAGCGACGGACAGGTGAGACTGATCTCGCCTCCGGGGAACGCTCGCTACGACGCGCTCTACGTCGACAACTCCGCTGACGGCTCGTCGGTCTTCTTCGTCACTGCCGAGCCGGTGCTGCCTCAAGACGTCAATGCCACGCGCGACCTCTACGTCGCGCGTGAGGGCGGCGGATTCCCGCTCGTTCCGCCCACGCCCGGCTGCGTGAGCGATGCCTGTCAGGGGCTGCTGCCGGTCCCACCTGCTCCTACGCCGCCGGGCAGCCGTGACTTCACAGGACCCGGCGATCTGATCGAGGAGCCCGATCCCGATCCGACGGTTCGCCTCTTGGCCGTCAGTTCCAAGCAACGCCGCGCGCTGGTGCGCCGAGGCCGGACAGCAGTTCGCGTCCGCGTCAGCAAGAGCGGCATTGTCGCGGTGACTGCGACCGCGAGACTCGGCCGCCGCAGCGTGACGGTCGGGCGCGACTGGCGCTCGGCCAGGAGAGCCGGCACGGTGCAGGTTCCGCTGCGTCTGTCCCGGCAAGCGCGGAGACAGTTGAAGCAGAGAGGAAGACTGCGGCTGACCATCTCGGTTGCCTTCTCCGGAGCAGACGAGCCGGCCAGACGGGTGGTGGTGCTTCGTGGCTGAGCCGAGGGCGACGACAGCGACCAACGGATCGATCGAGGTGCAGGGGATGAGACCGACGACACAGCGCCGCCGGCGGCGTGGACCCGCGAGCGCGCAGCGGATGCTCACGGCCGCCGTGCTCGCGACGCTGCTGTTGATGGCCAACGCGGTCGCCGCACGTGCCGACTTCAGGATCGTCTCGTTCACGACATCGGCAACGAACTACGTCGGTGGTGCGCATGCCGACGTGTCGACTGGGTTCGAGTTCCCGAACCTCGGTATCAGCCAGTTCGGCGGCGTCATCCCGGACGGTCACGCGCGCAGACTCGAGATCGACATGCCGCATGGGCTCGTCGGCGATCCGACGCAGTTCCCGCGATGCACGCGCGAGGAGTTCCGTACGTTCAGATGTCCGGCCGCCTCCCAGGTCGGCATCGCCGACCTCACACTCGGCGGCTATCCCTGGAACGCGATTCAGGACACCGGCGTGTTCAACATGGAGCCGTCTGCCGACGAGCCGGCGTTGCTCGGCATCAACATCGGCGGCGTCACGCGCGCATTCATTCGCATCAAGGTGCGTCCCGACGGCGGGTTGACTGCGGTCGTCGACGATCTGCCGTATGGCTCGGCGATCATCAAGAATGACATGACGCTCTGGGGCATCCCCGCCGACCACAACGGCAGTGGCGCCGAGCGCCGGCCGTTCATGGCCAACGGGACGGCGTGCGCTGAGGAACCGGTAACGACCATGCGCGTCTGGTCCTACGAGGACCCGTCGAGACCGCACGTCGCTACATCGACCAATCAGATCGGCGAAAACTGCTCGACGCTCGAATTCGAGCCGACGATGACAGCGGTGCCGACGCAACGGGCCGCCGGCGGCCCGACCGGGCTGGACGTCGTGATCGACGTGCCGCAGAGCCGGCAGCCGGACTCCCGCGTCTCGGCGCATGTCAGATCCGTCGAGATCACCCTGCCGGAAGGGATGTCGGTGTCGCCGTCCTCCGCGAACGGTCTCGCTTCGTGCGCACCGGCACAGTTTGGCTACAGAACTGGCAGCTCGGTCAGCTGCCCGGAGGCGTCGACGATCGGCACGGTCTCGATCGAGTCGCCGCTGATGTCGGAGCCGCTGGAGGGCGCCGTCTATCTGGCCAAGCAGAATGACAACCCGTTTGGCTCGTTGCTGGCGATGTATGCGGTCGCTCGCGGTGAGGGCGTCACGATCAAGCTGGCCGGCAAGGTGACGCCGGACCCGGTCACCGGCCGCCTGACGACGCTGTTCGACGACAACCCGCAGCTGCCATTCTCCAGATTCACGATGTCGCTCAAGAGCGGGCCGCGGGCGCCGCTGTACAACCCGCGCGTCTGCGGGACGTACGAGTCGGAGACGCGGATCACGTCGTGGGCTGGGCAGGTCGTCTCCGCGAGAACGCCGATGGTCGTCGACCGGGACTGCCAGCCGGTCGGCTTCTCGCCGTCGTTCTCGGCCGGCACGCTCAACCCGGTCGGCGGATCGTCGTCGACCTTCTCGCTGGCCTTCGGGCGCGACGACCACGACCAGGAGTTGCGTGACATCACCGTCGCGCTGCCGCCCGGCCTCACCGGCAAGCTGGCCGAGACCGAGCCGTGCGCCGAGGCGCTCGTGGCGGCAGGCGCGTGCGGCGAGGCCTCGCGCGTCGGCGCGGTCACGACGGCATCGGGCCCGGGCACGACGCCGTACCACCTGCCGGGCCGCGCCTACCTGACCGGCCCGTACAACGGCGCGCCGCTCGGGATGGCGTTCGTCGTGCCGGCCGTCGCCGGTCCGTTCGACCTCGGGACCGTCGTCGTCCGCTCCGGCATCTTCGTCGACCGTCACACCGCGGCGCTGCGCGTCGTCTCCGATCCGCTGCCGCGGATCCTCCAGGGGATCCCGCTGCAGATCCGCAACGTCAACGTCGCGGTCGACAAGCCGGGCTTCATGATCAACCCGACCAGTTGCGCGCCGAAGCAGATCAGCGCGCGGGTCACCTCGCAGCAGGGCGCGGGGGCCGACGTCGGCAGCCGCTTCCAGGTCGGCGACTGCCGTTCGCTGCCGCTGAAGCCGAGAATGGTGATCGCGGTCGGGAGCAGACGTCACCGGCGGGCCAACACGACCGTGCCGTTCACGGCGACGCTGACGCAGACTCCGGGCCAGTCGAACCTGCGCCAGGTGGCGGTCAACCTGCCGTTCTCGCTCGCGTCGCGGCTCGAGGCCGTCGCCACGAGCGCCGGTTGCACGCCTGACGTGTTCGACGCGGAGAGATGCGAGGTCGCAGTCGGCGAGGCGACGGCGCTCTCCCCGCTCCTGCGCGATCCGCTGAGAGGGAAGGTCTTCCTCGTCAGAAACCCGGCGCGCAGACTGCCCGACCTGATGGTGCGGCTGCGGGCGTCCGGCTGGACGAGCGGGATCGTGATCGACCTCACCGGCCACGTGAGAATCGAGCGCGACCTCACGATCAGAACGACGTTCATGGACATCCCGGACGTGCCGATCACCCGTTTCCGCCTGAGCCTCTTGCCCGGCAGATACGGCGTGATCCGCTCGGTGCCGTCGATCTGCTCGAGAGAGTCCCGCACCGGCAGAGCGAAGCTCGGCTTCCGCGGGCAGAACGGCAGATACGTCGCCGTCAAGCAGCGGCTGAAGATCAACGGCTGCGGGGCGGCGAGAAGAGGCGCCGCCAGAAGAGGCTCCGCGAGAGCGAGAGCGAGAGCGAAGAAGCGTTCCGCCGCGAAGCAGCAGGCGGCGGGGAAGCGGTAGGGAGGCCGGTGCGGCCCGGACGCGACCTCCCGGCCGCACCATAGACCACCGACCGACGGCGATGGCGCGGGCGACCGAGAGGCCGTCCGCGCCGCGCCAGCTTCTCTCAGTGGTCGGCGACCGTGCCGTCCGGATCGGACAGCGGCAGACCGGCCTCGACCCACGCGACGATCCCGCCGGACATGTTGCGGGCGTCCCAGCCCGAGGCGCGGAAGGCGTCGGTCGCCATCTGGGAGCGGCCGCCGACGCGGCAGTAGAAGACGACCGGGCGGTTCGGGTCGAGCTGCTCGGCCGCCGCCATCAGCTCCTGCAGCGGGACGTGCTTGGCGCCGGCGATCGCGCCGGCCTCGTGCTCGTGGGGCTCGCGGACGTCGACCAGCTGGATCTCGCCGTCGGCGGCGAGCAGCTCGTGGACCTCGGCGGGCGTGTGCTCAGCGGTGTCGGTCACGCCGCTGAGGATAGCCGCGAGCGCCCGCGCCGCCTGCCTGCGCATGCCCCCGCCTGCTCAGACCGGCGCGGGCGCCCGCTGCCCGCGCCCGGGGCTCGTTCGCGAGGGTAGGCTCGGGGCATGTGGCGCAACTGGGCAGGAGACGAGAGCTGCCGGCCGACCGCGATCGAGCGGCCCGGCAGCGTGGAGGAGGTCGTCGCGGCGCTGGAGCGCGCAGCGCAGGCGGGCGAGCGGCTGCGGGTGGCCGGCTCGGGCCATTCCTTCAGCGACGTCGCATGCAGCGACGGGCGGCTGATGACGCTGGAGCGGATGGGCAGGGTGCTCGACGTCGACCGCGCCGGCGGGCGCGTCCGCGTCGAGGGCGGGATCACGCTCAACGCGCTCAACGCCGCCCTCGCCGGACACGGGCTCGCGCTGGAGAACCTCGGCGACGTCGACGCGCAGACGATCGCCGGCGCGATCGCGACCGCGACCCACGGCACCGGCGCCCGTCTGCGCAACATCTCCGCGCAGGTCGAGTCGATCGAGCTGGTGCTCGCCGACGGCACCACGACGACCGTCGCCGCCTCCGACGCGGACGCCGATCCGTACCTCGCCGCGCGCGTCGCGGTCGGCAGCCTCGGCGTCGTCAGCGCCGTCACGCTCCGCTGCGTCCCCTCGTTCACGCTCCACGGCGTCGACGCGCAGGCGCCGTTGGAGGAGACGCTCGACGGCTTCGAGGAGCTCGGCGCCGCCAACGACCACTTCGAGTTCTACGTCTTCCCGCACACG
>Ga0164243_10016268_pt1 | contig 10216 bp, 8 predicted proteins | sample OricompcompostOP_FD_108781 | JGI IMG/M metagenome (GOLD analysis project Ga0164243, IMG submission 108781) | Organic Plus compost microbial communities from Emeryville, California, USA - Original compost - Organic plus compost (OP) | ecosystem: Engineered > Solid waste > Mixed feedstock >... | reverse complement strand
GCCGCCTTCTTCAGAGCCTCGTAGTGCTCGGTCGAGTTCTTGTACTGGGCGTTCGGGTACTCGTAACCGCCGTTCGGCGTGTCCACCGCCTGCGCCGACGCCGCGCCCGGTGCGAACACCGCCGCCGCGAGCAGCAGCGCGCCGACGCTGGCCGCGCTCTTGTACGCTGTCATTGAAGTCCTCCACGTAGTCCCCGGATTTCCGGGCGGTTGATCGTCCTGCCGCTCCACGCTCGCTGTCGCGAGGCTGGCGAAGGAGCGGACAAGCCCAAAGCTTGCCCGCTCATTGCGGCATTTTGAGGCGAAGGGCCGGGTCAGCCCTTCGCGATGCCTTCCGGATGCTCGTCTTCGTAGACGTCCAGGGCGGATTCGGCGCCGTGGCCGCTCTTGGCGAACTTCGGCGCGGTCTCCTTGTAGGCCAGGCTCAGCACGGTGCCCACGGCAAGGCCGCCGAACGCCAGCCACAGCACGTTCTGGATGCCGAAGTTCTGGGCGATGTAGCCGCCGATGGCCGGGGCCACCCCGCCGCCGAAGATCTCGCCCACCGCCATGATGGCGCCGGCGGTGCCGGCGATCATGCCGAGCGGCGCAGCTTCCGCGGCGATCGGACCCGTGATCAGGCTGAGAAGGCCGAAGGCGAAGCCCGCGGAAATGAACAGCGTCACGAACAGCAGCACCCCGCCGCTGGCGGCGGTCAGCCGCATGAACAGCAGCAGGAACGCCGCCCCGATCAGGAAGCCGACCGTGGCCATGGTGCGGCGGCCGAACAGGTCCGAGGCGCTGGGCAGCAGCCACTGGCCGAAGAAGCCGCCGAAGCCGATCGCGGCCGCGACGTTCGCCGCGGTCTTGTCGTCGAGCTTCAGGTAGCCGGTCAGGTAGGCGGGCGCGAAGGCGCTGATCACGAAGATGCCGCACATGGCGCACAGCAGGCAGATCATGCTGAGCGGCACGTTGCGGTGGCTGAACATGGCCTTGACCGACATCTTCGGCGCCGGCGTCGAAGACGCCGCCTTGCGGGCGGTGACGGTCGCCGGCTCGCGGATGTGCATGGCCACCAGGATGGCGACGATCAGCCCGGGAATCCCGACGATCGCGAACACCCAGCGCCAGCTCATGTGGTCGAGCAGGTGGGCGGTGATGATCGGCGCGAAGCCGAGCCCGAAGAGGGCGAAGGCGCTCTGCTGCAGGCCGAGGTTGAAGCCGCGCCGCTTGGGCATGGAGGCTTCCGCCACCGACGCGAAGCTGGCGGGAGCGAAGGCGCCTTCCGAGACGCCCATCACGCCCCGGCACAGGGCCATCATCATCAGGCCGGTCGAAAGGCCCGAGACGCCCGAGAGCACCGAAAAGGCCAGCAGCGCCGGCACCAGGACCGCCTTGCGCCCGAACCGGTCCGACAGGCTGCCCATGAAGAGCGCCGAAACGCCCCAGGTGATGCCCAGAATCGAAACCAGATTGCCCACGTCCTGGGGATTGAGCCCCAGGTCCGGCACCATGCTCGACCCCTTCAGGCCGGCAAGGTCCGCGATAACCCAACGGTCCAGTCCCACCAGGCCGAAGCCGAGGGTGAGCAACGCGACCGTCTTCCACTCATACGCTGTATCCCAGCGCCCGGAGCTCGGCTCCGACGCGCTGCTGACATGAATAGCTCCCGCCAAGTTTTCCCCCGTTTTGCTGATCCTGCAGCGTGTTCAGTTTCGGCCGCCGCAGGCCTTGGGTTTGGTGGGCGCCATTCCATACTCGGCGGGGGAACTTAATCAACCGCTGTGGACACAAGCGCGACTTTTCTCGTCTGCGTCAGATTCTCCAGCGCAATCCGAACCTTCGCTTCCGCTCGCCGTTTGGATCAGGCCGATGCCAAGCTCTCCTGCCCCAGCTGCGCCGTTCGTCGAGCCGATGGAGGCCAAGCTGGCCGAATCGCTGCCCGAGGGGCCGGGCTGGCAGTTCGAACCCAAGTGGGACGGCTTCCGCTGCATCGCCTATCGCGCGGGCGCCGAGGTCGATCTGCGGGCGAAATCCGGCAAGCCCCTCGGCCGCTATTTCCCCGAGGTCGCAGCGATGCTGGCGGCGGCGGCCGAGACGCCGTTCGTCCTCGACGGCGAACTGGTGATCCCGCAGGGCGACAACCTGTCCTTCGACGCCCTGCAGATGCGGCTGCACCCGGCCGAGAGCCGGATCCGCAAGCTGGCGGCCGAGACGCCGGCCAAGCTGATCCTGTTCGACGTCCTGGCGACGCCCGAGCGGCCGGACCTGATGCAGGAGCCGCTGGCGGATCGCCGCGCCGCGCTGGAGGCCCTGTTCGCCCGGCTGTCGCCGTCGGCGCCGCGGCTGGAGCTTTCGCCCTATACCCTAGACCGCGCCGAGGCCGAGGCCTGGCTGGAGAAGACCGGCGCGGCCCTCGACGGCGTGGTGGCCAAGCGGCGGGACGAGCCCTACCGCCCGGGCGAGCGGGCGATGGTCAAGGTCAAGCGCCGGCGCACGGCCGACTGCGTGGTCGGCGGTTTCCGCTACGCCCAGGACAAGCCGGTGGTCGGCTCGCTGCTGCTCGGCCTCTACGACGGCCGAGGGCGGCTGAACCACGTGGGCTTCACCTCCAGCATCCCGGAAGCCGACCGCCCCGCCCTCACCCGCCGGCTGGAGGCGATGGTCGAGCCGCCCGGCTTCACCGGCGACGCGCCCGGCGGCCCCAGCCGCTGGTCCACCGAGCGCACGGGCGAATGGGTCCCGTTGCGGCCGGAACTGGTGGTCGAGGTCCGCTTCGACCAGGTCTCGGGCGGGCGCTTCCGCCACGGGACCAAGCTGATGCGTTTCCGGCCGGACAAGGCGCCGCGGCAGTGCACCTGCGAGCAGATCGCCCCGGCCGCGCGCTAACGGGCGGGACAGGTGCTCGCCGCCGGCCGGCCGGCGAAACGGGCGTCGAACCAGTCGGGAACCGCCGCCTTGGCGTCCAGCACGATGGCGCCGTGGTCGCGTTCGGCGATCTCCACGTATTCGACCCGATTGCCCATGGCGCACATCCGGGCGTTGACGCCGCGGGTCAGGTCCACGGGCACGTCCATGTCCTTGCCGCCCTGGTAGATGGCCACCGGGGCGGTGATCTGGGGACTGTAGAAATTGTCGTTGGCGTCGAACATCGCGCGCCAGGGCTGGCCGGGCGCCAGGGCTTCGGGCTTGGCCACCGGCTCCTTCACCGACTGCACCGCCTGAGCGGTCGCGAAGCAGCCCGAAGCCATGTGGGCGAGGAGCTCCATCCCGGCCGGCGTGAGGATGTCGCGCAGCTTCAGCTCCGGATGCGAGATGTTGAGCCCTGCGACCGTGGTGACGAGATAGCCGCCCATCGGCGGATACTTGATGTCCCATTCCGTCAGGCCGAGCGTGTTCACCGCCGGGGCGATGGCGAGCGCGCCCAACACCTCGAACTCTGGAGCATAGGACTTGGCCAGGCTGGCCACCCAGAGAGTGGTCTGTCCGCCCTGCGAATGGCCCCACTCCACCAGCTTGGTCCCGGCGCGGGCGTGGGCGAAGTTGCGGGCGGCGCGCACGGCGTCGAGCGAAGCCTTCGCATCCAGCGGGCCGTCCATGTAGGAGGTCCCGCCAGGGGTCCCGAGCCCCTGATAGTCGCTCATCACGACCACGTAGCCGCGCTTCAAGAGCTCGGCGACGGCGGGGACCCGTTCGCGGCCGGCGGGCCCCACGATGCTGGGCTCGGCCGCCCAGGAGGGGGCGCAGGCGTCCTGGTTGCCGGACGTCGGATGGTTCCAGAGCGCGACCCGGCGCTCCCCCGAGGCCGCGGCGGTCGGCACGTAGATCTCGCCGCCGACGTAGGTGAGCTTTCCGCCCACCCCTTCAGTCACATAGATCATCCGCCAGCCTTCGGAGCCGGCCGGCGCATCGTCGCGCTTGCGCATCCAGTAGATGTCGCCGCGCTTGGCCCCCGCAGGAACCGTGGCCGGGACGGTGAAGTAGAACTCGCGGCCGGCAGGGCCTTGGCGGATCGCGCCCAGGGCCGGGTCCGCGGCGGCGCGGGCAGGCTCGGCATGCAAGCCCGCGACGACGGCGGCCGCCCCGACGGCGGCCATCAGCGCGATACGGATGTTGGTGTTCATTGGCGGCGCCTCCTGCTTGTTCTTGGTTGGCCGCAGATTGCGCCAACGGCGCTGCGAACGGGCTGGAGCGAACGCCACAAAAGCTTGGACTTTTCGTCCGCGCTCAGACCTCCTCCGCCGCCTTGGCCTCGGTCCGGAACGCCGAGGGCGAGCGGCCCGCGCGCTCGGCGAAGAAGCGCGAGAAATAGGCCGGATCCTCGAAACCCAGGTCGTAGGCGACCTCGGAAACCGTCATGCTGGTGTAGAGCAGCATCCGCTTGGCCTCGACCATGATGCGGTCGTGCACCAGGGCGGTCGGGCTGGCGCCGGCGACCGCCGCGCAGGCGGCGCGCAGCCGGGAGGGGGCCACCCCCAGCCGGCGAGCGTAGGCCTCGATCCCCTCCCCGGAGCGGAAGTGCGCTTCCACCGCCTCGCGGAAGCGCGCCACCAGGGCCGCCTTGGGCCCGGCGGCCCGCGCCGCCGCCGCGCCGGCGGTCAACCGCAGCGCCCCGGACAGGACGCAGAGCAGCCGCCCCTCGAGCGCCAGGGCCCGCCCCGGCGCGGCCCAGACCAGCTCCCGTTCCAGCCGCTCCAGGTCGTCGGAGAAGCCGTGGGGGGCGAAGTCCTCCGGCCTCACGTCGATGGCGAGCGGCCCGGCGAACAGGCCGCGGCAGTCCGGAAGCCGGGCGACCAGTTCGCGCATGTAGGTCTCCGACAGCGTCAGGACATAGCCCTGCGTCTCCGGGTCGAAATCGAAGCCATGCACCCCGCCGGCGGTGGAGATCAGCAGGGCCGGGGCGCGGAAATCGACCAGCTCCGCCTCGATCCGCATGCGCCCGCCCCCGCCGGTCACGAACAGCAGGTGATTCAGGTCGCGGTGGGCATGGGCGCGAATTGTCCAATCGGCCGGACGGCTTCGTGCTGGAATGGTCTCGATGTGCAGGAACCGCGGCTCGGCTTCGCGCACGGATTCCCCGTAGAGGAAAAAGGCAGGAACGGCGCGGGTGGACATTTGACCGACCTCAATCGGCGAACGGAGACGCGTTCAAAATGTCCAAGGTTTGCGTTGGGCTGTCCATCCCCCGCCCACCGGCCATACTGCACCTTGGCGGCCAAGCGGCGGATCGGCCGCGACAGGAGAACATCGGATGCGCACCAAGGTCGCCATCATCGGGTCGGGCCCCTCGGGCCTGCTGCTCGCCCATCTGCTGCACGCCGCCGGGATCGAGAGCGTGGTCCTGGAGCGGAAGGACCGGGACTATGTGCTCGCCCGCATCCGCGCCGGCCTCTTGGAGCAGGTGACGGTGGACCTGATCGAGCGGGTGGGCGTGGCCGACCGCCTGCACGCCGAGGGGCTGGTGCACGAGGGCATCGGCCTGATGCTCGACGGCGAAAGCGCCCGCATCGACCTGACCGGGCTGACCGGCGGCAAGAGGGTCGTGGTCTACGGCCAGACCGAGATCACCAAGGACCTGATGGACGCCGCCGACCGCCGCGGCATCCCGATCCTGTGGAACTGCGACAACGTCGCGCTGCACGACCTGAAGTCCGACGCGCCCTTCGTCACCTTCACCCGCGACGGCAAGGAGGACCGTCTCGACGCGGACTTCGTCGCCGGCTGCGACGGCTTCCACGGCGTCAGCCGCCAGACCATCCCGCTCGAGGTGCGGCGCGAGTTCGAGCGGGTCTATCCGTTCGGCTGGATGGGCATACTGGCCGACGTGCCGCCGTGCGACCACGAGCTGATCTACTCGAACCACGAGCGCGGCTTCGCCCTGGCTTCGATGCGCTCGGCCACCCGCAGCCGCTACTATGTGCAGTGCTCGCTCTACGACAGCGTCGACGACTGGCCGGACGAACGGATGTGGGACGAGCTGGCGATCCGGCTGGGGCCGAAGGCGGCGGCGGCCATGACCCGCGGGCCTTCGATCGAGAAGTCCATCGCACCGCTGCGCAGCTTCGTCTCGGAGCCCATGCGCTACGGCCGGCTGTTCCTGGCCGGCGACGCCGCCCACATCGTGCCGCCCACCGGGGCCAAGGGGCTGAACCTGGCCGCCACCGACGTCGGCTTCCTGGGCGAGGCGCTGACCGACTTCTACCGCACGGGCGGCGAGGCGGGGCTGGACGCCTATTCCAACCGGGCCCTCGCGAGGGTGTGGAAGGCCGAGCGCTTCAGCTGGTGGTTCACCATGCTCACGCACCGCTTCCCCGACCAGACCGAGTTCGACCGCAAGATGCAGATGGCCGAGATCGAGTACATCTTCTCGTCCGAAGCCGCCCGCCGGGTGGTGGCCGAGAACTACGTCGGCCTGCCAGTGGAGTGAACGTCCCCCATTCCGCTCACCCCGGCGGAAGCCGGGGCCCAGGACTTTCCAGCAGAGTGCTCCGGCTCAAACCTGGGTCCCTGCTTCCGCGGGGATGAGGGGCCAAACGAAAACGGCGGGAGGATCGCTCCTCCCGCCGCCTTCAGATCTGCGATGTGACCGCGATCAGCCGCGAGCGCTCGCCAGTTCCACCACCTCGGCCACTTCGCCGTGGACCGGGGCCGGCGCGTGCTCCAGCCGGTAGACCAGCGCCTCGTGCTCGTCCCACAGGGCCTTGGGCAGGTGGTCGCCGAACTTCTCGTAGGCCGAGGGGATCAGCGAGGCTTCTTCCTTCCAGACCGAGCGGTCGACCGAGAGCAGCAGGTAGAGCTGATGGTCGGTCAGGTCGAGGCCCGACACGTCCAGGCTTTCCTTGGTCGGCAGCAGGCCGATCGGGGTCTCCTGGGCGGCGGCCTTGCCTTCCAGACGCTCCACGATCCACTTCAGGACGCGCGAGTTCTCACCGTAGCCCGGCCACAGGAACTTGCCGTGCATGTCCTTGCGGAACCAGTTGACGAAGTAGATCTTCGGCAGCTTGGCCCCTTCCTTCTGGCCCATCTTCAGCCAGTGGCCGAAGTAGTCGCCCATGTTGTAGCCGCAGAACGGCAGCATCGCGAACGGGTCGCGGCGCAGTTCGCCGACCTTGTTCTCGGCGGCGGCGGTCCCTTCGGAGGCCACGTTGGAGGCCATGAACACGCCGTGCTGCCAGTTGAAGGCCTCGGTCACCAGCGGGACCGCCGTGGCGCGGCGGCCGCCGAACAGGATGGCCGAGATCGGCACGCCCTTCGGGTCTTCCCATTCCGGCGCGATGATCGGCACCTGGCCCGCGGGCACGGTGAAGCGCGCGTTCGGGTGGGCGGCCGGCTCGGGGCTCTCGGGGGTCCAGTCGCGGCCCTTCCAGTCGATCAGGTGCGCCGGCGGGGTGTCGGTCAGGCCCTCCCACCACACGTCGCCGTCGTCGGTCAGGGCGACGTTGGTGAACACGGTGTTGGAGTGCAGGGCGTCGATGGCGTTCTTGTTCGTCTTGATCCCGGTGCCGGGGGCGACGCCGAACAGGCCGAATTCGGGATTGATGGCGTAGAGGCGGCCGTCCTCGCCGTAGCGCATCCAGCAGATGTCGTCGCCGATGGTCTCGGCCTTCCAGCCCGGGATGGTGGGCTGCAGCATGGCCAGGTTGGTCTTGCCGCAGGCGGACGGGAAGGCGGCGGCGATGAAGTGCGACTTACCCTCCGGCGAGGTCAGCTTGAGGATCAGCATGTGCTCGGCCAGCCAGCCCTCGTCGCGGGCCATGACCGAGGCGATCCGCAGCGCGTAGCACTTCTTGCCGAGCAGGGCGTTGCCGCCGTAGCCCGAACCGTACGACCAGATCTCGCGCGTCTCGGGATAGTGGACGATGTACTTGGTCGGGTTGCAGGGCCAGGCCACGTCCTTCTGGCCCGCCTCCAGCGGCGCGCCCAGGGTGTGCACGGCCGGCACGAAGAAGCCCTCCTCGCCGAGCGCGTCCAGCGCGGCCTTGCCCATCCGGGTCATGGTGCGCATCGAAATGGCGACATAGCCGCTGTCGGTGATCTCGACGCCCAGGGCGGAGATCTTCGAACCGATCGGGCCCATGCAGAAGGGCACCACGTACATGGTGCGGCCGCGCATGGAGCCCTTGAACAGAGGCTGCAGGGTGGCCCGCATCTCGGCGGGGGCCATCCAGTTGTTGGTCGGGCCGGCGTCGGCCTCTTTCTCGGAGCAGATGAAGGTCCGGCTCTCGACGCGCGCCACGTCGGTGGGGTCGGAGGCGGCGTAGAAGGAGTTGGGGCGCTTTTCGGGGTTCAGGCGCTTCAGGGTGCCCTTCTCCACGAGTTCGGCGGTGAGCCGCTGGTACTCCTCTTCGGAGCCGTCGCACCAATAGACCCGCGCCGGCTGCGTCAGCTCCGCGATCTCGCGCACCCACTGGATGAGTTTCTGGTGCTTGGTCGGGGCCTCGTCGAGGCCGGGAATATTGGCGTTGGACAAGAGCAGTCTCCCTCACGCATCACACGGAGACGCAGGCGCACGCCTCCAATTCGGTTGTTTCACCGAACCCGTCGAACACCGGGTTTGGTAGACGGACGGCGGCGGCGTAGCAAGCCCGGCGCCACACTTTTACCCTCGATCGCACATTCCGAGGCCGAGTTTCGCGCAGCAGCGTGTGCTTTTGGGGGATTTCTGTCGTCGCCGGCTTGAACCCCCGTTCCGAACCGGCACAGTTGAACGGCCAAGCTGGCCCGTTTGTTCCATCAACAAGGCTCGGCGGTTCCGGCTCCGAGATCGATCCGGAAGCAGTGCTCGTGGCCGGTTTCGCAATCCTGCACCGTCACCGCCGCCGTCTCCTCGTCATCCGGCCAGGCCAGGGCGGCGGCGAACAAGATCGCAGCCTCCAGCGCATCCTCGGCCTCGAGCACCGGGTCTGCAAGGGCGCGGGGGTGGCCGCTGGCGCGGACGAGGAAGCGGGGCATGCGTGAAGGAACGCGCGAGCGGGGCCGCAGGGTTCCCTCCCCGCTCGCGCCCGAGCTAGGCTCCGGCGTCCGTTCCGGAGTCCAGATGAAAGCCTTCGCCCTCGCCGCCCTGGCCGCGGCCCTCGCCGCCCCCGCAAGCGCCCAGGAGCCGCCGCCCGCCGCCCCTCCTGCGCCCGCCCCCGCCGCCGTCCCGGCCGAGGCCTGGCGCCCGCTCGACGCGGCCAACACCCTGGTGATCGATTCGACCAAGGGCCGGATCGTCGTCGAGATGCATCCCGAGCTCGCGCCCCGGCACGTGGCGCGGATCAAGGCCCTGGCCCGCCAGGGCTACTACAACGGCTCGCTGTTCTACCGGGTGCTCGAGTTCATGGCCCAGACCGGCGACAAGGGCGACAAGCAGTACCGGTCGAGCCTGCCCAACATGAAGAACGAGGTGGCGTTCCAGCTCACCCCCGCGATCCCGTATCTGTCCATCGGCGCCCTTCCGAGCGGCGACGCCGGCTTCATCGGGGCCATGCCGGTGCTGATCGAGCCGGCGCCGGGACAGCCGGCGGGCCAGGCGCCGACCGCCGGCAAGGGCTCGGCCCTGTTCTGCCCGGGCACGGCCGCCTTCGCTCATGGGGTCGGCATCGACACCGCGAACAGCCAGTTCTTCCTGATGCGCATCCCAGGCCCGCACCTGGAGAAGAAGTTCACCGCCTGGGGCCGGGTCGTGCAAGGGCTGGACGTGGTCAAGGCGCTGCGCAACGGCGAGCCTCCCCGCAATCCCGACAAGATGAACCAGGTGCGGGTGATGGCCGACATCCCGGCAGCGCAGCGGCCGAAGCTGCAGGTGATGGACGTGAGGAGCCCCGCCTTCGCCGCCGTGCTCCAGGCCGCCCTGCAGGCCAGGGGCGCGAACTTCAGCATCTGCGACGTGGAGATCCCGACCCAGGAACGTTAGCGTCGCGGCTCTGCGAGGAACCCCCGCGCCCCCAATCGGCTTTGCTGGGCATGCAGGTCGCCGAGATCATGAGCCGCGAGGTCGAGTTCGTCGCCCCCGGTGCGACCGTTCAGGAGGCCGCGGTGCTGATGGGCGAGTTGGACGTGGGCGCGTTGCCGGTGGGCGGGCCGGCCGACCTGCAGGGCGTGGTGACCGACCGCGACATCCTCTTCCGCCTCGTGACCCAGGGCCGCCATCCCGCCGAGGTCCGGGTGCGCGAGGTCATGTCGCGCACCGTCTTCACCTGCCGCGACACCGACGAGGTCGCCGCCGCGCTCGACCTCATGGGCGCCTATCATGTCCG
>Ga0164243_10016267_pt1 | contig 10217 bp, 9 predicted proteins | sample OricompcompostOP_FD_108781 | JGI IMG/M metagenome (GOLD analysis project Ga0164243, IMG submission 108781) | Organic Plus compost microbial communities from Emeryville, California, USA - Original compost - Organic plus compost (OP) | ecosystem: Engineered > Solid waste > Mixed feedstock >... | reverse complement strand
TCTTTTATTAAACAGCTCATAAGATTTTTTTAAAAGACCTCCATATCATACCAGATCCAAATCGAAGCTTTTCTATATAGATATAGTAGATAAAGGCCTATTTTTTTTATTTGATGAGCAAAGGGTTATGGGTTGTTGCGGCTACAAATATAAGTTTTTTGCACCAAGTTTTATTATCGATTAATCGGAGGGCTTTTTTCTCGGATAGTAATATAGATGAGCAGATAACCCAAAGGGTCTCTCGCTGGTCGTGTAATAGCCAGAACCATCTCTGGCAAAAGTAATTGCCTCCCCTTGAGGTTCGGCTTGATAAGGCTGCATAGCACCTGCTCGCCGAAACATTTCAGGTATCGATTCCCCTGGTTTACGCTTCCAATAATAGACATTCAATAAATTTTTTATAAGTATTTCTTGGCCATCTGAAGAGATATCAGCACTGGTAATAAAGGTATAAGGAATGGAAGCACACTTTTTTAAAATTAAGGTATCCTTTGCTTGTGCCGGAAGTGCTGCTTCATAAATACCAACATGTAGATCGCGCTTGCTAATGATATAGAGCTTCTTTTCTAGGGGGTCGAAAAATAACGATTCCGCATCTTTGGGGCCATCTTCATAGCGAAGTGTATACGTTGTAATGGACTGAGCAGGAATGGTATCCACCACTTGCTTATTATTGAATTTCGGCTCTTCAAGCCGATGAATAGCTATAGTAGCGCGCCTTGCCAAATTATCACCTATATCACCTATCAATAGGTAAGATGTATCTCCATGCTTCATTCGGGCAATATCTTCCCAATCGTGTGCTTGCACACCTTCCAAAAAGCACGTCATCTTATAGGTGGCCGTGCTATCCAACAAAAAAAAACGGGCTTGGTCGCCGCTATCGTTATGCGTCCAGAAATAGCCCGGATTGTTTAGGCTACAGACTAAACCTGAAGCTTCATCAATAGCCGGATAACGGAGTTGGCCTTTATCAATGGCCTCGCCGAAATCACTATCCCTTATACGGAAAAATAGGGCAAACAAAAAGGCGATACCCATCATATGAATCATTAATCGCATGCTAGATTATTTGACAATTCTACATCTATCCACCCCGGCCATTTTTGTACCTTTGTACATATTTTAAAAAATATGCATATTAAACAATTCTACGATACCGGATTAGCTCACGCTTCTTATATACTAATCAGCCATCATGAGGCTATTGTGGTTGATCCAGCCAGAAACCCTGAACCATACCTCGCCTTTTTAAGAGAAAATCATGCCAAATTAATGGGCATCATAGAAACGCATCCGCATGCGGATTTTGTGAGCGCACATGTAGACCTTCATTAACAGACAGGTGCTGCCATCTACACCAGCAAGCTAGTGGGGGCGGCCTATCCGCACCATCCATTTGATGATGGTGATGAAATGGTATTGGGTAAATTGACACTGAAAGCGATCAACACACCAGGCCATTCGCCTGATAGTATCTGTGTGCTCGTGCTTGATGAAAAAGGAAGGCAACACGCTTTGTTCACAGGCGACACTTTGTTTGTAGGCGATGTCGGCCGACCTGATTTACGCGAAAATGCTGGCCATGTAACGGCAAAAGCTCAGGAGCTAGCACAAGCTTTATACCATACATTGCATCAGAAAATTGCCTTGTTAGATCCACATGTTACGATCTATCCAGCTCATGGTTCCGGATCACTTTGTGGCAAGGGCATTCGTGATGAAAAAGAAAGTACCATAGGCCAGGAGTTGGAGGAAAACGAAGCGTTCCAACAGCCAAATGAAGAAGCTTTCGTAGCATGGCTCATGGCAGATCAACCTTTTGTTCCGAAATATTTTGCTTTTGATGTAGCTTTAAACCGAGTCGGCGCACTACCTTTATCCGAGAGCCTGACATACATCACCCCGGTACCAGAGACCATATTGGATGATACCACTGCGCTGCTTATAGACAGTCGTCCCAATCCAATCTATCGAATCGGACATCGTCCGGACGCCATCCATCTTCCAGATGGTACTAAATTTGAAACCTGGTTGGGAAGTATTATCGCTCCGGGAGAATCGTTTTATCTCTTGGTAACAGACGAAATGCAAGCGCAAGCGCTACTTATGAAAACAGCCAAAATTGGTTATGAAAGTCAATGCAAAGGTTTTATTGTAGGCACAGAAGGCACATCCATCTCCCCTCAACTTGATTTAAATACTTTTAAAGAACAGCCTGAGGCTTATACCATCATCGACCTTCGCAATGAGGGCGAAGTACAAACAAAGAAAATATTTAAAACAGCCCTTTCCATTCCCTTACCTCGCTTACGCGAATCATTAGACCTTATTCCGACAGACAAACCCATCGTAGTGCATTGTGCTGGGGGTTATCGATCGGCTATTGGCACAAGCATCATAGCCGCTCGGGTAAATGTTGCGGTATATGATTTAGGAACGGCCGTGGAGGAGTTTAAATAACATTGTGCGTTTATCATACTAAAACAATGACTTATGAACTTTGTAACAACAGCCGACGGCTCCAAAACAATTTTCAATGCACAGATTGGCGAACATTACCATTCCACGCATGGCGCTGTTCAGGAGAGTAGGCATGTTTTTCTGAAATCAGGTTTACATTTTTTGCTTAACAGCAAAGCGGTTTCTCATACAAGTCCGCTGGCTATTTTAGAGATCGGTTTCGGTACAGGGCTGAATTTTTTATTAACAGCCGACTACTGCCTACAGCAGTCAATTGCTTTACATTACACAGGTGTAGAAGCTTATCCGCTATCACTCCATATGATCCAAAATACAGGTTATGAGCAAGAAATAGATCACAACTTATGGAATTCGTTCTTAGCGCATTACCCATCAGCGTTCGATCAAAAACAAACCCTTCATTCGGCAATAACTCTTGAAATCGCTCATCTGGATGTTGTCGATTTTAACACCCAACAGCAATACGATTTGATGTATTTCGATGCCTTTGCTGCCGTCCGGCAGCCGGAAATGTGGAGCGAAGCAACGTTAAGACAGGTTTGTCAATTTCTCAAAACAGGGGGTGTTTTCGTCACCTATGCCATTACCGGAAATTTAAAACGTACCATGAAAGGCTTAGGCTTTTCAATTGAAAAAGCACCCGGCGCACCTGGAAAAAGAGAAATGCTGCGTGCCATCAAAAATTAACTATCAACTCACAACTGGCAACTCACAACTCACCCTCTACTCCCAATCCAAACAGGGCGAAATCATATTTTACAGGATCGTTGGGATCTAATAAGCGTAAATTTTCGGTCAGCTCAACGGCCGTTTGCCAGTCGGTCTGTTTTCGTGAAATCAATTGAAGATGGCGTGCTACCCGCTCTACATGTACATCGCAAGGGCATATTAAACCACTCATCGGAATATTTTTCCAAATACCAAAATCCACTCCAAAGTCATCCATACGAACCATCCAGCGCAAAAACATGTTCAATCTTTTACAGGTAGATTTCTGGGCAGGAGAACTGATGTGTTTTCTTGTTCGGATGGGGTAATCGGGCAGACTGAAAAAGTAGGACCGAAAACGATTCAATGCTGATTCGATGGAAACAGGTTCCTTAATCAAATCACTTGCATAACAGGTACGACTGCTTATTTCAACATCGGTTTTTGCAGCCGTTTCAAAGGTAAAATAATCTGCCCGAAATTCAGATGACGCTTGTTTTGGAACAAAAGCTTGTTCCAGCGAATCTGCTTGTTGGTAATGTGCTTGTAAGAAACCGATAAAATAAAGCAAATCCGTATCGTTAAACGTACGATGTTTAAACCCCAACATATGTTTCAAATCGCTTTCATGGTGCTCTTTTACGAATGCATAAGGGCAACCATCCATTCGGGCAATCAGCTCATTACATTTATTGATAATGGTTTTTCGTTGCCCCCAGGCCAAAATAGCCGCAAAGAAACCCATGATCTCGATATCTTGCTTTAACGAAAACTGGTGCGGAATACAAATGGGATCATTTTCAATAAACCCGGGTTGGTTGTACTGCGCTACTTTGCGATCAAGAAAATCTTTTAAATCTAACACCATCATATCAGTTATGCGTTACGAGCACCTTCTTATCTGTAACGAAAATTAAAAAGTATTAAGCAGCTTCTGGCAACTGGCAACTCACAACCCAAGCGCCTGCTCCAAATCTGCCAATAAATCGTCCACATCTTCTACCCCAACACTGATGCGAATGAGATTATCTACTACCCCTACTTTTTCACGTATTTCTTTCGGAATAGAACCATGCGTCATGGTAGCTGGATGATTGATTAATGATTCGACGCCTCCCAACGATTCTGCTAGTGAGAATACCTTAAACGCAGATGCTACTTTGAATGTATCTTCTAACGACGCATTTTTCAATACAATGGAGATCATCCCTCCAAAATCGCGCATCTGTTGCTTCGCAACGGCATGATTGGGATGATCTTCAAATCCGGGCCAATAGACTTTTTCAATACGTGGATGGCGGCGTAGAAAATGAGCAACCTGCCGACCATTCTCACAATGTGCCTTCATACGCAAATGCAAGGTTTTAATACCTCTTAATGCTAAAAAGCTATCCTGAGGCCCCGGTGTGCCACCGCACGCATTGTAATAGAAAAACAGTTGTTTATACAATTCCTCATCATTGGTCACCAGTGCTCCCATCACCACATCGCTATGTCCCGCGATGTATTTGGTTACAGAATGCATCACGATATCTGCACCTAAATCTATTGGATTTTGTAAATATGGCGAAGCGAAGGTATTATCCACCACAAATAACACACCTGCTTCTTTAGCAATCGCTCCAACGGCTGCAATATCAACAATCTGCATAGTTGGATTGGTTGGTGTCTCTATCCAGATCAACTTGGTTTTTTCGGAAAGGTGTGACTTGATATTTTCCGGATGGGTTAAATCAACAAAATGAAATTGAATACCGTAGTTCTCGAATACCTTCGTAAAAATACGGTAAGAGCCTCCATAGAGATCATTACCTGTAATAACCTCGTCGCCGGGGCGCAACAAACGTAACACCGTATCTGTAGCTGCCATACCACTCGAAAATGCCAATCCAAATGACGCATTTTCTAACGATGCAATGCAATCTTCCAAAGCTTTCCGTGTGGGGTTTGTACCCCTCGAATACTCATAGCCTTGATGTTTTCCAGGCGATTCCTGCCAATAAGTAGACGTTTGATAAATAGGTGTCATTACGGCACCGGTGGTGGGGTCTGGATGCTGCCCCGCATGAATGGCTTTTGTTGCGAATTTCATTTTTTAAGATTTTTAGATATAAGACATAAGTAGCAAGACGCCTTTCCAGTTCACCAAACAGTTGACACCTACATCTTGATACTTGACACCTACATCTTGATACTTGATACCTACATCTTGATACTTTAATATGCTTTAGCAAACAATACACGTTGTGTAGAAGGTTTACCTGTAAATATACACGTACCTGCTTCTTGTTTATTGTTCAAAGGAATACAACGGATGGTGGCTTTTGTCTCTTCTTTTACCCGTTTTTCGGTTTCTGGTGTACCATCCCAATGTGCAGAAATGAAACCTCCCTTCTCTTCCAACACCTGTTTAAATTCATCATAGGATTGAACCTCCGTAATGTGTTGATCCCGATAAACAATTGCTTTTTGGTAGATATTTTGCTGAATATCAGCCAATAATTGCTCAATTCGATCGGCTAAACCTACCTGGTTTACGGTTTCTTTGCTTTGAGTGTCTCTCCTAGCTAATTCCACTGTTCCGTTCTGCAAATCACGCGCACCAATAGCTACTCGAATGGGCACGCCCTTCAGCTCCCATTCGGCAAACTTAAATCCGGGGCGTTGTGTATCACGATCATCATATTTAACCGAAATCCCTTTTTGTTTCAATTCTACCAAGAAGTGGTCTACTAAATTGCCAATTTGTTTACTTTCATCATCTGTTTTATAAATCGGTACGATCACTACCTGAATAGGTGCCAATTTAGGCGGTAACACAAGTCCTGCATCATCCGAATGTGCCATGATCAAGGCTCCCATCAAACGCGTTGATACCCCCCATGATGTGGCCCAGACATAATCCAACTTACCTTCTTTAGATGTGAATTTCACATCGAAAGCCTTAGCAAAATTTTGCCCCAAAAAATGTGACGTACCTGCCTGCAAAGCTTTGCCATCTTGCATTAATGCTTCAATACAATAGGTATCTAGTGCCCCAGCAAACCGTTCAGTCTCCGTCTTTCTCCCTCTCACAACAGGCAATGCCATCCAATCTTCTGCAAACGTAGCGTATACATCGAGCATTTGTTTCGTTTCTTCAACGGCCTCTTCTTGGGTAGCATGCGCCGTATGTCCTTCTTGCCACAAAAATTCAGCTGTTCGCAAGAACAAACGCGTGCGCATTTCCCAACGCACTACATTGGCCCATTGGTTTACCAAGATAGGCAGATCCCGGTACGATTGTATCCAGCCTTTATACGTATTCCAAATGATTGTTTCAGATGTTGGACGTACAATAAGCTCTTCTTCCAATTTTGCTTCCTCGTCTACAATGATTTGTCCATTGCCATCATTCTTCAACCGATAATGTGTCACAACGGCACATTCAGTGGCGAAGCCTTCTACGTGCGAAGCCTCCTTAGAAAAAAATGACTTTGGAATGAAAAGTGGAAAATAAGCGTTGCTGTGCCCTGTATCTTTAAACATTTGATCTAGCGCCGCCTGCATTTTTTCCCATATAGCATAGCCATAAGGCTTTATGACCATACAACCTCTTACAGCAGAATGCTCTGCGAGATCTGCTTTACTGACCAATTCATTATACCACTGCGAATAATCTTCATTTCTGCTGGTTATACCTTTACTCATCGTTGTGTAATTGGAATAATATTTGTAAATTGTATACTGCTAAACGTAACAGTATTTTTTTGAAAAACTGATGTTAAAATGTGTTAAAAATGTTAAAATAACTGTAAAGTTACTTCCACTTTGCGAATGTAAGGATTATTAAATTTATTTTTGTAGCAGACATGTTTTTACAACCGTTTATCTGATTAAACCTTTAAGGTTGATTGGAGTCTATTAATAAAACCATATTATAGGGAAAGGAAATAACAATGAAAAGTAAGCCATTAATCATAAAAAGTGTTCTATTAATCGGATCACTATCCTTCGGCGCCTGTGCTACCAGCCAGTATGCACAACATACTTTTCAGGACGATGTATATGGAGGCAAGAGCCAAGCACAAGAAGTAGCATATCAAAGTCCGGATTATTATGATGAATATGCCGAACCACAAGACGGTTATGCCGAAACAGATACGGACGCGGCTTATGCCGATCAGAATGGAGACTATTACGATGACGAGTATAACGATAGCTATGCTGGCGCCTTTACAGACGAATACAGCGATTATGAATATGCAAACCGCATCAACCGTTTTTACTACGCTACGCCAGGCATGACCTATTACGACCCATTTTTTGATCCATGGTACGGCTATGGTTTCAACGGATGGGGATTAAGTTTTGGCTGGAGCAGTGGCTGGGGATGGGGCGGTGGTTTCGGTTGGGGTGGTTATTGGGGCAACCCATACTATGCCGGTGGTTGGGGTGGCTGGTATTCACCTTGGTGGGGGCCTTATTCTTATTACGGTGCTGGCTGGGGATGGGGCGGTTATTACGGCGGATATTGGGGTGGCTACTACCCAAGTTGGGGATGGGGCGGCTCTTACGCCGGGCGTAGAAATTATGCAACACGTCCATACAGCATGAACGCCATGAATTCCAGAGGCGGTTCCATTACCCGAAGCAGAGAGGGTGTATTAGCCCGTGTGTCTGGTAGTCGAGGTAGAACGGCTAATGCCAGAAGCAATTGGGGTATGGGTAGTCGGGCTACAGGTACGCGGAATGGAGAAACATATCGTACCTCCAGTGGTACACGGACCCGTGAAGCAGTGAGACCAAATAGCGGGAATAGGCCATCGGCAACAAGACCATCCAGTAGACCGAGCAGACCTACGGCTACACGACCTAATGGAGCGGAACGCCCTACAACGGTACGGCCAGGGGCATCGAGTAGACCTAGTTCAAATCGTCCTTCGAGGCCCGCAGCAAGACCTAGCAGACCTACTACGTCAGAAAGACCCAGTGTTTCCAGACCAACATCACGGCCTTCGGTTTCTAGACCTGCTACACAAAGCTCACGACCATCGTATACACCGAGTCGTTCTTCAGGCGGATTTAGCAGTGGTGGAAGCCGTGGTAGTAGCGGCGGTGGTGGTAGCCGGGGCGGATCAAGAGGCAGATAATCATCAATCATATAATAAAACCGACCAAATTAAGAGAATGAACAGGAGTCGGTTTTATTTTACATACGCTTTCCAAATAAGTGGTTTTAATAACGAATTGCTTATAACATCAACATAGTATGAACACGAAACAATTAACCATACTGAGTGCTTTTTTAGGGTGTTTCTTCACCTCACAAGCACAAAATACCGAAGAGTCTTTATTATTTTCGCAATACGAGCAAGGGGCGACCTCGCGATTTAAAGCGATGGGCGGTGCCCAAACCTCTCTAGGGGGCGATCTAAGTAATATTTCAGGCAATCCAGCCGGACTGGGTTTTTTTAATAGTTCGGATGCTAGCATTACCCTTGATTATTTTGGCGACAAGAATAAAGCTACTTATTTTGGAACGGCCTATGATGCCAGCAAAGATCGATTGGGACTAAACCAGTTAGGTATCGTATTCAACTTGCCGAGCATGCGTTCCAGAGGAAGCAGCCTAGATGAAGGTTGGCTCAACTTTAATATTGGTATTGGTTATACCAAGACAAATAGCTTTCATTCAAAGTTAACTTATTATGGCAATAATCCCAACTCCAGTATAGCCGATTTCATGATGGATCAGGGATACGAGGGTTCCTTTTTAGGCGAAATTGGATGGGACTTTGGCTTATATGACCAAGGTAAAACGGGTGATTCGTATTACGGCATGACCAGCTTGGGGAACGAGCAGGGCATTATGAATACTTACAGTGGCTATCAATCGGAGACTAACCTGTCTTTCGGTGCGAACTACAGCAACAGATTTTATTTAGGTGCTTCCGTTGGCTTAGCCACGATCGACTATCGCTCAAACACCCATTTCTATGAAGACGGTTTCTTTTTAGATCAAGCTTATTTAGAACAACAACCCAATTGGCAGGAATCGAGATTCAATACCGATGATGGTTATCGGGACTTGCTTAATTCAGACTTTAGCTATGATCAACAAGTGTGGACACACACCAAAGGGACGGGTGTAAATGTGAAATTAGGGATGATTTATCGTCCAACGGACATGATTCGTATTGGTTTTAGTGCTACGACGCCAACCTGGTATCGGATGTCTGACGATTGGGATGATTATTATGGCATTGTCAATTATGAGCCGGATGGTGGCCCTCAGATTGGTGAACCATCAGAAAACTCAACCCAAGGCAATTATGCCGAATACAACCTGCGCACCCCCTACCGCTTAAACGGTGGTATCTCAGCTGTATTTTCACAAGGATTGATTTCTGCCGATGTGGAGTTTGTTGATTATTCGAGCATTCGCTTTTCTTCTTCGGATAATGCCGATATTGATCTCTATAATGAAGATATTAAAGCAGCTTATCAAGGGGCTGTCAACCTGAAAGTAGGCGGCGAATACATGGTAACCCCATTATTTATGCTACGTGCCGGTTACAACCACCAAGGAAATCCATATAAAAACGCCGATTATAAGGCACAATCTATTACAGGAGGTATAGGTTTCCGTTTTGGAAATTACTATGTCGATGCTACTTATCAGAATTGGCGCCAGGAATACAATCACTCCCCTTATACCTTTACACCTGAAATGGGATTAGAAAATCCCGTTGCTAGTGTTAAAAACACCCGTAACAATGTGTTCTTGACGCTGGGAGTGAAATTCTAATTTAAAGTATAAATACAAAAAAGAGCGGTTGACTTTATTGTCAACCGCTCTTTTTTGTATCGTTAAACAAACAGAGTTGACCTATCATGGATTCCATTGATTATCCGTTGGCGTAGCATCCATAAAAATACCACCATCTATAGCTATCGACTGGATGTCTTTGGTCGGCGTGGCTAAAGTCAATTGCACATTCTTTGGATGATCTTTCCACAAAGCCGGTGTGTGATGTTGCCTT
>Ga0164243_10016266_pt1 | contig 10218 bp, 9 predicted proteins | sample OricompcompostOP_FD_108781 | JGI IMG/M metagenome (GOLD analysis project Ga0164243, IMG submission 108781) | Organic Plus compost microbial communities from Emeryville, California, USA - Original compost - Organic plus compost (OP) | ecosystem: Engineered > Solid waste > Mixed feedstock >... | reverse complement strand
CGACGAGATCGAGAGGGTTTTCGGGCATCGGCTGCTCTCCTGCTTATGGTTATGGCCTTTGGTCGACGATGGCCTGCACCGCCCGCGCAAACCATTCGGCAATGCGTTGCTGCTCGGCAGCCGTGGTCTGCTTGAGCGGTAGCTGGCGCAGATAGCTGACCAGTCCGGTGGCGAGCATCGCGATCTCCAAGGCCCGGGCGCGGCCGTCGGGCGGGCCGAGCCATTCGGCCAACGGCGCTATATTGTATTCCTCTGTCACTTTCGCGGCGATCGCGGCGGCTTCCGCATCGCCTGCAGCCAGCGCGATCATCAGCGGCGGCCGGATTTCGTTCGCGGGATCGAGCAGTGCCTTGGCCAGCCCCTTGCCGAGGGCATCACGCGGATGGGAAATCACCGTCTCGATCGAGACGGCGGCTTTCAGCGCTGCTTCGAACAGCCCCGCCTTCGATCCAAAGTAGCGCAGCAGCAACGTGGAGCTGATGCCGGCGCGCGCGGCGATGTCGCGGATGCCGGTGTGCGAGTAGCCGGTCTCCGAAAAGGCCCGCTGCGCCGCTTCCAGCATGCGCGCCCGCGTTGCCTGGGCATCGCGCTTGTGGGGGACGGGGGTGTCGGTCACGGTCGAGACTTATCGCCATGATCGACTCGCGCGCAAGAGATCGGCGCGGAGCCCGGACAAGCGTCAGCCGCTATCCGGCGGGGTGGCCGCGATCACTTGATCGATCAGGGCATCGTCGACCGGGATCTGCCGATCGAGCATGAGCATGGCGAGGCCGTGGACTAGCGACCATGCATGGAGCGCGTTGATCCGGGCGGCCGGGTCCTCCAGTTCGACGCCGATTTCCGCCGCGGCGTTCGTCCGCAGCAGCGTCATTGCTTCAGCCTCGCACTCCTCTTCGAGGTCTCCGCGCACGGGTGATGCGAAGATCAGCCGGAACAGCGCCGGATTGGCCAGCGCGAAACGGACATAGGCGCGCCCGGTAGCCGCAAAGCCGGCATTGCCGCCGCCTGCCCGCTTCGATGCGTCCTTCTGCGCCTGGGCCAGTTGGGCAAGCCCTTCCTCCGCCAGCGCCGCCATCAGGGCGTCCTTGTCCGGGAAATGGCGATAGACCGAAGTGGCGCTTACTCCCACGCCGCGCGCCACTTCGCGCAGCGACAGGTCTTCCGCGTTGCGCTCGGCCAAAAGGCGCAATCCCTCGGCAAGCAGTGCAGCGCGTAAGTCGCCATGATGATAGCCGCGCCCTTTCATGTTGACAGTGTTACTATTCGCAGTCATGCTTACGCTGTAAACATTGGAGGCCAGCATGGCAAACGCCATCGAGACATTGATCCGTTCGACAGTCGCCAAGGGCGTGGAATCGCTTGGCGCGTTCAACCGCAAGCGCATGGATGTGGATGACAGTCCGTTCCTCACCGGCATCCACGCGCCGATGAAGGAGGAAGCGGAGATCACCGACTTGCCGGTGACCGGCACGATCCCGCCGGAGCTTGACGGGCGCTATCTGCGTATTGGCCCCAATCCTACCGATCCCGATCCCGCCGGCTATCACTGGTTCACCGGCGATGGCATGGTCCATGGCCTGCGCCTCCGGGATGGCAAGGCGCTGTGGTACCGCAACCGCTGGATCCGCTCCGAAGCCGTCGCCAAGGCACGTGGCGTGGAGACGGCGCCGGGGCCGCGACACAATTTCGACACGGTGAACACCAACATCGTCGGCATCGCTGGCCGCACCTGGGCGCTGGTCGAGGCGGGCAGCTATCCGGTCGAGCTTTCCGACGATCTCGATGGCCAGCGCTTCAATCCCTTCGACGGCACGCTGGATGGTTCGTTCGCCGCGCACCCGCATTACGATCCGCTGACCGGCGAGAACCACGCGATCTGCTACGATGCGCGCATCCAGAACGAGATCCGCCACGTGGTCATCGATCCCTCGGGCAGAGTGGTTCGTGAGCTGTCGATCCCGGTGAAGCATGGCCCGATGATCCACGACTGCGCGCTGACGCAGCGCTACGTCATCGTGCTCGATCTACCGGTGACCTTCTCGATGAAGGCGCTGATTGCCGGGCACAGCTTTCCTTATCGCTGGAACCCCGATCATCATGGCCGCGTCGGCCTGCTGCCGCGAAACGGTGCGGCGGAGGACATTGTCTGGTGCGACGTCGACCCCTGCTACGCTTTCCATCCCGCCAACGCCTATGATCGCGAAGATGGCAAGGTCGTGCTCGACCTCTGCGTCTACGATTCGATGTTCAACGAAGGTGCACAGGGCCCCGATACGCTGTCGCGCGGGCTGGAGCGCTGGGTGATTGATCCCGCCGATCGCAGCGTGGCGGCAACGACGATCGACGCCAGCCCGCAGGAATTCCCACGGCCTGACGAACGGCGCTGCGGCCAGCAGCACCGATATGTCTTCGCCATGGCGCTTCCGGAAGAGCGTAAGGATGAATTCCTGGGCGCCACGGGTCTCTATCGGCATGACCTTGAGACCGGCGAGCGGCAGGTCCACGATTTCGGCGCCGGCCGCTATCCGGGCGAATTCGTCTTCGTGCCACGGAGCGGGGACAGCGCGGAAGGCGATGGCTGGCTGATGGGCCTCGTCATCGACCTGGCGCGCGAGCGTACCGATCTCGTCATTCTCGACGCGATGGCTTTCGAGGGTGCGCCGGTCGCGGCGGTACATCTGCCCCACCGCGTTCCGCCGGGATTTCACGGGAACTGGATCCCCTCATCTAGGGACTGATCTGGGCTGAGATATCGCCATTGCGAGGGACAAAGCCCTCGCGGCAATCCTGGGCCCCGTAGGTCGCCGAGGATCGCCTCGACGATCCGTTCGAGGAAGGCCGTTCGGCGACCCGACGACAGGCAGCCAGAGGCTGGTCTGCGCCATGCGTTCGATCGCTGCCTGGATGGTCCTGCCGTCGTTGTGCGCCAGTATTACGCCCATGCGCGGATAGGGCGTGGCTGATCGCGGCACGGCGGAGCATGTCGCCGTCAAGCAAGGCAAGGACGCCCGGCTGTTCCAAATGAATTCTTAACGACTTGTTCTTGGGGAGTTATGCGGGGTCTTTGCCGTGAACCTCGCCCGGTTCGCATGGCTTGATGTTCTTTCCAAGGGATGTTCCCGAGGCCGTCCGCAGGATGGTCGCGTAGGGCTGGCGGCATGGGTGTCGCCCTGTCGCCAGCCGAATATCTCCAAGATGGTCTATTTCTTCCACCATCGTCGCGCTCGATCCATGGAACCGCTGGACCAGCTTCGTCCGATGTGGAAGGGGCGTGGGCGTGGGCGTGGGCGTGGGCGTGGGAGGGGCGCGAAGACAATGACCAAGCAATCGACAGTCTCGGCGAATCCGCGCGCGGCTTCGGCCATTCGGCTCGGTTTCCTCGTCTGGGACGTGGCCCGGCTGTGGCGCGTCGCCGTCGACCGCGCGTTGAAGCCGCTTGGGGTTACACGATCGCAATATTCGGTCATTGCCGTCCTCGCGCGCCGCGATGGCATGACGCAAACGGCGCTCGCGGCCGAACTGGAGCTGACCAAGGTCGCTGTGGGCGGTCTGCTGGAACGCATGGAAGCGGTCAGCCTGGTCGAGCGTCGCGCCGATGGCAGCGACGCGCGCGTGCGTCGGGTCCATCTGACGTCCAAGGGAAAGCACATCATCCAAAGGATTCGCGAACTCGTCGATCCGGTCGAGGCGGAGATGCTGACACCGGTCGGCGACGACGAACTCGCTGGAACGATTCAGACGCTCGGCCTGATCAAGCGCACGCTTCGCGCGATCGGCGATGGCGAGGCAACTTCGCCGGAATTATCGGAAGTCCGTGAGAACTCGGTCGTCGGCGCTTGAGATCAGCGGCGGGCGAACAGCCACCAGAATAGCCTTCGATCTTCGTCCATCGGGCGGATGGGGCCGTATTTCAGGTAACGCTGGCATGGATCGGTATGCGGGCGCGGCGTGGACCAGCTGTCGGGACGGCTGCTGCGGTATGATATCGGAAGCATATCGGCTCCCTGGATGAACCTGTCGATGCCCTAACGCAGCCACTGTGAATTCGTTCCGCCGATGCGGCTCGGAGACGAATGGTTATTCGCGACTTAATTTTCACCACCGTTCGCCGTTCATGCGAGCATGGCTAAACCGGGCAAGGTCTCTTACGAAACATCGGGTTCACTCCTGGGTTGGCTGGGCTTGCGCAGCTCCGATGCGAAGCCGGCTGGCAAGGCGGCGTCGCCGGACATCGTGAAGCAAGGCCGCCAGCTTCTTCTGGAAGCGATGACGGCCTTCCTGCTCGACAACGACCTCGAAATATCGCCGGCCAACCTCTTGGCCGCGCACGGTGCTTTTTCTGGCGCCAATCCCAGGCTCGCGCGCAAGATCACCACGCGCCTGCAGGCCGGCGATAACGTGACGCAAGTCTGGCTGGACGAGATGACCGCCAGCAGCGAGAAACAGAAAGACGAGAGCCTCGAAAGGTTGATCGGACGGTTCGAAAGCAACCTGGAGATATTCACCAGGAGCACCACGGCAGCAAGGCGCGTCACGACCGACTACAATGCCGAGCTGGAACAGCAGGTCGCCGAACTGGACCAGGCGCCGGAAGCCGGCGAGATCCTCTCGCGTCTCGCCGACCTAGTGGGAGCCATGCTGGACCGTACCCGCCAGGTCGAAGGCCAGATGCGCCGCAGCGAGGAAGAGGCGAAGTCGCTACGCCAGAGCCTGGCACGGGCCAAGCGCGAGGCGGAGATTGATCACCTGACCGGCCTGCCCAACCGCCGCGCTTTCGAGGGCTTGCTGAACAAGCACTATCGCGAGGCGAGAGGTGAGATCGACGCGCTCTCGATCGCCTTCTGCGATATCGATCACTTCAAGCGGATCAACGATGCACACGGCCACGAAACCGGCGACCGGGTAATTCAGGCGATCGCCGGAGCGCTGGCGGCCATCTCCGACGACAATTGCCACGTCGCCCGCCACGGCGGAGAGGAATTCGTCATGCTGTTCCGTGGGCTTGTGCCGTCGCAGGCGCAGAAGCGGCTTGACGACCTGCGCGAACGCTTTGCCCAGCGCAGCTTCGTCAACCGCGAGACAGACGAGGCGATCGGCCGGATTACCTTCTCGGGCGGAGTGGCCGACGTCTTCGGCTATGCCGATCCACGTGCTGCCCTGAAGGCGGCCGATGAGGCGCTTTACCGGGCCAAGGAGTCTGGACGAAACCGGATCGAGATCGCTTGAAATGAACATCCTCCCTCAGGGGGAGGATGTGAAAGCCTCAATACGTCACCGGTCCTTTCATCTTCGGCTTCGGCGCTTGGCTGGCTGGCGGCGCGGCCGGTTTGCGCAGACCCAGCGATTCGCGTGCGCGGGCGCGCAGATAGGCGTGGAGCTGGCGGATCTGCGTGTCGGTCATCCACTCGAACCGGGGCATGCCGTTCTCCATCCGCCCTTCCTTGATGAGCTGGGTGAACGTGTCCAGCCGCAGGGCGATGGCGGATTCCCGCAGGTCCGGCCCAGGCGCGCCGGCGCCGCGGAAGCCGGCGCCATGGCACGACATGCAGGCCAGCGACAGGCCCTTGCCGGCCTGGACGTCGGCTTCGTCGATGAGGAGGTCGGGATCGTCGAGCGCATAGACCTTCATGTCGCGCCCCGGTTCCTTCGGCAGCTCGGCCTTGCCATCCAACGCGAAAGTCAGCAGCCGGCGAGTCTGCGCGCCGTACTTCCAGCCCACGTCGAGCACTTCCGACATGGCCGCCGAAGTGCCGCCCCAGCCGACGAGGACGGAGACGTACTGCTTGCCGCCCACCGAATAGCTCATCGGTGCGGCAATGATGCCCAGGCCGGCGTTGAACTTCCACAGTTCCTCGCCACTCTTCGCATCATAAGCATGGAAGAAGCCGTCGGCCGTACCCTGGAACACAAGGCCGCCCGCCGTCGCTGCCGTGCCGCCGTTCCAGACCTGATCGTGCGTGACTTTCCACGCTTCCTTCTGGTTCACCGGGTCCCAGGCAACCAGGTAGCCCTTGCCGTCGCCCGGCTGCTTGACCAGCGGCTTCACCACAAGACCCATGATGTTGACCGCATCGTCGGTCTGGTCGGCCGGATTGCGCGAGAACAGCGCGCCCACCTGGTGGACCGGAATATAGACCAGCCCGGTCTTCGGGCTGTAGCTCATTGCCTGCCAATTGTGTCCGCCGATCGTGCCCGGCCAGATTTCGGTGCGGCCGTTCTCGTAGCGGATATTGGCGTTCTCGATCGGGCGGCCGGTCTTGGCGTCGATGCCCTTGGCCCAGTTCTGGAACGTCGTCTGCCCTGCCGAAAGGAACTTTCCGGTCTGACGGTCGAGCAGATAGAAGAAGCCGTTGGTCGGCGCGTGCATCAGCACTTTCTTCGGCTGGCCATCGATATTGAGCGTCGCCATCACGATGTTCGGCGTTGCCTTGTAATCCCAGGAATCGCGCGGATTTTCCTGATAGTGCCAAAGGTACTTGCCGGTATTGGCGTCGAGCGCGACGATCGAGCTGGTATAGAGATTGTCGCCGCCGCCCGGGCTGCGCCGCTCGGGATCGTAAGGCCCGGCATTGCCGACACCGACGTAGATGCGGTTCAGCTCGGGATCGAAAGTCATGCCGTTCCACACGGTGCCGCCGGTGCCGGTTTTCCAGTATTCGCCGTTCCACGTCTTGGCCGCCGCCTCCATGGCGGGATCGCCCTTGTTTTCGTCAGGCGTGCCAGGAACGGTGAAGAAGCGCCACAGCAGCCTGCCGGTCTTGGCATCGAATGCAGTGACGAATCCTCGCCCGCCGGCATCTGCGCCGGCGCCGCCGATGATGACCTTGCCATTCATCGTGCGCGGTGCGCCGCTGCTGTTGTTGAACTGGTACTGCGGTCCGGGCGGAACCGATTCCGCGGTCCACAGCACTTTCCCGGTCTTGGCGTCGAGCGCGTCGACGCGGCCATCCATCTCGGCAACGAAGATGCGGCCGTCTTCATAGGCCAGGCCGCGGTTAGCGCCGAAAGTGAACTTGTCGGGACGGCGTTCCCAGGTCTTGGGATCGAATTTCCAGAGCAGCTTGCCCGACGCGCCGTCGACCGCATAGACTTCGGCATAACCGCCCGAGAAGTAGAGCGTGCCGTCGATCGCCAGCGGCGTCGCTTCCAGCGTCACTTCGTCGGGCAGGTCCAGGGACCACGCCAGGCCCAGCTGATCCACATTATCTGCGGAGATCTGCGTCAGCCGGCTATAGCTCGCCTCGTCCTCGGCGCCGCCGACCGTCGTCCAGTTCGCCTCGGTGCCGACGCCTTCCTCCGGCTGCGCGGGGCCACTCTTGCCGCATCCGGCGACCATCAGCGCAGCTCCGGTGGCGGCCAGCAGGGCCAGCTTGATGCGGTGCATGGAAAGATCCCCCATTTGCATGCCGTGAGTATCGGCGACGTTCTAGCGCGCGGCCCTTAACTCACGCCCGGCTTCTGAGCAACGGTGTTTCATAAATCTGCAGCGCCTTCCCAATCACTTCATCATTCCCGCCCTTCGACAAGCTCGGGGCGGGAATGATGAAGTAGCGGAAGTTCGGCTGGTGACGGGGAGTGGAACTCCCGTCACCAGCGCTCGCCGCTCTCCACGCTCAGCGGCCGCTCATAGGCGGGGTCGCCCTTGTCGCGCGAACCCTTGAGATAACCGCTCCCTGTCAGCACCGATCCGTTGGGCAAGCGGGCCGAGCCTTCCATGGCGATCTCCACCGTGCAGCGCCGTAGCATGATTGCCCATTTGCCTTCGCGCTTCTCCAGCCGATCGATATAGCGGCCGGCGAGCATGCGCGATTTCTCGCAGCCGTTGTCGAGGAACAGGCCCATCACATAGCTTTCAGCATGGGCGACATCGCCGTCGATTTCGCAGCTATGCATGGCCACCGTGTGGAGGTTCGCCTCGCACATCGCGCGGTGCGCATGGTTGGCATGATCGCCATAGGCCGAGCCGGAGATCTGGTTGCGTCCAAGTTCGTGGATGGCGTCTTCATGGTAGCTGCCGACGATCCACTCCTTGTCGAAACGGTCGTTTCCGCGCGAGGTGCGGGTGATGCAGTCGAGGATATCCTGGCGGTCGGTCAGGTGCTGCAGCTTGCGCTCGATCTCGGCGAGGCGGTCTTCGGTGCTCATCGGCCTCTCCTCAGCTGCGGATCTCGCGCGAAAAATATTCGTGCGGCACGACGCCGTGGGTATCGCGATAGGACGGCGGCTGCTTGCCGCCCTCGTCCTTGATCCCATATTCGAGCGCCAGTTCGGCACCGATAATGGTCTTGCCGTTCTTTTCCATCAACTTGGGATCGTTGTAGAGCGCCCAGACCAGATGGCCGGTGAACTCGGGCGATTCCGACATGGCTTCGAGCGGGCCGAACTTGTCGGGCTCGGCGACGATCATTTCCTTCAGCCGGTCGGTCAGAACCGCACCCATCCAGATCGAGATCGACGCTACGTTCGCGCCGGCGTTGCGGAAGTCGGAAGCCATGTCGAAGGCCATCTTGTCCATGCCGGCCTTGTGGGCGCCATAGGACGGGCCGAACACATAGTGCACCGAACCGGTCGCGGAGGTGAATATGATCAGGCCCTTCCCTTGCTCGACCATCATCGGTGCCGCGTACCAGCTCGCCACATAGCCCGAGCGGACGCCGACATCGATCATGTCGGCTAGCTTCAGCGGCTTTTCCCAGAACTGGCCGGGGAAGGACAGCTCGTCATAGACGGCTGCCGCATTGTTCACGAGAATGTCGACGCGGCCTTGCTCGGCCTTCACCTGCTCGAACAGTGCCTTCACTTCATCGTCGTTGCCGTGGTCGCAGCGCACGGCGATGCCCTTGCCGCCCGCGGCGGTGATGAGGTCTGCAGTCTCGTAGATCGTGCCGGGCAGCGAATGGTCGCCGGTCTTCTGCGAACGGCCGGTGACATAGACCGTGCAACCGTGGCTGCCCAGTGCGGTGGCGATGCCCTTGCCGGCTCCGCGGCTGGCTCCGGTGACGATGGCGACGAGTGACATGATTTATCCTCTTCTTGGTGTGTGACTATGCTCTATCGAGACTGACAGCGGGCGAGGGGGCGAGCTTCAAGCGTATACATTGATCGCTTGGCCATGACGCCCGTCGCCACTATGGGCGTCCGGGAATCCACGAAGGGAACCTTGCCATGATCAGCCTGGAACAAGCTCGCAACGTCATTTCCGGAGCGCGTGCGCGTGGCCGTGCGCTCAGCCTCAAGCCGCTCACCGTAGTCGTGCTCGACGCGGGCGGCCATCTCGTCGCCATGGAGCGCGAGGACGGATCGGGCTTCGGTCGGCCGGACATCGCCGGCGGCAAGGCGGCCGGTGCGCTGGCCATGGGCACGTCGAGCCGCGCGCTGGGCGACATGGCGGCCGAGCGTCCACAGTTCATGGCAGCGCTGAGCGCGGCCTGGGCCGGCAAGCTCATCCCGGCGGCGGGCGGTGTGCTCATCCACGACAAGGAAGGTCGACTGGTCGGCGCTGTGGGCGTCAGCGGCGATCTTTCCGACAAGGACGAGGAAGCCGCCATCGCGGGGATCGAATCGGCTCAGTTGCGCGCAGGCTAGAAATCCTCCCCCATAGGGGGAGAATTTGCTGATCGTCATGGTCACGCCAGCGTGAAACGCGCTGGCTCGATCCGCATGCCCGGAGCTTGCGCCCGGCCACGCATCAGGAACGAGTTCTTCTCGGTCAACGGCTTACCTTCCTTGAGGCTGTCGCCGCCATCGGCCGGCACCGTCGTGACATAGTAGTCGCGCATGTCGGCCCCGCCGAAGCGTACCTGGGTGATCGCCTTCGCCGGCGTCTCGATCGGCGCCAGTTCGCTGCCGTCGGGCCGAATCCGCGCGAGATGGCCGGACTGGAAGCCGGTGAGGAGAAGGTTGCCATCGGCATCGAGCGCCATGCCGTCGCAGTCGTATTTCTCCTTCAGCTTGCGCCGCTCGCTCAGCGAGCCGTCGGGCCGCACGTCGAACGCGTAAGTGCCGTCGAAAGTGTCGTTGTAGTAGAGCTGCTTCCCGTTCGGGCTCAGCATGATGCCGTTGGCGAAGCCCAGGTTCTCGGCCAGTAGCGTGACCGTGCCATCGGCCGCCAAGCGATAGATCGAAGCCGGCCGAGGTGTTGCGCCTTGCTCGATCATCTCGATGTCGACCGTGCCGAAATAGATGCCGCCGCTGCCGTCGGGCATCATCTCGTTGATG
>Ga0164243_10016265_pt1 | contig 10219 bp, 7 predicted proteins | sample OricompcompostOP_FD_108781 | JGI IMG/M metagenome (GOLD analysis project Ga0164243, IMG submission 108781) | Organic Plus compost microbial communities from Emeryville, California, USA - Original compost - Organic plus compost (OP) | ecosystem: Engineered > Solid waste > Mixed feedstock >... | reverse complement strand
GCGGGCGGGCCATATTGCAAAAGCTTGCCGTCATCCATCACGGCGATGCGGTCGCCGAGCGAGATCGCTTCCTCCATGTCGTGCGTGACAAGGATTATGGTCGTGCCGAGCCGCTTCTGGATCGCCTTCAGGTCTTCCTGTGCCTTGGCGCGGATCACCGGATCGAGCGCCCCGAACGGCTCGTCCATCAAAAGGATGTTCGGTCCGGCGGCAAGCGCCCGCGCCACGCCGACGCGCTGCTGCTGCCCGCCGGAAAGTTCGTGCGGATAGCGGTCGCGATAGTGAGTGGGTTCGAGCTGGAAAAGGTCGAGCAGTTCATCGACGCGCGTATCGATGCGCTGTTTATCCCAGCCAAGCAGAAGCGGAACCGTCGCAATATTCTCCGCGACGGTTCGATGCGGGAACAGGCCGTTCTGCTGGATGACATAGCCGATCCGTCGCCGCAGAACATGGCCGGGTTCGTCCATGATGCTGCGCCCATCGATGCGGATTTCGCCTTCCGTCGGTTCGACAAGGCGGTTCACCATCCGCAGCAGCGTCGTCTTGCCCGAACCGGACGTGCCCACGATTGCCGCGATGCTGTGCGGCTCGACCGTGAAGCTTACCGCATCGACCGCCGCCCGCCCGTTGTAGCGCTTGGTGATCCGGTCGAACTCGATCATGCGGTTCTCCTTCCTTCGGCGATTTCGATTGCCCCATCGAGGATGACGGCGGCGGCAAAGGCCAGAAGCACGGTCGGCAGCGCGCCAAGCAGCACGAGGTCCATCGCCGTCTGGCCGATGCCCTGAAAGACGAATGTGCCAAACCCGCCGCCGCCGATCAGCGCCGCGATAGTCGTCAGGCCGATATTCTGCACCATGACGATGCGTATGCCGGTGAGAATGACCGGAAAGGCCAGCGGAAACTCGGTCCTGAAAAGCCGTTGCAGCCGCGTCATGCCCATGCCGCGCGCGGCGTCGGTCACGGGTTCGGACACCTGCGTCAGCCCGGCCACGGTGTTGGCGACGATTGGCAGCAGCGAATAGAGAAACAGCGCAACGAAGGCAGGCGCCGCGCCGATGCCGCGTATGCCGAGGCTTGCCGCCCACGGAAATTGCGCCGCAAGCCAGCCGAGCGGCGCGATCAACAGGCCAAACAGCGCCATCGACGGAATGGTCTGCACGATGTTGAGGCTGTTCAGCACGAAGGCCCGCAACCCGGCCAAGCGATGGCAGACAAGCCCGAGCGGAATGCCCGCCGCGGTGGCCGCCAGGAGCGAGCCCAGGGCCAGCGCTATATGCCGTTGCGCTTCATTCCAGAAGCTTTCGGCCCGGCTTTGATATTCCTTCATGAAGGAAATATCGTCCCAAAGGCCGGAGGAAAGCAGCACGGCGAGCAGCACGCCTGCCATGACCAGCAGGCTGACACGCAGGAGCGGACCGGCCTGCAATCGGACCAGCCCATCGGCGACATAGAGGGCGCTCGCGAAGAACAGGAGCCAGAAGCCGGACGCTGGAGAGACACGCGCATAATTGTTCCCCTCCGGCGACAGGAACGACGCGGCCACGCCCATCGCCACCATGACGGATGCGAGGCAGGCCAGAGCAGCCCCAAACCGCAACAGGTTGTTGCTGCGGACAAGGCCGATCAGCAGCCCTCCGGCCACGATTGCCGCAAGCGCCAGCGCCGGTTCGCCGGGCAGGGCATCGAACAGGTAACGAGGCTCGCCCTGAACGATGCGATTTGCCCGAAAATTCGCAAAAGGCAGGAGCAATCCCGATAAGCCGATTGCCGCAATAACCAGTCCGAGCTTGTCGATATAGGCAAACAGGCCCTTCGCGCCATTCGCCCGCATCGTCTCGTGTGCTGCGCCCATGCCCGGCAAAAACCTATTTCAGAAAGCCGTTGGCTTTAAGAAAATCCTCGGCGACCGCCTTTGCCGGTTCGCCGCCGAGCTGCACGCGACCGTTGAGTTCCTGCAAGGTGGTGAGGTCGAGCTTGGCGAAAACCGGCTTCAGCAATTCCTCGATTTTCGGATTTTTCTTCAGGACTTCCTCGCGGATGATCGGGGCGGGCTGGTAGACCGGCTGCACATGCTTGTCGTCCTCAAGCACGACAAGCCCGGAGGGCGCGATGCCGCCATCGGTGCCGTAGACCATGGCTGCATTGGCGCCGTTGGTCTGGTTGGCGGCGGCAGCAATTGTCGCCGCCGTGTCGCCGCCTGAAAGCGTGATGAGCTGGTCGGGTTTCAGGGTGAAGCCATAGGCGGTCTGGAAGGCGGGCAGGGCTGCGGCAGAATTCACGAATTCGGACGAAGCCGCCAGAACCACCTTGCCGCCGCCTGCAACATATTTGCCGAAATCGCTGAGGCTTGCGAGCTTGCTTTCGTCGGCCACGTCCTTGCGCACCGCGATGCCCCATGTGTTGTTGGCGGGAGAGGGGGCGAGCCACACGATCTTGTTGGCGTCGTAATCAAGCTGTTTTGCTGTCTCGAACGCCTTGGCCGCGTCTTTCCACAGCGGGTCGTCCGCCTTGTTGAAGAAGAAGGCCGCATTGCCGGTATATTCGGGATAAATGTCGATCTCGCCGGCGGTGATCGCCTTGCGCACCACTGGCGTCGCGCCAAGCTGGATGCGGTCCGTGGTCTGGATGCCGTTTGCGTTCAGAACGGCCAGAATGATATTGCCAAGGACGCCGCCCTCGGTGTCGATCTTGGAAGAAACGACCACCTGTGCCTGGGCGACGCTGGAAAATTGGGTTGCGCCTGCAAGAAGGGCAAGTGCGACGGCACCTCCCTTGAACAAGTTCCTGTACGACATGCTCTTCATCCCGTCACGCTGGTTTTGCCTTGTGACGGTAAACTATAGCGCGGGCGGCAAAAGGAAACCGCCGCCCGTCACCCCTCCTGACAGCAGGCTGGCAGGAGGGGTGATGTCAAAGGGCTGGATCAGGCGATGAAATCGCTCTGCGTGCCGTGTGCTTCAATGGCCTGCGCGAGGCGCTGCAGCGCATGGACATAGGCCGCCGAGCGGACCGTCACCTTGTGCTCTCTCGCATGGTTCCAGATGGCGCGGCCTTCGCGTTCCATGATGGTCTTGAGGCGCTCATGGATTTCTTCCAGCGTCCAGTAATAACCCTGACGGTTCTGCACCCATTCGAAATAGGAAACCGTCACGCCGCCGGCATTGGCCAGAATATCCGGCAGAACGACGATGCCCTTTTCTTCCAGTATCTTGTCGGCTTCCGGCGTAACGGGACCGTTTGCAAGCTCGACAATCAGCTTGGCCTTGATGGATGCCGCATTGTCCGCATGGATCATGTTTTCCATGGCGCTCGGCACCAGAACATCGCATTCGGCGGCAAGCAGCTCATCGGCGGTGATCGCCTCATGGCCGTTGGCACCGGCGGTTGAGACGACCGACTTGTTCTGCGCCTTTGCTTCCAGAAGCGCGTCGAGATCGAGACCGTTTGCGCAGTAAACCGCGCCAGCCGAATCCGACACGGCGACGATCTTGTGACCGTCGCTCGCCATCAGCCTGGCGATGAACTGACCGGCATTGCCGAAACCCTGAACCGTGACGCGAAGCTGCGCGGCAAGGCCCAGATCCTGCGACAGGTGACGAACGAGGTAGAAGCCGCCGCGCGCCGTCGCATCGTTGCGGCCGAGCGAGCCGCCGAGCGCCAGCGGCTTGCCGGTGATGACGGCAGGCGAGGACTGGCCGACGATCTGCGAATATTCATCCGCCATCCAGCCCATGATCATGGAATTGGTGTAGACGTCCGGTGCCGGAATGTCGCGGTCCGGGCCGATAATGCCGGAGAAAGCCTGGATATAGGCGCGCGAAAGGCGCTCCAGCTCGGCCTTGGAAAGCTGGCGCGGGTCGACCTGGATGGCGCCCTTGCCGCCGCCATAAGGCAGGTTCATCACGGCGCATTTGAAGGTCATCCAGAAGGCCAGCGTCTCGACTTCTTCGGCGGTTGATTCGGGATGGTAGCGGATGCCGCCCTTGGTCGGTCCGCGCGTGTCGTCATAGCGGCAGCGCCACGCAAGAAAGGATTTTCGCGAGCCATCGTCCATGCGAATCATCAGTCGCACTTTCATGGTCTCACGTGCATATTTCAGCTTCTCGATAACATCCGCATCGATGTTGATGTGGCTTGCCGCCTCGTCCAGACGGACGAGTGCACTTTCGAGTAGATTCTCCTTAGTCACGGAATCACCTTTCTTGCGTTTCTTTTATTTTGGACGCGATTTTACGAAAGAATGCGTAGACCTTTGCGCAACAAAAGAAAAGGAAAAAGGACAATAATGTTGTCCTATTTTACAGGGGGCATTTTTGAAACTGCTTTGCCGCGGCGTCACAGAACCCGGCTGGCGCCGCAGGCTCCGGATCAGGCGCGGGATGATGTCGCGAAATGGTGGCCATGTCGTATTTGTGGCGTCTTTTGACGCAAGCCTGCTGTCGGGTTGGAAACGGACACAATAGAAATATCATCAAAGGCTTCGCTTGTGCCGGAAGGGTGCTTGCGGCCCGCGAAACTGGTTGGTGTCCATGTCCCGTTTTTCTGCAGCTTCGATTATCAAGAATGCGCTTTCCGGCAACAAGAACTGGAAGCCGCAATGGCCGAATGCCGAACCCAAGGCCGAATATGACGTGATCATTGTCGGCGCTGGCGGGCATGGCCTGGGGGCCGCCTATTATCTGGCCAAGGAACACGGCATCACCAATGTCGCGGTCATCGAAAAAGGCTGGCTCGGCGGCGGCAATACGGGCCGCAACACCACCATTATCCGCTCCAACTATCTCTATGACGAGAGCGCGCATCTCTACGAACATGCGATGAAGCTGTGGGAGGGTCTGAGCCAGGACCTGAACTACAACGTCATGTTCTCGCAGCGCGGCGTCATGATGCTGGCGCATACGGTGCATGACGTGCAGAGCTTCAAGCGGCACATCCACGCCAACCGCCTCAACGGCATCGACAATGAATGGCTGACGAAGGAGCAGGCGAAGGAATATTGCCCGCCGCTCGATATTTCGCCCAATGCCCGCTATCCGGTGGTGGGCGCCACCCTGCAGCGGCGCGGCGGCGTCGCCCGTCATGACGCGGTTGCCTGGGGCTATGCGCGCGGCGCGACCGAGCGCGGCGTCGATATCATCCAGAACTGCCCGGTCACGGCCATCCGCCGCGACGCGTCGGGCCGCGTCACCGGCGTCGATACGCCACGCGGTTTCATCAAGGCCAAGAAAGTGGCGGTATCGGCTGCGGGCAGCACGTCGATTGTCATGGACACGGCAGGCGTTCGCATGCCGCTTGAAAGCTTCCCGCTGCAGGCGCTGGTGTCCGAGCCGGTCAAGCCGATCTTCCCCTGCGTGGTCATGTCCAACACGGTGCACGCCTATATCAGCCAGTCCGACAAGGGCGAGCTGGTGATCGGCTCTGGCACCGACCAATATGTGTCCTACAGCCAGCGCGGCGGCCTGCCGCTGATCGAGCATACGCTTGCCGCCATCTGCGAAGTCTTCCCGATCTTCACCCGCATGAGGATGCTGCGCAAATGGGGCGGCATCGTCGATGTCACGCCGGATCGTTCGCCGATCATCGGCAAGACGCCGGTGCCGGGGCTTTATGTCAATTGCGGCTGGGGCACGGGCGGCTTCAAGGCGACGCCGGGTTCGGCGCATGTCTTCGCCCACACGATTGCCCGCGATGAGCCGCACTGGATCAATGCACCCTTCACGCTGGAACGCTTCACCACCGGTCGCCTGATCGATGAAGCCGCCGCCGCGGCGGTTGCGCATTAAAGAGTAAGGGAACCACACACATGCTTCTTATCCGTTGCCCTTATTGCGAGATGGAACGCCCGGAGCTGGAATTTGCCTATGCGGGCGAAGCGCATATTGCGCGCCCTGCCGACCCGTCACAGCTTTCCGATGATGAATGGCGCGATTTCCTGTTCACGCGCTCCAATCCACGCGGCACCCATTTTGAGCGCTGGCGGCATATCAATGGCTGCGGCCGCTTCTTCAATGCGGTGCGCGACACGGTGAGCGACAAGTTCGCGATGACCTACAAGGCCGGTGAACCCCGTCCTGCTTTGGCAGAAACTCCGGCTGCGGAGACGAAATAATGACCGATATGCGCATTCACAACAAAGGCCGCGTCAACAAGGCCAAGTCCGTGCGGTTCACCTTCAACGGCAAGGCCTATTCCGGCTTTGAAGGCGATACGCTCGCTTCCGCGCTTCTGGCCAACGGCGAGCATCTGGCCGGTCGTTCGTTCAAATATCACCGTCCGCGCGGCATTCTTTCCGCCGGTTCCGAAGAGCCGAATGCGCTGATGGGCGTTTCACGCGGGCCGGGCCGTTTCGAGCCGAACACCCGCGCCACGGTGCTGGAACTCTATGACGGCCTGAAAGCCGAAACCCAGAACCACTGGCCGTCGCTGAAGCACGATGTCGGCGCGATCAATGATGCGTTCTACATGTTCTTCTCGGCAGGCTTTTACTACAAGACATTCATGTGGCCGAAGAGCTTCTGGAACAAGGTCTATGAGCCTTTCATCCGGGGTGCTGCCGGTCTTGGCAAATCGCCCTCCGAGCCCGATCCGGACACTTATGCCAGCCGCTATGCCTATTGCGACGTGCTGGTTGCCGGTGGCGGGCCTGCCGGTCTTGCCGCAGCACTTGAGGCCGCGAAAAGCGGTGCGAAAGTGATCATCTGCGACGAGCAGGCGGAAATGGGCGGCTCGCTTCTCTCCGAGCCGGAGCCGGTCATCAATGGTCGCGCAAGCTGGGACTGGCTCAGCGAAACCGTTGCTGCGCTCAAGGCCAATCCGAACGTCACGCTTTTGCCGCGCACCACGGCCATCGGCTATTACCATCAGAACATGGTCGGCCTTTGCGAGCGCCTGACCGACCATCAGGCCAAGCCCGCCTCCAACGCGCCGCGTGAACGCATGTGGCGCGTGCGCGCCAAGCAGGTGGTGTTGGCGCAGGGCGCGATTGAAAAGCCGCTGGTCTTTGCAGGCAATGACCGTCCGGGCGTGATGCTGGCCTCCGCCGCGCGAACCTATCTCAACCGCTATGGGGTCAAGGTCGGCAATCAGGCTGTCGTCGTCACCTCGCATGACAGCGCATGGCTTGCCGCTTTCGATCTCGCGGTCGCAGGCGTCAAGGTTCCGGCCATCATCGATGTGCGTTCAAGCGTTGCCGACAGCCTCCTCAACCGCGCAAAAATGCTCGGCATCGAGATACTCACCGGCTGGACTGTGACGGACACAGGCGGACGCCATCGCGTTTCGTCCGTGCGCGCCAATCCGGTTTCCAATGGCAAAGTTGGTGCCGCGCGCACGATTGCCTGCGACGTATTGCTGATGTCCGGCGGCTGGAATCCGAGCGTGCATCTGTTCTCGCACACGAAAGGCTCGCTGGTCTGGGATGAGACTCGCCAGATTTATCTGCCGGGCGAACGCACCGAGGAAAGCCGCTGTGCCGGTGCGGGCAATGGCAATTTCGACCTTGCTTCCGCGCTTCGCGAAGGCGCGGAAGCGGGTGCCGCCGCCGCCCGCGATGCGGGCCACAAGGCGAAGGCCGCCGATTATGCCGTGGCCGGTGATTTCATCTGCGATGGCATAAGCTGCCGCGAACTGCCGACGGATCGCGATCCGGGCAAGGCCAAGGCTTTCATCGATTTCCAGAACGATGTGACCGCCAAGGATATTCGTCTGGCCGTGCGTGAGGGCTTCCACTCCATCGAGCACGTCAAGCGCTATACCACCAACGGCATGGCGACCGATCAGGGCAAGACGTCCAACATCAACGGTCTGGCTGTTGCCGCCGATGCGCTCAAGCGCCCGACGCCGCAGGTTGGCCTCACCACCTTCCGCCCGCCTTATACGCCGACGACCTTCGGTGCGTTCTGCGGCTATAATCGCGGAAAACTGTTCGATGTGACGCGCAAGACGCCAATCGATAGCTGGGCCGAACAGCATGGCGCGGCTTTCGAGCCGGTCTCGCTGTGGCGGCGCGCATGGTACTTCCCGAAAGCGGGTGAAGACATGCATCAGGCCGTGGCGCGCGAATGCAAGGCGACCCGCCAGTCGCTCGGCATGTTCGACGCTTCCACCCTTGGCAAGATCGAAGTGGTTGGCCCGGATGCAGCGGAATTCATGAACCGCATGTACACCAATCCATGGACCAAGCTTGGCGTGGGGCGCTGCCGCTATGGCCTGCTGCTCGGTGAGGACGGCTTCATCCGCGATGACGGTGTTGTCGGGCGTCTGACGCAGGATCGCTTCCATGTGACGACCACGACCGGCGGTGCCGCACGCGTTCTCAACATGATGGAAGACTATCTCCAGACCGAATGGCCGGAGCTGAAAGTCTCGCTCACCTCCACCACCGAACAGTGGGCCGTGGTGGCGATCAACGGTCCGAATGCGCGCAAGCTCATCGAGCCGATGGTCGAGGGCCTGGACATTTCGGACGAAGCCTTCCCGCATATGTCGGTCGCCGAATGCACATTCCTCGGTGTGCCTGCGCGTCTGTTCCGCATGAGCTTCACGGGCGAGCTGGGCTATGAAATCAACGTGCCTGCCCGTTACGGCCTGTCGCTGTGGAAGGCGCTTTATGAGGCCGGCCAGCAATATGACATCACGCCTTACGGCACCGAAACCATGCACGTTCTGCGTGCCGAAAAAGGCTATATCATTGTCGGTCAGGATACGGATGGCACCGTGACGCCGGATGATGCAAGCCTTGGCTGGGCCATCGGCAAGCAGAAGCCCGATTTCGTCGGCAAGCGCTCGCTGTCGCGCCCCGACATGCTGAAAAAGGACCGCAAGCATCTGGTTGGCCTGCTGACCAGAGACCCGAAGCTGGTTCTGGAAGAAGGCGCGCAGATTGTCGCCGATCCGAAACAGCCGCTGCCCATGACCATGCTCGGTCATGTCACCTCGTCCTATTGGAGCGAAACGCTTGGCCGCTCCATCGCCATGGCGCTGGTGTCAGGCGGCAAGGATCGCATGGGTGAAACGCTCTATATGCCGATGCCGGATGGCAGCGTGCATGAAGCCACCGTGTCGGGCATGGTCTTCTATGATCCCGAAGGCAAGAAGTTGAATGGCAATGGATAAGGATCGAACCATGCTCGTTGAAACCAAACCTTATTCGAACCGCAAGGTGGTCATTCCCGGCCGTCTGGAAATCCACGCAGCCGATGATGCGGCTCGCTTTATCCTGCGCATTGCCCCGGCAAAACTGCCGCTGGCTGAAAAGGCGCTGGGTGCAAAAATCCCCGCCAAGATCGGCGATCTTGTCCGCACCGGCGATATCGCCGTTGCCTGTATCGGACCGGACGAATGGTATATCTGGGCGGATGAGAGCAAGGGGACGGCCATTGTTGCGGCTTTCGCCAAGCTTTATGAAAGTGAGCCGCACAGCCTGACGGAAGTGAGCCATCGCGAGACGGGCATCGACATTACAGGCCCCAAGGCCGAATGGCTGCTCAATGCCGCATCGCCGCTCAATCTGGCTGAAATGCAGGCGCCGGGCGCGGCCCGCACCATCTTCGACCATGCCCAGATCATCCTGCTGAAATGGGATGCGGATCATTACCGTATCGAAGTGTGGAATTCATTCGCCGATCATGTCTGGACTTTGCTGGAACTGGCCAGCAACGAGGTCGAACTCGCAATCTGATCGAAAAAACGCCGCCCGACCGGGCGGCGTTTTTGCGTTATGCGACTTCTCCTTCCCTCACCATGAGGGCCCTAAAGCTTCCAGAGACGCGTTGCATTCCCGGACAAGAGGCGGGCTTTTTCGTCATTGCTGCATCCTTCGAGAAGCGCGTGGGTGGTGGCAACCCATGTCGAAAGCCCGGCATCGACATTGCTCGCTAGTGTACAGACCGGCCAGTCGCTTCCCCAGACAACACGGTCCCAGCCGAACGACTGGATAACATGTTCGACATAGGGGCGGACGGTATCGACGGTCCAGTTTGCCGCGTCTGCATAGGCGACCACGCCGGAAATCTTGGCGACCACATTTTCGCGTTGCGAAATCGTGGCAATGCCCTTCTGCCAGCTTTCCAGCGCGCCTGATTTGATGTCCGGCACGCCGCAGTGATCGAGCACGAATTGCACGCCGGGCGCGAGGTCGGCGAGCGCCAGCACCTTGTCGATCTGATGCGGCAATGTGCAGAGATCGAAGGTCAGGCCGGTGCCTTCCAGCCGCTTG
>Ga0164243_10016264_pt1 | contig 10219 bp, 9 predicted proteins | sample OricompcompostOP_FD_108781 | JGI IMG/M metagenome (GOLD analysis project Ga0164243, IMG submission 108781) | Organic Plus compost microbial communities from Emeryville, California, USA - Original compost - Organic plus compost (OP) | ecosystem: Engineered > Solid waste > Mixed feedstock >... | reverse complement strand
CAGCGCAGCTTTAATATTCCGGCTCACCCGCACATCAAATTGCTCAGGTGCCTCCACAATATCCGATTCCGGTGGCTTCTGCGCGGAGTGGCAGGCTACTATAAAGGGGGCGAATACCAATAACCACCGCCACAGGCCTGAATTCATAGTCTTGTACATATTATGAGACCCGGGATCAGCCGGTGCAAAAAAATACATCCAACAGATGTATTCAACGTGTAATCCGTTGCAATGTTATACAAAATACCATTTCAGCCGGATTTTTTGGAATCTGCCGGTATTATTTTTTGCACGCCCCGGTACGGTCAAATTTCCTGACAATCAGGCCATACTGCCAACAAATCCGAGACGAAACGGCGGTATATGAGGGGGAATTGAGGAAGAAGCCGGGCGAAAAGGTAAACAGTCCGGTAGCAGCATTGCGCTATGGCCGTTTGACTATTGTTTAGCCGGCACAGCCATCAGGAAGCATGTAGCAATGCATAAGACCTTACGCTTACTTCCATTTCCCGGTCTTTTCCGCACCGGTTACATCACCGCCCGACCGGATCTGGATCTGCACATTGCTGATCCATTCAGAACACCCCTTGCTGTAAAGTGCTTCATTCACTTTGTGGAGCAGCCCCATCACTTCTTCGTATGTGCCTTCCAGTATGGTAGCAAACGGGGTCACTTCATATTTTACGCCGGATTGCTGAATAACGGCAATGGCTTCATCAACCCATTCATACGGATGTTTGTCCAGCACAATGGGAACAATCTGGAGGGAAGCATTAATGGTGTAGTTATGCATACCTGGTTGCATTTGCTATTTCATACCTGCTGCAGCCGGAACCGGTATGGCTTCCACATTAATCACTGCATCGGTATTGATAGGACCGTAAATATGGGGAAATGTTTGCGCTATGGAGGGAGACCACTCGTAGATCAGCTGGCTTTTCAGTTTACCCGTATCAATAGCAAGTTTTACCAACTGCTGCTTACCGGAGAAGTAACGCTGCAGTACGCCTTCTACCTGCTCTTCCTGCGAGCAGTGAATAAAACCTTCTTCTTTCAGGGAAGCAGATTCGTACCAGCCTTTTTCACGGGCAGGTTCCCATTCGCGTGTAGTAGTGATGTGGTAAATAACAGGCATAGGTTATAGTGTTCTTTTAATGTGTTGTTCAAGCAATAAAAGATCTGCCAGCACAATAGCTGTAACCGCCTCCAGTACAACGGGCACGCGTAAAGCTATGCACAGATCATGCCTGCCCTTCACAGAAAAGCTCTCCTGCATGCCGGTTTCCCAGTTCAGCGTTCGCTGTTCTTTGGGCGTGGAAGAAGTGGGTTTGATAGCAATGCGAAACACCAGTTCATTGCCGTTGGTGATGCCGCCAACAATGCCTCCTGCATGGTTGGTGCGCGTTTTACCCGATAGATCTTCAATGGCGTCGTTGTGTTCGCTGCCAAACATTCTGGCCGCAGCAAAACCGGTCCCGAACTCTATACCGCGAACGGCCGGAATGGCAAATACCGCATGACTGATGAGCGATTCCGCCGAATCGAAAAAAGGTTCTCCCAGTCCTACGGGCAATCCATTCACACGACATTCTACAATACCGCCCACCGAATCTTTGGCATCTATAGCTTTCTGAAGACCCCTATCCGGGTCTGCTTCGCCGGCAATTTCAGTGATCTTCGCCTGCACCGTGACAGTACCCAGCAGTTTCCTGGCAATGACGCCGGCCGCTACCAGGCATACTGTTAAACGACCACTGAAATGACCACCTCCACGGAAATCTTCATACCCGCCAAATTTTTTGTGCGCTACGAAGTCGGCATGTCCGGGCCTGGGTACTGCCCGTTGCTTTTCATAATCACCGGAGCGGGTGTTTTTATTTTCAAAGAGTATGGTCAACGGCGCGCCGGTAGTTTTATTGTTGAACACACCGGTCTTGAACAAGGGAATATCATCTTCCTTACGCGGTGTAGTGCCTTTTTGAATGCCTCCTTTGCGCCGTTCAATATCGGCCATGAAATCATCTGTGGTAAGCGGTAATCCTGCCGGACAACCGTCTACGGTAAGTCCTACACAATCGCCATGCGATTCCCCGAAAATGCTTATACGAAATATGCGACCGAATGAGTTCATGGGTTCTAAGAATGTAGAGTGAATTGTTTTTATTGAATGATCAGATTGCCGGATGCTGTCTGGCTTTTTCGTTCGACACCGATACGGACACCTGTAAGTGACGCAGGTGGTCGTAAAAGTCGGGATAGGATTTGTTCACGGCTTCGGCATCTTCGATCACCATTGGCCCCTGTGCTTTCAGCGCCGCTACGGCACAGGCCATAGCAATGCGATGATCGTGGTGGGAATGTACCTGTGCGCCCTGCACACCGGTGCCGCCCCGGATGATCATGTCGTCGTCCTGCAACTGAATCTCAATACCCATCTTGCCAAATTCTTCCTGCAGGGTAAGCGCCCGGTTGCTTTCTTTATGGGTAAGCCGGTTTACCCCCTTAATGGCCGTGGCGCCATCGCAGTATGCCGCCAATGCCACCAATGGAGGAAACAGGTCAGGACATTCGGTAGCATCAAACACAAATGGCTGCAAAGCGCCGCCGGGACGCGGACCGATCTCAATTTCCTCATCCCTTATGGATAGGGCCGCCCCTGTTTGCATCAATGCCTGCAGGATGGCTTTGTCTGCCTGGGTAGATTGCACGTCCAGCCCTTTTACCGTAATGGTGCCTGCCACAGCGCCGGTTACGAGGAGAAACGCAGCGCCGCTCCAATCGCCCTCCACGGTATAGGTGCTGCCTTTGCCTTCAGCGGGCTGATGAAAGTAAAACTGCTCATAATTCCGGTTCTCCACCTCCCACCCGAAATGTTTCATTACCTGCAGCGTGAGGTCAATATACGGCTTGCTTTTGAGGTTGGTGACGTTGATAGTCACATCACTGGCGCCGGCGGCTGCATAGGCCATCAGTAAGCCGGTGAGGAACTGCGAACTGAGTGAGCCGTCAACAGTAATAGTGGCCGGACGCAGCGGTCCCTGTATGTGTAAGGGCAGCTTGCCCTGGTTGCTGCGGATGGCAATACCGAGTTGCGGAAATATTTCGTCGAAGAAATGCATGGGCCGGGTTACGAGGCTGCCGGTTCCCGAGATGGTGATCTCCCGGTTGCTCAGGGCGGCCAGCGGCGTAAACATCCGGATGCCCAGGCCGCTCTCTCCGCAATTGATTTCCGGCGCAACAGGACGAACACCTTCGCTGGTAACCACCAGTTCTTCACCTCGATCTTCCACCACGGCTCCTAATTTCTGAATCACCTCCATGGCCGCCTTATCATCATTTGATCTGCCGGGGTGCCGGATCACGGTTTTGCCTTTTACCAGCAATGCCGCAGCACAGGCTCTTTGCATGGAACTCTTGGAAGTAGGCGCCTGTATATCGCCCTTTGGTATGGAAGGTTGAATTGTTACGATCATAGCATGCGTTTCATCAAATCACAAATAACAAACCTTGAATGTTGAAATCTTATCATACTCAAATCAATTCCTCTAATTCGGTTATGGGTAACTGTTTAACCACCCCTTTTCCGATCTTTTCCAGCAGCACATAATTCATGGTAGTGCGCTCACGTTTTTTATCCATCTTCAGAATGGTCATGGCCTGTTGCTTGTCGAATGCCATTTCGGTAGGCAATTCATACTGGTTCAGCACCTTCACCACCTTTGCGGTGTCTTTGAAGCCCGTCAGTTGTGCTGAAATGCGACAAGCCGCCGCCATGCCGATGCTGATGGCCTGTCCATGACCCAGTGCATACATATTTTCAATGGCATGACCGAGCGTATGTCCGAAGTTGAGCAACCGCCGTTCTCCGGTTTCAAATTCATCTTTTTGCACCACGGCAGATTTTATGGAAGCATTTTTTCTGATCAGTGCCGCAAGTGCTGATTTATTTTTCCGGAAATACGACAGTTTGTTGCCCTCCAGTTCCCGGAACATGGCTGCATCCTTAATGCAGCTGTGTTTGATAATTTCTGCAAAGCCGTTGACCCACTGGTCCTGTGGCAGCTTTTTCAGAAAACTGTAGTCGTACAACAGGAATTCAGGCTGACGGATGGTGCCCACAAGGTTTTTGTATACGCCCACATCAATACCGTTCTTTCCGCCAATGGCTGCATCCACCATGGCCAGTATGGTGGTAGGCACAAAGGCAACGCGGATGCCGCGCATATACACGGCCGCTGCATAACCGGTGATATCGGTCACCACGCCCCCACCCACACCTATGAGAACCGTCTTGCGGTCGGCGCGGAACCCGATCAGCTGGTCAACAATATAGTTGACCGTATCCTGCACCTTATGTTGCTCACCGGCTTTCAGCACAATGGTGTTATAGCCTTTGAATTTCCCGGGAAAAGCCTGGAACACGTTTTCATCGGTCACTACCACCGTGTGTGCTTTATCAACCAGTTTGCCTGGCCGGGTAAAATCGCCATCAAAGTAATAGGCAACCCTGGCAGATGAAAACTGATATGTCTTCTTAAGCATCATTGTTATGTGAATTGCCGGGCATGTAAGCCGGGAAAATGTCGCTCCGCAGCAGCCTTGCATGTTAATGGAGAAACTACCGCTCTCTCAATAAACAACACCATGTTGCCCGTCAGCAACTTTACATTCAGACGGAGCAACTCTTCTCTTCTTCCATGCCTTCGTTGCTCCCTTTTCACACAGGTGCTTTGGTAAATGCTTCCAGCTCGTTGTCCAGCGTTTTGTTTTTGTGGTATTCTTCCTGGTTGGCGATAAAGTCCATCACCTGTTTTACGCCGCTGGGATTCACGGTATAGGCGGCATAGGTATCGTGCCATTCAAAGGCGGCGTCCATCAGTTTGTTGCCATTGATCCATTGTGCGGATGCTTCGCGCACCATGCGGATCACCTGCGATAGGTTCTGCGCAGGATGCAACCGGATCAGCGCATGCACATGATCTTCCACACCGTTCATGGTCAGCAGCATGATGCCTTTTTCCGCTGCTGATTGCTGCATATGCGGAAACAGTACCGCCCGCACAGGCTTTTTCAGCAATGGCGCCCGGTCTTTCACGCTCCAGATGGCGTGCACGTACAGAAAAACTTTATTATCGTTGGTCATGCAAGCCTTTTCTTTTGCGCCGGCCGGATCAGGAATTCATCACACGGTTCTGGTGGTTGATACTTTCCATATGCACCGCGTCGAAATACCGGGTTATAAATTCTTTGCTCAGTCCCAGTTTCTCGCCTTTGCCAAAGGCACGTTCCAGGATCTCGTTCCAGCGATTGGTTTGCAGGATGGTTATGTTGTTGTTCTTTTTGTATTCACCGATCTTTTCGGCTATACGCATCCGTTGCCCCAGCAATTGCATCAGTTCATCGTCGAGGTGATTGATCTGCTGGCGCAGTTTTTCCAGCGCGGCATGAAACTCTTCGGAGTTGATGTCTTCCTTACGCCATACGATTTCACCCAACAATTCTGCCAGTCTTTCCGGCGTTACCTGTTGTTTGGCGTCGCTCCATGCTTTGTCGGGGTCAATATGACTTTCAATCATCAGGCCGTCGAAGTCGAGGTTGATGGCTCTCTGCGCCACATCCAGCAGAATATCGCGGCGGCCGGAGATATGCGAAGGATCATTGATGATGAGCAGTTCCGGGTTACGCCGTTTCATTTCAATGGCAAGGTGCCACATCGGCGCATTGCGGTATTCGGTATTGCCATAGGAACTGAACCCACGATGGATCAGTCCGATCTGTTTAATACCCGATTTGGCTACGCGCTCTACGGCGCCGGTCCACAGCTCGAGGTCGGGATTGATGGGATTTTTGATCAGTACTGGTACATCCACGCCACGCAGCGCATCAGCCACTTCCTGCACACTGAAGGGGTTTACGGTAGTACGCGCCCCGATCCACAGCACGTCTACATCAAAGGTCAGCGCGTCTTCTACCTGGCGGCCGGTGGCCACTTCAACGGTTACCGGTAAGCCGGTCACTTTTTTGGCCTGTTGCAGCCAGGGCAACCCGCGGGTGCCGATGCCTTCAAAACTTCCCGGCCGGGTGCGGGGTTTCCATATACCGGCACGCAGCATATCAACGCGCCCTGTGGCGGCCAGTCTTTTGGCCGTTTCCAGTACCTGTTCTTCTGTTTCAGCACTACAAGGCCCGCTGATGATGATCGGACGCTTTTTCCAGACCTGCTGCACGATTTCTTTCATGGTTGTTTGTGTTGCTTCCATATGCGATTTCAAAATTTCTGGTTTCAAAATTCAAAGATTCGTTGCCGGGGACGTGCTCCAGGCTGCTGAATCTTCAAATTTTCTCATCAGAACCTTTGAAATCTTCAGCGCCTGCTGTCGGCTTCATTCATCCGTATCCTTCTGCCCCTGTAATTTTTGCCGTCAATGGCGGCTATCATCTGGCGGGCTGCTTTCTTGTCAATCTCAATCCAGCTGTTCATTTCCTTCATATCAATGCGGCCCAGCACTTCTTTGCGCAGTTCGCTCATATCGAGGATGAACTGCAGAAAACTTGCTTTATAGAATCCGTCTTTGGTGCCCAGGTTCACAAACAGCTTCGTATAGTCGCCGCCGTTGCCAAACACCCGGCCCCGCGTATCACGACGCAGTTTCGGATCATAGTCTCTGTCTCTCCGGAAGGATGGACGTTCGGTACGTTCACGCCTTTGTTCGCGTACATTGAGGTCTTCCGCATTCTCATAGTATTTGAGGAAACGGTCAAACTCCAGTGCCGCCACGCGCTTCAGCACTTCCTCCTTGCTCATGTCTGCAAACTTCTCTTCCAGCATGGGCACATAAGGTTCATACCCGCCATGCGTGATGTCGAGTTGCAGCAGTTTGTCCATGAAATGATAGAACTGCTTGCGGCACACGTCCTTTCCCGAAGGAATTTCGAGCTTGTGGAAAGGCGCCTGCACAATGGTTTGTATCTGGCGCATTTTTCCCAGTTCGCGTACATGCACGATGGACATACACACGCCTGTTTTACCGGCTCTTCCTGTACGGCCGCTGCGGTGCGTATACACCTCCACATCGTCGGGCAATTCATAATTGATCACATGCGTGATGCCCTGTACGTCTATGCCCCTCGCTGCCACATCCGTAGCGATCAGGAGCTGCAGGGTCTTGTCGCGAAACTCACCCATCACCTTGTCGCGCTGCACCTGCGTAAGATCGCCGTGCAGGGCGTCTATATCATACCCTTCGCGTGTGAGCTTTTCGGCAATTTCCTGTGCGTCTGCTTTTGTACGGGTAAAAATGATGCCATAAATACCCGGGTTAAAGTCAATGAGCCTTTTGAGCGCCTCATAACGGTGTTGCGCACTCGTAACATAGTATTGGTGATCAATGTTGCGGTTGGCGGTATTCACCTTACCCACAGTAACCTCTACGGGGTCTTTCATATACCGCTTGCTTACGCGCCTGATCTCCGGCGGCATGGTAGCGCTGAACAACCAGGTGCTCTGGCGGTTGGGCGTGTTTTGCAGGATAAACTCAATGTCTTCCTGGAAACCCATGTTCAGCATTTCATCGGCTTCGTCCAGCACCACATATTCGATCTGCTCCAGGTTAATGGCCTTCCGTTCAATGAGGTCAATCAGCCGGCCCGGTGTGGCCACTACCAGTTGTACGCCGCGCTTCAGGTCGCGGATCTGCTGCCCGATGGGCGCACCACCATACACTGCCACCACGTACATACCGGGAATGAATTTCTTAAACTGCTCTATCTCGTTTACGATCTGTATACATAGTTCCCGGGTTGGACATACGACCAGCGCCTGCGGGAAACGTTGTTTTTCATCAATCAACTGTAATAAAGGCAATCCAAAAGCTGCTGTTTTCCCTGTGCCAGTCTGCGCCAGTCCTACCAGGTCCCGCGTACCGCTCAGCAAGACCGGTATCGCTTTCTCCTGTATAGGAGTAGGGTGTTGAAATCCTATTGCATCGGTTGCCTGGATCAAACGGGCATCCAGTCCCAATGCGTCAAATGTTATCATAGTCAGAAAAATTTGGCGCAAAGGTAGCATTATTGCCGCCCATCACCCATTTTTTATGCGCGCAATAATCACGCTGCTTAAATGGCAGTAAAGTTTACCGGCTCTCCGGGGAACCCTCCCTGCTTCCCCTACCCGGCATCGTAGTTTTACGCATACAGGGTACCGCCACGTCCCCTTCCTTCAAAGAACTGTATAGTCTCATTCATCAGTCAGCACTACCCCGCCTCACTTAATAATCTTCCTGATCTTATTGGCATTCTCAATCAACTCCTGCAAATAGGCATAGTTCTCTTTTTCGAGACAGGCCTTGAATTTGCGCAGCTGACTGATGTGTTCATTCAATACATCCAGTACATTTTCCCGGTTCTGTTTGAAAATAGGCACCCACATGGCCGGGTTACTTTTGGCCAGTCGCACCGTACTTTCAAAACCACCGCCCGCCAGTTCAAATATGGCGTCTTCTTCCTTCTCCTTTTCAAGCACCGTATTGGCAAGGGCAAAGGAGGTGATATGCGAAATATGACTTACATAGGCCGCATGCATGTCATGATCGGCTGCATTCATATAAATGATATGCATACCCAACGCACGGTATACCTGCTCCATAGCCTGCAATACTTCCGCATCGGTCTTTTCCTTTTCGCAGATCACACAGGCACGACCGGTAAAGGCGTCGCGTACGGCCGCTTCAGGACCACTGTATTCAGTACCCCACATGGGATGGGTGGCAATGAAACGCCGGCGCATCGGGTGGCCCTCCAGGGCAGCACACAAGGCATGTTTGGTAGAACCTGCATCGGCCACCACCTGGTGGTCCTGCAGCAGGTCCATAATTTCCTGCATCACGGGTATGGTGGCATCCACCGGGATGGCCACGTAAATCAGATCGCTTTGCTGCACTGCTTCTTTCAGCGGAAGCATTTCATCTGCCAGTCCCAGTTCCAGGGCTTTTTTGCCGCTTGCTTCGGTACGGCTTACGCCGATTACTTTTTTGGCCAGCTGGCGGTCTTTCAGCGCCAGGCTGAAGGAACCGCTGATCAAACCAACACCTACTATGGTAACCGTATTGAACATGCGCTATTGTACTTTTGCCTGTAAATGATTTGATTTGATCCTTTGTATACTTTCTGAAATTTTTTCTTCCGTACTGCACAGACTCACCCGCACGTACGGATCGCCTGCTGCACCGAATATGCCGCCGGGCGTAATGAAAACACCGGCGTTGTACAGCACTGCATCGCTCAGTTCATAGCCGGACGCATAGCTATCGGGAATCCGCGCCCATACAAACATGCCTGCCTGACCGGTATCATACCGGCACTGCAGCACGTCGAGCAGCTCGTATACTTTTTCTCTCCGGCGGCGGTATACGGCATTCACCTGTTCATACCAGCTGCGATCGAGCGATAATGCTTTGGCCGCAGCCAGCTGCAAAGGCAGAAACATACCGCTGTCCATATTGCTTTTGAACCGCAATACTTCATCAATTCGCTCTTTGGCGCCGCACAGCATTCCTACACGCCAGCCGGCCATATTGTGCGATTTACTCAGTGAGTTCAGTTCGATGACGCATTCCTTTGCTCCCGGAATGCTCAGCAGACTGGCCGGCTGTTCGTTCAGAATAAAACTGTACGGGTTATCGTGGCAGATGAGCAACCCATGCTTCCGGGCAAATGCCACGATCTTTTCAAACAGCGCCACTGAAGGCAGTTTGCCCACCGGCATATGGGGATAATTGAGCCACATCAACTTCACCTTACTCCCCTTATTTGTTGCTTCACTTATAATTTTTTCCAGCTCTTCAAAATCCGGTTCCCAATTATTTGTTTCCCGCAACGTGTAATCCACGCAGGCGCCACCAGCCAGCTTTACGGCGCTGCGGTAGGTGGGGTAACCGGGATTGGGCACCAGGGCAATATCGCCTTCATTGAGGTAGGTCATGCAGACGTGCATGATGCCTTCCTTGCTGCCGATCAGGGGAAGGATTTCCGTATCGGGGTCCAGTGCAGTCTGGTACCATTGCCGGTACCAATCGCTCATAGCTTTACGCAACGCAGGCGCGCCCTTATAACTTTGGTAGGCATGCACGTTAGGTTTTGCGCTTTCACTGTTCAGCACGCTGATCACATCGGGGTGCGGCGGCAGATCGGGACTGCCAATGCCGAGGTTGATCACATTCTT
>Ga0164243_10016262_pt1 | contig 10220 bp, 8 predicted proteins | sample OricompcompostOP_FD_108781 | JGI IMG/M metagenome (GOLD analysis project Ga0164243, IMG submission 108781) | Organic Plus compost microbial communities from Emeryville, California, USA - Original compost - Organic plus compost (OP) | ecosystem: Engineered > Solid waste > Mixed feedstock >... | reverse complement strand
TGCAGGTCTCCGCCCCCGGCCTCTACCGCTTCACCGACGGGCCGACGGAGGCCGTGGCCGCCTTCGGCCCCCTGCAGTCGCCGGAGCTGAACATCCTGAAATCCAGCGACGAGCGCCTGCAGAAGCTGGCCGAGGGAACCAGGGGCGGCACCACCTGGCTGGGCGACGAGGCCATGCCCTCCATCCGCGCGGTGGAGCAGGGCTCCAGCCTCTCCGGCAGCGGCTGGATGGGCGTGGAGCGGCGCAACGCCAGCCTTTCGGTCGGCCTTAAACAGACGGCGCTGCTGCCCGCCTGGGCCTACCTCCTCATCATCGCCGGCGGGCTGATGCTCGCCTGGTGGCGCGAGGGCCGGCCCGGTTGAAGAAACAGCGCCCTTCGCGCCCGCCCGTCACTCGCCGACTTGATCGGCGAGTCCAGGAGCCACGGTGGAGATGTGGGCCGTTGGAGCTTTTGGCCGTCATTCGCCGGCTTGACCGGCGAATCCAGTACCTTGGTCTCTGTTCATACTGGGCTCGCCGGTCAAGCCGGCGAGTGACGAAAGGAAATAATTGATCCAGATTAAACGCTCGACGCTCCAGAAGCCAGATCAGCTATCCGGCCGTGACCGGCAGCGCCTTTTCCAGGGTGCCGGCAATGCCGGTGAAGGCGCCGGGCGTGAGCTCGCGGATGAGGATGCGGCTGTCGTCCACCGGGCCGGGGAAGATGAAACGCCCCGGCTCGGTGCCCTTGAAGCCGAACTTGCGGTAATAGGGCAGGTCCCCGACCAGGATGACACGGCTGTAGCCCAGGGCCTCCGCCTCCTCCAGGCCGCGCACCATCAGGCGGGCGCCGAGCCCCTGCCCTCTCAGATGCGGGTCCACGGCAAGGGGGCCGAGAAGCAGCGCCTCCACCGGCTCACCGCCGTCTGCCGGCCGGATCATCACGCGGGTGAAGCAGATGCTGGCGCGCAGAATTCCCGCTTCGCGCAATACGAAACAGAGCTCGGCCACGGGGGGAACGCCCTCGCGCAGCCGGTAGCTGGTCTTGCTGTGACGGTCGGGGCCAAAGGACGCATCGAGCAGCGCTTCGATCTCCGCCTCGTCGGCCTTGGTGGTGAGTTCGGGTACGGACATGCCAGTATAGTCTCCATAAACAACAACTTCCGCGCCGCGGCGCGCGGGAACCTCAGTTCCTCAAGAAGTTGATTCGTCGGAGGCTCAGCCTGGTCATGGTCCGTAATTGCCTGAAAATCCTGTTGCTCGGCGGGGCAGATAGCACATATCCGCCCGCAGACCAATAAAAAACCGCCGTGCCCTCTCAGGGAGCGGCGGTGTGGTCATTTATCGTCATTGCGAGCGATCATCGGGAGCGCGGCAATCCAGTCTCTCCGCTTCAGAATTGCCGCCCCCGCCTTCGCGGGAGGCCGCTCCTTGCAATGACGAGGCCAGGGCAGCCCCCCGACCGTTCGCGCTGAGCTTGTCGAAGCGCGGTCCCATCCCGAGCGCCGGCCGTCCGTAGGCAAGCTCAGGACGAACGGAGTACTGAGCTGGTGAGGGCAAGGGCTCCCTTACCAGTCGATCTGGGCGCGCAAGCCGAAGAGGTTGATGTCGGCGCCGTCGTTCACACCGCCCTTGACCTTGGACAGGTTGTAGTTGGCCATCAGCCGGACATAATCGTTGAGGTGCCAGTTGACGCCGACGATGTAGCTGTCCTGCGTGCCGCCGTCGATGGGACCGTCGCTCAGGTCCACCGTGTCGAAGCGGGCCGCCACCTGCCAGGCGCCGGGCCCGCCGTCGAACACCGGGCGCGCCACATGCACGCGCTCGAAAACCCCGCCGTCATATGCGCGGGATTCGCCGGTGATGAACCAGGACCCGGAGACGTAATAGCCGTCGAAGTCGGCATCGGGGATCGCCGGGTTCTCGGCGTTGGCATTGAGCGTCATATATTCGCCCTGCAGGGCAAAGGGGCCGTAGACCATGGCCGCCTCGGCGCCAAGGAGGAGGTCGCTGTCGGCAAAGGCCTCCGTGTCGATGAAGCGGTCGGCCAGATGCTGGTGCGGGCGCTGGCGGTAGCGCAGCAGGTCCTGCCCATCGCCGATCTTGCGATGGCGCACGGAGGCGCCCAGATGCACCAGTCCCTCATCGCCGAATGTCCGGGCCCAGGTGGCGCGGGCGGCCAGGGTCAGCCCCTCGTCGGTGTCGCCCGTGGCGGCGGAGCCCTTGAAGACGCCGCCGGTCACGGTCCACATCTCGCCCTGCGCCCCGGCGCTCACGCCGATCTGGCGGGCCAGGTCGAAGGCGTCGGTGACGGAGCCGCGCTCCATGAAGCTGGTGAAGCGGCCACTGGTCAGTTCCTCCAGCGAGTTGGGGGTCTTGAACTGGCCGACTTTCAGCTCCACGGGCAGGCCCTCATAGGCGATATAGGCGTCGGTGAGCTCCACCTCGTCGCCCGCGAAATCCCCTTCCAGCCGGTATTTGAAATCATGCTGCAGCACGCCTTCGATCCCTAGGCGCGCGGCGCGGAGCTCGGTGGCGCTCAGATGGTCGGCGCCGGTCACGTCCCCATCCTGGCTGCCCATGGCGGTGTCCACGAGCAGGCGGCCACGGAGCTTCATCTTGTAGGCGCCGTCGGCGCTGGAAATCTCCGGCGCACCTTTCCAGCTCACCTTGAGGTCGGAGTCGCTTTTCTCGGCCTTGGCGGCATCCACCTGCTGCTGCAGGTCCTTCACCTGCGATTGCAGGGTCTCGAGCTGCGTCTGCATGTCCTCCAGGGACTGGGCTGAAGCAGCGGTGGCGAGGGCAGCTGTCAGCCCCGTGGTCGCGAGCGCCGCCATTGCGGCCCTGAGCGAGGCGGAACGAAAGGACTTTTGCATTTCAGTACAGGCTCCGATAGTGAACAATGCGCGCCGGACCGGCCATGAAGCAATGCCCGGCGCCTCGGCAGGTGAAAGCTATATGACTTGATGGTTACAGTTCCATGACAGGCCGGGAGATTCTCCGCCCCATGGTGGACCTGTCCGGCAAAGCACCTATCCTCTAGCCAAAGAGGCTGCAACGACGAGGGAGCGACATGGGACTGCTGATCAAGGGCGAGTGGCACCGCGACTGGTACGACACCGGAAAAACGGGCGGCAAATTCGTGCGGGAGGATGCGGGCTTCCGCAACTGGATCACGGCCGACGGAAGCGGCCCCTTCCCGGCGGAACGCGGGCGTTACCACCTCTATGTCAGCCATGCCTGCCCCTGGTGTCACCGCCTGACCATCGCACGCAGCCTCAAGCATCTGGAGGATGTGATCGGCCTTTCCGTCACCGATCCTCATATGGACGAGGACGGCTGGAAGTTCTCGGACGCGCCGGGGGCGATCCCCGACAGCGTGAACGGCGCCCGGCGCATGTACGAAATCTACCAGACCGCCAAGCCAGACTATACCGGCCGTGTGACGGTTCCGGTATTGTGGGACAAGACGACGGGCACCATCGTCAGCAACGAATCTTCGGACCTCCTGCGCATGTTCAACAGCGCCTTCGACGGGCTCTCCGAGGACATCGCCACCGCCTGCCCCGACCTCTATCCCGAACATTTACGGGGCGACATCGACGCCCTGAACGCCCGCATTTACGACACGGTGAACAACGGCGTCTACAAGGCCGGCTTCGCCACCACGCAGGCGGCATATGAAGAGGCATTCCATCCCCTCTTCGAGACCCTGGACATGCTGGAGGAGCGGCTATCCCGCAGCCGCTATCTCCTCGGCGAGCAGTTCACCGAGGCCGACTGGCGCCTGTTCGTGACTCTCCTGCGCTTCGATCCGGTCTACTACTCCCACTTCAAATGCAACCGCAACCGCATCAGGGACTTTCCCAACCTCTGGGGCTACCTGAAGGACCTCTACCAGGAGCCCGGCATCGCCGAAACGGTGCACATGGATCACATCAAGCAGCACTATTACCGCAGCCATCCCACCATCAATCCGACAGGCATCGTCCCTCTCGGCCCGCGCATGGACCTGACCGCGCCTCATGGCCGGGAGGGGTTCGACAATGAGAACAAGGGCATCGCCTGAACCTATAACAATTCGGTGATCACGAGCGCCGGCCGTTTGAGGCCCAAAGCGGCACTTTCCCCCTAAGTCATTATTACAGAACCGCTTATTCGGAAAAGTTGTAGTTCACTCAAGAATTTCTCCCAACCCCTTGTTCTCTCTGGAGAAACACAGGTGTTCACCGTCGGCATAGCGTGTTTTACGGCATCAGGCAGCTTTGCCGGCGCATAAAACCAAAAAACAATCGGTATTTTTCAGAGGGACTTCTTATGCCGCACAATCGATTCACGAGACGCCGCCAGGGGCTGCTCCTGGCCGGCACTGCCGCAGTCTGCCTGCTTGCCAGCGGGCTCGGCCATCCAGCCCAGGCCCAGGGGGACGCGGGTATCCTCGACGAGATCATGGTCACCGGATCGCGCATCCAGCGCGACGGGATGAACACCCCGACCCCGGTCACCATGCTGGATTCCAACGAACTGCAGAGCATGGCCCCGACCACGCTCATCGACGGCCTCAGCCAGATGCCGCAATTCCTGAACAATGCGACGCCGGCCACCCACAATGTCTACGGCGAGGCCTCGAACCTCCTCAACCTGAGGGGCATCGGCGCCAACCGCACCCTCATCCTGCTGGACGGCCGCCGTGTCGTCAGTTCCACCCGCAGCGGCGCGGTGGACATCGGCATCCTGCCGGAGGAACTGGTGCAGCGAGTGGAAGTGGTGACCGGCGGCGCCTCCGCCGCCTACGGCTCCGACGCGGTGAGCGGCGTGGTGAACTTCATCCTCGATACCGACTATGAAGGCATCAAGGGCACCGTCCAGGGCGGCGTCTCCGAGCGGGGCGACAACGAGAACGCCAAGGTGTCCCTGTCCATGGGAACCCATGTGGGCGAGAGCGGACATCTGCTCCTCTCGGGCCAGTACTACCGGGCCGACGGCATCAAGGGCTATGACGGGCGCAACTGGTTCCAGCACTGGGGCGTCATCAACAATCCCGATCCCAACGGACCCAAGCGCATCACGCGCAAGAACGTTCACGTCTCGCAATACACCTACGGCGGCCTGATCACCGGCGGGCCGCTCATGGGCACCCAGTTCGACGACAATGGCGATCCGATCCCGTTCGATTTCGGCGAGATCAACAGCGGCGGCGTGCAGGTGGGTGGTGACGGCCCGGACCCCAATAGCCAGTACTACTGGCTGGTGCCGGACCAGGAACGCTACAGCCTGTTCGGACGGTATACCCAGGACCTGTCGGACAATTTCACCGCTTATGCCCAGGGTATCTACGGCTACAACAAGTCCGGCTCCGGCAGCTTCCCCGAGCCGTTCAGCGGCCCGTGGGCGCTGGAGATTCAGCGGGACAATGCCTTCCTGCCGGAGTCCATTCGCCAGCGCATGGTGGATGCAGGCGTCGAGTCCTTCCCCTTCGAGCGCTCTCCCGCCGACCTGGAGCGTGACCGCTACTACACCTCCAGCAACAGCACCATTTCGCTGACCACCGGCGTGGAAGGCGAAACCAGGGGCGTGCGCATCAACGCCTATTATCAGTACGGCCAGAACAAGCAGCATCAGGACTACGGCCATGGCCGCGTGCTGCGCATCGACCGTCTGCCGCAGGCGCTGGATGCCGTCGTGGACCCCAGCACCGGCCGGATCGTCTGCCGCTCGACGCTCACCCATCCGGGCGACGGCTGCGTGCCGCTGAACATGTTCGGCAATGGCGCGCCATCGGAGGAAGCCTCGGAATATATCTGGGCTGACGATTATCATGACCAGACGGTGCGGCAGCACTTCGCCGAAGTCTCGCTGCAGGGCGAACCGGTCACCCTGTGGGCCGGCGAGGTCTCGGTGGCCGGCGGCCTTTCCTACCGCCGGGATTCCTTCAAGCAGACGGCGGGCCCCGAGGATCTGGTGGCGCTGGATGTTCCCTATGCATCGGACCTCGGTTACCTGGGGCAGCCTCCCATCTATGCCGGCGCCACGGGCATCTTCAATCGCGGCAACCCCAATGGCGGGACCACGGACCCCGTTCTGGGCCATTTCGATGTGTGGGAAGCCTTTACGGAAGCCGATATCCCGTTGCTCAGGGACGTCACGCTGGCGCAATCGGTCAACCTCAACCTGGCGGCCCGGTATGCCGACTATTCCGGCAGCGGCGGCATCTGGGCGTGGAAGGCCGGCCTGGACTGGCAGCTCACCGACGATTTCCGCCTGCGCGGCACGCGCTCGCGGGACGTGCGTGCCGGTACGCTGTCGGAGCGCTTCGACCTGACGGGCGCCGGCGGCAATGTGGATCACGATCCCAAATATCCGGATGATCCGCCGTTCCTCGTCACCCTCTATAGCGGCGGCAATCCGAACGTAAACCCCGAGAAGGCCGATACCATCACCTTCGGCGGTGTCTACCAGCCGTCCTGGGCTCAGGGCGTCGCCCTGTCGGTGGACTATTATGACATCAAGATCAAGGGCGCCATCGCCCAGCTTGGTGCGCAGAACATCATCGACCAGTGCTATGCCGGCGCCACCGCGCTCTGCGATCAGATCACCCGCGATCCGCAGACCGACCGCATCGTGCGGATCGACGACGTGTTCCTGAACGTCAACCAGGCCCGGACCCGCGGCATCGACTTCGAAGCCAGCTACAATGCCAACATCGCCGTCTTCGGCGGGGCGGAAACCCTGTCGCTGCGCGCCTTCGCCACCTATATCGCCGAAAACTCCACCACCAATCTCGGCGCCGCCAAGGTGGACCGCGTGGGCGAGACCGGTGGCGGCTTCGGCAAGGTGGACGCGCCGCACTGGACGGGTACGGCCAGTGTCACCTATGCCAATGGTCCGCTGAGCCTGTTCCTGCAGGAGCGCTACATCGGCTCCGGCACGTACGACGCCACCTGGACCGAAGGCGTGGATATCGACGACAACCACGTCTCCGCGGCATGGTACACCAACCTCGAAGCCCGCTACTCCTTCGAGGCCCTGGGCGGCGATCAGGAGCTGTTCTTCAACGTCAGCAACCTCTTCGACAAGAACCCGCCGCTGGCGCCGCAGGCGTCCTACTACACGGGCACCACGCACACCAATGTCGGCCTCTTCGACATGATCGGGCGCCGGTTCACCGCGGGCCTGCGTTTCGAGTACTGACGCATCATCTCCCACCGTGGCGAGCCGCGATGGGAGATATCCCGCCCAAACGAAAACACCCTGCCAGGACATCCGGGCAGGGTGTTTTTTCGCAATAATGAAACCGCGTCAGAACCGCCGGAACAGGGGCTCCGGCTCATCGGCGGCGGGCTGGTATTTCACCGTGAAGTCCTTGAGGCCCTTCAGCACGTCCTCGATGGGGTGCCTGGGGTTGGGGGCATAGGCGTCGAAGCCGCAGCGGTGCATGTAGAAGATCTGGTCGCGGAGCACGTCGCCCACGGCGCGGAGCTCGCGGTCATAGCCATAGCGCTCGCGCAACAGGCGGGCCGTGCTGTAATGGCGGCCGTCGGTGAAGCTCGGGAAATTGAGGGCGATCACCTGGAAGCGGTCCAGGTCGTCGATAATATCCTCCACCGCGTCGCCCGGCTCCAGAAGGATGCCCAGGCCGCCGTTGCGGCCCTTGAGGGTTTCGCGCGCCGCCTGCCAGAGGGCGAAGGGCACGATCACATCCCCCTCGCCGACGGCCGACGCATCCTCGCCCTCGACGGTCGTCCAGGTGTCTTCGACGATCTCGTTGCTCTTAATGATCTGCATATACTCGTTCCTTGAAGGGGGTGACGCCAATGCGGCGCAGCGTGTCGAGGAAGCGTTCGCCCTCGCCGTCGCGCTGTTCGACATAGACGTCCAGCAGCTTCTCGATGGCCGGCACCACCTCCTCGGCCGGGAAGCCCGGCCCGATGATCTTGCCCACGGAGGCATCGTCGGCGGCCGACCCGCCCAGCGTGATCTGATAGAGCTCCTCGCCCTTCTTGTCGACGCCCAGGATGCCGATATGGCCGGCATGGTGATGGCCGCAGGCATTGATGCAGCCGGACATCTTGATCCTGATCTCGCCCAGGTCATAGAGATGGTCCAGATCGTCAAAACGCTCCAGAATCCGCTCTGCGATGGGGATCGAGCGGGCATTGGCCAGCGAGCAATAGTCCAGCCCCGGGCAGCAGATGATATCCGTCAGCGTGCCGACATTGGCGGTGGCCAGGTGCAGCCCGGTCAGCCGCTCCCACAGCTCGAACAGCCGGCCCTGCTCCACGTCCGCCAGCACCAGGTTCTGCTGGTGCGTGGTGCGGATTTCACCGAAGCTGTATTCGTCCGCCAGGTCGGCGATGGCTTCCATCTGGTCGTCGGTCACGTCGCCCGGCGCCACGCCCCTGGTCTTGAGCGACACGACGATGGCGCGGTAGCCCGGCACCTTGTGCGCCACCGTATTGTGTTTCACCCAGTTGGCGAAGGCGCGGTTGTCGGCCATGGCCTGCGTCAGCCCCTCGTCGTCGGCCGGCAGGTCCTTGTAGTCCGGCGCCGTGAAGTAGGCTTTCACGCGGTCGATCTCGGCCTGCGTCAGCTTCAGGGACGAATCCTTGATGTGCGCGAACTCTTCCTCCACCTCGCGGGTGAATTCCTCGATGCCCAGCTCGTGCACCAGGATCTTGATGCGCGCCTTGAACTTGTTGTCGCGGCGGCCATAGCGGTTGTAGACCCGCATGATGGCTTCGGTATAGGTGAGCAGGTGCTCCTTCTCGATCCAGGCGCGCACCAGCTTGCCCACCATGGGCGTGCGGCCCATGCCGCCGCCGGCATAGAAGGCGAAACCCACCTCGCCCGCCTCGTTCTTCACCAGGCGGATGCCGATATCGTGGAACAGCACGGCCGTGCGGTCCGTCTCGGCGCCGGTGAAGGCCAGCTTGAACTTGCGCGGCAGGTAGGAGAACTCGGGATGGAAGGTGGAATATTGCCGCGCGATCTCGGCATAGGGGCGCGGGTCTTCCAGCTCGTCGGCGATCACCCCGGCATATTCATCGGACGAGATGTTGCGGATGCAGTTGCCGCTGGTCTGGTTGGCATGCATTTCCACCGACGCGAGGTCCGCCAGGATATCCGGCACGTCGGTCAGCTTGATCCAGTTGTACTGGATGTTCTGCCGGGTGGTGAAATGGCCATAGCCCTTGTCGTACTTGCGCGCGATATGGGCCAGCATGCGCATCTGCCTTGAGGACAAAAGCCCATACGGCACGGCCACGCGCAGCATGTAGGCATGAAGCTGCAGATAGAGCCCGTTCATCAGGCGGAGCGGCCGGAACTCTTCTTCCGACAGTTCGCCGGCGAGCCGCCGCTGGACCTGGCTGCGGAACTGCTGAACCCGCTCCTGCTGGATCTGACGATCCTGACTGTTGTACTGATACATCGGCTCCTCCTCATCGCCCTCATCACGAGCGACAGCGGGCCTTCTCCGGAAAGCCCGATTCAATATCAACACTGAATATGTGTTATTTATTTTATTTCACACACATACAGTTGGTACATACCTATATAGGCCGATGGCCGCCCGGCTTCAACCGGAATCGTGACGCATCGGGCATTCCGGCGCAATCCGCCGGGCAATGCGAAAAGGGCGGAGCGCATGTGCGCCCCGCCCTCTTGTTGGCCATTGGGTTCGATCAGCTTGTCGTTCGCTGTAGCAGAGCCTGGGATTCCTGTTCCTTCACCCGGTCCTCCAGGCGGAAAATGGCGTTCCATTCCAACTGGTCCACAAGCCGCTCCCGGTCGGCCGGAGCAACATCCAGAAGCGCGTAGCGCGCTCTTTCCAGCATGGCCTGGGATACGGTATCGAGTCTATGACGCGCGACCATCATCTACTCCTGTCCTAATTGGGTATCTGCTTCCGGAAGACGCTGATGCGCACGGCATCGCGCTCCAGTTGGCTGATCAGTTCCTCCTGCTCGCCGGGTCCGACGTCCGACAAGGCTTCGCGGATCCTGTCCAAATGCTCGTCCAGGCCGCCATATCTCCTCAACTCACCTTTTTCTGTCATATCGCTTCCCCCTATCCGCTCAGCGCGGTCTTGTCATTGGTTTGCGACGGCCCGCCCCCGTTTTTTCATGAGCCGCCATGACTCCAAGTAGAATTCAATCTCCGCGCGCTTACAAGTCTTGCGTATTGGGATTTTTAGGGAAAGACCCGCATCGGCCTTCCCGGCTCCGGTGTGGGATGCCCCC
>Ga0164243_10016261_pt1 | contig 10220 bp, 8 predicted proteins | sample OricompcompostOP_FD_108781 | JGI IMG/M metagenome (GOLD analysis project Ga0164243, IMG submission 108781) | Organic Plus compost microbial communities from Emeryville, California, USA - Original compost - Organic plus compost (OP) | ecosystem: Engineered > Solid waste > Mixed feedstock >... | reverse complement strand
GTGCCTCCTGGACGGGCTATCCTCGGGCCGGCTTGCCCTCTGCTCGGCGCCTCCAACGGCCCTGCGTCGCCTGAGTGTCCGCCCCCAGCGCTTCGCCTGGGAGGTGCCCCCGACCGCACCCCCGGAACGACCCACACCCTCACGTACGTACGCGGTCCCCGCGCCGTCCTGATTTCCGTGTGTGGCGACCGGGGCTTGCGTACGGTGAGCAACTTCCGTGCGGAGGAGGGGAGTTGGTGGGTCCGTGTCCGGGATGCGGACAGCGGGGTGCTCCGGGTGGCGGGCGTGTGCCATACTCCCGGCCAGGTCACGAGCGACAGCGATCAAGGCCCCGGCCCGCTGTCCGGCAACCCTCCTTCCGTGGTGGGGTGCCCCGGGTGATGACCGGGCCGCACGACAGCAAGGTCTGCGGCAAGCACGGATCCCTCGGCGGGATCCCCGTCTTGAGGAGTGCTGTGAGCTGCCCTGTCGTCTCCGTTCCGTCGTCCGCTGCAACCGACGCCGCCCGTGAGCCGCTGCCCGTGCTCGGCCACGATGTCCGGGTGCCGTTGGCCACCGGTGGCGAAGTCACGTACGCGCCGCTCGACTACGCCGCCAGCGCGCCCGCCCTGCGCCGGGTCTGGGACGACGTGGCCGCGTACGCCCCGTACTACGGCAGCGTGCACCGCGGTGCCGGGCGGCTGTCGCAGCTGTCGACGGAGGTCTTCGAGTGGAGCCGGGAGACGGTCGCCCGGTTCCTCGGGTGCCGCGAGGGCGACCAGGTCGTCTTCACCCGGTCCACCACCGACTCGCTCAACCTGCTCGCTTCCGTACTGCCCGAAGGCACCCGGGTGTTCGTGTTCGAGAGCGAGCACCACGCGTCGCTGCTGCCGTGGCGGGACCGGCCGACGACGTGGCTGGACGCGCCCCGTTCCCCGCAGCACGCCGTCGCGTCTCTGGAGGAGGCGCTGCACGCGGCGCCGCAGGGCCCGAAGCTGGTGTGCGTCACCGGCGCCTCGAACGTGACCGGAGAGGTGTGGCCCGTCGCCGAGCTGGCCGCGGCCGCGCACCGGCACGGCGCGCGTATCGTCCTCGACGCGGCCCAACTCGCCCCGCACCGGCCGCTGGACCTCGCCCGCAGCGGCGTCGACTGGGTGGCTCTCTCGGGGCACAAGCTGTACGCGCCGTTCGGTGCCGGCGTACTGGCGGGGCGGGCCGACTGGCTGCGGTCCGGGGAGCCGTACCTCGCCGGCGGTGGAGCCAGTAGCCGGGTCGCGCGGGCCGCGGACGGCGGGGTGCGCGTGGAGTGGCGGTACGGGCCCGCGCGGCACGAGGCCGGTTCGCCGAACGTCATCGGCGCCTACGCGCTCGCCTCCGCCTGCCGGGCGCTGACCGAAGCGGGCCGGGACCGGATCGCCGCCAGGGAGGCCGAGTTGACCGGCCTGCTGCTGGACTCGCTGGCGCGGGTGCCCGGAGTCCGGGTGCTGCGGCTGTTCGCGGAGGGCGCCGACCGGGTCGGGGTGGTGTCGTTCGTGGTGGACGGCTGGGACGCGTCCCGGCTGTCGGCCGCGCTGTCCGCCGAGTACGGAATCGGCGTGCGGGACGGGCTGTTCTGCGCGCACCCGCTGGTGCGGAAACTGCTCGGCGCGGAAGAGGACGGCGGCGGCTGCGGCGACGGGGAGCTGAACGCGGTGCGGGCCAGCCTCGGCGCCGGCACGCCGGAGGAGCATGTGCGCCGGTTCGCGGCCGCCGTACGCGAACTCGTGCGGCACGGGCCGCAGTTGCGCTATCGCCGTACGGAGGACGGGCGTTGGGCGCCCGAGGAGCCGGAGCCGGCGGTGCGGCGGGCCGCCGGGTGAGGCGACGTTGGACCGTAGCCGGCGCTCACGAGTCCAGGCCGATGGCGAACGCCGTCTCCAAGTCGTGCTGCGAGTAGGTGCGGAAGGCGATGTGCGTCTCGGTCGAGAGCACGCCCGGCACCTTGCTGATGCGGCCCGGGATGACGTCGGCCAGCTCGTCGTGCTCGGCGACCCGCACCATCGCGATCAGATCGTGCGCCCCGGTGACGGAGTAGACCTCGCTCACGCCGTCCAGCGCCGCGATCTGCTCGGCGATCTCCGGAATGCGGTCGGTGCTGGTCTTGATGAGCACGATCGAGGTGATCACGGTGCGCCTCTCTCTGGATCGCCTGGTGCTAAGTCGCCTGGCTGGTCCCGCTCGCCGGGGCGGGCCCGCCCAGCCTAGCCGTACGGAACCGCCGCCACGCATAGAGGAAGCCGAGCGTGAACCCGGCCACGTGCGCGAGGTAGGCGACGCCGGGACCGCCGCCCTCCTCGCCGGCTGCGGCCCACTGCACCGCCAGCCAGAACACGAGCACCAGCCAGGCCGGGAAGCGCAGCGGCAGATACAGCAGGAACGGGAAGAGGCTCGTGACGCGGGCCCGCGGAAAGAGGTAGAGGAATCCGCCGAGCACTCCGGACACCGCGCCGGAGGCGCCGATGACGGTCTGCCCGGAGGCCGGGTAGGCGAGCGCGTAGCTGAGCAGCGACACATAGCCGGCGGCCAGATAGAACAGTGCGAAGCGCGCCGCTCCCATCCGCCGCTCGACCGGGCCGCCGAAGACGTAGAGGAAGAGCAAGTTGCCCAGCAGGTGCGGCCAGTTGGCGTGCAGGAACAGCGCGGTCAGCGGCGTCAGCAGCGGGCGCGCGGACCCGGACCACATCTCGCGCGGCAGCACTCCCCAGCGTGCGAAGTACGCCTGCTGCGCGGCGCGCAGCGCGGGCCCGTCGCCGTAGCCGGGCAGCAGTCCGGCCTGCGGGGACAGCAGAAAGAGCAGAGCGCAGGAGCCGATGAGGAGACAGGTCAGCACAGGAAGCTTCCGCATGAGGCGGATCATGACTGCTCGGCCGGCGGGCAGACTTCTCGACACACGCGGCCCGGAACGAAGGCCTAGGGTTGCCGGATGCGGCGCCCGCCGCTCGGTACGGCCGGTCCCGGTCCGGTGCCGCGGGTGCGCGCGGGACGCATGGCAGCGGTCCGCACGGCACGGCAGCACGGTGCGTACGACGTGGTACGCGCAGGGCGTCGGGCTGCTCGACGCAGTCCGGTCCGGCGCCTCGCACAAAGCTGTTCGTACAACGCAGTTCGTACGAGCCAGTCCGTACAACGCAGTCCGTACAAGCTCGAAGGAATGAGGACGAGACCATGGCGGTTCCCACGCCCACGCCCGTCACCCGGTGGCGCTGCACGCTCTGCGGCAACCTGACCCGGTTCGATGTGACGCGCAGCAGCAAGGTCGTCGAGTACGTACACCTGGATCTCGCCGGAGAGCCCAGCGTGGAGGAGCGCGAAGTGCTCGATGAGAGCATCGAGACCGTGCGCTGCCGGTGGTGCGCCGCCGTCGACGAGGTCGAGCTGGTGGACCGGCCGGGCGCAGAGGTCTGAGGAAACGGCGGGTGTGAACGGTGGAACGACGCAGCGGCGACGACGTAGGGGACCGTGCGCGGGAGCCGTCGGCGTCCGGTTCGCCGTCGAGACCGGAGCCGGACCGGGAGCCGGAGTCCGAGCCGGCGCCGGACCGGGCTCCGGCACCCGAGCCCGCGGACAACGCCTCCGGTGACGTGACCGAGGACGGAGCCGGGGACGTGACCGGCGGCGGGGCGGACGGCGGCGGCGAACGGCTCGACCAGCCGCTGCCCGAGAAGGTGCGCCGCCGGGTGATCGCGCTCACCGGAGAGGCGCTCGGCGGGCTGACCGTGGCCGAACTCCCGGCGCCGCTGCGGCAGTACGCGCGCTTCACGCCGCAGCGCCGCGCCAAGTTCGGCGGCAACGCGATGGCCACCGAGCTGGAGCGGGACCCGGTCTTCCGGCAGCGCATCGCCGAACGGCTGCGGCAGCGGCTGCCGGAGCTGGCCGAAGCGCTGTCGGTGCAGGCCGCGCCGCCCGCCGCCGACCCGGTCGACGTGGCCGCGGTCGCGTACGTGCTGCGCCCGGCGGGCTGGTCCCGGCTGGTGGCCTCGGCCGGTGAGGAGGCGCAGCGTGCGCAGGCCGAGCAGGCCGGCGAGGAGGCGCAGCGCGAACTGGCCCGGCTGCGCGAGGAGTTGACCCACGTACGTGCCACGTCCCGGGCCGAGATCGACCGGGCGCGCTCCGAAGCGGACGCCTCCCGCAAGGAGTTGGAGGCGACCCGGCGCAGACTGCGCGCCGCGCAGAGCGATGTGAAACGGCGCGAGGCCGAAGTACGCAAGTTCCAGGAGGAGTTGGAGTCGCTGCGGGCGGCCGCCGCGGCGGAGAAGGCGACGTCGGACAGCGAGGCCCGCAGGCTGCGTACGCGGCTCGCGGAGGCCGAGTCGGCGCTGGAGTCGGCGCGCAAGGCCGCCCGCGAGGGCCGCAGCGTCGAGGACATGCGGGTGCGGCTGCTGCTGGACACGGTGCTGGACGCGGCCCAGGGGCTGCGCCGCGAACTGGCGCTGCCGCCCGCGGCGGGCCGCCCCGCGGAGACGGTCGAGGCGGTCGAGCCGGGGCGTATGACTCCCCGGGACGTCGCCGCCCGCGCCCTGTCGGAGACCGACCCGGCTCTGCTCGACCAACTGCTGTCGCTGCCGCAGGCACATCTGGTCGTGGACGGCTACAACGTGACCAAGACCGGTTATCCGACGCTGCCGTTGGAGAAGCAGCGGCTCCGACTGCTGGGCGGGCTGGCCGCGTTGGCGGCGCAGACGGGCGCCGAGGTCACCTGCGTCTTCGACGGCGCCGAACTGGCCGCCCCGGTACTGCTCGCGCCGCCGCGCGGAGTCCGCGTGCTGTTCAGCAAGCCGGGGCAGACCGCGGACGAGCTGATCCGCCGGCTCGTACGGGCGGAGCCGGCGGGCCGCCCCGTCGTCGTGGTGTCCTCGGACCGCGAGGTGGCCGACGGCTGCGCGGCGGCGGGCGCCCGCCCGGTGGGGGCGTCGCTGCTGTTGCGCCGGCTGGCGCGCGGCTGACGTACCGCCAAGTCCCCTTGTTTCCAGGCGACTTGTGTCAGCGAGCCGGGTCCGGACGATGCCGGTGCACGCCGCGCCGCGGTGCAGCGGATCCCGGCGCGGGGCCAACTCGCCCCGGATCACGGGGACTTCGCCGCGAAGCGTGATGTGGATGCTGCTGCGCGTGTGGCGCGGGTAAAGAATCGCCTTGCGCAACGAGTTTTTTGGCAGAGGGATTTGATCGGATCAGTTGCGCGTGGCTAGTGTCTGGCCTCGAACCTCCGCGCGGTTGGTCGCCCATCCGGGGTGACAGCGGAGGACCGCCTCGTTCCGCGAAGTCCGTTGCCCCGCAAGGGTCTTCGGGCAGAGGGGAGCCGGTGTACGAACCGGCAGGCGGCTGAGGAAGAAGGAGATCGCCCCAGTGGCGTCCCACCGTCGTCCCAAGCAGCCGGGCCGTGCTCGAGTGACCGTGTTCACGGCGACCGCGGCGGCAGCCGTCGCCATCTCCGCCCAGTCGGCGCACGCTGCCCCCAAGTCCCACAAGGACGAGGTCAAGCACAAGGTCGACAAGCTCTACGAGGACGCCGAGCGCGCCACGGAGAAGTACGACGGCGCGAAGGAGAAGCAGTCCAAGCTGCAGAAGGAGGTCGGCAACCTCCAGGACAGCGTGGCCGGCGGCCAGGACGATCTCAACCACATGCGGGACGACCTCGGTTCGATGGCTTCCGCGCAGTACCGCACCGGCGGCGTCGACCCGTCCGTGCAGCTCTTCCTCTCCTCCCACCCGGACAACTACCTGGACAAGGCGTCCACTCTCGACCAGCTCAGCTCCAAGCAGGTCGGTGCGCTGAAGAAGATCCAGGACAAGCAGCGCTCGCTGAACCAGCAGCGCCAGGAGGCCAAGGACAAGCTCCGCGACCTCGCCGACACCCGCAAGGAACTCGGCAAGAAGAAGCAGCAGATCCAGGGCAAGCTCTCCAAGGCGCGCTCGCTGCTCAACTCCCTTACGGCGAAGGAGCGCGCGAAGCTCGCGGCGGAGCAGCGCAAGAAGGACCAGCAGGCGGCCTCGAAGGTCGGCGGCGGTTCCTCGTCGGCCCGCGCGGCGGCCGCCTTCGCCGCCGCCAAGAGCAAGATAGGTTCGCCGTACGTGTGGGGCGCCACGGGCCCCAGCTCCTTCGACTGCTCGGGCCTGACGCAGTGGGCGTACAAGCAGGCGGGCGTGTCCCTGCCGCGCACGTCTCAGGCCCAGTTGAACGCCGGCCAGCAGATAGGCCGCAGCCAGCTGAAGACCGGCGACCTCGTGATCTTCAACAGCGATGCGAGCCACGTCGCCCTCTACGCCGGAAACGGCCAGATCCTGCACGCGCCCAAGCCCGGCGCCTCGGTGCGGTTCGAAAAGCTGGAGTACGGCGGGCAGTTCAGCACCGGAGTGCGGGTCGGCTGACCGGCCGCGGCCTCGGCTCTTCCCGCCGGCGCGGCGGCAACTCGCCCTGGCAGCACGGCAGTCTTCGTTCCTACGGGTGAAATCCGCCGGTGCGCGGTGACTTGGCGCCCGCGCTGGTGACCTGCGTGATCGGCCGGTTTCCGGTGGTCGCCGACTGCCCTTGAACCACCGGGTCTTCGTGGACCCTCGGTAGCGGCCCGGCTACATTCTGCGCGCAGTTCGCCTAGCGAAAGGAGCGCGCACGCCGTGGTCTCGCACCGATCCTCCCGCCGTCACGCGCAACGCGGTGCCCGGCGCGGCACGTCCCGGCAGGGCACGAGCCGCCGGCTGCCCACCCGCATCGTCGCGCTGTCGGCAGCCGCGGGCGCGGCTGCGGCGTTCGCCCCGGCCTCGCCCGCGGACGCGCAGCCCGGCGACGAGGCCGGCCACCATCCGTCCCGGTCCGCGGCCGGCGCCCGCGTCGACCGGCTCTACGAACAGGCCGAGGCGGCCACCGAGAAGTACGACGCGGCGGCCGAGCGCGTCCAACGGCTCGGCAAGCAGGTCGAGTACGCGCAAGGGCGCGCCGCGAGAGGCCAGGCGAAGGTCAACAGGCTGCGGACGGCGCTGGGTTCGCTCGCGGACGCGCAGTACCGCTCGGGCGGCATCGACCCCAGTGTGCAACTGCTGCTGTCCGAACGCCCGGACAGCTATCTGGACAAGGCGGCCACGCTCGACCGCATCGGCAGCCGGCAGCGCGGCAGACTCGGCCAACTGCGCAGCGCGGAGCGCTCGTTGGCGCAGCAGCGCGCCGAAGCGGGCACGCGGCTCGACGGGTTGGACCGCGAGCGCAGGGAGCTGAAGCGCCGCCAGGACGCGGTACGCAAGAAGCTCGCGGCGGCGCGGCGGCTGCTCGCCCGGATGTCGCCCGACGAGCGTGCCGAGCACTCCCGCGCCTCGCGCGGCGACGGCCGCGGCGCGGGCGGTGGGGACGGTGCGGCGGCGCGCGGGTTCGGGGCGAAGGGCGGTGCCTCGTCGGCGCGGGCCGCCGCCGCGGTGGCGGCGGCGAAGTCGGCGGTCGGCCGCCCCTACGCGTGGGGTGCCGCCGGGCCCGGCTCCTTCGACTGCTCGGGCCTGATGCAGTGGGCCTACGGGCGGGCGGGCACGGCGCTGCCGCGTACGTCGCAGGCCCAGCGGTCGGCCGGCCGCCACGTGCCGCTCAGCCAGGCCCGCCCCGGCGACCTGGTGGTGTACCGCGACGACGCGAGCCACGTCGGCATGTACGTCGGGCACGGCAGAGTGGTGCACGCCCCGCATCCGGGCGCCGTGGTCCGCTACGACCCGGTCGACATGATGCCGATCTCCTCCGTCACCCGGCCCTGAGCGGCGGCCGGTGCCCGGCGGCGCGGCGGCGCCCGTACGATCGTGGCCCGTGAGGCTTCGGGTGCGGGTGTGGCTGTGCGCGGTGGTGCTGCTGGCGCTGGCGGGCTGCGCGTGCGAGCCGGGCGGCGCTCCGGGCGCGCGGCGTGAACGGGCCGCGCTGCAGGCCGTGTTGGAGCGGCAGGCCGCGGCGGTGCTCGGGCACGGCGGCGAGCGGAGGTTCCTGTCCGCGGTCGATCCGCGGGCGGTTCGCTTCCGCGCGGCGCAGCGTCGCGTGTTCCGCAATCTGCGCCGGCTGCCGCTGGCCCACTGGTCGTACCGCGTCGCGGACGTGCGCGGGGGCGGCCCGTCCGGCGGCGAAGCGTCCGCGTCGGGGCCGCGACGGGCGGAGGCCACGGTGCGGTTGCGCTACCGGCTCCGCGGCCAGGACCGGGCGGCCGTCGCGGTGACGGAGCGGTACGCCGTCGTACGGCGCTCGGGGCGCTGGTATCTCAGCGGCGAACTGCGGGGCGGCGAGCCGCAGTTGTGGGAGCAGGGGACGCTGGCGGTGGTGCGCGGCCGGCGCTCTCTGGTGCTGGGCACCGTGTCCGGCGCCGCCGGTGCCCGGGCCGGCGAGGAGCGGGCCCGGCTGCGTGCGCTGGCCCGTGCCGCGGACCGTGCGGTCGCCGAGACGGCCCGGCTGTGGCCGCACGGCTGGCCGCGCCGGGTCGTGGTGGAACGCCCGTACGGGCAGCGGCAGTTGGCGCGGCTGCTGGGCGAACCGGAGTCGACGTACAGCGACATCGCCGCGGTCACCACCGGCGAGGGCGGCCGCGAGGTGCGTGCGGCGGCCGACCGGATCGTGCTGAACCCGTCGGCGTACGGGGAGTTGAGCGGTGCCGGACGGCATGTGGTGCTGACCCACGAGACCGTCCACGTCGCCACCCGCACCCTCACCGGCCCGGCTACTCCGCTGTGGCTCTCGGAGGGCGTCGCCGACTGGGCGGGCTACCGGCACGCGGCCCGCTCGCTGCGCGCGCCGCGGAGGGCGGCGCCCGAACTCGCAAGCGCCGTACGGCACAAGCGGCTGCCGCACTCGCTGCCCGCGGGCCGCGACTTCCGGTTCGGCAACCGTGCGGACGCGCTGGCCCGCGCGTACGAGGGCGGCTGGCTCGCGTGCCGCTTCGTGGCGGACCGCTGGGGCGAGGGGAAGCTGCTCGCGCTCTACCGCGCGGTCCGCGAGAGCGAGGCCGGCAGCGGCGAGGGCGCCGAGGACGCCGCCGTCGACCACGCGATGCGCGCTGAACTCGGCCTCGACCGCGGCGAGTTCACCGCGCGGTGGCGCGCGTACGTGCGCCGCACGCTGTCCTGAACGCTGTCCTGCAGGGCGCGCAGCCCGCCGCGTTCGCCGGTCGCGGACGCGGGCGCGGGACCCGTCGTGCGCGGGGTGCCGCTGCCCGCGGCCGGCCCGTCCGCGCCGGTTCCGCCGCCGTACTCCCGGCCGCGCACGGTCGCCCGCCACAGCCGCACGCAGGCCACGGCCGAGGCGCACACCAGCAGCCCGTTGCGTACGACGAGCAGCGTGACGCCGAGCCCGTCGCTCGCGCAGACGTGCCCGAAGCCGAGCGGGAACTCCAGCAGCGTCGCTCCGGTCGCCGCCAACACCAGCAGCGCGGAGGGGAGTTGGCTCGTGCCGCGGAGCGTGAGGCAGACGGCGGCGGCGCCCACCAGCCACACCATGTACTGCGGGCTGATCACCCGGCTCGTGGTGGTCAGCAGCAGCAGTCCGGTCAGCGCGGCGTCCGCCGCGCACGCCCGCGTCCACACCGCCGACGGCGCCCGCATCCGCAGCCGCCACAGCAGCAGCCAGCCGGCCGCCAGCACGGCGAGCACGAGCGCGAGGTCGCTGACCAGATGCACGTACGGGCCGACGAACTCCACCGACCCGAAGTGGAACAGCAGTCGGCCCCGCCAGCCGTGCTGCCGCGCCACATGGAACACCAGCGAGCCCAGCGACTCCACCTCGGTGCCGCGGTCCCGCTGCGCGGTGAGGAACTGCCAGGCCCGCGGCATCGCGACCGTGAAGCCGGCGGCGAGCACGAGCCCGGTCAGCAGCGCCGCGCTCCACGAGCCGCGGGTGGCGCGGCCGCGCCGCATCCCGAGCAGCACCAGCACCGGCCACACCTTCAGCAGCGCGCCGAAGGCCGCCAACGCGCCCGCGGCGCGCGGGTGTCGGGCCGCGGCGAGCAGCGCGGCCACGGCGACGGCGGTGACCATCAGGTCGTAGCGGGCGTAGCCGGTCGGGCCCAGCAGCGCCACTCCGGCCACCCAGCACCACACGCCCGCGGAGCGGTTGCCGGGACGCCGCGCCGCGTACAGCAGCAGCGCCAGCACGGCCGCGTCGGTGAGGCAGACCAGGACGAAGAAGGCGCTCGCGTAGTCGAGGAAGGGCAGGGCGCCGGGGGAGAGCAGGGGGAGGGCGGCGGCGGGCGGGTACT
>Ga0164243_10016258_pt1 | contig 10221 bp, 9 predicted proteins | sample OricompcompostOP_FD_108781 | JGI IMG/M metagenome (GOLD analysis project Ga0164243, IMG submission 108781) | Organic Plus compost microbial communities from Emeryville, California, USA - Original compost - Organic plus compost (OP) | ecosystem: Engineered > Solid waste > Mixed feedstock >... | reverse complement strand
TCGGCACCTGGTTCTACGTGATGGACATGGTGGAGGGTCGCATCTTCTGGGACGCGACATTTCCCGAAGTGCCGACCGTCGACCGCGCCGCCTATTTCGACGCGATGAACGCCACCATCGCGCGGCTCCACACGATCGATCCCGACGCGGTGTGCCTTGGCGACTATGGGAAGCCCGGCAATTATTTCGAACGTCAGATCGGCCGCTGGTCGAAGCAATATTTCAGCGATGTCGAGGCCGGCCGCAATCCGGATATGGATGCGTTGATCGGCTGGCTGGAAGCGAACGTGCCGCCCGCGGGCGAAGTGCGGGTCGTCCACGGCGACTTCCGCTGCGACAACATGATCTTCCACCCCACCGAACCGCGCGTGATCGCGGTGCTGGACTGGGAACTGTCGACGCTGGGCGATCCGCTGTCGGATTTCGCCTATCACCTGATGATGTATCGGCTCGCCCCACCGGTGGCGACGGGCATAGCGGGGGCGGATCTGGCCGCGCTCAATATCCCCTCGCAGGCGGACTATGTCGCCGCTTATTGCCGGCGCACCGGGCGGAGCGGCATTCCCGACCTGCAATTCTACACCGCCTTCAACATGTTCCGGCTGGCGGCGATCATCCACGGCATCAAGGGCCGCGTGGCCCGTGGCACGGCCGCGTCGGCGCATGCGCGGGAGATGGCGGCGAAGTTCCCGGCGCTGGCGGCCAAGGGCTGGCAGGCGGCCCAGGGCGGCTGAAGGGCGACGCACGGCTGATTGTCGCCTATAGCAAGCCGATGGAGCCCACCGTCGACCGCCCCTTCCGCCGCCTCGTTCCCGCCGGCGGCGCCACACCCGTCACCCGCGCCATTGCTGTCGAGATGCCGATCGCGGTCGAGATCAACGGCCTCGGCTACGCGGTGATGATGGCGACGCCGGCCGATCTCGGCGATTTCGCATTGGGCTTCTGCCATGCCGAGCGCCTGATCGACATGCCCGCCGATCTGGTGGATGCCGAAGCGCACGAAACGCCACGGGGCACCATCCTGCGCATCACACTCGCGCCCGACCGGATGGCGCGCGTCGCCGACCGGGTCCGCCATCGCGTGTCCGAATCCTCCTGCGGCCTGTGCGGCATCGAGAATCTGGAGCAGGCGCTCCGCCCCATCCCGCGCGTGTCCGAACGCTCGCTCGCGGCCGATGCCGCCATCTTCCGCGCGCTCCACGAACTCAGCGCGCGCCAGCCGCTCAACCGCGAGACCGGCGCCGTCCACGCGGCCGCCCTGTGCGGCGCGGACGGCGCGATCCGGCTTGTGCGGGAAGATGTCGGCCGCCACAACGCGCTCGACAAGCTGATCGGCGCGATGCTGGCGGGCGGAATGCGCTGGGACGGCGGCTTTGCGCTGCTTTCGGCCCGTTGCTCCTTCGAGCTGGTCGAAAAGGCGGCACTCGCCGGCTGTCCGCTCCTCGTTACCGTCTCGGCGCCCACCAGCCTCGCGCTCGACCGCGCCGCCGAGGCGGGGCTGCGCCTCGTCACCCTCGCTCGCCCGGACGCCGCGCTGGAAGCCGCGCCGGAGGAGCGCTAGGACGATCGCCATTCAGGTGTTGTCGTTTCGGTTGAGCCAAGGCGACCGTCACCCTGAACTCGGTTGGGCTACGCCCGCCTTCGGCTCCAGGGTCCATTGTGCGACAAGCGATGTCGGTGCGGGTGGAGAGATGGATGCTGAAACAAGTTCAGCATGACGAATTGGGACGGGGCTCGCCCGATCGTTCAAGATAGTTGAAGGTCGATCCGTCCCGGACCTTCATTCACGCCTTCAGCGGAAGCGCGAAGCGCTTTCACCTCAATCGATCAGGCTCTAGAAGCCCGGCATGACTCACGCCAGCTACCCCGCCCTTCGTCTTCGCCGCACGCGCGCCGCCGCCTGGAGCCGCGCAATGGTGGCCGAGACATTCCTCTCTCCCGCCAACCTCATCTGGCCGCTGTTCGTCACCGAAGGCAGCGGCGTCACCGATCCGGTGAAGACGCTGCCCGGCGTATCGCGCCACTCGATCGACCGGATCGGCGGCGTGGCCAGGGAAGCCAGGGCGCTCGGCATCGGCTGCGTCGCGCTGTTCCCCAATACGCCGCGCGAACTGCGCACCGACGACGGACGCGAGGCGCTCAATCCCGACAACCTCATGTGCCGGGCGATCCGGGCGATCAAGGACGCCGCGCCCGATATCGGCGTGCTGACCGACGTCGCGCTGGATCCCTACACGTCGCACGGTCATGACGGGCTGGTGGACGATGCCGGCTATGTCCTGAACGACGAGACGAGCGACATGCTCGTCGGCCAGGCGCTGGTGCAGGCCGAGGCCGGCACCGACATCGTGGCGCCTTCCGACATGATGGACGGCCGCGTCGGCGCGATCCGTGCGGCGTTGGAGCGCGAAGGCCATCGCAACGTCCAGATCATGGCCTATTCGGCCAAATATGCGAGCGCCTTCTATGGCCCGTTCCGCGACGCGGTCGGATCGGGCGGGCTGCTGAAGGGCGACAAGCGCACCTATCAGATGGACTATGCCAATGCCGAGGAAGCGCTGCGCGAAGTGGCGCTCGACCTGGCCGAAGGCGCCGACAGCGTGATGGTGAAGCCGGGCCTGCCCTATCTGGATATCGTCCGGCGGGTGAAGGAGCGGTTCGAGGTGCCGGTCTTCGCCTATCAGGTCTCCGGCGAATATGCGATGATCGAGGCGGCCGTGGCAGCCGGCGCGGGCGAACGGGACGCGCTGGTGCTGGAAACCCTGATGGCCTTCCGTCGCGCCGGATGCTCGGGCGTCCTTACCTATCACGCCGCCCATGCCGCCCGCCTGCTGGGCGCCTGACCGCCGGGAGATCGCCGTATGATAGAGACCGAACGGCTGCTGCTGCGTCCCCTGACCGACGCCGACAAGCCATGGGCGGCTGCGCAATGCGCCGATGCGGACGTCATGACCTATCTCGGTGGCCCGCAATCGCGGGAAGCCAGCGACGAACGGATCGACAAGATGATACGCCTGCAGGCCGGCCGCGGGCACAGCTTCTTCGCCGTGGTCCGCAAGGATGACGCGCGGCCCATCGGCATGTGCGGCATCAAGCTGTTCGACGCGGAGGGCGCGACCCTGCCCGGCGAGCTCGAAATCGGGTGGCGACTGGACAAGGATTGCTGGGGCCGGGGCTATGCACGCGAGGCGGCGTCGGCCTCGCTCGATTTCGCCTTCGGCCCGATCGGCGGCAGGCGCGTGATCGCCATCACCAGCCGTCGGAACACCGCGTCCTGGGGCCTGATGGAGCGTCTCGGCATGACACGCCGGCCCGATCTCGACTTCAACGATCCGCGCGTCGGGCCGGAGGATAATCCGACGATCCTCTATCTGATCGAGGCGGCGGACTGGAGCATCGACGCATGGAAGGCGTGACGATCCTTCCGTTCGAAGGCGCGATGCCCGACGTCGCCCGCGCGGGCTACGTCGCGCCCGGATCGCGGATCATCGGCAATGTCACGCTGGGTCAGGATGCAAGCGTCTGGTATAATTGCGTCCTGCGCGGCGACGTGGCCTCGATCATGGTCGGCGATCGCACCAACATCCAGGACGGCACCATCGTCCATGTCACCTCGGGCAGATATGCGACCGAAATCGGCGCGGACTGCCTGATCGGGCACACCGCTATCGTCCACGGCTGCCGCCTGCACGACCGTTCCTTCGTCGGGCTGGGCGCGATCGTGATGGACGGCTGTGAGATCGAAAGCGATGCCATGCTCGCCGCCGGCGCGATGCTCACGCCGGGCAAGCGCATTCCCGGCGGCCAGATGTGGGCCGGTCGCCCCGCCAGATATGTGCGCGACCTGACGCAAGAAGAAATGGCGACGCACCGGGCGGCCGTCGCCGGCTATGTGGAACTGGCCCGCAGGCACGCGGCGGCGCTCTCCAACGCCTGAACAATCGGCGCCTCAGGGCTGGGCGAGCTTCGCCGCCAGATCGTTGAGCGCGGTCCGCTGCTCCTCGTCGATTTCCGACACGCGCGCCCACGCATTGCCCAGCACGACGGGCGGCGCCCCGCCGGCATTCACGATCATCTGGTCGAGGTTGGCCAATGCCGCCGCCACCGGGCCGCGCCGCTGGCCGAGGCGGCTGAGCGCCTGCTGGGCGACCACCCAGGCTTCGCTTTCCGCCGGCTGGCCTTCCGCCGCGGCGACCGCCTTTCGCGCCTCTCCAAGCTCCGTCGCGAACTGGCCGCGCGCGGCTTCGGCGGCAGCGAGCTGGGCAGCGATGTCCGCATCTTTCGCCGGGTCTGCAACGGGCGGCGCGGCTTCTTCGGGCGCCGTTACCGGCTCCTCGATCGAAACCCGCTCGATCGGTCGCGGCGCAAGCGAGGGATAGCTTCCCGTCGAATCCGCGCAGCCGGGCGCCAGGGTCAGCATCAGGAGTGCGAGCGCGGGCGCGATTGTGCGGGCGGAACTCATGGTCCGGCTTTACGGCGGCAATTTTCCCACGGCAACGGGCTTGCGCGATGTCCTCTCACCGACTAAGAGCGCCACTCCAACGCGCCCGTAGCTCAGCTGGATAGAGCATCAGACTACGAATCTGAGGGTCGGACGTTCGAATCGTTCCGGGCGCGCCATTTTCCCTGATCTGCATGTTGCATGTGGCCGACGGGCAGCTGCGCATGGCGCACGCGAATGTCCGTGTGCAGCGATCTTCCGCCCGCATAATCTCCGATCGCCGGATATGCACAGGGCCGCATGAGCGGCCCTGGCTGAATCGGAGTTTTCGCGGCATGGCGGCCCGGCTCTGCGCATAAGCGCGCGATCCGGGCCGCCTTCCCCCGCTGGCAGCTTCAGAATTCGAAGCTGATGTCAACGCCGTATGTCGCCGGCTCGCCATAGGAGATCGCCTGACTGGGATAGCCCGTCAGGATCGAGCCCGAACCGATCACGAAACCCGGATAGCGCTTGTCGAAGATGTTCTTACCCCACAGGCCGATCGAATAGGTTCTGCCATTCGCGGCTTCGACCGAATAGGTCAGCCGTGCATCGACCAGGCCGTAGGACGGATTGACCGGCTTGTCGCGGCCGGACGGCACCGACGGGCCATCGCCGGCGGTGGTGTAGATCTTGTCCTTCCACGTATAGTCGGCGTGCGCCGCCAGCTTGCCGTCGCCGATCTCCAGGATCGTCCAGTCGCCGGACAGGCGCACGCTGTTCTTCGGTGTGAACGGCAGCACGAAATAGCCGCTGATGTCATCGCCGACCTGGGTAGGGGAATCCGTGTTAACGACAGGGTCGAAGATCGATCCCGCCGGCGCCAGCACGTCCTTGATCTTGTAATCGGTGTAGGCATAGTTCGCCGACAGCGTCAGCCCTTCGAATGGCACCACCGTCAGGTCGGCCTCGATGCCCTTCACGTCCGCCTTGCCGACGTTGAACGTGTCGGACAGCGAGGCATCCGCCGCGTCGGCCGAAATGTCGAGCTGCAGGTCCTTGTATTTGGCGTAGAAGCCCGCGAGGTTGAAGCGCACCCGCCGGTCGAACAGGTCGCTCTTGAGACCGGCTTCATAGCTCGTCACCGATTCCGGCCCGAAGGTGCGCGTGAAGGTCGGCGAGGCCTCGTTCGAACCGCCCGCCTTGTAGCCGGTCACGACCTTGGCGTAGATCGAGATGTCGTCGGTCGCCTTGAAGTTGGCGGTGAAGGACGGATTGAACTTGCTGTTCTTGACGTCGGTCTCGCCATAGACATCGGTCAGCGGGATAGTAACGCCTTCGCCGAGGAAGTCGCGATAAACCAGCGGCGAGACATCCCCGATGAACAACACCGACGAACGCACGCGATCCGCCGAGCGCTTGTCATGCGTGTAACGGGCGCCGAATGTCAGTTCGAGCTTGTCGTCGAGGACCGGCGGCGTCCATGTCACCTGGCCATAAGCGGCTTCGGACGTGGACTTCGCATTTGTGTCGCGATCGACCAGCACAAGCTGGCCGGCCATGCCCGTGCCCACATCGACGGTCTCGAAATGGCTCGCCTTCTCATGGAAGTAATAGAGGCCGGCGACAAACTTGATGCGATCGCCGACGTCGCCGATCGCCTGGAATTCCTGCGTGTAGGTCTTCGAACGGATATCGTCGAAGGAATCGAACGGCACCAGGAAGGATTCAACATAATCCTGATAGGCCGTATATTTCAGGTGCCGATAGCCGGTGAGCGACCGCAGCGTGAGCGAATCGGTCGCGCGCCATTCGGCGACAAGCGACTGGCCGTCCATCTTGATCCGGCTGTAGGGCAGATAGACCGGACGATAGGCCTTGTCCGGGTCAGCCGTATAGCCGGGAAAGATGCCGGGCGCATTGTCCCGCTCCACATAGCGCACCGGGGTCGTGCGGATATTGCTGTAGTCGGCCGAATAATCGACAGTGACGTCGGAGGTCGGCTCCCAGCGCACCGCGCCGCGCACCGCATATTTGCGATCGGACTGGAAATCGTTCGCATCGGGCGTCGTGCCGACATTGTCGGCATTCTTGGCCCAGCCGTCCTTGTTGCTGAACAGGCCCGTCAGCTTGAACTTCAGGCCGGCCACTTCGGGCAGGTTCAGGTTCACCAGCAGGCGCTTGTAATCGAAGTTGCCGACGGTCGCGAGGCCGTCCACGCTGAACTCGCCCGTGGGCTTCTTGCTGATGATATTGACCGCGCCGCCGGTCGTGTTGCGGCCGTAGAGCGTGCCCTGCGGGCCGCGCAGCACCTCGACCCGCTCGACATCGGCCAGGTCGAAGGTCGAAACCTGCGGGCGCGAGAGATAGATGCCGTCAAGATAGAGGCCGACGCCGCCATCCTTGGTGATGATGCCCGGATCGCCGATACCCTGGCCGCGCATGAACAGGATCAGCGTGGTCGAGGAATTGGGATAGGGCGCGAAATACAGGCTGGGCGATGCCCGCACCACGCCGGTCAGGTCGGTGATTCCCGACGCCCGCAGCGCGTTGCTGGTGAGCGCGGTGATGGCGATCGGCGTATCCTGCAGGTTTTCGGAGCGCCGCTGCGCGGTGACGACGATGTCCTCGACGCCCGACGCTGGAACGGCGGCGGCCTCGGGCGCCGATGTCGGCGCGGTTTCCTGGGTCTGCGCCATGGCCAGCGCGGACGACATGGTCAGGCCGATCAGGCCGGAAGCCTTCAGTCCGCGAACAAGCGCCTTCATGGTCGATTTCATATTTCCTCCCCGGCAATTTGCGGAGCGTAATCACTCTTTCGCTACGCATTTGCCCGCCCTGTGGTCCTTCGTGGCGAAAATGGCAAGGGATTTGCCGCTGAACCGCGCGCGTGACGCGCAAAAGATCGCCGTGCGTTGCCGCCAGCACACAGTTGTGGATATCGTCCGTCCGGGGTGTCAGTTGAGGCCCATCAGCAGCTCGGGCCGATAGGGCTGCAGCATGTCATGTCGTCCGTCGCGCACCTTCGCGGCCCAGGCGGCATCGCCCAGGATCGAGCGGCCAAGCGCGACCATGTCGAATTCTCCGCGATCGATCCTTTCGCGCACATCGTCCAGATGCGCCACCGAAGGGTCCGCCACGCGGCCGTAAACGCCCTCCTCGCCATATTCGAGCGCGGTCTTCTCCAGGCCGATGCCGCCGCCCGCTATGGTCGGCCTGCCGGTCAGCTTCCTGATCCAGCCGGCCAGGTTCATCGGGCTTTCCGGAAATTCCGCGCGCCAGAAGCGGCGCAGCGAACAATCGAAGAAATCGACGCCGGCGTCCGCCAGCGGCGCCACGACCGCCTCCAGCTCACGCGGCGTTTCGGCCAGCCGCGCGGCATAATCCGTCATCTTGAACTGCGAAAAGCGCATTGCGATAGGGAAGTCGGGGCCGACCGCCCTGCGGCAGGCGGCGATCACCTCGCTCGCGAAACGCACCCGGTCGGCGCCATAGGCGTCCGGCCTCCTGTTGGTGCGCGGCCACAGGAACTGATCGATCAGGAAGCCATGTGCGCCATGGATCTCGACGCCGTCGAAGCCGATGCGCTGCGCATCCGCCGCACCCCTGGCAAAGGCCGCGATCACCGCATCGATGTCGTCCAGCGTCATCGCTCGCCCGTCGGCGCGCTCGGGTCCGGCCTCGACGCCCACCTGCGCGGCGGGCAGCCATATGCCCGACGGCCCCACGCCCGGCCAGGGCGGTGCGACCGGGGCAAGGCCCTGCAGCCCGGCATGGCCGATCTGCGGGATCATCCTGCCGCCGGCCTCATGCACCATGCGCGCCGCCGTTTCCCAGACGGCGAGCGCCTCGCCATGGAAATAGGGCTCATATTCGTCCAGCGCCGCCAGCGGATGGTCGATCGCCATCGCGCCGCTGACGATCAGCCCCACGCCGCCCTGGGCCCTGCGGGCATAAAAGGGCGCATAGCCGGGATCGGGCATTCCGCCCGGCGCCTTGCCCTGCCCCATCGGCGCCATGACGATGCGGTTGTGCAGTTCGAGCGTGCCGATGCGCAGCGGCGTGAAAAGCGGGTCCACCATTCGCCCAGCATGCTCAGGCAGCGGGCCTGGCGCCAGCAGATGTTGCGCAATGCTGCGCATCCGTGGCCCATCTGCCAAAGCAGGCACGGGAGCACCTGTTGTGCAATGGCGTTGGGACAGGAAGGAGGACTGGATGATCCACCGTCGCTTGCGCATTCGCGGTCGCGTGCAGGGCGTCGCCTATCGGGCCTGGGCCACGGAAACCGCGCGGACGCTCGGTCTTTCCGGCTGGGTCCGCAACCGGCGTGACGGCAGCGTCGAGGCGCTGGTCGCGGGTGACGGGAAAGCCGTCGCCGATTTCATCGCGCTTTGCCGCCAAGGCCCGCCGGCTGCGCGGGTCGATCAGGTCGATGAGGAGCCCGGCCCCGCGGAGGCGTTGCACGGCTTCACGACGCGCCCCACCGAATAGCCGCCACAAATATAGTTGACATCGTCAACTAGTTGGCGATTCTAACGCCATGAACGACGCCATCGACACCATTCGCGCCTTCAACCGCTTCTATACGCAGTTCGTGGGCGCGCTCGATTCGAGCTTTCTGGACAGCCGCATGAGCCTGGGCGAGGCGCGCCTGCTGTTCGAGATCAACCACGCGCCCGATATCACGGCCAGCGACCTGCAGGCGAAGCTGGCCCTGGACGCCGGCCACGTCAGCCGGGTGCTGCGCCGCTTCGAAGGGCGTGGCTGGATCGCGCGCGAACGGAGCGAAGGTGACGCGCGCCGCCGCCCGATCCGGCTTACGCAGGAGGGCCAGGCGATCTTCGACACGATCGATCGCCGGATGCGCTCGGAAGTGCAGGCGATGCTGGACAAGCTGCCCCCCTTCGGGCAGCGGGATCTGGTGGCTGCGATGGCGACCGCCCACGGCCTGCTCGATCCGAAGGCCCGACGCCCTTTCACGATGCGCACCTTCCGGCCCGGCGACATGGGGGTCATCGCGGCGCGCCAGTCGGTCCTCTACAACGACGTCTATGGCTGGGGCCGCCCGATGGAGATTTTGCAGGGCGAGGTGACGACCGCCTTCCTGCGCGACTTCAAGCCCGGCCGCGAGCAGTGCTGGGTGGCGGAGGTCGGCGGCCGATTGGCGGGCTCGGTCTTCCTGACGGACGAGGGCGACGATCTCGCCCGGCTGCGGCTGATGTATGTCGAGCCGTTCGCCCGCGGCCTGGGCATCGGCAATGCGCTGGTCGGCACCTGCGTCCAGTTCGCCCGGGATGCCGGCTACCGCTCGGTCTCGCTATGGACTCATACGGTGCTGGAGAGCGCCCGGCGCATCTACGCCGCTTACGGATTCCGCCTCGTCGAAACGAAGTTCCACTCGGAATTTGGCGAGCCCGTGGCCGGCGAGACCTGGATGCTCGATCTTCAGTCCGAAATCGCCTCGGCCGCCTAGGGCGGAGCAACATTCAGGGGTTGTCGTTCCGGTTGGGCCAAGGCGGCCGTCACCCTGGACTTGTTCAGGACCCATCGTGCGCCAAGCGATGTCGGTGCGGCTGGAAAGATGGATACTGAAACAAGCTCGGCATGACGGATTGGGACAGAGCCCGCCCGATCATTCAAGATAGTCGAGTATCGATCCGACCTAGCGCGGCTCCTCCATCACGCCATAGCGGCATAGCGGGCTGGAGCAGACGGGCGCCCAGCCGCTGCCCTTGCCGAAGCGCGTCTTTTCAAAGGAAAGGAATGCGCCCGCATTGTCGCCCAGTGGAACCGCCGCCGCG
>Ga0164243_10016255_pt1 | contig 10222 bp, 8 predicted proteins | sample OricompcompostOP_FD_108781 | JGI IMG/M metagenome (GOLD analysis project Ga0164243, IMG submission 108781) | Organic Plus compost microbial communities from Emeryville, California, USA - Original compost - Organic plus compost (OP) | ecosystem: Engineered > Solid waste > Mixed feedstock >... | reverse complement strand
GGGGCGCTTCAGCTTCAACACCGGCGAAGGGCGCTGCCCGACCTGCGAGGGCGCGGGCGTGCGCACCATCGAGATGAGCTTCCTGCCCGACGTGAAGGTGCCCTGCGAGAGCTGCCACGGCGCGCGCTTCAACCCCGAGACGCTGGCCGTCACCTGGCGCGGCAAGAGCATCGGCGACGTGCTGCAGATGGAAGTGGACGAGGCGGTCGAGTTCTTCGCCAGCATGCCCGTCATCAGCCACCCGCTGCAGTTGCTCAAGGACGTGGGCCTGGGCTACCTCACGCTGGGCCAGCCCAGCCCCACGCTCAGCGGCGGCGAGGCGCAGCGCATCAAGCTGGTGACGGAACTGAGCAAGGTGCGCGACGACGTGACGCGGCGCGGCAACCGGGCCCCGCACACGCTCTATGTGCTGGACGAGCCCACCGTCGGCCTGCACATGGCCGACGTGGAGAAGCTCATCCACGTGCTGCACCGGCTGGTCGGCGGCGGCCACAGCGTGGTGGTGATCGAGCACGACCTCGACCTCATCGCCGAGGCCGACTGGATCGTGGACCTGGGCCCCGAGGGCGGCAGGGGCGGCGGCCAGGTGGTCGCTTCCGCGCCGCCGGAGGAGGTGGTGCGCCTGGGCACGCACACCGGCGTGGCGCTGGCGCCGGTGCTCGGGCGCGCCGCCGCGGCGGGCTGACCCCCCGGCCGGCTGTCACGGCACCGTCAAATTCGATCGCGACCATCCGGCGCGTCATGTGACGTCTTGTTGCATGACGGTGCCGGCCCGCTGCGCGCGGGGCCGGGTCCTTTCGATCCGACCACCGCGCCCCGCGCGCGACGAATTCCGATGCCCGAAGCAAGCCCTGCCGTCCTGCGCGCTGCCGCGCGCCGCTGGTCCACCCATGTCCTGAGCGCCGTGGCGCTGGCCACCCTGGCCGCCTGCGGCGGTGGTGGCGGCGGCGGCAACGGCCTGCCCTTCCTTCCCGCGCCGGCGCCCGCCCCGGCGCCTGCGCCGGCACCGTCGCCTGCACCCGCCCCGGCGCCCGAGCCCCCTCCCGAACCCACACCCACGACGCTCTCGCTGAGCCTGCTGGGCCGCTACGAGACCGGCATCTTCGAGAAGAGCGCAGCCGAGATCCCGGCCTTCGACCCCGGCAGCCGGCGCGCCTTCGTGGTCAATGCGCAGCAGGGCGTGCTCGACGTGCTGGACCTGAGCGACCCGGCGGCGCCGCGCCACGTGGGCACGCTGCAGCCGCACGCCATCCGTGCCGGCGCGGAGGCCAACAGCGTGGCCGTGAGCCACGGCATCGTGGCGGTGGCCGTGCAGGCCCCCGTCAAGACCGATCCCGGCTTCGTCGCCTTCTACCGCGCGTCGGACCTCGCGCTGCTGGGCCACGTGGAGGTGGGCGCGCTGCCCGACATGCTGACCTTCACGCCGGACGGCAAGACCGTCCTGGTGGCCAACGAGGGCGAGCCCGGCGACGACTACCAGGTCGACCCCGAAGGTTCGGTCAGCGTCATCGACGCCGCCGACCCGACCCGGCCCACCGCCCGCACCGCCGACTTCCGCGCCTGGAACGGCAGGGAGCCCGAGCTGCGCGCCCAGGGCGTGCGCATCTTCGGGCCCAACGCCAGTGCCGCGCAGGACATCGAGCCGGAGTACATCGCCCTCTCGGCCGACGGCGCGACCGCCTGGGCGACGCTGCAGGAGAACAACGCGCTGGCGAAGATCGACGTGGCCAGCGCGACCGTGACCGCCATCCTGCCGCTGGGCTTCAAGGACCACGGCGCCGACGGCAACGGCCTGGACGCGAGCGACACCGACGGCCGCATCGACATCCGCACCTGGCCGGGCCTGCGCGGCCTGTTCCTGCCCGACGCCATCGCCTCGTACAGCGCCGGCGGCAAGACCTACCTGGTGAGCGCCAACGAGGGCGACTCGCGGCCCTGGGGCGAGGACGACGACGCCTACTGGGCCGGCGATGCGGGCAAGGGCTTCGTCGAGGAGTTCCGCGTCAAGCACCTGGTCCACAACAGCGGCTTCGACCGCCGCGCCGGCGACGACCTGCCGCCGCAACTGCGCGCGCTGGCGGCCGGCGCCGTGCTAAACCCCGACGTGTTCGGCTACTGCGGCGCCACCTGGGACCTGGCCGCGGGCACGGCATCGTCGGGCGACTGCCGCGAGGACGACCAGCTGGGCCGCCTGAACGTGACCTGGACCCTGGGCTACCAGCAGAACCCCGACGGCAGCCCCAGGCTGCGGCACCTCAACGGCAAGGACGTGCTGGTCTACGACGCGCTCTACGCCTTCGGCGGCCGTTCCTTCTCGATCCGGGACGAGGACGGCAGGCTGGTCTGGGACTCGGGCGACCAGTTCGAGAAGAAGCTCGCCGAGCTGCTGCCCGACGCCTTCAACTCCGACCACGCGGCGACGGCCTTCGACGACCGCAGCGACAACAAGGGGCCCGAGCCCGAGGGCGTCGCGGTGGGCCGCATGGGCGACAAGACCTTCGCCTTCATCGGGCTGGAGCGCATCGGCGGGGTGATGGTCTACGACGTCACCGACCCCGCCGCGCCGGCGTACGTGACCTACCTGAACAGCCGCGACTTCTCGGTCGCCGACCCCGGCGCCAGCGCCGAGGACCTGAAGCGCGCCGGCGACCTGGGCCCCGAGGGCCTGGCCTTCGTCCCGGCCTCGCAGTCGCCCAACGGCAAGCCGCTGCTGGTCGTGGGCCACGAGGTCAGCGGCACCACGGCCGTCTACGAGATCACGCCGACGTACTGAACCGGCCCGCGCGCGCGGCGGCGCGTCAGTGCGTCGCCCAGGCGGCGATGGCCTGCGGCAGCCGCGCCATGTCGGTGAAGACGTGCGCCACGCCGATGGCGCGCATCGCGTCGGCGCTGCTGTGGCCCAGGCCGCCGGGGCAGTAGCCGAACACCGTGGCGCCGGCGGCGATGCCGGCGGTGGCGCCGGTGACGGTGTCCTCGACCACCGCGCAGAGTTCGGGCGGCACCCCCAGCGCCTCGGCGGCGGCCAGGTACACGTCCGGCCAGGGCTTGCTGCGCGGCGTCTCGTGGCCGCTGAAGATGCGGCCCTCGAAGGCGTCGAGCAGGCCGATCTTCGCGAGCTGCAGCTCGACCTTGCGCCGGTCGGCGCCCGAGGCGCAGGCGATGCGGCCGTCCATCAGCGCATGCAGCGCGCGCGCCGCCTCGGGCGCGCCGGCGATGGGCGTGAGGTCGCGCTCCAGCGCCTCGTTGCGCCGCGCCCAGAACAGGTGCAGCCAGTCCTGCGTGAGGCTGAAACCCGTCTTCTCCTCGATCAACGCCATCTCGTCCTTGACGGCCTTGCCGACGAAGATGCGCATCGTCTCCTCGAGCGTCAGGTGCCAGCCCAGTTCGCCCAGCATCTGGGTGAGCACGCGGTTGGTGATGGGTTCGGAATCGACGAGCACGCCGTCGCAGTCGAAGAGGACGGCGTCGAAGGGGAAACTGGACATATGAGGTGATCGTACGGGATGGGCCTGCGTCCGCAAGCACAGCGGAGGCTGTTGCAGACACCTCTCACCCGTTCAATACCCCTCATCCGTTCACGCTGAGCCTGTCGAAGCGTGGTCTCGGGCTTCGACAGGCTCAGCCTGAACGGTTGTGGGTGGATCGGCTTTCTCAGGCCCTCAGCCCCGGCGCGCGCCCACGATGTCGCGCCGGCCTCAGCGCACCACGCCCCGCTCGCGCAGCGCCGCGATCTGCGCCTCGTTCAGCCCCACCTCGCGCAGCACCGCGTCGGTGTCCGCCCCCAGCGCCGGCGCGTTGCGGCGGTGGCCGCCGGGCGTGGCCGACAGCTTGGGCACGAAGCCCGGCAGCGTGAGCGAACTGCCGTCGTCCATGGGCGTGGGCAGCAGCATGCCGCGCGCCGCGTAGTGCGGGTCGGCGGCGATGTCGGCCACGGTGTAGATGCGGCCGGCCGGCACCTGCGCCGCCTCCAGCGCGGCCAGCGCGTCGGCCACGCTGCGGGCGGCGGTCCAGCCGCCGATGGCGCCGTCGATCATCGCCACCTGCGCCACGCGGCCGGCGTTGTCGGCCAACTGCGGGTCGGCCGCCAAGTCGGGCCGGCCGATGCACTGCATCAGGCGCTTGAAGATGCTGTCGCCGTTGCCGGCCACGAGCACGTAGCCGTCGGCGCAGCGGTACGCGTTGCTCGGCGCGATGCCGGGCAGCGCGCTGCCGGCGGCCTCGCGCACCACGCCGAAGGCGCTGTACTCGGGCAGCAGGCTTTCCATGCAGTTGAACACCGCCTCGTACAGCGCCACGTCCACCACCTGGCCGCGGCCCTTCGGGCATTCGGCGCTCACCGTGGCGTGGCGGTGCTGCAGCGCCATCAGCACGCCGATCACGCCGTGCAGCGAGGCCAGCGTGTCGCCGATCGAGACGCCCACGCGCACCGGCACGCGGCCCGGCTCGCCGGTGAGGTGGCGCAGGCCGCCCATCGCCTCGGCCACCATGCCGAAGCCGGGGCGGTCGCGGTAGGGGCCGCTCTGGCCGTAGCCGCTGATGCGCAGCATCACCAGCGCCGGGTTGGCGGCCAGCAGCGCGTCGGGGCCGAGGCCCCAGCCCTCCATCGCGCCGGGGCGGAAGTTCTCGATCAGCACGTCGGCCTCGGCGGCCAGCCGGCGCACGATCTCCTGCGCCTCGGGCTGCCGTAGGTCCAGCGCCAGCGAGCGCTTGTTGCGCGACTGCGCCTGCCACCAGACGGAGGTGCCGTCCTTGAGGAGCCGCCACTGGCGCAGCGGGTCGCCGCCGGCCGGCGGCTCGATCTTGACGACCTCGGCGCCGAAGTCGGCCAGCGTGCGCGCGGCGAAGGGGCCGGCGATGAGCTGGCCGAGTTCGACCACCTTGAGGCCGGCCAGCGGGCCGGATGCGGATGCTGCTGTCTTCGCGTTCATGGTTTGCGGGTGCGGGGCGTGCGCGGGGCGGCCTTGGCCGGCGGCGTCTTCTTCGGCGCCGCCTTCTTCGCTGCAACTTTCTTCGCCGCCACCTTCTTCGCCGGCGCCCTGCGCTTCGGCGCGTCCGGCGCTCCGGTGTGCCCGTCCAGCTCCTCGTCCAGCTCGCGCGCGATGCGCTGCTCGATCATCGAGCGCAGGGCGACGAGCGGGAAGCGCAGGTCGAGCTGCACCTGCAGGAAGCGGGCGTTGACCACCACCCATCCCGCCACGCCCAGCCCCTGCACGGCCACCTGGTCGTTCGGCGAGCCTTCCTCGTAGCGGCACTGCAGGCGGAAGTCGCTCTCGAGCCGGCCGATCCAGCGGCGCGCGATCTGGCGGGCCAGCGGCAGCCCCAGCGCGTGCCGGCGTTCGATGTGGATGTCAGGCATCGGGGTGTCCCTTCTCTTTCCCGGGCGGCGGGCGGGGGGTGTCCGCGGCGTCGAGCGCCCGTCGCCGGGCCTCGGCATCCAGCGCCGCGATGCGCTTCACCTCGGCATGGAAGCGGCGCCAGTCGCGGCCCTCACGCTCGAACAGGCGCTCGAAGCCGGGCACCAGCGCATCGTAGGCGGCCTGCGCGGCGAGGGTGGCGTTGTTGGTCCGCGCCACCCAGGCGTCGTAGGCGCCCTGGCGCGGGCCGCTCCAGCCGGCGCGCAACTGCTGGTAGCGCGCGCGGAAGGCGTCCATGGCCTCCTGCTTCATCGCGTCCACCGCGGGCCAGTCGCGGGCCTGGGCGGCCGGCGAGTCGTAGATGCCGGCCAGCCGCCGGCGCGTGTCGTCCATCAGCGCGCGCATGGCGCGGCGGCGCGTGTCGAACTGCGCGTATTCCTCGCGCGCCTGCGGCCCGGCCTGCGTGGCCAGCCACTCGGCGCCGCCCAGGCGCTCCACCGCGGTGGCGAAGGATTCGTTGAACTCCGTGTCGCCCGGCACGTACACCACCTGGTGTGCCAGTTCGTGGAAGACGATGCGTGCCAGCTCGCCTTCCGGGTAGCGGATGAAGGTGGACAGCAGCGGGTCGCCGCCGGCCCAGTCGAGCCAGCCGAGGGTGGAGTAGGCCGGCACCGGGTACACGGCCGACTCCAGCCCTTCTTCGGCGCGCAGGCGTCCGGCCTCGGCCTGCGCATCGGCTTCGGCGTAGTAGCCGCGGTAGCCCACGCAGCCGGCGATGGGGAAGCACCAGGTCTTGAGCGTCAGCGCGTGCGGCGGCGCCGCCACCACATTCCACACGGCCGCCGCACGGTGCAGGTCGGCATAGCCGGTGTAGCTGCGGTTGTCGGGCAGGGCGAGCCGCTCGGAGGCGAAGCGGCGGATGCGCTGCGCGAGCGCCAGCCGCTCGCGCAGCGCGTCGGGCGTGCGCGGGTCGGCCAGCCACTCGGGCACCGGCCGTGCGGCGCGCATGATGCCGATGTGGCCGGCGGCCGACTGCCAGTAGTAGCCGAGCTGGGCGCAGCCCGCCAGCGCGGCGAGGACCAGCGCCGCCGCGGCCCAGGCCAGGCGTCGCCGGACGCGCGGCAGCGGCGCCATCAGGCGGGCTCGACCTGCACCAGGCAGTCGTAGAAGGTCGGGCCGCGGCCGATGTCGGTCAGGTGCTGGCTGGTGAGCTGGTTGACGTTGGTGCCGTCCGCGCCCAGCTTGCGCCACCACACGCCCAGGCCGTTGACCACGCCCGGCCGCGCGCGGCGCGAGACCTCGGCACGGCAGCGGTATTCGCCGCGGGCGTTGAACACCCGCACCATCGCGCCGTCGGCGATGCCGCGGGCGCCGGCGTCGTCGGCGTGGATCTCCAGCAGCGGCTCGCCCTCGATGCTGCGCAGGCTCTTCACGTTGACGAAGGTGCTGTTCAGGAAGTTGCGCGCCGGCGGCGAGATCATGGCCAGCGGAAAGGCGCTGGAGCTGCCGGCCGGCTCGTGGTTGGGCACGTGGTCGGGCAGGCCGTCCAGGCCCTGTGCGGCCAGACGCTCGCTGAAGAACTCGCATTGGCCCGACGGCGTGGGGAAGCCGCCCTCGGCGAAGGGCGCCTCGGGCAGCGGCACGCTGGCGAAGCCGTCGCGCTCCAGCGCCGCCCAGTCGATGGCGCCGGGCGCGAAGGCCTGGCGGCACAGCGCCTCGTCGTCGTCGGCAAAGCAGGGCTCGTCGAAGCCCATGCGCCGCGCCAGCTCGCGGAACACCCAGGCGTTGCTGCGCGCCTGGCCGCGCGGCGCGACGGCGGGGCGGTTGAGCAGCACGTCGGTGTGGCCGTAGCTGGCGTGGATGTCCCAGTGCTCCAGCTGCGTGGTGGCGGGCAGCAGGTAGTCGGCGTGGTCGGCGGTGTCGGTCTGGAACTGCTCCAGCACCACGGTGAACAGGTCCTCGCGCGCGAAGCCGGCCGCCACCTTGGCCGACTCGGGCGCCACCGCCACCGGGTTGCTGTTGTAGACCACGATGGCCTCGATCGGCGGGCCGTCCGCGAGCGCCGCGGCATCGCCCGCCAGTGCGTCGCCGATGCGCACCATGTTGACGGTGCGCGGCCGGCGGCCGGCCAGCAGGTCGGGCCGCTGCAGCGCGGCGCGGTCCACCGGGAAGTGGCCCCCGCTGCTGAGCAGCACGCCGCCGGCGCGCTGCCGCCAGGCGCCCACCAGCGCCGGCAGGCAGGCGATGGCGCGCACCGCGTTGCCGCCGCCGCGCACCCGCTGCACGCCGTAGTTCAGGCGGATGGCCGCGGGCTTCGTGGTGCCGTAGGCGCGCGCCAGGTCGCGGATCTGCGGCGCCGGCACGCCGCACACGGCGGCGGCGCGCTCGGGCGGCCACTGCAGGGCGCGCTCGCGCAGCCGCTCCCAGCCCAGGGTGTGGCGGGCGATGTAGTCGTGGTCCAGCCAGTCGTTCACCACCAGCTCGTGCATCAGCGCCAGGGCCAGGGCGCCGTCGGTGCCGGGCAGCAGGGCGATGTGCTCGTCGCACTTGTCCGCCGTCTCGGTGCGGCGCGGGTCGATGCACACCAGCCGTGCGCCGGCCCGCCTGGCCGCTTGCGCATGGCGCCAGAAGTGCAGGTTGCTGCCGATCGAGTTGCTGCCCCAGATCAGGATGAGCTTCGCCTCGGCGAAAAACTCGACGCGCATGCCCACCTTGCCGCCCAACGTGTGGGCCAGGGCCTCGCCGCCGGCGGTGGCGCAGATGGTGCGGTCCAGAAGCGAGGCGCCGAGCTTGTGGAAGAAGCGACGGTCCATCGATTCGCCCTGCACCAGCCCCATGGTGCCGGCATAGCTGTAGGGCACGATGGCCTGAGGCGCGCGCCGCGCGATCGCGCCCAGCCGGGCGGCGATGTCATGAAGCGCCTCGTCCCACGAGACCGGCTCGAAGCGCCCGCTGCCCTTGGGCCCGGCGCGCCGCAGCGGCTGCACCAGGCGCTCCGGGTGGTCGTTGCGCTCGATGTAGCGCGAGACCTTGGTGCACAGCACGCCGGCGGTGTGGCGATGTTCGGGGTTGCCCTGCAGCTTCACCGCGCGGCCCTCCTGCACGGTGGTGACCAGAGCGCAGGTGTCGGGGCAGTCGTGCGGGCAGGCGCCGCGCACCAGGGTGGGGGCAGGAGAGGACATGGGCGACGGCGGCAGGAGGAGGGGTCAGGCGGGGTGTGGGACCCCCGCCGGCGGAGTCTAGTTTCATGCCACGCCAGGCGCCGCAGGGGTTTGCGATGACCGGCCGCGGCGGCCGAACGGCGAACTTGGCTGACACGCGGCCTCGCGCCGGAGGTTCAGCATGGTCGGCATGAACACCCATCAACCGCTTCAACTCGTGGTCAAGGAGCCGGAGCCCGGCACCTTCGTCTGGACCCTGATGGAGACCGACGCCGGCGGCCAGCCGGTGAAGGTGGTGCGCCGGGCCGAGGAGCCGGCCGGCACCTACGAGGCCGCGCTGGCGGCCGGCACGCGCGCGCTGGACGCGCAACTGCACCCGCGCGCCGCAGCCGGCGCGTAGCCGGCGGCCCGCGGCGCTTCAGCCGGCCGACCGGCGCGCCTCGCCGGGCGTCATGCCGGTCCACTGGCGGAAGGCGCGGGCGAAGCTCTTCTCGTTGCGGAAGCCCACCGCCAGCGCGATCTGCTTGATGGGGCGCCGGGTGCGCCGGAGCTGGTCCACGGCCTCGGCGTGGCGCACCTCGTCCTTCAGGCCCTGCAGCGTCAGGCCCTCGGCCTGCAGTTGCCGGTGCAGCGTGCGCGCCGAGATGTGCAGCGCCGCCGCCAGCGCCTCGGCGCTGCCCAGCTCGGCGCCGCGCGTGCGCAGCAGTTCGCGCACCCGCTGGCCCAGCAGCCGGTCGCGCCGGTACTGCAGCACCGTCAGCGGCAGGGCGCGGCGCAGCATCTGGCGCAGCGCCCGCTCGTCGCGCCGCAGCGGCAGGGCGAGGTAGCGTTCGTCGAAGCTGAAGCCCGCCCGCGGGGCGCCGAAGCGTACCTGCCCGGTGAACATCAGCGCGTAGGCGTCGGCATGCGGCGGCGCGGCAAAGGGGAAGGCCGCTTCGCGCAGCGACACGCGCGAATCGATGGCCCAGCTCGCATAGCCGTGCAGGAAGCGCAGGCTCGACACCAGGCAGAACTCGCGCAGCGGCCCCAGGTCGCGCCGCTCCTCGATCGACACCGTGGCGATGCCGCCCGCCACCGACAGCGAAAGCGCGATGTCGTCCACCAGCAGCCGGTGGTGGCGGCACCAGCGCTTGATCGCCACGCCCAGGTCGGGCGCGGTCAGCGAGGCGCGGCACAGCAGCCCGTAGCTGCCCCAGGGCAGGCGGCGCGAGAACCAGCCCAGCGCCTCGTCGTCCAGCTCCTGCATGGCGTGCTCGTTCAGCGCCTCGAACTGCGCGGCCGTCACCCGGGCGCCGGGGCGCCACAGCTCCTTCGGCGTGATCCGTGCCGCGCGCAGGGCCTCGCCGGGGTCCTTGCCGTAGCGCGCGTAGCCCTTCACGATCGCCTGCACGAAGGCCATCGGCGTGGCGGCGCGGGGGGGCCTGACGAGGGTGGAGGCGGTCATCGGGGCAGCGTGGGACGTGGCGCGATTTGCAACCATTGTGGCGCCAAATGCGGGCGTCGCGGGCGTAAGCTGCGCCCATGCCCGCGCCCTCCGGCGCGCGGCGACACCTCAGCAACCATCTTGAATGACTAGCTCAAACGCCATCAGCGAAGTCGTTGCGCCAGGGCGACCTGGTGCGAGCGATCGCGTTCAGGATGACCAGCAGCTTGTGCATGCAGGCCACCAGCGCGACCTTCTTGGCTTTGCCTGCGGCCAGCAGCTTG
>Ga0164243_10016253_pt1 | contig 10223 bp, 9 predicted proteins | sample OricompcompostOP_FD_108781 | JGI IMG/M metagenome (GOLD analysis project Ga0164243, IMG submission 108781) | Organic Plus compost microbial communities from Emeryville, California, USA - Original compost - Organic plus compost (OP) | ecosystem: Engineered > Solid waste > Mixed feedstock >... | reverse complement strand
GAACACATTGGACCAATCGGAGCCGCGCAGCTGCATGTTGGCGTCCTTGGGAACGCCCTCGCGGCGGATCAGCGGCTTGGTCAGACGGTCGGGGTGGCTGATGTAGTCGTAGCCGAAGCGGCCTTTGACGCAGAGCCTGTTCTCGTTGGCGGGGCCGTTGCGGCCGTCGACATAGAGGATCTTGTCGTCCTTGACGTGGACGGTGGTCTGGCAGCCGACGCCGCAGAACGGGCACAGCGTGTCGACCGAGCGGTCCTCGTAGGCAACGCGCTTGCCGGCCTCGTCGAGGAGGTTGGCTTCCATAAGGGCGCCGGTCGGGCAAGCCTGAACGCACTCGCCGCAGGCAACGCACGTGGAATCGCCCATGCCGCTGTCGAAGTCGAAGATGACCTTCGAGTTATGACCGCGGTAGGCCATGCCGATAACGTCGTTCATCTGCACCTCGCGGCAGGCGCGCACGCACAGGCCGCAGTTGATGCAGGCATCGAGATTGACCGAGATGGCGGTGTGGGTCGTGTCGGCCACCGGGCGCTCAGCACCGGGGAAGCGGCTGGTGGTCGCGACGCCCATGCGGTCGACCCAGCTCCAGAACTTGGAGGAGGGGTCGTGGCTCTCCTCGCGGACCGGCTGATCGGCGACCAGGAGCTCGAACACCATCTCGCGGCTCTTCTTGGCGCGCTCGGAGGCCGTCTTCACCTTCATGCCCGGCGCCGCCTTGCGCTGGCAGGAGGCCGTCAGGACGCGCTCGCCCTCGACCTCGACCATACAGGCGCGGCAGTTGCCGTCGGGCCGGTAGCCCGGCTCCGGCAGGTAGCACAGATGCGGGATCGAGGTGCCCTGGCGCTTGGCGACCTGCCAGATGGTTTCGCCCGGCTCGGCCTCGACCGTCTTGCCGTCGAGCTCAAAGGTGATCTTATCGGTCATAATCTGATCTCAGCCCTGTCTTGAGTTGGCTTCGCCGCCGCCCGGCAGCTTGAATTCCATCCGTCGTGGATCAATCGCTCTTTGCCGCGTCACTCGTGACGATGTCGTCCGGGAAGAACTTGATGACGCTGGTCAGCGGGTTCGACGCCGCCTGCCCAAGGCCGCAGATCGACGCGTCGCGCATCACCTGAGCCAGATCGTCGAGGAGCTCCTTGTCCCAGACCGGCCGGCTCATCAGCTGGACCGCCTTCTCGGTGCCGTTGCGGCAGGGCGTGCACTGACCGCAGCTCTCGTCCTCGAAGAACCTCATGAGGTTCAGGGCCACAGCTTTCATATCGTCCTTGTCGGACAGGATAACAACCGCATGCGAACCAACGAAGCAACCGTGCTTCTCAAGCTGGCCGAAGTCGAGCGGGATGTCGGCCATTGAGGCCGGCAGGATGCCGCCCGAGGCGCCGCCCGGCAGGTAGCCCTTGAAGGTGTGGCCGTCGGCCATGCCGCCGCACAGGCGGACTAGGTCGTTGGCGGTCGAGCCAGCGGGGGCGAGGATCACACCCGGGTTCTTGACGTGGCCCGACACCGAGTAGGAGCGGAAGCCCTTGGCGCCATTGATGCCCTGGCTCTCGAACCAGCCTGCGCCCTTCTCGATGATCTTCGGCACCCAATAGAGCGTCTCGACGTTGTTGACGAGCGTCGGGCGGTTGAAGATGCCGACCTGGGCGACATAGGGCGGACGATGCCGCGGCATGCCGCGCTTGCCCTCGACCGACTCGATCATCGCGCTCTCTTCGCCGCAGATGTAGGCGCCCGCGCCGCGGCGCAGGTTGACCTTGGTGTGCGGGGTGAGGCCATGGGCGGCGAGCTTCGGAATCTCGCGGCGCAGGATCTCGAGCACCGCCTGGTACTCGTCGCGCATGTAGATGAAGACCTGCTCGGCCTCCACAGCCCAGGCGCCGATCAGCATGCCTTCGAGGAACTGGTGCGGGCGCGTCTCGAGGTAGTGACGGTCCTTGAATGTGCCGGGCTCGCCCTCGTCGCCGTTGACGGCCATCAGGCGCGGGCCCTTCTCGGCGCGCACCAGCGTCCACTTGCGGCCCGTCGGGAAGCCGGCGCCACCGAGGCCGCGCAGGCCGCCGTCGGACAGCGTGGCGATGACGTCCTCGACTGTGTGCTTGCCGGCAAGGCAGGCCTTCAGCACCGAGTAGCCGCCTTCGGCGACATACTGCTCGAGCGTCTGGTACTCCGGGATCTCAGGGTGAGTGTGGCCCTCGGTGGCGAGCTTCATCACAGTCTCGGGCGTTGCGTGGTCAACGTGGTGGTGGCCGACGTGGGCGACGGGCGCGGTATGGCAGGAGCCGACGCAGGGCGCGCGCAGGATGCGGATGTCGGCGCCGTCATGCGCGCCAAGGGCCGCGATGAGCTGCTCGGCACCGGCCATCATGCACGACAGGCTGTCGCAGACGCGGACCGTGACCGCAGGCGGACGCGGGGCGTCGTCGGGAATGACGTCGAAGTGGGCGTAGAAAGTCGCGACCTCGTAGACCTCGGCCATGGGGATGCGCAGGAGCTCGGCGAGGCCCTGCAGCAGGCCGGCCGGCAGGCATCCCTCGGCGTCCTGGATCTTATGCAGGTACTCGATCAGTAGCGGGCGCTCGTAGGGGCCTTCGCCGACGATCGCCTTCGTCCGTGCCAGCTCTTCTGGAGCCAGGACGCGGCCCTTCGGGTGAAGCAGCGCGTTGCGACGGCCTGCGCCCGGATGAATCGCCTTCTTGCGACCGCCGCCGCCGTTACCGTGACCACCCTTCATCGACATATCATTCATGATTATCCGTGCCCAACCCGCTCTCAGGCGGCCCCGCTTACCTTTTAGCTCTGGGCCGCACCACTATCCCGATTGACGATGCCTCTCAAGCCATAGGGAGATCAAATAAATGACGCCTATACTTGCTGCCGCCGTTCCTTAATCGTCTGTTACGCGGCAAGTGCTTGCCGCATGGTTTCACCTACCCCGGCCGCGTTCGGCGCAATGATGGCGCCGGCGGCTTCCAGGGACGCTATTTTGCTTAGGGCCGTACCGCCCCCGCTCGAAGACGCAAATGCGCCAGCATGACCCATGCGCCGCTCCGGAGGCGCGTGGCGGCCGGCGACGAGGGCCACAATCGGCTTTGCCGGCTTGAGGCCGGCGATCAGCTCGGCGACCTCCTCCTCATCCGTACCTCCGATCTCGCCGACGACGATGATGCCATCGGTCGCAGGATCGCTAAGAAAGAGCTCGACGCAGGTCTTGAGGTCGACGCCGTGTACCGGATCGCCACCGACGCCGATAGTGGTCGACTGGCCAAGACCGGCGCGCGTCGTCTGCAATACAATTTCGCTGGTCAGCGAGGCCGAGCGCGAGGCGATGCCGATGCGCCCCGGACTGGCGTCAACCGTCGACATAACGCCAAGCTGGGTGACGCCGGGAACCAGCAGGCCCTGAGAGTTAGGGCCGATAAGCCGCGATTTCGAGCCCGCCAGGGCTTGGCGCACGCGGACCATGTCGAGCACCGGAATGCGCTCGGTGACGCAGACGATGAGCGCTATCTCGGCCTCGATCGCCTCGATGATGGCGGCGGCGGCGTTGTCCGGCGGCACGAACACCATGGTGGCATCGGCGCCTGTCGCCTCGACCGCTTGGCGGACCTTGTTGAAGACGGGCAGATCGAGGTGGCGGCTGCCACCCTTTCCGGGCACGACGCCGCCAACGATCTCGGTGCCATAAGACAGCATGCGGCCGCAGTGGAAAGTCGCGGCGCGGCCAGTCATGCCCTGGCACAGGACCTTGGTTTGGGGTCCGACGAGTACTGCCATCAGGCTGCCTTCCTTCTCGAGAGCGCGACGACCTCGGCGGCCGCCTCGGCCATGTCGCCGACGTCAACGTAGCGGATGCCGCTGTTCTCTAGCACCGTGCGCGCAAACTGGGCGTTGTTGCCGGCCATGCAGATAACGAGCGGAACCTGCCGCTGCTGGCGGCGGAAGGCGATGCCAATGCCCTCGGCGATCGTGTCGCAGCGCTGCATGCCTCCGCCGTGAACGTTGACGAGGATCGACTTCACCGCCGGATTGGCGAGCAAGAGGCCGAGCCCGTGGGCGATGTCGAGGCTGGTCGCGGTGGTGCGCACGTCCATGAAATTGGCCGGGCGTCCGCCGGCATCGACCACGAGGTCGTAGGTGGCAAGCGCCAAACCGGCGCCGTTGACGACGATGCCGATGTCACCCTCGAAAGGCACGTAATTGATCTGGAAGCGCTGGGCCTCCAGCTCGGTCGCGGTGCTGGCGATGCGGTCGTTTTCCTGGCGCAGCAGCGCGAGCTCGGGACGCCGGTATAGTGCGTTGTCGTCGACCGTCATCTTGACGTCGAGGGCGATGAGGCGTCCGTCGTTGGTGAGCGCCAGCGGATTGATCTCGATCAGCGTCGCGTCGTAGGCGACGGCGGCGTCGGCGAGGTCGCGGAACAGGTTGGCGAGGCCCGATGCAACTGGGGGCGTCTCGGCGATCTCTCCAGCGAGCCAAGCAAAATCCGCGACGACCTTGTTGTTCTCGAGCGTTAAATCGAGCCGGCGGATGAGGCCCTTGTCGGCGGCCGCGCGCTCCTCGATGCCTTCGCCGCCGCTGTGCGAGGCGAGCAGAACCAGCTTGCCGGCCGATCGGTCGAGCGTCACAGCGGCATACATCTCGCGGACATTCTCGATGCGCTCCTCGACGAGGACCTGCTGGACGATGTGGCTGGGCAGGCGCTTGTCGCCGCCAAGCGGCTTGCCGATCATGGCGCGCGCCTGGGAGCGGACCTGGTCCGGAGTGGAGGCGAAAGCGATGCCGTTGAGTGCGCCACGCGCCAGCACCGGAACCTGTGCCTTGACCGCGAAGCGATCGCAGCCGAGCCGGCGCGCGGCCTCGAAGGCCTCGGTTTCGCTCGCAGCGACTTGACCGATCGGGGTTGCCACGGCGAAGCGGCCCAGGAGCCGTTTGGCCTGATACTCAAGCAAGTTCATCGACGCTTCCTCTGGCGCAACCCCCGAAACGGTCAGACTTCAAGTTGGCCATGCGATCTTTTGCGAAGCCACCCATCCCTGCCGTTGCCCATCTATATAGGGACTCGACAGTAAAAGTAGTATTCGGAGGCTGGCAACGCCGTCGTTATTTGGCATACGGTATGCCAAATTCTTCCGATTGTCGAGGTGTGGAGATGGCATTTTTGTGCATACCCGCACCGCTTAAATGCCAGGTGTGACTTCCATTCCGCTGTGGGCTTCGCTGCCGGAAGGTGCCTAAGGAAGGCTCATGAGCCGCGCGGCCCGGCTGCCGGCGAGCCCGGCCGGCCGAACACCCCAAAGCGCATGCCCAGATAGCTCAGCACCATGGCGATGACGCTGGCGATGGCCAGCGACAACAGTGGCGGCGTCCCGGGCCAAGCGATCAGGACGCCGGCATAAATCACGTAATTCATCGCTGCGGCGGTCCAGGCGACACTGGCGTATGCAACAAATTCGCGGACGCTAGGGCGGCGGGTGAGCGCGAACGTGAAGTTGCGGTGGGCCTGCCAGCCGACGACCATGGCGATGGCAATTGCCGCGAGGCGCGCCAGGAAAGGGTCAACCCCTAGGCGGGTCAGACCCCAGAGGACGGCGGCGTCCGTCAAGAAAGCCAGCGTGCCGGAGATCAGGAAGCGGCTCGCGTGCATCGCGGCGCCGATAAGCCGCTGCCGGCGGCCGGCGTCGGCAGAAGGGGCCCCTGTTTCGGGTCCGCGGCTCAAGGGTGCTGCTCCGCTGCCAGGTTCGTCGCAGTCGCCATGATGTTCTCGATGCCGATCTCCTCGGCGACGAGGAACAGGGGACGGGCTTTCACCTCCTCGTAGATGCGGCCCAGGTACTCGCCGATGATGCCGAGCGAGATGAGCTGCACGCCAGACAGCATCATGATTGAGATGATCAGCGTCGGGAAGCCGGCGACGTCCGCCCCGTAGATGAGCGTGCGGATGAAGAACACGACGGCGTAGGAGAAGGCGCAGGCGGAGACGATGAGCCCAACGTAGGACCAGATGCGCAGCGGGATGGTGGTGAAGGAGGCGATGCCGTCGATGGCGAACCGGTAGAGCTTGCGCATGCTCCAGCGGGACTTGTCGCCTGCGGCGCGGCCGGCCGGCTCATAGGGAACGCCGATCGAGCGGTAGCCGATCCAGGCGAACAGGCCCTTGTTGAAGCGTGAGCGCTCACCGAGCTTGTTCAATGCATCGACGGCACGGCGGCTGAGCAGGCGGAAGTCGCCGGCGTTCTCATGCAGCTGGGTGCCCGACATCATGCGGAAGCTCGAATAGAAGACGCGCGCTAGCGTCCGATAGAGGGCGCTATCGGTCTTGCGGTCCATCCGCTGTCCGTAGACGTCGTCGTAGCCCTGCCGCCAGAACTTGACGAACTCGGGCAGCACCTCGGGAGGATGCTGCAGGTCGGCATCCATCAGGATCACGGCGTCGCCAGCGGCATAGCGCAGTCCCGCGGCAACGGCGACCTCTTTGCCGAAATTGCGGCTCAAGGAAATCGACTTCAGCCGCGCGTCCTTGCCGTTAAGCTCGCGCAGCAGTTCTAGCGTGCCGTCGGTCGATCCGTCGTCGACGAACAGTATCTCGTACGGAAGGGCGATCTCGTCGAGGGCCGGCTGCAGACGGGCGACGAGGTGCGGGAGCCCCCCCACCTCGTTGAGCAACGGGATCACTACGGACAGCACCGGCCTTTTGCCAGACCGAGCATCGCGGGCCGCCAAATGGCGGATGCGGCGATCGTCGGATGTCACCGACAAGGTGTTGGGCGTCATTTGTTTCCGATAGTTATGAACTATGTCGCCTGGCGTGCAGCGGGCCGCCGTTGGTCGCTGCTTATTATCCGAACGCGGGCGGACCAAATTTGGTCGCTGCCGGGCCGATCGGTCTGAGGCATTCTGGCCAGGACAAATAGCCGTTTGCTTCGTTATTCAAGTTCTATCGCATCCAGAAATTTAGGAGATATCTTGCGTTTGCACCACTGGGGCGATTGAATTTGCTATACCTCCTGAAGGACGGGAAGTTCGAACTAGGAGAAGACCGGAGCATGCCGGCCGACGGCGACCTCGTACAATTCCTCGATCAGTGGGCGGCGTCCGACCGGCAGCGGCGGGACGTGGCGCGCACGGTCGAGGTCATTGCACGGGCGTCGTTAACCCTACATGACCACGTCGACCGTAGCACCATGGCAGGCGGCCCCGACGTAATCGGCCTCAAGCCCGCGGGCGGCGATCAGCAGACGGAGCTCGACCGCCAGGCTAACGCCCTGCTGGTGGAAGCGCTGGGTGAAGCACCGGTTGCGGCGATGCTCAGCGCAGAAGTGGAACGCCCGGTCCAGATTCGCGCCGACCAGCCGCTGCTCACCGCCATCGATCCCCTGGACGGCGCCACCAACATCGATACCAACGCCGCCATCGGCACCATCTTCTCCATTCTCGGCCGGCATGGCGCGCCGGGCTGCGACGGATACAGCGACTGCTGCTTCATGCAACCGGGCTCTAGCCAACTCGCCGCCGGCTTCGTCGCGCACGGGCCGAGCACGCTGATGGCGCTCACCGTGCGCGACGGCACCCAGATCTTCACCCTCGATCCCGACAGCGGCCGCTTCATCCTGACCGTGCGCAACGTGAAGATCCCGGCGATGGCGCGCGAATACGCCATCAACGCCTCTAACTATCGGCACTGGGACGAAGCCATCCGGATCTACGTCGACGACTGCCTCAAGGGCGTCGAGGGCGTGCGCGGCTGCGACTTCAACATGCGCTGGATCGGCTCGCTGGTCGCCGAGATCTACCGCATCCTGACTCGCGGCGGTATCTACATCTATCCGGCCGACCAGCGGGACGGCTACGAGCACGGCCGGCTACGGCTCATCTACGAGGCGAACCCCATCGCACTCATCGTCGAGCAGGCGGGCGGCGCCGCTTCAACCGGTCGCGAGCGTATTCTCGACATCGCACCGAAATCGCTGCATCAGCGGGTGCCGGTACTCGTCGGCTCGCGGGCCGAGGTCGATTACGTCGACCGGCTCTACACCCATCCGATGGCGCACGGTGAGCGCTCGCCGCTGTTCGGGCGGCGCGGCCTGTTCCGCATATGATGTTCATCAATTGACGCGCCTCTGCGCCCGGCCAAATTCAAGCTCCAACAGGTAGCGAACGCATGTCAGCCAAGCATCCGATCATCTCGGTCACAGGTTCTTCCGGGGCCGGCACCACGCAGGTGCGGCAAACGTTCGAGCAGATCTTCCGCCGAGAGAAGGTCAAGGCGGTGTTCCTCGAAGGAGACGCCTTCCACCGCTACGACCGCTTCGAGATGCAGGAGGCGACCGAGAAGTGGGCGCAGGAGGGCAAGGGGCACCTCAGCCACTTCGGCGCCGAGGGCAATCTGCTCGATGAGCTGGAGAAGACGTTCAAGTCCTATGGCGAGAGCGGCACCGGGCGGACGCGCCACTACGTGCACGACGAGGCGGAGGCGACGCGCTACGGCGTTCCGGTCGGGCGCTTCACGCCGTGGGAGGATCTGCCCGAGGGCGCCGACCTCATGTTCTACGAGGGCCTCCACGGGGCACTCGTCACCGAGAAGATCAACATCGCCCGGCATTCGGATCTGAAAATCGGCGTCGTCCCCGTCATCAATCTCGAATGGATCCAGAAGATCCATCGCGACAAGGCAACGCGTGGCTATTCCACGGAAGCGGTGACCGACACCATTCTCCGCCGCATGCCCGATTATGTGAAATACATCTGCCCGCAGTTTTCTGAAACGGACATCAATTTCCAGCGGGTGCCGATGGTCGACACCTCCAACCCGTTCATCGCGCGTTGGATTCCGACGCTCGAAGAATCGATGGTGGTGATCCGTTTCAAGAACCCGCGCGGCATCGATTTTTCTTATCTCTTGACCATGATCGAAGGCAGCTTCATGTCGCGCGCCAATTCGATCGTTATCCCCGGCGGACGGATGGACCTCGCCATGCAGCTCATCCTGACGCCGATGATCATGCAGCTCGTCGAGCGGCGGCGGCGGGTGTTCTGATCCGCCACCGCGCAACTCGTCACAAGCTCATCGAAGATAGGACATCACGCCGATTTCGGCGCGAGCTCGGCATCGTCGTCGACGAACAGGATCTCGTAGGTGAGCGGGTCGTAGTAGCGCACCAGCCGCTTGACGAAGTCCTTGGGCGGCACGTCTAGGGCTGCGGCCCACACGCGATACTTGTCAGGCGGAATGCGGCCGCGGCCAGTCTCGAGCTGAGAAATAAACGTGTAGTATTCGATGCCGACGAGATGCGCCAACTGACGCTGCGAAAGATTGCGCTGCTCCCTCAAATCACGGAGCCATCGGCCGGCCTCTCTACGCAACTCCTGCGTTCGCGCCTCGGCGCGCTTTTGCGGATTTGAATACATGTTCGCTACCGTATGAAACTCGTTCTCTTGGCTTCAACGAGTCATCCCCAGATCCCCACCGTCCCCACGGCGACAATAGAGCGAACAATATACTGCTGCGTAGAAAGAACAAGTGTTTTGCGAAGATATACCCTGGAGCTTTGGTTGCGCAAAATACACGGCTCCGCGTTGAGCGTTAACGGCTCGCCCCCATTTGCGTTTCGTCGAGGGAAAATGCTTGGCGGATTATCGAGGGTTAATAGGTGTCGTTCGATTGAGAAATCGGCAGTCTGCGCAGTTGGCCCAATCGTGCCGAAGACCAGTTCGCGTTGGCGAGCCTCGGCAGACGCGAGCCCTCCAGCCGGTAACCGAGGCAGAGAACGGCGGCGACGTACCGTGAGCCGATACGGGCGAAATGGATCAGCACCTCGCCGCTGGCAGCATCGCAGATGACGTACCAGGGATCGCCTTCATCGGTGAGCCCTGACTCCGTCTCGACGCGCATGCCGGCGCGTTCGAGAGAATGGGCGACGCGGTGAATTTCTGCGAGATCGCGGTCTGTCCAGCTCTTGAGTTTAAGGTCTTGAAAATTAATCACGGAAGCCGTCATAGGAGCCTCCAGGAACATGAAAACCGATTAAAAAAATCGAGGTTGAGCTTAGCTGACGCTCATCCTCACCGCAAACGGCTTTCATGGCTCAATGGTGCATAAACCGGTGCCTGTGAATGGCGCCGCCTCGTGCCGTCAGGCATACCAGCGCCGCGCGATGAGATTAGATTTCACGGAGGCAGCACAGCTTGGCCCAGTCCCGCACCGAAGGCATGAAACGCGACCCGTT
>Ga0164243_10016251_pt1 | contig 10223 bp, 3 predicted proteins | sample OricompcompostOP_FD_108781 | JGI IMG/M metagenome (GOLD analysis project Ga0164243, IMG submission 108781) | Organic Plus compost microbial communities from Emeryville, California, USA - Original compost - Organic plus compost (OP) | ecosystem: Engineered > Solid waste > Mixed feedstock >... | reverse complement strand
CTTGGCAAAGACCAGGCAACCAATGAACGTTTGCTGCACAGGGCAGTAGAAGCGGGGATCAATTTTTTTGATACGGCCGACCTGTACGATAAAGGGTGGAATGAAGAAAGTGTGGGTAAGGCATTGGCGGCAAAAAGAAAAGATGTGATGCTTGCCACCAAGGTGGGCAATCAATGGCGTGCAGACGGCAGCGGCTGGGACTGGAACCCGCGCAAGGAATATATTCTGAAAGCAGTGGAGCAAAGCCTGCAACGGCTGCGCACTGATTATATTGATTTGTACCAGTTACACGGCGGCACCATTGATGATCCGATTGATGAAGTGATTGCTGCGTTTGAGCAATTGCAGCAGCAGGGAAAGATCCGGTATTATGGTATTTCATCCATTCGCCCGAATGTTATCCGGGAATATGTATCGCGCAGCAACATCGTCAGCGTGATGATGCAATACAGCCTGCTTGACCGGCGGCCGGAAGAAACCTGTCTGCCGCTGTTGTACGAACATAGCATTGGCGTGCTGGCAAGAGGTTCGCTGGCAAAAGGACTGCTGGTAGATAAGCCCGCGGAACCTTACCTGGGCTATACTACCGAACAGGTGCAGGCGGCTGCCGCTGCAGTGAAGCAGGTATCAGGCAACAACCGTACGCCTGCTCATACTGCGATTCGCTTTACCTTGCATCATCCGGCGGTGACATCTGCTGTAGTGGGAATACGTACAGCAAAACAACTGGAAGATGTGATAAAGGCAGCTTCGACGACGCCGCTGACCGAATCTGAATTGGCTACTTTATCCAATGCAGTTTTACCTAACCGGTATACAGACCACCGGTAATTTCATCGTGCGCGGTTAGAAACATTTTCGCCGGCAACTGTTGGCTCATCCCTGGCACATTCACTGACCTGCCAATCCCCGCCGGGGCGCCGGCATGCGCTTACCTTATCAACGTTATATCCCCCGTCTTCCTCACCTTTGTTCCATCTGTAAATTCCACATCCAACGTATACGCATACACATCCATAGGTTGTGGCTGGCCTTTATACGTTCCATCCCATCCCATTTTGCGATTATTGGTTTCAAACACCACCTGTCCCCACCGGTTGTAAATCTTCCAGCTCATGCGTCCGATACCAAAACCTTCTACCCTGATCACACTGTTTTGTCCGCCACGGCCGGGCGTAAACGCGTTCGGTACATCCAGCAGCGGAACAATCAGCGCCTGCACAGGATTGCAGGCCGTATCGGTACAACCAAACTCGTTATAGGTAATCAGGCAGGCTTCGTAAGTTCCGGTAGCGTTGTATTGATGCATTACCGTGTCCATGGTGTTTCTGATGGTAGAGTCACCATCACCAAACAACCATTTATATTGTACGCCGCCGGTTGATAAATTGAAGAAGGTGGCAGGCGTATTCTGCAATGCCGGCACAGGCGCGCTGGTAAAGGCTGCCGTAGGTACCGGATGTACGGAAACAGACGCGATAGTGGAATCAGCAATGTTACAGGTGTTGCTGTCAACCACCACCAGTTTTACCTGGTAGGTGCCTACCGCATCATACAAATGTTCCGGGCTCATTTCAGTGGAGGTGGTGCCATCGCCAAAATCCCAGCGAAATTCCTGGCCGCCCAGCGAAGTATTATCAAATACGGCAGTGTAGGGCACACAACCGTTGGGTGGTGTTTCAAATTGTGCTTTAACGGATTCTGCCACGCTCAGGTTCATTTCCATTGAATCGGGCGCATTGCAATAGTTGGTATCCACCAAAATCAGTCGTACCGTATACGGACCGGGGTTGGAATAAGAATGCGTGTACGAACCCATACCCGCCCGGATGCGTGTGCCATCGCCAAAGTCCCATATAAAACTGGTGTCCGTAAATGGTTTACCGCCTCCCGGTATGGAAGTGTTGGTAAATTTATACGAGAGCGATTCGCACGGCAATTGTTTGACGGCTGTGAAATCCAAAGTAGCCTCATCATCGCGTACGCGAATGGTGATATAAGACGTGTCCCGAATGTTACAGGTGGAGGAGTCTTCTGCTATCAGGCGCACGCGATAGGTGCCTACAGCATGATAGGTGTGCGGCACTTCCAGTGTGGTCGTCTCCTGCTGCGTACCATCGCCAAAATCCCAGAAATACTTTTGTGCATTGCGCACGGTATCGCGGAAGGTAACGGTAAAGGGCACGCAGCCAACACTGTCTTCTTCCGTATCCACATATGCCTTGAGACCCGAGCCTACTCCTGCAAAGTTGAAAGACATTTTTACAACGGCCATATTACAACCCGCGGTGCCGGTGCCGTTTACCGGTCCCCAAACGCCCGGGGTAGTGGGGAAGGGCGTGGTATTGCCGCCGCGGCAATTGGCGCATATGGCCATATAGATCGCGCCTTCTTTGTCGAAGCGGCTGGTGCCGCCATCCACGTGTTCACCCGTACCCTGGTCCTGTCCAAAGAAACTGCCATACAACAGGCTTTGCGCGTTTCGTTCCAGTACAATAAAATAAAAATCCATTCCGTCTGTAGTGCCCTTTATGGCATCGGCAGTAACGGGCATGCCTACCGTAGAAGCCAATCCGTAAGGATCGGGGCCGGCCGACATCCAGCCCCCCCATCCGGATACATATATATTTTCGCACCGGTCTACCAGGAAGGCTACCGGAGAAATATTGGGCCTGGGCGAGCCGCTGCCAAAAACGGTACTGTACACAAAACCGGAGAGGTCCCGCTCCAGTTTGGACACAAATTGCTTGGAGTTGGGCAGATATGCCGGCGCATTCACTACCGGCCAGGTGCCGCGGGTAACGCCCATCACATAAGGAAATGCATTCCGGTCGAACTGAATGCCATAGATCAGGTCGGAGCTGGGGGTGCCCAGGAAGGTGCCGGTGACAAAGGCAGCGCCATCAGCCTGGTTGCTGAGCACTGCCACATAACCGTCTATATATCCCTGGTGCGTGGTTTGATACACACCGGTAACAGGTGCCGGAAAAAAATTGGTGCTCTTGGTTCCGCCGGCCACATACAGGTCGTTGGTGGTAGGATGCAACGCCAGTACAAAGGCGGCATCATCATCGCTGCCGCCCAGGTAAGTGCTCCACAAAATGGTGTTACAGTCGGGGTTGATTTTCATCACCACGCCATCTTGTCCGCCTCCCAACGAGGTCTGGAAAACAGTCCCCGTGATCGGAAAATCGTTTGATTGCGTTTGCGCGGCCACGTAAATATTACCCTGGTTGTCGAGAATCACTTCACTGTGGCTGTCGTCGCCGTAATTTCTCAGCAACGACACGCTATCATGAAAGCCTGATCTCAACTGGTCTTCTATGTTAACACCGTCATGCTGGGAACCGCCAATGACCATGGAGCCAATGAGGTTGGTGCCGTCTGCGTTCAGCTTGGTCACAAAAATGTCGCAGCCCCCGATGGGTCCCTGTGCCGGTACCGTCCTTGGGAAACCGTTGCCGGAATAAGTACGGCCCATGATCACCAGGTTGCCTGCGCCGTCAGCTACGAGACTGTGCGGGTATTCATCGTCGTTATGTCCCAGGTAAGTGGCATAAATGCGGGTTCCGTTACGACCGAATTTCATGATCGCTACATCGCATTTAAAGTCGCCGGGATTCTGGTTTCGTCCAACGAAGTTGGTCTGGTAAGCGCCCGTGGTAACAGGAAAGCCGGTGCTGAAGGCAATGCCGCCGCCAAACAGTGTACCATCCGGTCCATAGGTAGCGGTAAACCCGAAATTGTCTGCTGTACTGCGACTGAAGGAACTGAAGTCCAGCGAAGGGTCTATGATCAGTACAGCCCGGGGATCATACTGCTCTGTCCGGAAACGAATGGTGTTGCCGTTGTGCAATTCATAATAGCACGGAATTTCTCTTTTTCCTTTTGCCGGGTCAAACTGGTAGGAGTAAGGATATAGTTCTTTTACATCCCCTACCGATGTTTTGATGATCAGCTGATTGTTTTTGATCAGCAGTTTGTCCGCTCCTTCATACTGAAGGGCTACCTGGCCGAGGTTGCCGCCGGGATGTACAATGAAGTCGTATTTCAATGTCCCGTTCTCACTGTAAAAACGTACATCTATGTTCGGGTATATATTGCGGTAAGTAATGGCCTGGAAGGTTTTTACCTGGCTGGCCCATTTGGAGGGGTCGCTGCCGGTAAAATAGTTGTTGTAGCCGGGAATGGCTTTATCCGGCACGATATCGCTGTTGCCTGCGTTCAAAAAGCGTACGCGGTATGCATGGGAACGCAGTTTCTTGTCGTTGCCCGGGTTACCGGGAGCCGGGTGGCTTTTGCGTTCTTTCTTCCGCGTATTAGTGCCGGTAGCGCCGCTGTGGTGTGTGTGACTAAAATATGCCGCCAGATCTTCCGGATGGTGCAGCACCACCGTGAAGCCGTCGCGGTGGAGAAAAAATGCGCCTGAAGCCAGTTCGCCTTTATAAGTAATGTGCGGGTCCCACTGCCCTTTGTTCTCTATGAATTCAAAAGCAGGCGCACCTTGCTGTGCAACAAGCGAACAGGAAACCGTTATCAGCAGTACAGTTATGAACAGGCTTTTTCTGACCAAGGTTAGTTTTTTTAATTACATAATGTAAACGATATGCAGGACTGGCCGGCATATCGTTTTTCGTATATAATTCTATGGTATTCTTCACTACAGCTATACGCGCATGCGCAAACCATTTTTCATGATGCTGTACAATTCAGGCCTCACACGATCCATTAATAAAAAGTCGGGCACATAGACTGTCTGCGGTCGCCATTGTACTCATTATAGAAGCCATGGCGCAGCAAGGCAAACTCAAAGGCGCCCCTGCCATTGTTATATTGTTTCAGCGACGATGTGGTAGCATCGTACGTAAACATCAGCTTGAACATTTTCCATTCAAATCCCACCATGGGGATGAATGCATCGCCCGGCCGGTAAAACAATCCGCCGATCAGTTGTGCTTCCCCGTCGCCGGACAGATTGTATTGCAAACTGGCGCCGGCCACCAGTTCATTTGATTTGCTTTGCGTGGTAAAATAGGCCATCGGGTTCAATATCACCACGTCACTCATTTTGACACTCGCATTCACAAAAGCGTTGTATCGGGGGGCTATCCGGGCATCATACCCGGCAGGATCGGTGGAGAAAAAGGATTCCCTCGGTTTATTAAGGTGCCAGGCCGAGAGACCGGCATTGATATAAATATCTTCTGTAGGAAAATAGGCATAGTTTAACCCTACCTGGAAGTCGAAGTAGTTGATGTTGGGCTGGTCCAGGATGGCGCTGGTGGGCAGATTGGAATCGAAAAACTCCCCGTCAAACTGGTCGGGGAATTTCAGGTCCTGGGTATTGATGCGTTTGTTGGCCCATCCTACATTGAAGCCAGCAGATAACAGGTGGCCAAGGCCAAGCATCTGGTGATAGGCCGCAGACACGTATACTTTGGTGGAAGTCAGTTTACCCGATCCTGCCACATCGCGCAATATCAAGCCGCCCAGACCCAGCCAGCCGCTTTCTATCCGGTCGCGGAAAACCTGGGCATCGCCCCACACGCTCATGGTTTTGTAGGGGATGCTCATGACCGTTGACCATTGATTGCGATAGTTGGCGCCTATACGATAATCGGCATCAGGAATGAAGCCCGTGTTGGCGGGGTTCGTAGTTAAAGGGGAATTGAACCATTGCGAGAAATGGAAGTCCTGGCTTCTGGCCCCCGTTCCGGCCAGCATATATAACAGTAAAAGCGCACCCCATTTGCAGCATGCAGGCAACAGCCTTCCCTGCCGGATGGCGGTTGCGGTGATGGCTCCGCCCTTGCGGGACAGCCCGGCTTGAAATTTTTCTCTTTTCATGTAAACCCCCTCTAAATTACATTTTCATAATCTACCTTATTAAGGTAATATCTCCTGTCTTTCTTATCCTGGTTCCATCGGTAAACTCCACATCCAGCGTATATGCGTACACATCCATAGGCTGGGGCTTTCCTTTCCAGGTGCCATCCCATCCTATTTTGCGGTTGGTGCTTTCAAATACCACCTGCCCCCAGCGGTTATAAATTCTCCAGGTCATGCGCCCGATACCGAATCCTTCCACCCTGATCGTGGCATTTTGGCCGCCACGGCCGGGCGTAAAGGCGTTGGGTACGTCCAGCAGGGGAGAGATGACCGCCTGCACCGGTTTACATACCGTATCCGTACACTCAAACTCATTAAATGTTATGAGACATGCTTCATAGGTTCCCGTTGCATTGTACTGGTGTAAAACTGTATCTAAAGTTGTTTTTATGGTGGAATCGCCGTCTCCGAACAACCATTTATACCGTACACCGCCGGTGGACAGGTTAAAGAACGTAGTTGGCGTATTCTCCATTGCAGGCACAGGCGAAGTGTTGAAATCGGCGGTTGGCAGCGGGTTGATGGTAATGGTGGTGCTGGTAGAATCAATAATGTTACAGGTGTTGCTGTCTATCACCACCAGCTTAACCGTATACACGCCGGTATTAGGGTAGAGATGTACCGGGCTCATTTCGGTGGAAGTGGCGCCATCGCCAAAATCCCATTCGAATTGCTGGCCGCCCATGGAGGCGTTGGTGAATACGGCGGTGTAGGGCGCGCAGCCGTTGGCGGGCGTTTCTATCCTTGCCTCTACCAGGGCCGCTACGTTCATGTCCACTTCCAGGGAGTCGGGCGAATTACAATAACCGGTATCCACCATGATCAGTCTTACCTTGTAAGAACCGGGCGCTGCATAAGAATGTGTGACCGAACCCATGCCGCCCGGGATGCGTGTGCCGTCTCCAAAATCCCAGATGAAGCTGTTGTCATTAAACGGTTTGCCGGGCGGCGCCACCGAGTGATTTTCAAAAAGATAGGTCAGCGATTCGCAGGGTTGTTGTTTGGTGGCGGTAAAATCCACTTCGGCTTTGTCGTCGCGGGCATGCACGGTTACATAGGCAGTGTCGCTGATATTACAGCTGGCGCTGTCAATACCGATCAAACGAATGCGATAGGTGCCTATCTGGTCGTAGGTATGCTCCACTTCAAACGTGGTGGTGGTTTCTTCGGGACTGCCATCGCCAAAATCCCAGATATACAGTTTTGCGTTGCGCACGGTGTCGCGGAAGGTAACGGTAAAAGGCACGCAGCCAACGGAGTCGGCGGCGCCGTCAATGAACACTTTTGGTCCCGAACCCACACCGGCAAAATTGAAGGCCAGCTTTACCACGGCCAGGTTACAATCCTGGTCGCCGGTGCCGTTCACGGGTCCCCATACGCCAGGCGTGGTGGGAAAGGGTATGGTGATGGGGGCAGGCCGGCTACCATAACAGTTGGCGCACATGGCCTGGTAAATTACGCCCTGCTCGTCGTAACGGCTGGTGCCGCCATCCACGTGTTCGCCCTCACCACCGCTCTGTCCAAAATACGTTCCGTATAAAAGTGCAGTAGCATCTTTTCGGATCACAATAAAATACATGTCGCGGTTATCGGTGGTGTTCTTGATGGCATCCGGCGTAATCGGCATACCGGCCGTTCCGGCCATACCATAGGAATCGTTCTGTCCCGGCGCTATCCATCCTCCCCAGCCGGATATGTATACGTTTTCGCAGCGGTCTACCAGGAAAGCCACCGGCGATATATTGGGTCTTGCCGTTCCGCTTCCGAATACGGTTGAATAGATAAAACCACTCAGATCAGGTTCTACCTTGGCGATAAACTGGCTCGACCCCGGATTGCTGAAGGTCGCATTCAACACCTGCCAGGCGCCTTCGGTGGTGCCCATTACGTAAGGAATGCCCATACGATCGAATTTCACACCATATACGGCATCAAAACGGGGTGTACCGAGATAAGTACTTTTAATAATGGCGGAACCGTCGTTGGCAATGCGCGCCAGGAAGCCGTCTGTATTGCCGCCCTGGTAGCTGCTCTGGTAAGAACCAGTCTTATTACCGGGGAAGTCGGTGCTGGTAGTAGCGCCTCCTACATAAATGTCGTTATTGACGGGATTTACTTCTATTACAAAGGCGCCGTCATCCGTAGAGCCTCCGAGATAACTGGCCCACATCACCGAAGTGCAATTGGGGTTTATTTTGATCACCACACCATCCTGTCCGCCATGCAGGGCAGTCTGGAAAGCACCCGGTGTAACCGGAAAATTTCCTGAACGGGTCTGCGCCGCCACGTAAATGTTGCCGGCATTGTCGAGATTCACTTCACTGCGCGAATCATCGCCATAAAAGCGCAGGGTAGAATTGGTGCGCAGCGAAGCGCCTTCCTGCTGATCATCTACATTCACGCCATCCTGCGAAGTGCCGCCGATGATGAGCGAGCCGATGAAGTCAGAGCCGTCCGCATTCAGTTTGGTGACGATAATATCACCGCCGCCGCCGGGACCTACTTTGGTGCCGGGGTAGTTGCCGGAATAGGTGCGTCCCATGACCACCAGGTTGCCCTGCGGGTCGCAGATGAGACTGTGCGGATATTCATTGGCGCCACCGCCCAGGTAGGTGGCGTACACGCGCTGACGGCCATTGCTGCTGAATTTGAAGATACCAATGTCTTTGGCCCCATGCTGGAAGGTTTCCATAAAGGCCCCGGTGCTGGTGGGAAAACCAGTGCCGAACACAATGCCGCCGGAAAACAGGGAACCATCAGGACCCGGGGTAGCTGTAAAACCCCATTGCGGCGCCCGGCTGCCGGTAAAAGAACAGAAAATGAGCGTGGGGTCAATAATGAGGGTGTTGGTTTTGGAATAATTGTTCACCCTGAACCGCACCGTGTTCTTGTCAACCAGTTCATAGGAAGCGGTCACTTCCTTTCTGCCCGATGCAGGATCAAATTGGTACGAGTAGGGGTATAATTCTTTCAGATCACCTACGGAAGTTTTGATGATGAGTTCGCCGTTCTTCAATACCAGTTTGTCGGCGCCTTCATACCGCATCAGGATATTGCTTACCTGTCCGCCGGGATTCACAATCAGATCGTATTTGATCGTGCCGTTCTCCGAATAGTACCGTACATCAATGTTCGGGTATATATTGCGGTAAGTAACCGCCTGAAATGATTTTACTTTGCGCGCCCAGCGCGAAGGATCATTGCCCAGGAAATAATTGCTTTCAGAAGTGCTTGGCTTATCAGGCACCACTTCGGCATTGGGATTGGCGTTTACGAATTGCACATAATAAGCGTGTGCGCGAACAGGCTGTTGCGAAGAAGGATTGCCCGGATGTTTGGGATGCCGGGCATCAATATCTGTTTTACGGTTAATTTTTCTCGTATTGTTTTTGGAAGACAGATCATCCGTGTGTCCGTGATGACTGCTGAAAAAACGGAAGAGATCTTCTGTATGATATTGCACTACAGTAAAACCATTCTGGTGCAGATAAAAATCACCTGAGGGCAGTTCCCCCTTAAATCTGACCCGGCTGTCCCACTGTCCTTTGTTTTCAACAAACTCAAATGTAGAAGGGCCGCTTTGCGCGGAGAGTTTAATGGCTGCAATCAACATAAGGGTAACCGTTATTACACTTTTCCTGCTCAAGTTTCTGGATTTATAGATTATACGTATTAAAACGCCAATTTCCCTTAAATCTTACCCGTCGTGGATGGTTTTAAGCCTTTTTAAACAAATGCAAACTATTGTGGCACAAGAGGTGGAATGTAAAAAGGGGCTAAAAAATCACCACATGTCAACCGGTACGTTGTTCAGGAAATTTTGCTCCATGCCGTTTTGCCCTGAAGGGATTGCAGGTACTTTTTCAGTTGCAAATTTGTTGCCGAATTCAGGTCAGGATCGGTTTCCAGGAGCCTTTCCGCCGCTGCCCGCGCCTTTTCCAGCAATCCCTTGTCCTGCACAATACTGGCCAGCTTGAAATTCAACATACCACTCTGCCTCGTTCCTTCTATATCTCCGGGACCCCGCAGTTCGAGGTCCTTTTCTGCTATCTTAAAACCATCATTCGTTGCGCACATGATCTTTAACCTTTCGCGCGCTTCATTGTTCAGCTTCGAGCCTGTTAATAAAATGCAAAAACTCTTCTCGCTGCCACGTCCCACACGGCCCCTCAGCTGGTGCAATTGCGACAGGCCGAATTTTTCGGCGCTTTCAATCACCATCACGCTGGCATTCGGCACATCCACCCCCACTTCAATGACGGTGGTGGAAACCATGATCTGCGTGTCGCCTTTCTTAAACCGCTGCATATTGGTTTCCTTTACGTCAGCCGCCT
>Ga0164243_10016250_pt1 | contig 10224 bp, 9 predicted proteins | sample OricompcompostOP_FD_108781 | JGI IMG/M metagenome (GOLD analysis project Ga0164243, IMG submission 108781) | Organic Plus compost microbial communities from Emeryville, California, USA - Original compost - Organic plus compost (OP) | ecosystem: Engineered > Solid waste > Mixed feedstock >... | reverse complement strand
TTATTTCGTCAAGCGTTATTTTCAGAATTTTTCGTTCCTACTCAACCGCTTGCGCTGTCGATCGGCCGGAGCTTCTCGTCAGCGGGAGGCGCATTCTACAGCGACCAGAATCACTGTCAAGCACCTCGGCGATCTTCCTTTTGGCTCGCTGCCGGAGCAGCCGTCGAACCCAAAGGCGGCAAGTGAATCACCTGCCTGATCACCACCCTCAACTTCAAACCTGCTTAAGTGCTTGATTTTCAAGCCCTTTCAGCGCTTCGTCGCTGGGAGTGGTGCGCATTATAGGGAGTTAAAAACCCCCGTCAACGACTTTTTGAATCTTTTCTGAAAAAGCTGTCCGAACGATCAATTTGCAACCAGGGAGGCCTCGCCAGCCAGGCGCTCCTGGCGCAGCAGGAAGCAGCCGGTAAGGAAGCCGACCAGGCACAGCGCGGCCACGTAGTAGGCGGGGCCCATGGGGTCTTCCTTCATCAGCAGTGCCACGACCATCGGCGTGAGGCCGCCGAAGATGGCGTAGGACAGGTTGTAGGAGAAGGACAGGCCGCTGAAGCGCACCACCGGCGGGAAGGCCTTGACCATGACGTAGGGCACGGCGCCGACGATGCCGACGCACAGGCCGGCCAGCGCATATAAAGGGAAGAGCCAGTCCGGATGGGTCTTCAGGCTGCTGTAGAAGAACCATGAGGTCGCGCCCAGCAGCAGGCTGCCAGCGATGAAGGTACGCCCGCCACCGATGCGGTCGACGATGCGCCCGGCGAGGATGCAGCCCGCGGTGAGGAAGATGATCGCCAGGCTGTTGGCCTTGAGCGCGGTGGCCGCCGGGACGCCGTAGACCGACTGCAGCACGGAGGGCGTCATGAGGATGACCACGACTATGGCCGCCGACAGCAGCCAGGTGAGCAGCATGGAGATGGCCACCGCCGGACGGTGCTCGCGCACCACCACGCCCAGGGGCACCTCGTCGGCCAGTTGCTTGCGTTGCTGCAGTTCGGCGAACACCGGGGTCTCGTGCAGCCAGCGGCGCAGGTAGACGGAAAACAGGCCGAAGATGCCGCCGAGCAGGAAGGGGATGCGCCAGGCGTAGGCCAGCACTTCGTCGGCGCTGTAGAAGCTGTTGATCGCCGTGGCCATCAGCGAGCCGATGAGGATGCCGGCGGTCAACCCCGCGGTCAGGGTGCCGCAGGCGAAGCCGACGTTGCGCGCCGGCACGTGTTCGGAAACGAACACCCAGGCCCCAGGCACCTCGCCGCCGATGGCCGCGCCCTGCACCACGCGCAGCAGCAGCAGGGCCAGCGGCGCCCAGATGCCGATCTGTTCGTAGGTCGGCAGCACGCCCATGAGCAGCGTGGGCACCGACATCAGGAAGATGCTCAGGGTGAACATCTTCTTGCGCCCGAGCAGGTCGCCGAAGTGCGCCATGACGATGCCGCCCAGCGGCCGCGCCAGGTAGCCGGCGGCGAACAGGCCGAAGGTCTGCAGCTGGCGCAGCCACTCGGGCATGTCGGCGGGGAAGAACAGCTTGCCCACCACCGTAGCGAAGAACACGAAGATGATGAAGTCGTAGAACTCCAGGGCGCCGCCCAGGGCGGAAAGGGACAGGGTCTTGTAGTCGCTGCGGGTCAGCGGACGGGCAGCGGTGGTATTGGCAGGAGGCATCGCAAGGCTTCTCGGCAGGTTGGCGGCGCTGACAGGGAACGCCGAAGGCGAACCATGGCAAATGGGAGCGCGTCAGCGCAACATTGTCATCAGGCATTCTGCGGTCGCTGCCGCAGGCCGGCCTCTATATAATGCCGATGCGACATGCGCGGGGTCGGTCAGAAAGCTGTCCCAAGTTTCTGTAGGAAACCACTTTTACAGGACTCTTGGGAGAGCTTTTCCTTTCCTTGAATCGAGACCGTCGGGGCACGAGGCCCTTACCTATGATCGAGCTTGAACAAGAAGACCCCATTCCGCAGGGCGACCTGGCGCTGCAGATCACCGCGCTGCCGCGCGAGACCAATGGTTTCGGCGATATCTTCGGTGGCTGGCTGGTGTCGCAGATGGACCTCGCCGGCACCGCCATGGCCAGCCGCATCGCCGGCGGCCGCGTGGCCACGGTGGCGATCGACCGCATGGCCTTCCTGGTGCCGGTGGCGGTGGGCGCGCAGCTGTCCTTCTATACCCAGACGCTGGAGGTCGGGCGCAGCTCGATCCGCATGCTGGTGGAAGTGTGGAGCGACGATCCGCTGTCCAGCGAGTGGCGCAAGGTCACCGAGGCGGTGTTCGTGTTCGTGGCCATCGATGGCAGCGGGCGGACGCGGCCGGTGCCGCCGCGGCGGGGGTGAGGGTTATCCTCGTTCGGAGTGGTGAATAGTTCCGTTCCATCCTGATGTCGCCTTTCCCTCTCCCCAGCCCTCGGCTGCGCGCCCCGCCCTGAAGGGAGAGGGGGTCAGTCCGTGCCAGACCAGAGGCCGGATTCAGCCGGTTACTTCCCTATCGCTCCCACCTATATAAAGAAAAAGGCGCCAACTCGTGGCGCCCTTCCCTATTCCGCTTAGGACTCAAGCCCGCATCGGCTTGCCCCGCACCGGCGCGCCGTTGGCCTTGTAGTAGTCCGCGGTGCTGCGCGGCAGCGGCTGGCGGCCACGGATGCGGTCGGCGATCTTCTCGGCGATCATGATGGTGGTGGCGTTGAGGTTGCCGGTGATGATCAGCGGCATGATCGACGCATCCACCACGCGCAGCCCTTCCATGCCGTGCACGCGGCCCTGGGCGTCGACCACCGCCATATCGTCCTCGCCCATCTTGCACGAGCAGGAGGGGTGGAAGGCGGTTTCCGCGTGCTCGCGGACGAAGGCGTCCAGTTCGGCGTCGCTCTTCTTGTCCAGCCCCGGGCTCAGTTCGCGGCCGCGATAGGCGTCCAGCGCCGGCTGCGCCATGATCTCGCGGGTGATGCGGATGGCGTCGCGGAATTCCTGCCAGTCCTGCTCGCTGGACATGTAGTTGAAGAGGATGCTCGGGTGCTTGCGCGGGTCGCGCGAGGTCAGCTGGATGCGCCCGCGGCTGGGCGAGCGCATGGAGCCGACGTGGGCCTGGAAGCCGTGCTCCTTCACCGCGTTGCTGCCGTTGTAATTGATCGCCACCGGCAGGAAGTGGTACTGGATGTTCGGCCATTCGAACTCGTCGCGGGTGCGGATGAAACCACCGGCCTCGAACTGGTTGCTGGCGCCCAGGCCGGAGCCGAGGAACATCCACTGCGCGCCGATCTGCGGCTGGTTCCACCACTGCAATGCCGGGTACAGCGAGACCGGTTGCTTGCAGGCGTACTGCAGGTACATCTCCAGGTGGTCCTGGAGGTTCTGGCCGACGCCCGGCAGGTCGTGCACCACTTCGATGCCCAGGTCGCGCAGCACGGTCGCCGGGCCGACGCCGGAGCGTTGCAGCAGTTGCGGCGAGGCGATGGCGCCGGAACACACCAGCACTTCGCGGCGCGCGCGGGCCTCCTTCGGCGCATTGTCGTCGCCCAGCAGGTAGCTGACGCCGATGGCGCGCTTGCCGCTGAACAGGATGCGGTCGCTCAGGGCGTGGGTGACGATGGTCAGGTTGGCGCGCTCGCGGGCCTGGTCCAGGTAGCCGCGGGCGGTGCTGGCGCGGCGGCCCTGGGGGGTCACGGTGCGGTCCATCGGGCCGAAGCCTTCCTGCTGATAGCCGTTGAGGTCTTCGGTGCGCGGGTAGCCGGCCTGCACGCCGGCCTCGACCATGGCGTGGAACAGCGGGTTGTTGCCGGCCTTAGGCGTGGTCACGCTGACCGGGCCGTCGCCGCCGTGGTAGTCGTTGGGGCCGATGTCGCGGGTTTCCGCCTTGCGGAAGTACGGCAGGCAGTCGAGGTAGGTCCAGTCCTCCAGGCCCTTCTCTTTCGCCCAGCCGTCGAAGTCCATGGCGTTGCCGCGGATGTAGCACATGCCGTTGATCAGCGAGGAGCCGCCCAGGCCCTTGCCGCGCCCGCACTCCATGCGGCGGTTGTTCATGTGCGGCTCGGGGTCGGTGAGGTACGCCCAGTTGTAGCGGCGGCCCTGCAGCGGGTAGGCCAGGGCGGCGGGCATCTGGGTGCGGAAGTCGGCGCGGTAGTCCGGGCCGCCGGCTTCGAGCAGCAGCACGCTGACGTCCGCGTCCTCGGTCAGGCGGGTGGCGAGGACGTTACCGGCGGAACCGGCGCCGATGATGATGTAGTCGTATTCCTGGGTCATGCAGGCCTACCTCTTTTTCTGGGCATGACACCGCCCGCGACGCATGGCGCGCCGGTGTCTGAAGGTCGGAAGGCCGGTCGTCGTGGCGACCGGCCGCTCAGGGCTCGATCGCGGTGGTCAGAACACCGAGGCGTAGTCGCCCAGCTCTACCTGCACGGATTTGATCCGAGTGTAATGAGCCAGGGTGGTCAGGCCGTTCTCGCGACCGACGCCGGATTGCTTGTAGCCGCCCACCGGCATTTCCGCCGGCGACTCGCCCCAGGTGTTGATCCAGCAGATGCCCGCTTCCAGGCGGTGGATCACCCGGTGGGCGCGGGCCAGGTCCTGGGTGACGACGCCGGCGGCCAGGCCGTACTCGGTGTCGTTGGCGCGGCGGATGACTTCTTCTTCGCTGTCGTAGACAAGGATGCTCATCACCGGGCCGAAGATTTCCTCGCGGACGATGGTCATGTCGTCACGGCAGTCGGTGAACACGGTGGGCGCGACGTAGGCGCCCTTGCCGAACTCGCCCTCGGTGACGCGCTCGCCGCCGCACAGCAGGCGGGCCTTCTGCTCCTTGCCGGCCTGGATGTAGCCGAGCACGCTCTCCATGTGCGGGAAGCTGACCAGCGGGCCGAAGTTGGTGTTCTCGTCCTGCGGGCTGCCCAGGCGGATGCGCTTGACGCGCTCCAGCACCTTCTCCTCGAAGCGCGCCTGCAGGCTGCGCGGGACGAACACGCGGGTGCCGTTGGTGCAGACCTGGCCGGAGCTGAAGAAGTTGGCCATGACGGCGATGTCGGCGGCGCGGTCGAGGTTGGCGTCGTCGAAGATGATCAGCGGCGACTTGCCGCCCAGCTCCATGGTGACTTCCTTGAGCGAGGAACTGGAGGCGCTGGCCATCACCTTCTTGCCGGTGGAGGTGCCGCCGGTGAAGGAAATCTTCTCGATCTGCGGGTGCTCGGTCAGCCACTGGCCGACCTCGCGGCCGCTGCCGGTGAGCACGTTGAACACGCCGTCGGGCAGGCCGGCCTCGGTGTAGATTTCGGCCAGCTTGAGCACGCTCAGCGGAGTGACTTCGCTGGGCTTGAAGATCATCGCGTTGCCCGCGGCCAGGGCCGGGGCGGATTTCCACAGGGCGATCTGGATCGGGTAGTTCCAGGCGCCGATGCCGGCGACCACGCCCAGCGGCTCGCGGCGGGTGTAGACGAAGCTGCTCTCGCGCAGCGGGATCTGCTCGCCTTCGATGGCCGGGACCAGGCCGGCGTAGTATTCGAGCACGTCGGCGCCGGTGACGATGTCGACGTTGCGCGTCTCGGCCAGCGGCTTGCCGGTGTCCAGGGTTTCCAGCTCGGCCAGCTCGTCGTTGCGCTGGCGGAGGATGTCCACGGCACGGCGGAGGATGCGCGAGCGCTGCATGGCGGTCATCGCCGCCCAGACCTTCTGGCCTTCGACGGCGCTGGCGACGGCGCGCTCGACGTCTTCCTTCGAAGCCCGCTGCACCAGGGCGAGGACCTCCCCGTTGGCCGGGTTGACGGTCTCGAAGGTGGCGCCACTGCTGGCCTCCACGTAGCGGCCGCCAATGTAGAGCTTCTGAACGTCGAATCGAGCCATGGGTCGGTTGTCCTCTCTTATGGTCCGTGCACGAAGGCCGCGCCCGCTATCCGGTGCGCTTGGCCAGTTGTTGGTCGAGATAGTCGTAGGCGATAGCCAGCGCCTGCTCGGTATCGAAGGCATCGCCCGACAGCGCGCCGCGCAGCCACAGGCCGTCGATCAGCGCAGCCAGGCCGCGGGCGGCGCGGCGCGCCTGGTCCAGCGGCAGCTCGCGGCGGAACTGGCAGCACAGGTTGGAATACAGCCTGTGGTCGTTGATCCGCTGCAGCCGGCGCAGGGACGGCTGGTGCATGCTGCTGGCCCAGAACGCCAGCCAGGTCTTCATGGCCGGGCCGTTGACCTGGCTGTTGTCGAAGTTGCCGGCGACGATCGCCCGCAGGTGGGCGCGCGGATCGTCGGTTCGCAGGCTAGCGCGACGCTCGCGCACGGCCTTGCTCAAAGCCGACATCAGATGCCGCATCGTCGCCTCCAGGAGGCCGTTCTTGTCCTGGAAGTAGTGGCTGATGATGCCGTTGGAGACCCCCGCCAGGCGGGCGATCAGGGCGATGCTGGCGTCGCTCATGCCAACCTGGTCCACGGCCTCGAGGGTGGCGTGGATCAGTTGCGAACGGCGAATCGGCTGCATACCGACCTTGGGCATATTGATATCTCTCCTCACGCGGGACGTGGCTGTGCCGTCCGGCGTCATTGTGGGCCAGTCTATTTTGTTTTTATTGAACGTTCAATCAACTAAGAATAAGCTGCGCTCCGTGAACCCTCCCGAGCCCCTGCGTGCAAGCGGGCCCGAGCCGTTCATCACCGCGATGCGTTCCAGGGGGCAAGGATCGCAGAATCCTGCCCGGAAGTGTCGCGGCGGCAATGCTGTGTTCGGCCTGCACAAGGCCATGCGCGCCGACTACGAGCGCCTGCACGGCCCGCGCCCGGCTGATCCAAGGCTCCCCGGTGGCGTCCCGCACGACGCCACCCGCCTGCCCATGGCAGGCCCTTTCGCCCGGCCCTCGCGCCGGGCTTTCTTTTAGCTCCGGCCCTATGGCGCGGGGCTGCTATGGTTTCTGGCGAACCCCGCTGGAGAAACCCATGAACGATCATCCCCTGTGGCAAGCCCTGGGCCGGCACTGGAAATGGATCGCCCTGCGCGGCGTGGCCGCGGTGCTGTTCGGCGTGCTGGCCATCGCCTGGCCGGGCATCGCCCTCACCGTGCTGGTCATCGTCTGGGGCGCCTATGCCTTCGTCGACGGGGTGTTCACCCTGATCGCCGCGGCCAGCATGCGCGAGTCGCAACGGCCGATCTGGCCGCTGTGGCTGGTCGGCGCGCTGGGCGTGCTGGCCGGCCTGGTGGCGTTCTTCTGGCCGGCGCTGACGGCGCTGGGCCTGCTGATGCTGATCGCCGGCTGGGCGCTGGCCACCGGTGTGCTGCAGATCATCGCCGCCTTCCGCCTGCGCAGGAGCCTGGCCAACGAATGGTGGCTGGGGCTGTCGGGCGCGCTGTCGGTGCTGTTCGGCGTGCTGATGATCGCCAACCCCGGCGCCGGCGCGGTGGCGGTGGTCTGGGTGATCGGCGCCTACGCGCTGTTCTTCGGCGTGCTGCTGATCCTGCTCGCGCTGCGCCTGCGCAAGACCTCGACCTTCGATGCCTGAAGCGCGCGACTGGTGCCTGTGGCGCCTGGACGACAACGGCAACCGCTTCGTCGTGCGCCGCGGCCTGAACCGCGAAGAGGCCGAGGCCCTGGCTCTTGAGTACCAGGGCCGCGGGCACAAGCAGACCTACTGGGCCGAGCGCGAGGAAAAGCCCCCGCATGGCACGACGTAGGATGTGTGGAGCGCAGCGATACCCATCGCCATGCCCGCATGGGTTTCGCCAAGGCTCAACCCATCCTACGAAAGCGGAAGGTGCCAGGCCTTGCGCAGGGCCTTCAGGGCTTCGGCTATGCGCGCCTCGGGTACGGCGGCGAAGCCCATCACCAGGCCGGCGCGCTCGTCTTCAGGCTCCGTCGATTCGGGCAGCCAGTAGTCGCTCAGCGCGTTGACCTCCACCCCGGCCTGCAACGCGCGCTCCACCAGCCAGCGCTCGCGCTCGCGGCTTTCCACCCGCACGCACAGGTGCAGCCCCGCCTCCACCGGCGGCATGGGCGCGCAGCCGGGCACCTCCGGCCAGCCGCGCAGCAGGGCGTCGCGCCGCGCCCGGGCGGCCCGGCGCATCCGTCGCACGTGGCGCTGGAAGTGGCCTTCGGCGATGAAGTCGGCCATCACCCGCTGGGTGCCGACTTCCGAGTGCCGCACGTCGAGGGCGCGGCGCCGGGCGAAGGCCTCGGCCAGGGCCGGCGGCACCACCAGGTAGCCCAGGCGCAGCGCGGGGAAGGCGATCTTGCAGAAGGTGCCGACGTAGAGCACGCGCTGCTGGCGATCGAGCGCCGCCAGCGGCATCAGCGGGGTGCCGGCGTAGCGGTATTCGCCGTCGTAGTCGTCCTCGACTATCCAGCCGCCGCTGCGCTCGGCCCACTCCAGTAGGGCCAGGCGCCGCGCCAGCGACAGGGTGACGCCGGTGGGGTACTGGTGCGAGGGGGTGAGGTAGACCAGCCGGCAGTCCGGCAGCTCGCGCAACTGCTCGGTGCGCAGCCCCTCCTCGTCTACCGCCACTCCGTGCAGGTGCGCGCCGGCGGTGGCGAAGGCATGGCCGGCGGCGCGGTAGCCGGGGTTCTCGATGGCCACGTGGTCGCCCTCGGCGAGCAGCACCTGGGCGCACAGGGCGATGGCCTGCTGCGCGCCGCTGGTGACTATTACCTGCCCCGCCTCGCAATGCAGGCCGCGCGCGCTGCGCAGGTAGGCGGCGATCAGCTCGCGCAGGCGCCATTCGCCGGCGGCGTCGCCGTAGCCCAGGCAGTCCGCCGGCGGCTCGCGCCAGAAGCGCGCCTGCAACCGCGCCCAGGTCTCGAAGGGAAACAGGTCGAAGGCCGGCACGCCGACGCGGAAGGCCCGTGGCGCGCCTTGCGGCGGCCTGGGCAGGTGGTGCCGTTGCAGGCGTTCCAGCGCCGCCACCTCGGGCACCTTGCCGGGTTGCGGGGTGGGCGCGCTGCGCGGCTGCACGCGTTCGGCGACGTAGGTGCCATCGCCGGTGCGGCCTTCGATGTAGCCCTCGGCGTAGAGCTGCTCGTAGGCGCGCACCACGGTATTGCGCGACACACCCAGGGCGGCGGCCAGGTCACGGCTGGCCGGCAGGCGCGAGCGCGCGGCGAGGCGGCCGTCGAGGATACGTTCGCGCAGCGCCTGGAACAGCTGCTGGCCCAGCCCCCTGGCAGGGTCCAGGCGGATGCCGGACGGGTCGAAAGGCAGCGGGGCGTTCATGGCGGGCTCCGGAAATGGCTCCTCGAATTGGACCATGAATGGCTCTTTAGCGGAACCAATTCCCGCTCTAGTCTGGCACCAGACCCCAAGGACAAAGGCCACCCCATGACCGCACCGCTCGAAATCCGCCTCGTCGGAACCGACGACCACGCCGCCTGGCTGCCGCTCTGGCAGGGCTACCAGCGCTTCTACAAGACCGTGATCGACGACGCCACCAGCGCCGTCACCTGGCAGCGCTTCCTCGACCCCGCCGAGCCCATGCACGCCGCCCTCGCCTGGCGCGACGGCGAGGCCATCGGCATGGTCCACTACATCTTCCACCGCTCCTGCTGGACCCAGGGCGACTACGTCTACCTGCAGGACCTCTACGTCCACGAAGGCCTGCGCGGCGGCGGCGTCGGCCGCGAGCTGATCGAGCACGTCTACGCCGCGGCCCGTGAGGCCGGTGCCTCGCGGGTGCACTGGCTGACCCACGAGACCAATACCGACGCCATGCACCTGTACGACCGGATCGCCGACCGCTCCGGCTTCGTGCAGTACCGCAAGATTCTCTGACCGGAGCGCGACCATGACCGACACCCAACCCGCCCTGCACTGGCAACCGGTGCCCGCCCCGGCCCGGGAAACCCTGAACGGCCGCTACCTCGACCTGGAGCCGCTGGACGCCGCGCGCCACGGCGACGACCTGTGGGAAGCCCTGCAAGGCCCGGAATCCGACCCCGTGCTGTGGGACTACCTGCCCTACGGCCCCTTCCCCGAGCGCGCCGCCTTCGATGCCTGGATCGCCGGCAACGCCGCCAGCGCCGACCCGCAGTTCTACGCCGTGCGCGAGCGCAGCAGCGGCCGCGTCACCGGCCTGCTGAGCTTCCTGCGCATCACGCCCAAGGACGGCGTGATCGAGATCGGCCACATCGCCTTCGGCCGCGTCATGCAGCGCAGCCCTGCCTCCACCGAGGCGGTGTACCTGCTGGCCCGGCGCGCCTTCGAGCTGGGCTACCGGCGCCTGGAGTGGAAGTGCAACGCGCTGAACGCCCGTTCCATGCGCGCCGCCGAGCGCCTGGGCTTC
>Ga0164243_10016249_pt1 | contig 10224 bp, 6 predicted proteins | sample OricompcompostOP_FD_108781 | JGI IMG/M metagenome (GOLD analysis project Ga0164243, IMG submission 108781) | Organic Plus compost microbial communities from Emeryville, California, USA - Original compost - Organic plus compost (OP) | ecosystem: Engineered > Solid waste > Mixed feedstock >... | reverse complement strand
GATATTGAGGATCACTAAGAGAGCCGTCGATCATATTAATAGGATTTATTCAGGTCACAGACGTCTGGTGTCCAGTTTCCAATATGTACCAAGCCCGTTTGTTTCAACAAATCGGCTTCTGGAAGTTTAACCAGGAGTGGTCCCAGGGGAAGTTTCCTAGGATTGCCAGCATCCCATATTGGGGTGTTGCTAAGTCGTGTTGGCGGGAAATAATCCCTAAAGGGCGGTTGAGCTCTCTCCGCGATGTGTTCTTTGTGGAGAGTTGCTGCAGCCCGGATCCCGTCCGAAACAAGCCCCAAGCGCAACTCGTACGATGACACAAGGCCTGAAACGCCGACTGCGAACCCTTGTCTCCCGCCACTCAGGCGAGAGAGGGTTTAAGGCTAACGAATAATATTGAAGATCGGACAGGCATCCATCAAGTATCACGGTGGCAAGCTCTCCTGTAAACACATTGATCGATATTGACTGAATTTGCGGAGGAAAATGCTTTGGAAGACGCCATGATGCCACCTTCACCCCCTTCACAAAGTTAACTTCAGCGGCGCACCTCCCGCCCAATGATACAATGGATGACGTTGGGATGATGTCGATGCTTGCTCGGCCGTGACAGAACAAATTGCAACCCTCTGGCTGCATTTTTATTCCATTGATGCTATTCTTTTTCCCGCCACCAATTTTGAATGCGAGACAACTTTCAAAAAAGAAAAAAAAAAAAAAGAAAAAAAAGTACATGATAATCCCAGCCTGCAAATCGAAATGACCATACTCGTAAACTCCAAATCGCCAAACATCCCAATCAGTAATAATTAAGCCCCTGCCACAGATGAAATATGGCCACATTGAAAAGAATCATTATGAAGAAACCAGCTGCCGAATTGGGCTCCCGTTCCTCGATGGCCAGGCTCTGGCGTGTTTGGGTCCTGTTACCCCACTTGACCTTGGTTTGTGCCTGGTTCCTTGCTGGGTCTTCCGTGAGCCGTGATTCGAGCACCGGCTCTGTATTAAGCTTGTTCCCTGTTTGGCTTCGGTATCCATAACTGGCCCCCAATCAAAGAGAAAAACTTCACCTCCGCGCCTTGCCGTGCCGTGACTACCCTTTGGCTGCCCCGCATATAACTACGGAGTAGACTTGACAAGGCGGGCTAGCCTAGTCCCGAGCACGTCTTGGCGTGTCGTTCTGATCATTCATGAAAAACATCTCCTCACCGAGCCTTGCCCGTTAGGTGATGGCTGCGGCTCCTACCCATCCGTACCCTTAAATGGCAACACCGGATAGTGGAGTGTCATCGTAACTTTCGAATGCTTGAAAACATTAATATCTCTTCCTCCTCCACTGCTCATTCCTCAGGTACTGAGCAAATCGCGAACCGACATTCCTCGGCCGGCCCCACCCTGAGGCTGAGGCTTAGGTCCGCTTTCACCTTGGCTCACAGACAAATGCCTCTGGCCAAAGTATCCCCTCCGATCAGTGTTGAGCATTAGTAAGGCCGCCGTCGCTTCATGGTCAGCATCGCCTTGGGGACCGAGCGCTGGGCTTGTTAGAGCCGAGCTGAGTGACGGGAGCGTCCCGGGCGCTCCATAACCGAATGCCGTTTGCGGCCCAAACGCAGGGGATGTCGTCGCGGACGTCGCATAGCTGAAGCGCCGATGATGCTCGGCAGACACTGAGGAGGAGTACGACTCTCTTCGAGGAGAGCCATCCCGAGCTTGAAGCGCAGGTGATATTGAAGCTCGGTGAGAGCTTGGAGCATTGCTATACGTTGGGGACGGGACAGTCGATCCCGTCATCTCGACGTCGGCAGGTTCGTCTTCGACACGATTGCTATGCCCCGGGTGATACACGTGTTGCTGCGATTGTGGGTGGTGGGGGTTGTGGTGGTGATGATGGTGGTGGTGACGAGTGTCCGAGGCATAAGTCTCTTGTATGGTAGGTGTGTCGACAGCGGAATGTTCCGACGATTCGCTGGGCTCCCGCTCCTCACGCTCCGCTTTCAGCTTGGATACACAATCCTCCAAATAACGCACATATTCTATCGAGGCCTAAGTAGAGTCTCTTGTTAACTCGGAAAGCACCTGTACCAGGCACAGGCAGGACAGGAGAGAGGTAGGGGGATTCACGCATCCGCCCTTTTCATTTTGATATTATTTAGGGATTTTGAGGAACGTACCTGCAAAATAGCAAGCTTGTGCATCTCTCCAGTGCAGGCAGGAATCATACTTTTCAGAACGGCAAACTCCTCGTTCATCTTCGACCTTCGCCGCCTCTCGATAAGGCTGTGGGCAGTCTTTCGGGCGATTTTCCTTCCCGCCGCGCTCGTGGCTGATGGCTGCTTCTTCTTGCTGCCACCGGCCGCACCAGTAGCATTCGAAGCGGCGGTAGCGGTAGAAGCCGACGAAGAAGAAGAAGCGGAGGAGGCTGCAGTCGATTTGCTCCCGGCTCCCGTTGCCTTAGCTGTCGTTCCAGTTTTCTCGCTAACATCCTCCTTCTCCTCTTGCTTCTTCGGCTTCATTTGGATAATCTTCCTCGACCTCGTTGGTGGCGGCGGGAGTTCAAAGGGAACCTTGGCTTCCTTATTCGCGGCGGACGATCTTCGCCTCGATTTGACTGTCTCGCTGGGCTGTACCGGGTATTCAGTCCTCGAAGACTGGCCCCTCGATTCCCTCGCCGGGGAGGCAGATGTCATGGCTGGAGGAGGAAGTTCGAAGGCCATTTGGAGACTGGTAATGTCTTTTGTGCCATCCTTGCCTTTGATGTCGGTCGAGGAGGCAGGTGTGGGAGGGAGTGTCGGTTGAGGCATGGCGGGCGTAATAACCAGGTCTCAACCGATTGGCCTCGTGTTAGAGAAGAATCGAATGGGAAGCCGAGGGAAAGGGGTGGGGGAAGAAGTGCTTGGAGGCTAGAGCACGCGATATGTATCCTCAATCATCCAAGCAAGGGTCCTGAAATGTGTGTTTTTGTTCCTTGTGTGTGTGTGTGTGCGCGTGTGTGTGCTGAAATGAGGCAAGGCAAAAAATAATAAACGGTGAGGTCCTTCTTAGCGGAGAAGGTGGAGGAGGCTCGACGAAGATGACAAACGAAAGAAGAGATAACGGGGACGCTTTATCTCAGTCTTTACATCCATATCCGGGTCAGAAACAGGTCAACCCTCATCGGCAAGTCGGGAAAGGAAAGTTGAGCAGGGGAGCAGCAAAGTGGGCATCTAAATCCTGGAGAGGGAGGGAGCGTGGAAGGGGGAACACGGGGAAGGCCATGCCACGCCCGCCTCTAATAACGTCGATGGAAAACAGACGTAAATCCCTAGGACGGACGGAGGGCAAGCCAAGCGATGCCAGACAAAAAGGTTGGTCTCCACAATCATACTTGTACAAGCGGCGAGAGGCGAAAAGAGGGAACTTGAGTTCTGGAAAGGAAAAATGGTCTTGGAGAGAATGTGTTTGGGGGGTCCAATCAAGCTTCGAGACCAGCGCCATGCGACATCAATCGCTCATCCAGGGGTCTCGAGAGAAACGAACAAAGTTTAAGAGAACATTGAACGCCTCAATGATAGCAACGGGGGGCACGGTCAACTTCTGGTTTCCGTTCCTCCTTCCACGCCCAGACAAGGTAAGAAGAGGTACATTGCCGTGCCGTGTGAGCAAAAGTAGATGCTACTTTGCACATCGCACATTTCTCGACTCTCTGCCCCAGCTTCGAGACGTTTTTTTTTTTTTGCCTCCCCGGCCAAATCAAGAGGCGGCGAAGGGGGGCACGCGACTTCCTCCCCATTTTCTCAACTCTCGTGTGCTTGGCGAATTGTCAGACACGTGCGTTAACTGCACCCGGTCCATCAAAGGAGCAATGAGATAGGAGATCATGTACTGATCAAGTTCTGCGAGCCAATCGCTCAGCTGCGTGGGGATGTTTAGAGGTCCGGTCGTGTCGAGGTTGTTCGGTGGAGGTTCGACGAATCAGAAGCTCCGGCTTAAGCACATGGGGTGAACCTCCGCCCCGGACGGGTCCAAGATCCCTTCTAGGAAAGAGGGTCCCTCAACCTCAGCTTACACTAGTATACTTCGTACTTTGCCTTGTCAAGGGCAAGTGCGATGCGATGGACTTTGGACAGTGGACATTGGACATTGGACTGATTGTGTGATGCTAGTACTTGCGTGCTTGCGTACTTCGTACACTACATTGTACATTGTACGCCTTGATTAAACCTAGTACAATTGTGCAAGTGCGCCTAGTGCGTCGTGTGCACCAGGCTTGTTTGAAGCATGAATTGAGGAAGTTGCCCACGAAGCTGTTGCTTCAATCGTCAGCATCTGCAGGGAGCAAAGAACCCAATCCCAACTCCAAACTCGATCGAACTGGGCCCGAGCAACAGTTTCTGAATGTTCAATTAGCTGCGATATATTGAGTCGGCATTGAGTTTAATGTTGACTTGCAGTGTCGTATCATCCACAATACTCACGGGGAAGCAGTCAGTATAAGGGACTTTCATCCTTTTTCAAATGCTGGCCATTCCATTCCGAGCACGAGCTAGTCAAATCCTCCCTTGATCCTTCTCGGACCACACGTGCCCTCACTCTTCCCCCGGACTTCTTCTCAAGGACCCTCCCCCACTGCCAAGGGGTTGCTCTTTATCCCAGAGCACCTACCAGCGTTGGAAGGTCTGCATGTGCTCTCCGCGTTACCACGTCCCATGTGTCCCCCACGGCTGGCTTTGATTGGAACTTCCCCGTCGATCTCTCTCTTCTCTTGCACTAGCACTCGCAACTCCGATATTGTGGCGTGGGCCACGCTAATATAGGCCATCCAACTTCTTCTTCACTGCCGTCGTGCGGAGGCGGTGTTTTTTTTAACGGGCATTCCGCTCACCGAGAAGGCTGCACGAACATGTCGCGGTAAAGGGGCACACGATAGGAGATCACGGATCGGGAAATCTAGGACACTTTTCTTTTTTTTTCTTGCTTTCTTTTTCCTCCTTCGGGTAGATCTTAATAACAGGCGGCAATAGCCCCCGGTGAGCTCGTGCTCTCCTGTTCATGTAGCGATTATCGCCTCTCTCTAGCTTGTAGCCTGCGTCCTCACGTTCTATGATGCGACAAGTGGTTGGTATCAAAAGAGACATGCCTTCAAAAACCCGCACTCTCTAAGTGGCGGAGGTAGCCCGAGAGGAGCACGTGGGCGGTTTTCGGGTGCCTGGATCGATCCGTGCCCTGTATACTATGTCTTGCTTGGGGTCCGTCTGGGTTACAAGAGGAGCCGGGGTGCAGACCTAAAAATCCATAGGAGGCAAATTATATCCAGATCTTGCCCACCGAGAGAGACACCATCTGCAGCTTAAATTTTGAATATGCATTCAATATTAAGAGATCATGATAGCCATGACGATAGCGACCATCTTAGTAGCGTTTGCCTCGGCTTTGTAGTGCTAACACCATCCCGATACTAGCCTTCCTAGAATCCCACATAAATACCTATTTACATCAGTTTTGGTCTCAAGACAGAGATCTCGACAAGTATCCCAACTCGCCCATACAATCATCCACATCCATATAGACACACACACTCTCTACCAAACCCTCGGCTCGAACTCTTCAACTTACACCTCATTGCTGGGATACGTGACCTTGGTCGTCGCGTTAAATTCCTCCTTGATGCTCCTCACGCTCACAAACCTGCCCAGCAAGTTCTGGCTACCTGCCTTATCATTCGTCCCGCTAGCCCTGCTACCTCCGAACGGCTGCTGCCCAACCACGGCGCCCGTGCTCTTACAATTGATGTAGAAATTGCCCGCCGCGTCACGCAGCTTGTCCTCGGCGGCTCGCACGGCTTGGCGGTCGGTGGCAAAAACAGATCCCGTCAGTCCATACTCCGAGGTTGAGTTGACGAGGTCGCAGGCATCGAGGAAGGCTTGCGTCGAGTCGCCCGACTGGTTGTCGTAGACGTATACTGTGAGCACCGGGCCGAAGAGTTCGGTCGATAGGAGCCTGTGGGCGGGGTTCTTGGTCAGGTAGACCGTAGGGTGGATGAAGTAGCCCGTAGAGCCGTCGTACTTGCCGCCCGCGAGCAGCTCTAGCTCCTCGTCGGACTTGGCCTGCTCAATGACGCCCATCAATTTCTTAAAAGACCCCTCGTGGATGACGGGGCCGATGAAATTTCCGTGCTCCCAAGGGTTGCCGATCTTCAGAGCGTTGGTCTCCTCTACCAAGCGCTCCTTGAACTCCGGCCAGATCGACGAAGGCACGTACACTCTCGACGTGGCGCTGCACTTCTGGCCCTGATACTCGAAAGCACCACGAACGGTGTTAATGACCGCATTCTCAACGTCTGCGGACTCGTGAATGAGGTGGAAGTTCTTGCCGCCGGTCTCTCCCACAACTCGCGGGTACGACTGGAATCTGCCTTCGGCGATTCCGGCACCGATAGCTCCGTAGAGCTTGCGGAAGACCGCCGTGCTTCCGGTGAAGTGCAAAGCCGCAAACTTCCTATGAGACAGCGCGGTCCTCGTGACCTCCTCCGCGTCGCCGGGCACAAACTGGATCACATTCTTGGGGAGGCCAGCTTCCAGCAGAATCTGATACAGCAGCCAGTTGGAAGCAATGGCCGAATCTGAGGGCTTCCACACAACCACGTTACCGAGGAGCGCCGGCGCTGCGGGCAAGTTCCCGGCGATAGCCGTAAAGTTGAACGGCGTCACGGCGTACACGAACCCTTCCAGCGGCCGGTACTCCACCCGGTTCCACACTCCAGGCGTGTTATGCTCGGGCTGCTGAGCATACATCTCCTGAGCGTAATGGACGTTGAACCTCAAAAAGTCGACAAGCTCGGCGGCCGAGTCAATCTCCGCCTGCCAGGCATTTTTGCCCTGGCCGAGCATCGTCGCCGCCATGAGATCATATCGGTATTTTCCCGAGATGAGATCGGCCGCCTTGAGGAAGATGGCGGCGCGGTCGGCGAAGGGGAGGGATGCCCACTCGGCCTGGGCGGAGAGGGCCGAGTCGATGGCTTTGGAGACGTCGGCGGGGCTGGCGGTCGAGTACCTTGCTACGACGGAGGCGTGATGGGCCGGGTTGTGTTGCGAGCGGATGGCGGAGGTCTTGATCTGTGAGAAAGCGAAAGGTATTGTGAGAACTGCTAGTCTGGGCGCGTCGGGGGGGGGGGTTCCTGGGTCTTACCTGTTTACCGTCAACAACTACGGGAACGTCGAATGGGGCCCTGCTCTGCAGACGCTCAATTGCAGCCGTTAACCCCTCGCGCTGGGCTGAACCTTTCGCATAATGATGCTACGCCTCGTTAGCCTTTCCCATGTGATCTCTGCAACGAAATTCTCTCGGAGTAGCACTCACGTTGGGCTCATTGGCCACCCTGGGTATCTTGAACGTTCCGATTGTCGACATCCTAGCTGTCTGAGCATTGCATAGAGATGCAGATCGAGGGAGGCTCTTCCTCAAGCCGGAAGCGGCTACCTGCCGAAGGGAAAGGGACATTGTCATATATCAGGCCGGATGGGAACACAAGACTACGCAAGAGGAAACACCGCACGCGGGAATCAACTGATAATAATTAAGGGATAAGGAGAGACAGGTGAGGTACTACCACACACCAAAGGAAGACTCAAGAGGAGGAAACCCTCGGCGTTGCAATGGGGTCATGGATTCGCTTTAAGGTTCCTAGACTCGGGCGTTTTGGAAGCTTCAACATGCGGGAGAGCTTCGGATTGGACAGTCTTGTTCATTCTTATCTGGTCCATTGGCCACTTGAAATGCTCAGGATGACTTCAATTGTGATACATTGGTTTCTCCTCGCTTTACGGCGGGTTAAGGCGGGGCGGCTGTCAATGACGTCGGCTTTGGTTGGAGCGTTCTGCCGATGCAGCCCACAAGACCCGCACTTGGAATGCACGTGATAGGCTGCTTCACCAAGCCTTCTGTGGGGTCGCGCTAGAACTCTCCTTCAACAGCCGAGACTACACTCCCTGTCATGATGTGAGCCATGATATGAGCCTTGATGAGGCAGGTCAAGAGTTGTTAGTTTGAGGCTTGGGATGTCGAGTCGGTGAGGGTTTTACTGATTTATTCAGGAATCATTTGCGTTTGGGGATGTTGGAGAGCGATATCGGTTGACTGATGCGATGCATCTTGTTCAATTCACTACGATATATAGAGCTGAACTCCGCAAGCGGCATCCCCTCCGACTTATTACCCGATATGCCCCGGAGTATCGTAACAAAGGAACAGAAGGACAATGAAAAAGAAACAGAAGTAATATAGGAAAGCCTAGCCTTGGAATGCAAAATTACATCCATATCTACACTTGGTTCTCAGACTGCCCTGACTGGCTGGACGAAGATGATGCGGACGAGCTTGCTGGTCGGGCGACGTATCGCAACACTGGCACAGTCAAACCGTAACCCTGCGTCTTTCCCTGGGCGTCATGCTGGTCGATTTCGACCCGGATGCAAATGTCAAGACTGCCGTCGGTACCCTTGCCGTGTTGCGAAGACGCAGCCTTGTGCCGCGTTCCTGCATTCTCCTCTCCATCGTGGAGGGCGAAGCGGCCGTCCGACTTGCTCGAGTGATGGCTCTTCGGCCTTGTCTCCTCGACTGGCGGTTGATTATGATCCTGCTGCTGCTGCTGCTGCTGCTGCTGCTGCGCCGGTTCCGTCACTATTCCGTTCCCCGCTAGCTCCGGGTCGTTCGTGGGTGAATTTTCCGTAATCATCGCATAATTCCGGCTCGGCATCGTCACAAAGTTGTTCTTTCCGGCCTTCTTCTTTCCGCCGGGCTGCTTATCGAAGAAAGACAGGAGTGTCTCGTCAGTCTTATGACCCATGTGGTGAATCTTGTTCCGGTGCGCGAGCAGGTTGGCGACCGGCGCAGGGGGTGGCTTGTTCACGATGGCCGATGAGATGATGTTGGCCATGTAGCGCTGATCGGCGAGGGGATCGACGCCCCGCTTGACGTCGGAGTAGAATCGGCCCACCGCTGCGAGGTGAACGTCACCGCTGAGGATGGTGATTCGGAGGTTATGCGTGGCAGAGATGTTTTGGAGGGAGTTGATGAGGTACTTGCGCTCGGCTTTGTGGGTGCGGGCCGTCCAGTGGTCGTCGAGATCGTCGAGTAAATCGACACTGCCGTCAAACTTGTTGAAGAAGGAGCCGCCTTTTGAGCTAGTTAGCTGCCAGAATGCCTCTCGTAGATATAAGATGGTTGATTGCAGTAACGTACCGAAACCAAACCTTCGGTTCAGGAACTTCATTGGTCCCATGATTGGGCTGGAGAAGATGTTCTCGAGCCATGTGAGTCGCTAGACGTAGGATGTTAGCCATCTCGTCCATATTCCAAGTCACGGGATCGTAGATTAAATCCTTACAGGATACGCAATGGGTACGCCCAGGAGAATCAGCAAGTGGGAAATGGGCTGTCCCGAGTCCTTAGCGGCGACCAGTTCGGCCGACAGCTTGTCAAAGAGCAGCTCATATGTCTCAGGATAGTTGATTTGATGCCGCGTTCGCTGGGTAAACCAGCGTTAGCCAACCACACGCTCGAGGGGGGGTAGATTGTAGCTATTCGGTCATACCTCTGTGCGGGCGTCAATACCTAGGAACGCAAGCCGTGCACCCAGGCGAGCGTAAAGGTTGAGGGAGTGCTCGGCGACGTATGGCTATGGACCAAGTTAGTAAAGCGATTTTTGTCTTTTCGCCGTATAGATTCACTAGGATGGATTCGATCTTACACCAGGCTTTGGTCCAACAATGTAGCCAATTTCTTGGGTTGTCCTCTGGGGTGCAACGAAGGCATTCTCCACTTGTTTCGGATCAAACCCTTGCCTCGCGTCACCGCCGAGGGTTGTTTCCACGACATCTGACTTGTCAGTAAATGGCACATGGGTTGTAAGACTCGGCTAGGCGAAATCGCCGCATTCGAATTCTCACCTGTTGTGTAAGTTGAGGGAGGAGGGGGCAGGTGGTGCTGGAAGAGAAGGTAGTACTTGTGCGCGGTACCACCGATGCCCCTGAAGACGTCGCACTTCATGAAGTGATCCGTATAAGAACCGAACCCATCAATAATCTAGCCGAGTCGTAAAAGTCAGCCGTGTTCACATCCTTCGGAGAGAAACGCCGCTCCGGGCAAGATGTTGCTGCCCTACATCATGGTCATCCCAGATGTTTAGCTGGGGAATCTGCCCATTGGCGGAAGCGAATGGCTCTCTGTTATACCTGTACACATTCGGAG